>Ga0210407_10000168_pt1 | contig 80320 bp, 68 predicted proteins | sample IncBWC27MmetaG_FD_150860 | JGI IMG/M metagenome (GOLD analysis project Ga0210407, IMG submission 150860) | Forest soil microbial communities from Barre Woods Harvard Forest LTER site, Petersham, Massachusetts, United States - Inc-BW-C-27-M | ecosystem: Environmental > Terrestrial > Soil >...
GCGGCGCGAAGGATCGTCGCGATATCCGGTCGAAGTCGCCCAGACTTCGTAGGTGCCGGCGGGCAGGCTGTCGGTGTGGAATTGGCCCTGATTGTCCGTCAAGACCATCATCAGCATCTTGGTCTTCACATTTTGCGCGCGCACGAATGCCGCTCGAAACGGCAAGCCGTCCTCGCTCTTCACGGTCCCGGAAATTTCGCCGCCCGGAGATGCGTGCGCCGAAACCGCCAAAAGGAACGACAGAATCAGAGCGCTGAAAATAGCTTTTTTCATTGCCGTCTCCACGGGCCGGATCTTGCGGCCAAATCAAAACTTGAAGGAAGTATACCGCAACGCGGCGGGCAGAGGCAGATTGCAAACAGTGAGAGGCTATTGCGCGGTGACGTACACCGGATTCGTGAATACCCAGAGCGTCCACCGCCCCCAACCGGTAATCCCAGGCTGGTGCAGGAAAACCTCCGCGCGGTAGCGGCCGGGGCCCGTGATGGGCTCGTCGAGGGTTCGCGCCTTTTGCTCGTCGATCTCACGCCCGTCGCGAAACACTTTGATAAGCGGCAGGCTCGACCCCGAGGGTACGGAAACCTGGAGGTGCGCCGCTCCTGTCCAGCGAAGAGTGTCGCCCGGTCCACCAGACGCGCTCGAGTCCGAGACACGAAAAGCGAAGCCGTCGCTTGGATAGAGAGAATCCAGGCCGCAGAACGAATGCCCGTTCTTCATCGCGTCGACAAGTTCGGCCGGGCTGGCTAGCGCTGGATTACCCGATCCAGCGTCCGGCGAAAGCAGCACATGTTCGCGCGCCACCTTGAGTGATGGCTCATAATCCGGGAAACGCCACTCCCGGATGGGGCCCAGGCGGATTTTCGCGTGCGTATCGGCGGCGCAGACGCCGGCCACGTGGCGCTGCTGCAGGAGTTCATCCCATTTCGCAAAGTTTTCCGTGGGGGTGCGGGCCAGCCTCACGAGCGCGAGCTGGTCGTTCTCGCCGTAGAGCAGCAGCGAGACCGCGAGATCGAAGGCATTGTTCTGGCGCCAGGCGGCGTCCTCGTTCCAGATTTCCATGCCGTCAAAATCCGTGGTTTTCCAATCGGTCCACGGCGTGTGCGGGTGAAAGGGATGCGCCAGAATACGAAATGCGCCGGCCTTGCGAGTGGCCTCCAGAAGTTCACGGTCATTGTTGGTCTTTGGCTGGGACCAGGAGGTCGGCAACCCGAGCGCGAGAAAATGCCCGGCGGACGTGCTGAATTCCTCGCCCGAGATGATGGGTAGGTCCGGCGGATCTTCGGCCAACTCGGTCTCGGTCATCGAAACGTTGTGGTCGGTAATGGCGATGAAAGAGAGGTTGGCTTTCTCCGCGGCGTGCATCACTTCGGCGACGGTACCGCTGCCATCCGAAGCGATCGTGTGAACGTGAATCACTCCGACGCGCTCGTTGGAGGCTTTACACTTGGATAGGGTTGGCAGCTTGACGAGTGTTCCGTCGACCAGGATTGTTGCGACCATCAGGGTCAGGGCGGCTGCCGATACCGTCAGGAACTTACGCGAGCGAGAGCGTGGAACAAATACGGAGATTTTGAGCCTCCTAGGGCTAGTTCATAGCCGATATTCCGGATTCACCTCGGCTGGCGAAATTTGCCAAGCGACCCCAGATAGAAGATTGATCGCGCCGAGTCTCAGAGTCAAGCGGCAATCGCAGTTGCGGTTCAAAAGGTACACGGTTACCACCTGTGTATCGCGGATGCGAGGCCGTTCCGACAACCCTTAGATTCGCGAGCGGCAATTTCGGTTGTGTTACATTACTGTTGCAAACGAAAAAGGAGCCGGATTGCACCCCCCTTGCTCGGTTCGAACGATCCCGCGCGAAATCTTGATTCTCGCATTTCTTCTGGCGTCATTCCTGGCTCCGGCCAGGGCTTTGGCTCAATCGCCAGCCGATGAGGGCGCCGCCGACCGGCTTCCCGTCCGGGGTCATGAGATCGAGGTTTGGACGGGCTTTGGCGGCAATCCCCTCGGCTCTCCGGGCGTCACTTCAGGCAATCGCGCGTGGACGGCGGGTTTCCGTTACGGCTGGATTCTTACCGACGCTCACGGCCCCGGCTTCCTTCGCGGAAGGTTCGAATACGCCGTGGACGCGCTACCGGTGTTTGTGGTTTTTCAGCCGGGAGGCCGGTCCTACGGCTTCGGCTTCGATCCGTGGATCATGAGGTGGAATCTGGAGCCGCACCATCGCATTTCGCCCTACATCGAGCTGGGTGGCGGCGGCCTGATTTCCACGCGCGAGATACCCGTCGGCGAGTCCCGATTCAATTTCACGCCGACCGGCGCAATCGGCGTCAACATTCTTCGCGGGAAATATCATTGGAGCATCGATTTTCGGTACTTGCACATCTCTGACGCGGAACTCACTAAGTTCAATCCCGGCACGGACACCTTTGGCGTGCGCGTAGGATGGGGGATCTTCACCCACTGATCCCCTCTGTTATTTCTTGACAGCGGCATGTGGTGGGCAGTACAGAAGGTCATCCGGGTGGGACGTCCGTCGCGCGCATACGCGGGCAAAGAGGGTAGGTTGATCTTGATAATACGGAACCTGATCCTGACGGCTTTCGGTTTAGTTGTGGCGGGATTTGGCCCGGCTGGACAGGCGCGTTTGAACGCGCAGGATAAACCTGCAGTATCTCGTTCCACCACCGTGCAACTTTCCGACCAGGAGCGCCGGGGAGAAGGCTTTTTTCTGCAGCGCTGCTCGCTCTGCCATCTGCCGCGGAAGCTGAAATTCGGCTCGCCACCCGTGATCGGCCCGAGCCTGGCCGGTCTCTTCAAGGACGCCGCGCCGGATCAAATGAAAGTCTTGCGCGGGTTCATCCTGAAAGGCGGCCCCAATATGCCCGGCTTTCAGTACGGGCTCGAGCCGAGAGAAATCGACGATTTGATTGCATACTTGAAAACGCTGTAGCCGATTTTCATGCAGTGGAGGGGTTCCGTGCCGAAATACAAAATTCAATTCGTGGCTCTCGCGTGCCTCGCGGCGATTTCGTGGTTTTCGTATGCGAAGAATGCCGGTTCGCAGTCTCCGTCCGGCGCGGCCGCTCTGTCAGGCACCGTCAAATCCTCGGATGGCAAGCTCCTCGAAGGCGTGGGCGTGTCCGCCCGCGGCGCGGCGGACACATTCACCACCACCGTCTACACCGATGATGCCGGCCGTTATCAGTTTCCTTCCTTGCCCGCGGGCGAGTACAGGATGCGGGCGCAGGCCGTGGGTTTCGAGGCGGCCAAGGTGGACGCGGTTCTATCGACTGGCGCACCCAAGCCGGTGGACTTGACGCTCTCTCCCCTCACCGACTTCTACAAGCAACTCTCCGGCACGGAATGGGCGGCGAGCCTGCCCGAGGACACTCCGCAAGACCGGCGAATGAAGACCGTCTTCATCAACAACTGCAGCGGGTGCCATCAGGTCAGCTTCCTCCTGCAAAACCGGTTTGACGCGGCAGGCTGGAGCGCCGTGATGACCTTGATGGAAAAGATGCTCTCGATCGGCTACGCCCCCGAAAACGCCACGCCCAATTCCGTCATTCACGCCTACAAACCGGAACTCGCCGAATATCTTGCACGCGTGCGCGGACCTTCCAGCGTTCCGCTGAATCTGAAGCTGCTTCCTCGGCCCACCGGTGATGCGGCTCGGGTCGTTGTGACAGAATACGATTTGTCGCGGCCGGATATGCCCGGCTGGATCATGGAGCACAACGGCACGGACTGGACGGAAGGAACTCCTTCGCGCTGGAACGGCCGCGCCGCGCATGACGTCGCCGTCGACAAGGGCGGATCCGTCTGGTTCGCTGACGATGCCACCCCCGAGCGCACGCTCGGCAAGCTCGATCCGCGCACCGGCAAGATTACCGAGTACAAGTTGGCGGACGAAGCCAACGCCGCGGAAACATCGCACGCGCTCGTTTTCGACAAGGTCGGTAACATCTGGTTCGCCAACGGCACGGAAGGCGCGCCAACCAAGTTCGATCCCGAAACCGGGAAGTTTTCTAGATACCGGCGCCCGCAGGACATTCCCTACTCGGGCGATTTCATCACCATGGACACGAAGGGAAACATTTGGTCGCCGGACCGCGAAGGCGCCTTCAAGCTCGATCCCGAAACAGGGAAGTACACGAATTATTCGCTCAAGCCGGGAAAAGCGAACTACGACATCGCGGCCGATGACGAAGATAAAGTGTGGGTTTCGCAGCCCGGCGGGAATGACATGATCGTGGTCGATTCGCATTCCGGGAAAGTCGATCAGCTTGCGCTGAACTATCTGACCTCACCGGATTACGAAGTCACCGCGAAAGATCGCGAGCTGTCCGCGAGCCTGGGCCTCACGCCCAATACGGCGACGCCGCTCGAAAAGGGCCCGCGCCGTTCAGCCGCCGATCGCGGCACGGACACGATCTGGGTCTGCGAATTTTTTGCCGATCGGCTTGCGAAGATCGACGCGAAGACGCGCAAGGTGACCGAGTATCCCCTGCCGCACCGCTACAGCCAGCCCTACTCCGCCACCGTGAATCAGAAGGATCACACCGTCTGGATCACCATGCTGAATTCGGACCGCATCGCCAAGTTCGATCCCGCGACGGAAAAATTCACGGAGTACACGCTGCCGACGCGGGGCACCGAAATCCGCCACATCCAGGTGGACAGCAGCACGAATCCGCCCACGGTCTGGCTGCCCTACGACCGCACCAACAAGATCGCCCGCATCCAGTTCAGGTAGTACGTTTCGGTGTCGCCGGCCAGAAAGCCATCGAATCGTTTCGAATCATTCGATAGCAGGGTATTCCCAGGTCTAAAGACCCGCGCTACAGCAATCGCGAGGGCCGGAGCGGCTGCTGTGGCCCGTTGTAGCCCGCCTCTTTAGAGGCGGGGAACGGAGGCGTCAGATTGAATCGCTCACGGCACCAAAATGACTTTTCCGTGGGCGCCCGTCTCCAGAATTTCCTTGTGCGCGCGCACCGCCTCACCCAGAGGTAGTTCCTTTCCAACGATCGGCCGCACAGTGCCGTTTTCGAGTCCCGCGTAAAGCCCGGCGTGCACGTCCGCCTCATCTGCTTCCGAAATGCCCCACAATACGAATCCCTTTACCGAAGCCGTGCGCGCCATCAGATCGCGCGGCGTGATCGTGATGTCGCCGCGGCTGCCAATCACGATCACGCGTCCGAATCGCGCCAGGAGTTTCAGGTCGGCCGCGAGATTCACATTGGCCAGCATCTCGAGAACCACGTCGACGCCGCGCCCTCCGGTTGCCTTCAGAATCGCGTCCGTATATCCTGTGTTCCGGTGATTGAACGCCTGCTGCGCGCCCACGCTGCGTACCAGCTCCAGCCCCTTGTCCGTGCCCGCCGTGCCGAACACCGTCATCCCCATCGCGCGAGCGATCTGCACGGCCGCGATTCCCACGCCGCCGCTCGCGCCGTGCACCAGCAGCGTTTCCGCCGCGCGCGCGTCCGCGTGGTGGTACAGCGCGTGATAGGCCGTCCCGCAGGCGACGTAAATTCCCGCGCCTTGATTGTAAGTGACGCGGTCGGGCAGCCGGTGCAGCTGCGATTCGAGCGCCAGCGTGTACTCGGCGTACGTGCCGGTGAGCGGATGCCCAACGTAGACGCGATCGCCGGGTTTGAATTGGTTCACGCCTTCGCCGACCGATTCGACCACGCCCGCGCCTTCGCCGCCCGGCACGTAGGGCAGCTGCGGCTTGATCGCGTATGTGCCGGCGCGCATATACGTGTCAAACGGATTCACGCCCGCCGCGTGCATGCGCACCACCGCCTGGTCCGGCCCGGCCTGCGGCGTGGGGAATTCCTCCAGCTTCATCACTTCGGGCGGTCCGAATTCGTGCACGACGATGGCTTTCATGTTGATTTTCTCCCTTTGAATGGAAAATGCTCGCTGTGAACTTGTTGTAAGGGCGAATTCTGGCGAGTCATGGGGACAAAGTCAAATCGGGAAAGCATCGGGTGGCGCAGGCTCCCAGCCTGTGGGTTTTGGTTGCAGCGAGATCGACCCTGCCCCTAATAACCCCCACAGGCTGGAAGCCTGCGCCACTAAATCCTATGTTAAATTACTGCGCGCACCGAACCAACGGAGCTTTCCATGATCATCGATTGCCACGGCCATTACACTTCCGAGCCGCCCGCGTTCATCGAATTTCGCAAGCAGCAGATCGCCGCTTTCAGCGACGCCTCGAAAACCGCGACGCTGCCGAACATCAGCGACGACCAGATTCGCGAGCGCCTGGAGCCCGCGCAGCTGAAATTCCAGCGCGAGCGCGGCACCGACGTCACGATCTTTTCGCCGCGCGCCTCGGCCATGGGCCATCACGTCGGCGACGCCAAGCTCAGCGCCGCCTGGGCGCACATCTGCAACGATATGATTCACCGCATCGTGAATCTCTATCCCAAGAATTTCATCGGCGTGTGCCAATTGCCCCAATCGCCCGGCGTGCCGCCCGAAAACTGCATCCCGGAACTGGAGCGCTGCGTCAAGGAACTCGGCTTCGTCGGCTGCAACCTGAATCCCGATCCCTCGGGCGGCTACTGGAAAGAGCCACCGCTCACCGACAAGTGGTGGTACCCGTTCTACGAAAAAATGGTCGAGCTTGAAGTGCCCGCGATGGTTCACGTAACGGCCACGTGCAATCCCGCGTTTCATACCACGGGTTCGCACTACATCAATGGCGATACGACGGCGTTCATGCAGTTTTTGGTGTCGGATCTGTTCAAGGATTTTCCGACGCTGAAATTCGTGATCCCCCACGGCGGCGGCGCGGTCCCGTACCACTGGGGCCGCTACCGCGGCATCGCGCAGGATATGAAGCGCCCTCCGCTCACGGAGCTGCTACTCAACAACGTGTACTTCGATACCTGCGTCTACCATCAGCCGGGAATCGATTGCATGACCAAGGTGATTCCCGCCGACAACATTCTCTTCGCCTCGGAAATGGTCGGCGCCGTCAAAGGCATCGACCCCGAAACCGGCCACTACTACGACGACACGCGCCGCTACATCGACGGCTCGACAATTTTAAGCGCCGCGGACAAAAGGAAAGTCTTCGAGTCGAACGCGCTGAAGGTGTATCCACGCCTCGCGAAGCAGATTCAGAAGCAGGGAGTTGCAGCGCACGCGTGAGGGAATGTTGTTGCGAGGTGTTGACGTCGTGAGGTGTTGATGTTGTGGGTGGCCCCATCCTTGCGGTTTTTGCAAGGGTGGGGATTTTCTGACCTTACGCTCCCGCGTTTCTCAATAGATCTCGAATCTGCCCCCCCCACCCTTGAAAATCCACAAAGGCCGCGCACCGCGTAATCGCACTCAGGTACCCAACTTTCGATAGTTAAATAACTCGCCCGATCCGCATTCTTCGTACAGAAACACGCCCAGGGAGCGGCTTTCCGCAGGCCTTCGTGGGAAATTACGTATGGCGATCTCCAGATCGGGATTGACTGCTAGCGAGGCGGCCTTCGCAAATAATTTCTCAGCGTCCAAATTCAACTTGATTGTGCTGTGAAATAACAGCATTAATCGAATTTGTGTTTCGCGTCCGTCCATCGCATAGTTCTCGATTAGGAGCGCCGTCAGGCCATCCCAAAGTTTCTCGGCTGATAATTTGCGAACAGCTTCTTCGGCCATCATTCTCGCGAACCAAAGAAAAACAAACGAGAATTCGCTACGGTTATAGGAAACAATGTCAGCTCGTTCGAGGGGACTGGCCGAATAATAGATGTCACACAATTCTTTTGTCGTATCTCGAAGGACTTGGCGAGCCTCCGGCTTCAGCCTGAGAAAATCTAGTATTCGAACGGTCTGTAGCCGGGAGAAAAGCGTCGACACATCGTTCATTTTTGAATGATACCTATGTCCTAGAACAGTAACAACAGAAGTAGCGGATCGCCCCCTTCTGACGCGTCTGGCGCCAACAGCATTGAGTTCTCTATGTCTAGTGTCCGGGGTGCCCCATCCTTGTGACTTTTGCAAGGGTGGGGGGTGATCCGACGCTCCAGCGTTCTCGGTGGTCCTCGAATCTAAACCTCACCCTTTGAAAATCACAAAGGGTGGGGCACCCGCATTGCTTCACTGCTCGGTAGGATTTCGGAAACCCGCAGACTGAAGTCCGCGCCACTTAGTTCCCGCTGGCGGTGACTCGCACCGTGGCTTTGGCGCTGGAGACGTTTTCGTACTGGTCGTAGACGCGCACCGTGACGGTGTGCTCGCCGGCGGCAATTTTCGGCAACTGGAAATCGTAATTCTCGCGGGGCGCGTCGCTCAGGCCTCCCGCCGGAAACACCAGTGTCCAATCGCCTGCGTCGAGGCTGTACTGCGCGCGCGAAATGAAGCTCACCGGGGCGCTCGCCTGAAACCGCACGCGCACACCGGCGTTCGCGGCGTCAGCCGTGAGCTGGCCGATCGACGGCGGCGTGTTGCTCACTACAAAGCGATCGGACTCGCGCTCGGAAGTCAGTCCTTCGCCCGACGGGTTCGACGGCGTGTCGGTGGCTACGATTTTCAAGTAGTACGCGCCGTCGGGCATGGCCGTCGTATCCCAGGAATAAAATTTCGAGTCCAGCTTGTCCTTGAGCAGTTTCCACTCGGATTCATTCTCGCCGCGGAAATAGACGGAGAATTCGAGCTGGTCGTCGTTGGCGTCGTCGGCGGTCCAAATAACCGCTCCGTAGCCCTTTTGCGGGAAGCCCTGCGGGACGGGGTCGAAATGCGGCTGGCCCGGAGTCTGCCCGGGCGTGGACATCCCGGCGTTGAACGGCGAGTTCGGCGTTGAAGCAGACGGCGGCGGCTGGGGCATGCGCAGCTGCGTGGGAGCTTGCGGCCCCATGCCCGGTGCGGGCATGGAGAGGCCCTGCACGCGGACGCCGGGATCCTGGACGGCGATCGCGGTGATCTGCGGAGCGATGTTCTTCGGCAAGTAGGCGATGCTGAACCAATCGATCGCGGGCGCAGGCATGCCGCTCGCCCCGCGCAGCACTGCTTTCCACTGCACGAACCGCGCGGCGGGGCAATCGATCTTGTCGCCGGACGGATTCGTGTACGGACCCGCCCAGTCGCTCCAGTTGGCGTCGGGGTCGGACGTGTTTCCCGAACGAGCGTAAATAGCGACACGCTGCGGACCGGAGTTGTTCGCGGGCCCGACGTTTTCGCCCCACCAGACGGTGCGGCCCCAGTGGGAGAAAATGTGCGCGTCGAAAGCCTGCGATTCGTAGGTGCCCTCGGATTCATTCTCCGGTCCCAGCGTGAAAATCTTTCCGGGATTTGCGGCGGCGAGGAAAAGTTTACCTCCGGGCCCGGCGGCGATGGCCGTGACCTGACGCGACGGCGCTTTCACGAGCTTTGAGAAAATGTGATTGCTCTCGAGTTCCAGCACCGCGCCGTCATTTCCCGTCCCCAGCAGAAGCTTTCCGCCGGGGAGCAGGCCCATCGAGTAAACGACTTCGTCACGCGCGCTCCACAGCTCCTCGGGCGAGCCGTCCGCGGCGATTCGATAGACGGAACTCGAATTGACAGTCGGAAAGGGCTGGAACGGAATCGGCTGCGCCTGCGCTGCGGCCAGCGCCGGGTTTCCGGCCTGCGCGAGCGGGGACATGAACGCGGCAGCGGCGGCTGCTGCGGCGTCGGTTCCTCCGGGGCGAGGCTGTCCCGGGATTGTGGGCACTTTCTCGCCTACAGCGGCGACGTACAGCTCGCCGTTTGCGCCCTGCAGCAGGGCCGTGATTTCCTTCTTTGAGGTTTCGTAGAGGACGAACGCATGCCGGTTGTTCGCGGCTTTCGGAATGCGCAAGACGCGCCCGCTGGGCTCGGTTCCCGCGAGCACGTTGCCGCTCGCGTCGAGAGCGAGGGACCGAATGTGAGTTTCATCGCTGGAGTAAAACACCTGCCCCTTGCCATCGGGCGCGACGGAGAAAATCTTCCCGTTATCGCCCGTGGCGACGTAAAGGGTTCCGTCCTTGTCCACTGCCAGGTCCCAGATGTATTTCGTTTTAGGATCGAAGAATACGGAAGACTGGCCCGCGGGCGTCACCTTATAGACTTTTCCGTCCGGGGATGTGCCGACGAACAGGTTTCCGGAGGAATCAACCGCGAGCGCTTGGGCGGCAAGTTCGGCGGATTCAAATGCGCTGCTGGTCTTTCCGTTCGCATCGATGCGCAATACTTTGGCGTTGGAGCCGCCCGCCGCGTACAGATTGCCTTTCGAGTCCGCGCGGATTTGCAGAACGTAGGCCAGATTGGCGTCGGCGAATTCGGCGAACTTCGGCGCGAGAAACATCTTGCCGTCGCTGCGCAGCGCCACGCCCTTGGCCGTGCCCTTGTCAAAGTCTTCAAAGCTGGCCTGGCGCCACCACCGGGTGTGCTCGGCAAACGCGGAGCCGGCGACAGCGAGCGTCGCAATAGCGGCGAGCAGCCACGCGGCCGGACGGGCAGGAGTCAAGGTTCGTGCGCCGCGCGAATTGCGGGCGTTTGTAAATCGATTGCGCATAAGGTTCCTCAAGGAGCCGGCAATGCTCGCCGGCTTTTCGCTTACTTGATGTGAATCGTGATGCCGGCGGATCCCTGCACGATTTGATCGAGCGGCAGCGACCATTCTCCCGCCGCCGATTGCCGCACAACGAGAGAACTCGCCGGGCCGCCGCGCTGGTCAAGAAGGTTGATCTGTGACGCCGGAACGTTCGGCATCACCTTGTCCTGCACCACCATCGTGGGCGCGGAGCCCAGCAGCGTGACATACAGCCGGTTGTTCCGGCGCTCCCGGTTCAAAACCGCGATCAACTGCTCGAGGCTGTCCAGGCGCGCCTGCGAACCCGAAACGACGCTCATGCGGTTCAGGGTGTTGGAATCGCTGGCCAAAATTTGCATGTAGCTGCCGCGCACGGCCTGCGGAGGAATCGTGATCGGCACGTCACGAATCAGGGGCGAGCCGCGATAGGGGCGAAGCTGCACGCGCACGGTGACCGTGTCGCCCGGCTCGGCCTCGGATTTATCCAGCCACGCGCCCTCGATTGTGGACTGGCGGCGCTCCGGCAGAGCTTCCATGCGCAGCGTGACCCGCTCGATGTTCGGCGTTTCGTACTGATTCGAGAAAATTCTCTGGAACACGTTTTGCACTGTGCCGGCAACGGGGAGGCCGTCCGGCGCGAAGGAATCGAGCGGAGGAAAGAGATTGTCGAGCGTCACGCTAGAGTGTCCCGCGATATCGATTCCGCCGGTCAGGTGCAGCGTGGTTCCTTCGCCGTAGACGCTGTTTTGGATGAGTCCGTTCAGCGCGGAGATACCCATCAGGATCGGCGTGATCTTGGGGTTGGACATCATGCGGAAGGAAAGATGCTTGTCGCCGTCGGGTGTAACCACGGTCATGTCAATGGGGATCAGCTTCGGCGACGCGCCGAGGCTGCCAATGACCGCCGTCACGCGGTCCTGGCTGAACGAGCCGATCGTGCCGCCCACATTCACAATTTTGGTGGATTCGAGCTCAGAGTTGAGCGTAGTGAGCACGCGCGCCCGCGCCATCGGCATTTGCACCGAGCCGAATCCGAACAGCGGGTGCCCGCAGACGTAGACGCGGCCGTCGACGATCATCGTGACGGTACACGACGCGTTGAGCGACAGATCCCCTTCGAGAAGTACCGCGCTGACCATGTCTCCCGGCTTGATGTTGCCATCGTCGGGCCGCGCATCGACGCTTCCGCCCTGAGTCGCGGCCATGCCGTATGCCGCAAATTCATGCTCGAATTCGCGGATCGCCGCGGGGCTGAACCCCGAAAAGACGAGCGGAGCAGCAATCGGCGTGAGGAAACTTCCGCCGGAGACGCCGGCGCGCGACGCCCAATCCGAGGGAATCTCGAAACGCGCGTCAAGCGATTGCGACGACGTCGCGTCGGCACCGCCCGCTGCGTCGGCTCGCACGGTACTCGGCTGCGTCCTCGGCAAGCTCAGCATATTTTCAATGGGGGTGACGCCGGCCAGCGGCTCTTTGCTGAACTGGCCAAGCTTGAGCGAGAGCGCACCGGCCAGCTTGCCTTCAAAATACACCGGGCTTCCGCTCATCCCGGCCACCACGCCCGAATGTTCTACTTTGGGGCCCTGGAGCATGACCAGGATGATCGATTCCTTGGGCGCGAGAAAATTCGGCATTACGCCGATGACTTCCAGATCGATCTTTTCGACCTGGTCTCCCGCGAAAATGGTGTAGGCCTCGCCCTTCATCCCCGGCTGGACCTTGGAGAGCGGGAAAATGTCGGGATCAGCGGCAAATACCGTCGGCGCGACCACCGACACACAGAAACACACAAAAATGGCAGCAAGTCCAAAGAACTTGCAGGAAGGGAACCGGCGAGCCGGGCGACCTGGTTTGCGTGGCAGCATGAAACCTCTATCGATGATACGCGTGCTTCCCGATGGAATCAATCGAAGGAACAAGCCCTGGTGAGCAAGCCCCAATATCCCCCGATATCATTGAGCGCTGCCGCGCATTCAGGAGACCTTCAGTTCGGGCAAATAGTATTACTATGGACGAGGCCGATGGTGACCGTGCTGTAGCCACGCGCTCTTCGTCACGGTTCAATTGTAGCTATTTCGATGCATATCTCGGCTCCATTCATAAGACGCCCGATTGCTACTTCGCTATTGAGCATCGCCATTCTGCTCGCCGGCGGCGTGGGGTTTTACTTTTTGCCGGTGGCGGCGCTGCCCAGGGTGGATTTCCCGACGCTCTTCGTTCGGGCAAACCTGCCGGGCGCGAGTCCGGAAACGATGGCCTCCTCGGTGGCCACCCCGCTGGAGCGGCAGTTCGGTCGCATTGCGGGCGTCACGCAGATGACGTCCACCAGCCAGCTGGGCAGTACCGGAATCGTTCTCCAATTCGACCTGGATCGGGACATCAACGCGGCTTCGCGGGACGTCCAGGCGGCCATCAATGCCGCCGCCGGACAATTGCCGCCCGGATTGCCGAGCCTGCCGACCTACCGCAGGATTAATCCCGCAGAAGTTGACATTTTGGATATCGATGTGTCGTCGGACACGGTCCCCAGGAGCCGCCTTTACGATCTGTGCGATTCCTTCCTGGCTCAAAAAATCTCCCAGGTTTCCGGGGTGGGCCTCGTCCGCATTTCCGGAGGAGCGAAGCCCGCGGTTCGAGTGGACGTGAATCCGAACGCGCTGGCGCATTACGGAATCGGCTTGGAGGAAGTTCGCGCCGCGCTGCGGTCCGCCAACGCGAATAGTCCAAAGGGAAATCTGGAAAATGAATCCGGCCGGTGGCTGCTGAACGACACCGACCAACTGCTCAAACCGGACCAATATTCACCATTGATCGTTGCCTACCGAAACGGCGCTCCGGTCCGGTTGAGCGATATCGCGAAAGTGACCGAGGGAATCGAGGATCTGCGCAACTCGGCCTACGCGAACGGCAGAATCTCCGTGTCCATGGGCATCGGCCGCGAGCCTGGCGCCAACGTCATTGACACGGTGGACCGCATCATGGCGCTGCTTCCGGAACTGAGCGCTTCCATCCCGCCCACGGTTGCGCTGGACACCAACTTCAATCGCACGACGACGATCCGCGCATCCGTGAAGGACATTGAGTTCACGATGCTATTGAGCGTGGCTCTCGTGATTCTGGTTATTTTTCTATTTTTGCGCAATGCATGGGCCACGATTATTCCGAGCATTGCGGTGCCGCTCTCCATTGTCGGAACGTTTGGAGTCATGTCGCTCTTGCACTACAGCCTCGACAATCTTTCTCTCATGGCGCTCGCGATCTGCACCGGTTTCGTGGTGGACGATGCGATTGTGGTGATCGAGAACATCTCACGCTATCTGGAATTGGGCGATTCGCCGATCGAGGCCGCCATGCGGGGCTCGCGCGAGATCGGATTCACCGTCCTCTCGATGAGTGTTTCCCTGATCGCGGTCTTCATCCCTCTTTTGCTGATGGGCGGGGTCATCGGGAGATTGTTCCGGGAGTTTGCCGTCACATTGAGCGTGGCGATTGTGGTCTCTCTCTGCGTGTCGCTTGCGACGACGCCAATGATGTGCGCCCGGTTTCTGAGATCGGAAAAAGAACTCCAGCACGGGAAGGTGTATCAGGCGAGTGAACGGGTGTTTGTCTGGAGCGTGGAGACCTACGCCGCCGGATTGCGCTGGGTTCTTCGCCATCAGCCGCTGATGCTGGTCCTTACGGCCGCAACCATCTGCCTGAGTGTTTATTTATATGTCGCGATCCCCAAGGGCTTTTTCCCCCCGCAGGACACGGGGCTGATGGCCGGGAACATCCTGGGAGCGCAGGATACTTCCTTCCCCGCGATGCAAAAGAAATTGAAGGAATACACCGACATCATTGTGGGTGACCCGGCGGTCAAAAGTATGATCGGGCAAACCGGAGGTGGCGCGGAAAACACGGGGCAAATGGAGATCGAGCTCAAGCCCTTCGATGAACGAAAGGCCTCGGTGTATGACGTGATTGCGCGCCTCCGGTCCAAGCTCGCCGTCGTTCCGGGAGCCACTCTTTTCCTGCGGGCCTATCAGGACATCACGGTCGGCGGACGGATCAGCAGTTCGCAGTATCAATACACGCTGTCGAGTGAAAACCTCGACGACCTTCTGGATTGGGCGCCGCGCGTGGAGGCGATGATGAAGGAGTTGCCCGAACTGCGCGACATCGCCAGCGATCAACAGACCCACGGCTTGCAAGCGACCCTGGTGATTGACCGCGATACGGCATCGCGGTTGGGGATTTCGCCGCAGGCCATTGACAACACGCTCTACGACGCGTTCGGCCAGCGGCAAGTGTCGACGATCTACACGCAGCTGAACCAGTACCACGTCGTGATGGAAGTGGATTCGGCGTTTCGGGACAGCACGGACGCGATCCGAGGCCTGTACGTAAGATCGTCGAACGGGAGCCAGATTCCCCTCAGCGCCTTTACTCATTACGAGACGAAAAATACCGCCTTGTCCGTAAACCATCAGGGCCAATTTCCCGCGGTTACGATTTCGTTCAACCTGGGGGAGGGAGTGGCCCTCGGTGACGCCGTCACGAAAATCGAGTCGGCGGTGTTTCACATGGGACTTCCCGCTGATATTCATCCGACGTTCCAGGGAAACGCGCAGGCGTTTCAGTCCTCATTGTCGAGCCAGCCCTGGCTGATTCTGGCCGCGCTCGTGACGGTTTACATCGTATTGGGAATACTCTACGAAAGTTATATCCATCCGGTCACGATCCTTTCGACCTTGCCGTCGGCCGGGGTCGGCGCCCTTCTCGCTTTGCTGATCTTTCACGCCGAGTTGACGGTAATCGCGCTCATTGGAATTGTTCTGTTGATCGGCATCGTAAAAAAGAACGCCATCATGATGATCGATTTCGCGATTGAAACCGAACGCAGCGGGAAGACTCCCGAGGAAGCGATTTACCAGGCCTGCCTGCTGAGATTTCGTCCGATCATGATGACGACTGTGGCGGCGCTTTTTGGAGGGCTGCCGCTGGCGCTCATGACCGGGACGGGTTCGGAAATGCGGCGTCCTCTCGGAATCAGCATTGTGGGCGGCCTGATGGTCAGCCAGGCGCTTACTCTTTACACCACTCCGGTGATTTACTTGTATATGGACCGCCTGCAAGCGCGAATCAAGCGACGCAAGGCAGCGGGAATTTTCGCACCGGCAACTCCCGGGGCGCCCTCCGTGAAGGAACTCCCGCTGGGATAAACGGTTCAGGTTGCCGCATCGAATTCAGGAGGTCGGGACTTCAGTCCCGACGTTCGAGCGCAGGGCACAGGGCTTTAGCCCCTGAAGCTTCAGGGGCTAAAGCCCTCGGTTTCAGAAACCACACGGCCGGGCTGAAGCCCGGCCCTCCGAAACGAGATACAACCAAGACATCGAGAGGGCCGCTGAACCGCGCCGATCCCGGGATCGAGCGGTTGCAAAACATTCCTCCACCGGGCAAACTTTCCGCATGAGCACTTATGACCTCATCTGCATTGGAGCTGGGCCGACGGGCCTGGCCTGCGCTATCGAAGCGAAACGCGCCGGCATGCGCCCGCTGGTGATTGATAAGGGCTGCCTCTGCAATTCCATTTATCACTACCCGGTCAACATGGTGTTTTTTACGACGCCGGAGCTTCTGGAAATCGGCGACCTGCCGCTCACGAGCGCCGCGGAGAAACCCACCCGCGTTGAGGCGCTCAAGTACTATCGCAAGTGCGCCGAGCACTACGACCTGGACCTGCGCCTCGGCCACCGAGTCGAGCGCGTCGAGGGCAGCGACGGAAAATTCAGCGTGCATACCCGCGATGAGCATGGGATCGCGGCGCAATTCGCCTGCAAAAAAATCGCCGTCGCGACGGGCTATTACGATCTTCCGAACCGCCTCGGACTTCCTGGCGAGGACCTGCCGCACGTTTCGCACTACTACACTGAGCCGCACCCGTTCTGGCGACGCAACGTCGTAATCATCGGCGGAAAAAATTCAGCCGCCGAGGCCGCTCTCGATCTTTACCGCAGCGGCGCGAATGTAACGCTGGTGCACCGCCGCGCCGAATTGGGCTCGACGATCAAATACTGGGTCCGGCCGGACATTGAGAACCGCATCAAGGCAGGTCAGGTGCGCGCGCTGTTTGAGACGGAAGTGAAGCGCATCGAGGAAGGCCGTGTGTGGGTCTCGAATCACTCGGGCGAGCGCGCGCTGGCCGCCGACCAGGTCTTCGCCCTGACGGGCTACCACCCCGATTTCGGCTTTCTGAAATCCCTGGGAATCACCCTCGATCCCGAAACCAACAAGCCCGCGATGGACCCGGCCACGCACGAGAGCAACGTCCCGGGAATCTACGTGGCGGGCGTCGTGATCGGCGGCAACCACACCAGCGAAATCTTCATCGAAAACGGCCGCTTCCATGGCAAGCAGATCGTCGCCGCACTGACCGGCAGGCGTTTGCAATCCGCCACCGGCGTTTGAAGAATTTTCCGCGCGATGTTAGATTGAATTATCTGGTTTGCCCATGAGCCGAAGTAGCTCAGTTGGTAGAGCAGTCGATTCGTAATCGACAGGTCTCCGGTTCAAGTCCGGACTTCGGCTCCAACATCCCTTTTACCTTCAGCGCCACCATGCGAATGACCGCAAGCAGTTTTAAGCCCGAGGGGCCTGCTCCTGCGCCAATTTCGTTGAGCCTGTGACCGGAACGGCGTACGATGCAAACACCAAAGGCCCGAATCCAAAATTCCAGTACGTTTGTTCCGGCCGATCGCTGTCAGCCGCGGAGAGACTCCGCTATGCAAAAGCACGAGGTGCGTGGCTGGATCGAAGAAACCGGCGTGATCGCCGCCGTTCGCGCGCGAACGAAGGAGGATGCCCTTTTTGCGGCTGAGACGCTCGTTCCCAGCGGGGTGCCGGTGATTGAGATCGGGCTCACCCTTTCGCAGGCCATGGCGGTGATCGCCCTCCTCGCGAAGCGCATTCCCGGCATTGTCGTTGGGGCGGGCGATGTGAACGACGCGCAGACCGCGCAACAATGCCTGGATGCAGGAGCGCAGTTCCTAACCAGCGACGGATTCGATCCCGCGGTGAGCGAGGTCGCCGCGAGGGGGAATGTGGTCGTGCTTCCGGGGGCGTTGAGTCCCACTGAGGTTCTCGGCGCATGGGAAACGCATTCGGACTTCGTCAAGCTCTTTCCCTGCGTCCAGATGGGGGGCTCAGCCTATATCAAATACCTGCGCTCGATGTTTCCGCATATTCCGCTGGTTGCCGCGGGAGGCGTGAATCAACGGAACGCTTCCGAATTGATCCTCGCCGGAGCGGTGGCCGTTGGCGTAGGACGTGAACTGGTTCCCCAAGACGCAGTCCGCCTTCGCCAGGCTGCTCGAATTAGTGAATTGGCCCGGCGGTTTTTGGACTTTGTGAAAAGTGGCCGGGCCCATCTCGCGGCGCACGTCGGATGAAACAACGCAAGGGGCTCGTTTCGTGGCCGCTGGTCCGCGCCGCTCCGCCGAGCGAAGCTAGGCTACCGTCTTCCTTGAAGCCGTCCAGAGTTCGTCACTGGCGATGCGCGCGCCTTCGGCCATGGCTTCGAGCTTGGCCCACATGATCGAGGGATGCACGCGGCGATTGAATTGCTCCTGGGAGAAGCCGCAGTCGGTGCTGGCGATCACGTTTTCGCGGCCAACGACGCCGGCGAATCGCACGATGCGCTCGGCCACCAGCTCCGGATGCTCGACGACGTTCGTGCCGTGGCTGACGACTCCGGGCGCGAGGATTTTTCCGTCGGGAAGCTTCACGTCCTTCCATACGCGCCACTCGTGCTCGTGCCGAGGATTCGCGGCCTCGATCAAATACGCCCCTGCGCGCACCTTCAGAATGAGGTCGACGATCTTTCGTAGCGGTACATCGGTTGTGTGCGGCCCCGGCCAACTTCCCCAACAGACGTGATAGCGGATGCGATCCTCGGGAATGCCCTCGAGCGCGTGATTGAGGACTTCGACGTGGCGGCCCACCCAGCGGTAGTAATCGTCAAAGCTGGCTGGAGGAACCATTCGATCGTAGGTCACGGCCGCGCGGGCGTCATCTACCTGCAATAGAAAGCCCGCGTCGACGATCGCGCGGTATTCGCTGCGCAACGCTTCGGCCAGCGCGACGACAAGCTCTTCTTCATTGCGGTAGTACTCGTTCTTGCGGTCGGGGATCGCGCTCGAGGGCGCCGCGACCGGAAGAAACGCTTCCTCAACCTTCACGCCTTGGAGCGCCGCCTTCAGATTGTCGATATCGTGCTGCAACTCGCCGAGGCCGATGTACTTCACCGGCGCGACGCAAACCGCTTCGGTTCGAGTCACGTTGGACCAGGCGCGATCGTTGCCGCCTTCGAGTTCCGCGTAGAATTCCTTGAAGCGCTCGCGGTCGGCTCCGCGAGCAAATGGGTTCGCGCCCGGCTGCACGGGGCGCTGCTCGAAGCCGCTGACGCGCTTCAGAGCGTAGAGCGACCAGCTGGTGGATTTGCCGAATTCGCCGTCGTCGACGATGTCGATGCCCGCCTGCGCTTGCCGGCGCACGACCTCGGCAACGGAATCTCCCAAACACTGATCGTATTCCCGCGCGCCGGCGCGATCGCCGTTTTCCTTCGCGCGAACAAGCTCGAGCAGCCTCGGCGGGCGGATCAGGCTGCCAACATGCGTGGCCAGAATTCTCTCGGTGCTGCGTTTCATTGGGCGTGGGCCTTTAGGGCTTGAATTCGATCAGGAGATTGCTGATGGGAAGCTTGCCGACGTCCTTGGAGGCATGGACAACCGCCGGTCTCCAGGTAACGGTGTCGGGAATAAGCTCTCTTGTTTCATCTTTTCCATTCGTCCACTGCTCGACCATCGTGTCATTGAGGAAAATCGCAAGGCGGACGTTGTGGCTGTGCGCAGCGCCATATTCGCCCGGAGCCATTCGTTCCGCAAACACGGTGAAATCTTTTCCGTCGTACAAAACCTTATTGCCCGGGGCGGGAGGCGATCCGGCGGCCAGCGGCACCGCTTTCGGGTGGTCCGGCTTGATCGCTACTTCGAGATAACTTCCAGCCGATGGCGCAGCGTACTTTTCGCCTGCGTGGAAGACCTTGATGTCGCCGCGCTCCATCTTCTGCCCGTTGAGTTCCATCGAGCCGAGGGCCACCACAACGCGCTCGCCGCAGGATGCCGAGGCCGACGCGCAGGGCGCGCTGTTCTTGAACACGCGCACGTACTCGTTGTCGACCACCGGGCCCGTCAGCGTGGCCTGAAGCAGCAGCAGCGCGGCAAGGAGCCGATGCATTTTTTTGTGCGCCTCCGAATCGGTCGGGGAATCCGCGCGTAGTGTACAGCAGGAGGCCCGCTAATTCACCATGCGCCTGACTCGCTCGATCGCCTGGCGGGCCAGCGTGTAGCGCGGCTCGATGTCGAGCGATTTCTGAAAAAGTTCGCGGGCGCGGGTGATCATGCCCTTGGCGAGATAGACCCGCCCGAGGTTGAAATACGGGAAATGGCGCGGCTCGTAACGCTTCGCGGCGATGGCTTGCTCGAGCCAGGGAATCGCGTCGTCGTGGCGTCCTAGATCGATCAGGTACGCGCCGATGTCGTTGTACGGATTGCCGAAGTCGGGATCGACTTCAATCGCGCGCTTGCACTCCGCGATGGCTTCGTCGATCTTGCCCTGGAAGTGGTACGTCCAGCCGAGAAAGGTGTGCGCCTCGGCCGTGGGATGAAGCGCGAGGGAGCCCCGATAAAGTTCGACGGCGCGGTCGTAGTCGCCCGCCATTTGCGCCTCGAAGGCTTCCTGGAAACGTTCCCGCGCCTGGGATTCTCGGTCTGACATGGTGGAGTGAGGCCTGTCCCACAATTACATTTTGGAGACGCCGAAATTGTCGATCTGTACGTCGAGCTGGTGATTGATTCGCATGCCGTAGATGCCGTCAGTCTTCCCAGCGGGACCCGTCTTGGGCAGGGTGGTCACAACCGTGCCGTTGATCACGAACGCCACCTTGTCAGCCATCACGCGGACTTCAAGAGAGTTCGTCGCTTGTCCGCTGGCATCGGGCTTCTTCACCGCGGGGCTCGGCGTCTTTGAAGACACGCCTTCCGTGGAAGAGCCGTCGCGCCGCTTGATGAGATACGTCCCGTCGTCCGTCACCATGAAATACAGATAGCTTTGCGACGGCCCCTCGAGCGCGCTGCCTCCGAAAATGAGGCCGTAGTATTCGTCTTCGCCGTTGGACTTGATGAGCTTGAACGTGCCCTTCAAAGTGTAGTTGCCGCTCGCCGTGTTGGCCGGATTCCAATAAACTGCCGCCATCGGGTTCACGGCGTGAAAGCCGGTTGTAGTGGTCGTGAACTTGATCGCTCCGGGCGCGTCAGGATCGGACGCTTGTGAACTGTGATCGGAGCGATACTTCCAGCCTTTCGGCGCCTGCGCGAAAGCAGGCGCGATAGCGAGCAAAGCGGCCAGCAGCATTCCTGCAAAATATTTCATCGATATGCCTCCTTGTGAATTGGCTCGCCAAATCATACTCCGGTTCTGAGCATGTTGTTTCGGATTTGTAGCGCCCGCCTTTGACGCGGGCATCGCTCCAAGGCTGCACATTTTTCCGTTCCACTCAGACTTCACGGGTGCCGCACCCTTCGCGGGTTGCGCGAAGGGTGCGGCACCCGAAAAAACCGCGAACGTGCGTGCTAGAATTCTGGCGTGTCCAAACAGGTTGTTCGTCCGGCCCGCACGATCAGCGGCTCGCTCGAAGTGCCCGGCGACAAATCCATTTCTCATCGTTACGCCATGCTGGCGTCGCTCGCCGAAGGGCCGAGCGAGATCACGCACTTTTCCGCCGCGGCCGATTGCCGCAGCACGCTCGACTGCTTCTCACGCATGGGCATGAAATTCGATCTTCAGGGTGACCGCGTTCGCATCGAAGGCGCGGGCATCGGCGGCTTGCGCAAGCCTCGCCGAACGCTCGACGCGCAAAATTCCGGCACGACGATGCGCATGCTCACCGGAATTCTGGCGGGCCAGGAATTCAAATCGACGCTGGATGGCGACGCGTCGCTGCGCCGCCGGCCAATGCGCCGCGTCATGGACCCCTTGGCGAAGATGGGCGCGCGTATCGAGGCGCGCGAAGGCGGCTTCGCGCCGTTGAAGATCGAAGGCACGCGCCTTTCGTCGATCAACTACACGCTGCCCGTGGCGAGCGCTCAGGTGAAATCCGCCGTGCTTCTCGCCGGAATGTTTGCGGACGGCGTCACTTCGGTGACCGAACCCGTGCGCACGCGCGATCATACGGAACTCGCGCTCGCGGAATTCGGCGCCCGGGTGGAACACGAAGGGCGCACGATCCGCATTCACGGCCGGCCGGAGTTGAAGGGGCGCAAGCTGCGCGTTCCGGGCGATCTCTCTTCCGCGGTATTTTTTCTTGCCGCGGCGATGGTCCTCCCGGAATCGAGCCTGGTGATTCACCACGTCGGCCTCAATCCCACGCGCTCCTCCGTGCTCGATGTTTTGGGATCGATGGGCGCGCGGTCAGCCTCGTTTCGATTCGCAGCGAAAATGGAGAGTTGATTGGAGACTTGTCCGTCCGTCACGAGCCGCTGAAGGGCGGCACGATCGAGGGCGACGCGATCGCGCAACTGATTGACGAGCTTCCGGCGATCGCGGTTCTCGGCCCATACACCGAGCAGGGAATTGAAATCCGCAACGCGGCCGAGCTGCGTGTGAAGGAGAGCGACCGCATCTCGGTGCTCGTGGAAAATCTCCGGCGGATGGGCGCGAAGGTTGATGAGCTTCCCGACGGCTTGCGCGTTGCCGGCCGGCCCGCGGGCCAGTTGCACGGCGCCGAAATCGAGCCCCACGGCGATCACCGCATGGCCATGGCGTTTGCCATCGCCGCCCTCGGCGCCAAAGGCGATACCACGATCCGCGACGCGGAATGTGCAGCCGTCTCTTATCCCGATTTCTTTCCGGCGCTCGAACGGCTGCTGGAGCGATAGCCGCGCGGAAGGAAATCGGGCCGCGCAGGTTTGTAAACAAGCTGTAACAATCTGCGAATCCATCCTTCACGAAATCCGCTTCCCGCGGAAACCACGCGCGCGTCCTTTCTTGACACTCCATTGCCGCAGCGGTTAACCTCGGCTGCGAATGCGAGGCAGACTTCGTCGGATACTCATTGCGCTGCTTATTTTGGCGGGCGTCGTGGCGCTAGCCTATCACTCGCGCCACAAAATTCATCTGGCGGACTTTACCTGGAAAAGATTTATTGAAAGCGTCAGCCAGGCGAATCTGCTACTTCTCGTTGTTTGCCTCGTTGGGATTTACGGCGCCTACGCGATTCGCGCCGTCCGCTGGCAGCGCTTCTGCAAGTACGTCGGCCCCACCACTTTTGCGAACACCTACGCCGGGACGCTGATCGGATTCGCGTCCATTTTTATTTTGGGCCGCGCGGGAGAACCGGTCCGCCCGCTGATTTTGGCGCGAAAGGACAAGCTTCCGGTCGCCAGCCTGTTCGGGATTTTTTTTCTCGAGCGCTTCTGCGATTTTTCCGCTGCCGCCGTTCTGGCCTGCCTCGCTCTCCTTGTCTTTCCGAATCGATTGTCGGACGCCGGCGCGGACATGAATTGGGTGGACAGTGCCCGCAGCGGCGGATGGCTGCTGCTGGCCGCAATCATCGGCCTGATTTCGCTGCTCGCGATCTATCGGCTGCATGGAGCGGCGATTCTCGATCGCTGGCTTTCGCGGTGGCACAGCGCCGGCGGCTTCCGCAGCCGCTTCGCTTCGGCGATCACGGGCATCAGCGAAGGCCTGCAGGCAATCCGAACGACCGCCGATTTGGCGAACGCGGTGTTTTACACGACCGTGCATTGGATCCTCGCGACGCTGATCTATCTCGGCGTCGCCAAGGCGTTCGGCGAAGCGTTCCTTCACTCCGACATGAACTTTTCGGGCGCGATGCTGCTGCTTTCGGTGACGCTGGTCGGATCGGTGCTGCAGCTTCCCGGAGTGGGTGGCGGCGCGCAGATCGCCAGCTTCGTTGCGCTGACGAAAATCTTTGGCGTCGAGCAGGAGCCCGCCGCCGCGATCTCCGTCGTGCTGTGGCTCATCACGTTTGCCGGGTCGACGCTGGCCGGGGTGCCGCTTCTGATTCACGAAGGACTGTCCATGGGTGAATTGCGCAAACTGGCGCGCGCGGAAGCCGAAGCGGAAGAAGCGGGCAAGCACATTTCCGTGAACGGCGGGAACGGCGCCTCGAGTGCGAGCGCCGCCAAGGATAAATTGCGGGGAGATTCGGCGCGGTGAAGTGCCCATTCTGTTCGGTCATGGAAGATAAGGTCATCGACTCGCGCGAAGGCCGCGCCGGTGACCTGATTCGCCGCCGCCGCGAGTGCCTGAAGTGCGGCCGCCGCTACACCACTTACGAGCGCATCGACGAAATTCCCTACATGGTGATCAAGAAGGACGGCCGCCGCGAGCGCTTCGATCGCCAGAAGATTTTGCAGGGCCTGCTGAAATCGTGCGAGAAGCGGCCCGTGGCCACCGCCAAGCTCGAAGCGCTCGTCGACGAAGTTGAGCGCTTCGTTCACGAAGCGCCCGAGCGCGAGCGCAAAACCAGCGAAATCGGCGAGCTGCTGATGAATCGCATCAAGAAGCTCGACAAAGTCGCCTACGTCCGGTTTGCGTCGGTCTATCTGGATTTCAAGGACGTGAAGGAATTCATGTCCGAGCTCAAAGGCCTGCTCAAAGATCGATCGAAAAAATAACGGCTGCGAACAGCTTGTCGCGTGCGTGACGCGCGTAACTTTGACGACTTGCCGTTATTCGCTTCCGCACCCACGAATATCCGGCACGTTCAGAATGCGCACACCCTGGGCGGGATGTTCCACCGAACGAACCAGCGCCGCGACCATCTGGTCTATGGTGACGAGGCCCAAGCGGCGCGCGGATTCACGAGTCGCTGGAACCCGCTTCATCAACCAGTAGATCGGTTTCAGGACAATCGGCCAGCGCCGGCCCGGCCCCAGCACGTACCAAGGGCGCAGGATCGTGGCGTTCAAGCCGCTCTCGCGAATCATCCGCTCCACTTCCGCGCGCACTTCGATGTAGAACTTCATGACCGGGGCGGGCTGCGCGACGCTGACGTATACAAGATGGGCCACGCCCGCCTCACGCGCGGCTTCGATGGCGGCGCGCGCCGAGCCCAGGTCCACGGCCCGGAATTCATCTTTCTTCGCGGGATTCGGATGCGTCACGCCCACGAGTTGAACAAACGTTTCCGCGGGCGGGACTTGCGAGGCGTACGAAGCCTTGTCGAGCGCGTCTCCGTGGATCACTTTGCAGCCGTGCGGCAGTTTGTGTTCGGAGCCGGGCCGTACCAGCGCCCTGACTTCATATCCGCGGCGCAAAAGCTGCGTGCACAGATTGCGACCCATGAATCCGGTGCCGCCGGTCACAAAGACGGTGGGCATTCCGGCTTCCCCCTCCGCGGGAAAAGCGAAGATGCGTCGGTCTGTTGCGCGGAAAGCTGGAAGAATCTAGTACCGTGAAGAGGGAATCGTCAAGGCGATTGAAACGCAGCGCGGGCCCGATCGAAACCGGGCCCGCGCAATGGAACGGACGATCTTGCCTGGCTTAGCCGATGCGCAAGTTATTTTCCACTGAGAAGACGCCGGGAACCGTATTCGCGGCAACTCCGGCGATGGTCTTGTCGAACTGATTCATCACCGTGCCTTCCAGGCTCACGTGCCCGCCTTTCACGATGATGTGGACCTGCGGAATCGCGCCCATCGTGTAGCCTCCCAAGTCTCCCTTCGAGAACACGGCGCGATACTCCGCGCGGCGAATCTCGTCATCGAACGGGGACGGCGGCAAGACCTCGATGCTATTGATGACCTTCGTCACGCCGGGAATTGATTTGACGAAATTCTCGGCGTCGTGTTTTGTGACCGCGTGCTGGCTGGTCACCTGGCCGGTCAGCGTCACTTCCGTGCCGTTCACTTGATAGCCCACGCTGTCAAATACCCCGTACCAGGGGAGCATGGCCAGCTGGTGTCGCACATTGCCCGGGATGTCGGAGACAACCGGCGTGGCGGCGGTGGCCCCTGCGCTCGCCCGCGAAGACCCCAGGGTGAGAACAGCCAATCCCAGCAAAACCATTCCAAATAAAGGTTTTACAGCTCGTGCTCGCGTTACCATGTGAGCCTCCTTGTCAGCCACATCAGGCTCGCACCCCTTGCCAACCTGTCACTGAAATTAGATGCGCCATCGGGCACAGAAGAAGCTTGGCAATAATCAGACTGGAAACAGGGCTCGCGGAACCTGCCCGCTCGTAGCGGCCATGTTTGGTAGGATGGCAGAAGTTGCCGGACAATTCGCGCCTGCCGGTCGGGCCCTGAGCGGGAAGATACGGAGAAAATGGAAAAGAAAACGGTGTGGACCATCGCGCATCGCGGTGCTTCGGGTCACGCTCCTGAAAATACGATGGCCGCCTTTCGCCGCGCCGTGGAGCTGGGAGCGCGGTTCATCGAGACCGATTTGCAGATTACCCGCGACGCTCGGGTGGTGGCGATCCACGACTCCACTTTGGATCGGACGACCAGCGGCAAGGGCCAGGTGCATCTGCTGGCGCTCGATGAGATTCGTGCGCTCGACGCCGGCGCTTGGTTCCACCGGGATGGCGCCTCTTTCACTGGCGAGCGCGTGCCGACGCTTGGAGAAATCCTCGACTTTGCGAAAGAGCAAGACGTTATTTTCTATCTCGAAATCAAGTCCGGCCCCGCGTGGGGAGTCGAGCACGCCGTGGTGGCCGCGTTGCGCGACCGCAGCGCGACCGCGCGCGTGGTGATTCTATCGTTCGATCCGGCCGCGCTGGACACGGTTCGGAGGCTCGATTCCACGATGATGACCGGATTCTTGTGCGAGCACCCGTCCGGCGATTTCGACTTGGTCGAGCGCACGGTTCGCGCGGGGGCGCGTCAACTGGTGGCGCGCGGCGACCTGATTACGCCAGAAGTGGTCGACAAAGCGCACCACGCGGGATTGCAAGTGGTGGCGTGGACCATCAACGAGACGGAGCAGATGCGGCGCCTCATTGCCATTCCCGTGGACGGCGTCATCACCGACTATCCGGACCGCCTCCTGCAAATCCTCAGAGAGAGAGAGTAGCGCGCCTCAAGGGTTTCTCTGTGGCCCTCGGTGATCTCTGTGGTGAAAGCCTTGCCTTCTGCTGCGACCGCAAAAGCCAAATCTCAACACAGAGGACACAGAGGGCGCAGAGAAGAGCGAAGGCACAAGGATCCCCGGCCGTGAAGTCTGCGGTCTACCCGGCAACACGGAATAACTTCACAAAATCAGCGGGCGTTAGCTGTTCCGCCCGGGCGTCCGCAGCGAGGCCCGCTTCTTGCAGCGCTTCTTCGGCGCGTGCGCCAAGCCGCGAGCGCAGATTGTTCCGCAACGTTTTCCGCTTCTGTGCAAAGCATTCCTTCACGAACTCGAGAAACGCAGTTTCATTCTGTACCGCGTGTTTCGAGCGCTCTCCCGGCATGCGAAAGCTGACCAGCGCGGAAGCCACCTTGGGCCTCGGCCGAAACGCTCCCGGCGGAAGCCGAAACGCAATCTCAGGCCGGCCGAACCACTGCGAAACCACCGAGAGATAACCGTAGTCGCGACGTCCCGGTGGCGCCACGATTCTGACGGCCACTTCAAACTGGATCACGATGTGGATCGCGGAAATCTGCGCGGCGTGCTCGAATAGCCGGTGCAGGATCGGCGACGTGATGTAGTACGGCAAATTTCCGTAAACTGAAAATTGTTCTCCGGCCGTCAATTTAGCAAAATCGACGGCCATCACATCGCTCTCGATCACCTCGATGTTCTTGCATTCCGCAATGACTTCGCGCAAACGCCGCGCCAGCCGCGAGTCGATCTCGACAGCCAATACGTTGCGCGCGTGCCGCGCCAGACGCTTCGTCATTTCGCCGTGCCCTGCGCCGATTTCCACCCACACTCCGCCGTCCGGATGAATCGCGCGGGCGATGCGCTCCTGCCAGCTTGCGTCAGTCAAGAAATGTTGGCCCAGCTTCTCCGGCGACATGGCAGGGAAGTGTACCAAGATCAGGCGGGGAATGAGGCGCTACCGGAATGCCGCGACAACGCTCAAGGCACACACAGAAGATGCCGCTTGGCGCGAAGCGCCAAGTGGCGATTCATGCGGCGGGCTGAAGGAAAACTTTGCTACGCGCCAGCGCTTTGGCTCATCGCCGCCGCGGCGCGCCGGCCCACCTCCTCGGGCGTTACGTCCTCGACGTGGGTGGCCACGCCCCAGCTATATCCGAATGGGTCCGTGAAAGCGCCCGAACGGTCCCCGTAGAATTGGTCCTTCACGGGGCGCGTCACTGTGGCGCCGGCGGTCTCCGCCTTTTTCACCACGGAATCAACGTCTTCCACATACACGTAGAAAGACGAAGGACACCCGCCGACGCTCAACGGCCCCAGCGCATTCATCTGCGGATTCTCATCGGCTAGCATGATACGGGAGTCGCCGATGGTGATCTCCGCGTGCATGATTTTTCCGCCCGGTCCCGGCATACGAAGAACTTCCTCGGCGCCAAATACGTTCTTGTAGAATTCGATCGCGGCGGCGGCATTTCGCTCGTACAAGTACGGCGTGACGCTGTGAAATCCCTCGGGAATTGCTTTGACGTTCGGCATGTTCGGCTCCTTCGAGTGGAAACGCAGTTTGTGTCCAAAAAGAGGAAACGATATTTTCGGTCCGCACGGGGGCAGACTTGTACGAGCGGTATTCTACGCCGGAAATGTTTCAGAAACATTATATTCGAACGAATCGTCGGTAGAGCGAGGTTACGGCGCCTGTGAGCGTCTTTTCGAATGGCCTCGCCCGAGGCCGCCATCCTTGACGGCGGAGGGTGCTTTCAGTAGCTTGAATGCACCACGCGCAACTATGAGAATCCTCTTCGTCGCATCGGAAGGCCTGCCATTTTCAAAGACCGGAGGCTTGGCGGACGTGATTGAAGCGCTGCCCAAGGCCCTGGTCGCGCTGGGCCATCAAGTCGCGGTCCTGCTGCCGCGCTACCGCAACACAAAAAGCATCGGAATCGCCGTCCCCAGCCTCACGGTTCCCTCGGGGGATGCTCTGCGATTTCCCGCCATCCTGGAGGGCGGCGCATTGCACGGTGTCCTCTTCTATTTCGTGGACGACGTGGAATATTTTGACCGCGAGCAACTCTACGGCGTGGGCGGGAAGGATTACCCGGACAACGCCGAGCGATTCGCGGAATTCTGCGTCGCGGCGATTGAATTCTGCAAGCAGGTTTGGATGCCGGAGGTGATCCACTGCCACGACTGGCAAGCGGGACTCGTGCCCGTGTTCCTGAAAACGCGCTACGCGAACGACCCCGCCCTGCTGGGCGTTCCCGTCGTTTTCACGATCCATAACATGGGCTACCACGGCGCATTTCCGCGGGAGGTCATGAAAAAAATCGGCCTGCCGGAAACCCTGTTCCGCATCGACGCGATGGAATTTTACAGCCGCGTGAACTTCCTGAAGGGAGCGCTGACTTTTTCCGATTATCTGACCACCGTAAGCCCCAAATACGCCGAGGAAATCAAGACGCCCGAATACGGCCACGGCCTCGACGGCGTCATTCGCAATCGCGCGGACCGCCTCGTGGGCATCTTGAACGGCGTGGACTACAGCGTGTGGAGTCCGGAGCGTGACAAGATCATTGCCGTGCGCTATTCACCGAAGGACATGGCGGGAAAACTTGCGTGCAAGAAAAGCCTGATCGAGCAGATGGGTCTGCCAGCCAGCCTCACGGAAAAGCCGTTGATCGGAATCGTCTCCCGCTTCGCCGGACAAAAAGGATTTGATCTGATTGAGCAAGTTGCCGCGGACCTGCTCGCCGAAGATGTGGCGCTGGTCGCGATTGGAGCGGGCGAGCCGAAATACGAGAAATTCCTGCGCGAACTGGCGAAGGCTTTTCCCGCGAAAGTCGCCGTGAAGGTGGCCTACGATAACGTCGTCGCGCACAAGATCGAGGCCGGCACCGACATTTTCCTGATGCCCTCGCGTTACGAGCCGTGCGGCTTGAATCAGATCTATAGTTTGAAGTACGGGACCGTGCCTGTGGTGCGCGCCACCGGCGGCCTGGACGATACGATCGAGGCTTACGATCCGGCAACGGGGCGCGGCACGGGATTCAAGTTTCAGGCGTATGATGCGCCATCGCTGCTCGGCGCGATTCGCGAAGCGCTTTCCGTGTTTCGGAACGAGCCAGCGGCGTGGCGGCAGATTCAGTTGAACGGCATGGCCCAGGATTTTTCCTGGCAGGTTTCGGCGGCGGAATACGCCAGGCTGTATGATGCGGCCTGGAAATCCAGAAACCAAAAGGCTATAACTTCATCCAATGTGTTCGGGGTAGAATCGGTTAAGATAGCGCCGGTCGATCCCATCGGAAAGGGTTCCAATGGCAGATAATGTCACAAATGTAACGGACAGCACATTCCAGTCGGAAGTCATCGAAGCGAGCAAGAAGCAGCCCGTGATGGTCGATTTCTGGGCGGAGTGGTGCAGGCCGTGCCTCATGCTCGCTCCCACGGTGGCGGAAGTCGCCACGGCGTACCAGGGGAAAATCAAGGTCGTGAAGTTGAACGTCGACGAAAACCAGGGCTCCGCGGGTCAGTTCAACATCCGCGGCATCCCGACCCTGCTCATCTTCAAGGGCGGTCAGGTCGCCGAGCAAGTGGTTGGAGCGGTTCCCCGCGATCAGATCGAGAAAGCCGTTCAGCGCCACCTCGTCTAATCCCGCCATGCCAGATCGAATCAACGCCGGGACGCCGCAAGCGTCCCGGCGCACGTGCCACTGGGCGCGCGGCGGAGGCCTGCTCGCCCGCTACCACGATGAAGAATGGGGCGTGCCGGTTCACGATGACCGCGTGCTGTTTGAATTCCTGATTCTCGAGGGCGCGCAGGCCGGCCTCAGCTGGGAGACGGTGTTGCGCAAGCGCGAGCGATATCGCGAAGTGTTCGACGGCTTCGACGCCGCCAAGATCGCGCGATACGACGCGCGCAAAGTCCGCGCCCTAATGGCTAATCCCGGGATCATTCGAAACCGCCTGAAGATTTCCTCCACAATTTCAAACGCGCGCGCGTTTCTCGAAGTGCAGCGCGAGTTCGGCAGCTTCGACGCCTACATCTGGCAATTCACGGGTGGGAAGACGTTGCAGCATTCGCTGCGCGGCCCGAAGGATCTGGTCCCTCGGAGCGCCGAATCCGACGCCATGAGCAAGGCACTCAAGAAACGCGGCTTCCGGTTTGTCGGCTCCACGATCTGCTACGCCTTTATACAAGCCACCGGCATGGTGAACGACCACCTGCGCACCTGCTTCCGTTGGGCACAGCTTCGCTAGGTTTTGGGTTGTGTAGCGCCCGCCTTCAGGCGGGCACACGGTTGACCCGAGGACGCAAGCGTGCCAACCCAGCGATGCCAACCTGAAGGTTGGCGCCACAACTATTTCGCGAGGAGGCGGAGCGTGCTGGCGGGGTAGAGCGCGAGCAATCGTCCTTGCGGGGGCGAGATGCGATCGAGCTCCAGTATGGCGATGCCCGCCTTCTTGAGCTCGGTGATTTTCGCGCTGGTGTGCAGGGCGTGGCCGATCACGAGATGCAGGTGCGGCTCGTGGCCGAAGCAAAGGACCACCTTCACCCTCATCTGCTGCAATTCGCGCATCAAGTCGGCGGGATTGCTCGTGCCCTTGAGTGCGTCGGTGCGAATGATTTTCTTGGACGGATAGCCGATCGTTTCACAGAAGATTTCCGCGGTTTGCGCGGCGCGCAGCCAGGGGCTCGTCAGCACTGCGTTCGGCTTCACGCCCAGCGCGTGCAAGCCGACCGCGGCTGCGCGGGATCTCTTGATTCCTTTGGGCGTAAGAGGGCGCTCGGTGTCCGGCGGGCAGTTGGGAGCGTCGCGGTCGACGGCGATGCCGTGGCGGATTAAGTACAGCAGCATGCTCAAGCGACCCTCTCCTTCTCAACCAGCAGCACCCGCTGGAACGACAGCCGCAAATTCAATTCCTGCTCGAGCAGCTTCGCCTTGCGCTCAATTCCCGCCAGATTCAATCGCGAGGCGTCGCGCATCTCCACATGCACGCGAATGTCGCGCGGCCCACCTTCGACGGTGAGCTTCGAGATGCCCTGCCGGTGATCGCTTTCGAGGCGCTCGGCGAGGCGAAGCATTCCAGCCAGCAGGCGCGCCTTCTTTCTCTGCTCGCGACTCAGGGCAGCGTAGGCGGAATGCGCCGCGCTGGGCTCTGACTTTCGATTGTGATAGCGCACCAGCGCGGCCGTCATGTTTTTCGCCCAGCCGCGGAGTCCGGGAATTTTCGCGTTGTGGATAAGGTATTCGCCGTGCCGGTGATGCGCCTTGCGGTTAATCAGCACGCCGCAATCGTGGAGCATCGCCGCCGAAGCGAGTACCGTTCGGGCCTCAAGGTCCAAATGGTGGTAGGGCCAAAACTGGTCAAACAGCTGCAAGGCGAGGGCGCGGACCTGGTCAGCATGTTTCAGGTCGCAGCGAACTTTGTGGGCGTAAGATTCCGCGCCCGAGAGCATCTCCTGCGCGCGATGGCGCTGCTCCTCGGTCAACTCCGGCTGGCACATCTGCGCGGAGGCGAGTTCGTAGAGCAGGCCCTCGCGCACGCCGACGCGCGGAACGACCATCTGACGCAGCCGCAGCCATGAGGCCACTGTCACGAACACAATGGCCGCGACGCCCATCACCTCGGCGCGGTCTCGTCGCACGGAAAACGCCTTCATGCGCTCTTCCACGTTGAGCTGGAGAATGTGCCAGAGGCGATCCTGGAGCAGGCGCGGATTGAGCGTCATGAACGCGCCGACCTTGGGCCCCGAAGCGAGGCCGGCAAGCGTTTCCGCGTTACCGCCGCAGGCTACGCCGAACGCCCCCGAAGGCCGCGGGCGGACAGGAATCGCGCTTTGCAAAACCGACAGGACGTGCAGGCGAATTTCGTTGGCCGTGTTGTCGTGAATCACTCCCTGCGCGTGAAAAGCTTCCATCAGGCGGACGGTGCCGAGCGGCAGCCCGACCGTCCCATGGTGCACGCCACGGCGCAATTCGTTCAGCTCGAGGCTGCCGCCGCCGAGATCGAGGATAAACCGCGGCGGTTCGTAGTCGCGAAGGGCACGCAGGACCGCGACGCGCACGAGCCGCGCCTCTTCATCGCCGGAAATAATTTCCAGATCAATCTTGGCCAGATTGCGGATGCGGTGGAGCAGCAGGTGGCGGTTGCGCGCTTCACGCGCGGCGCTGGTGGTGACGGCGCGATAGGCCGTGACGCCGTGATGGCCCATGATGGTGTGAAACTCGCGGAACGCGGCCGTGGCCTCGCGCAGCGTCTTGGCGTCAAACTTTCCCGAGGTGAAAACGGAATGGCCCAGGCGCACCGGCGCGCGCACCGAGTCCACGATTTCCCATTCTTCGGTGGAGAGAATCCGCGCGATCATCAGGCGAAACGCGTTGGACCCGGCGTCGATCGCCGCGAGTTGGATGGGTTTGCGAAGTTTCAGCGCCACAGTGGGGCCAGCGCAGCGGATGGCCGGTAATGCGTGTGTTGGATGCCAAGGTGCGCGGCGATGCGCTTGCGCAATTCGTTGTTGACGGAGACGACGCTCGCCTCGCCGTCCATCGCGATGAAGCCGTGGCGCTCGGAGAGGCCTTCAAATTCTTTTTTGATTTTGGCCTGGTACAGGATGAAAGACTGGAACAAATCGTCGGAAAGCGAAAGGTCGCGGCCGGATTCCCAGTAGCTGATGGCGTGCGATTTGCGAAACTCGCGCTCGAACGCCACTTCCGGATGCACGTTGAGCCAGAAGGTGAGGTCGGGCCGCACCGCCATTTCGTACAGTCCGTTCAAGTAGTCGCGCTCGATGCCGCGAGCCACCGCGCGCGCAATCAAAGTATAAAAGTACCGGTCGGCCAGGACGACGAAATCCGAGCGCAGGGCGGGAATGATACGGTGCTCGAGCTGATCGTAGAAATCGGTGGCGTACATCAGCGTGAGCGTCATGCGGGTGATGGTGTTCTCGGCGAGCAGCGCGTCGATGTCTTTGGCCACAAGTCCCGAGCGGCGCAGGCCCATCGTCTCGACGGCGAACCCCTCGGATTCGAGCCATTCCGTGAGCAGGGAAATCTGCGTCGACCGGCCCGAGCCGTCCATGCCTTCGATGACGATGAGCGAGCCGCCGAACTCCTGATCGTTCACGCCGGGCAGAGGGAGTCCGTAGTTGCGCGGAGTCGCCCCGTGGGAGAGTTCCTTCCTCCCGTTTTTTGACGAACCGTTCTTTCGGCTCGCTTTCGCCGTCATTGCATGGCCCTCTTTGCGGACTTCTTCGGCGCGAAGCGCGCCAGGTCGATCCGCGCCTTCACCATCTGGCGCATCTGCTTTTGCAGCGTGTTCACCGCCATCGTGCCGTCCATGACCACGAATTTGTCGGACTCAATCATCTCGTCATATTGCGCCAGAATGCGCCCTTGGAAAATGCGGAAGCTCTCCGCGCGATCGAGCGAGAGATTCAAGTCCATGCCCGCTTCGTAGTATTTCAGCTTGGGGCGGCCGCTCATGATGCGCTTGACGGCGACGTCCAGAGGTGCGCGAAAGTAGAACGTGATGTCAGGCACGGGGGCGAACCGGTACAGATTGCGCAGCCAGCGCGGCGAGCAGTTGCGCGCCACGTCGCGCGCGAACGCGGTGTAGATGTAGCGGTCCGCAAGGACGAGATAGCCGCTGTGGAGCAGGGGAAGGATTTGGCGCTCGCAGCGGTCGGCAAAATCCGCCGCATGCAGCAGGGAGAAGGTCGTGGGCGTCAGAAGCCGGCGCTGCTTGCCGCGGCGCGTTGCCGACTTGACCAGCGGCGACGAGTTCCACTCCGTGAAATGCAGGCGATAGCCGCCGATTTCCAGCCAGCGCTTCAATAAATAGAGTTGTGTGCTTTTCCCGGAGCCGTCGATGCCTTCGACGACGATCAGCGCGCCCGGGTATTTCCGGGCCGGCTCGAGCTGCGGGGCTGATTCAGCAAGATTGGCGGGCGACTGCTCGACGGTGGACAATGGACGCGAACTCACCAGACAGCCTCCCGGGCTTTCATTATACGCAATCCATGTGAAAGTTTGGTGACAACTGCGTGAGTGGACGGTAAGGGGGCGGTACAGCAGGTTTTGGCTTGTTGGCCGTCTGCGCTGGGACAATTTTTGGCACTCAGCAAGCGGACCCGACAGGCTGAAAGCCTGTCCTACTGTGCCCAGATCTTCGCGCGCGAATTCTCGAACGGGTAGACGTGCACCATCCATCCGAAGATCACGGGGTAGTACGTGCCGCCGGCCTCCGTGCAGGCTTCCTTCGTCAGGATCGAGCCCTGCAGACCAAATTTGGTCCAGTCGGCATGGCCGCGATCTTCCTTGGGCGGCACGCAGAGTTTCGTGTGCAGGTGCCATTGGGCGATGCTGAGCGGGACGCGCTCGTTGAGTTGTTCTTCGGAGACGCGCTTGGGCATCGTGTACATCGCGCCGATCAACTCGTAACCGGCCTGCGTTTTCTTGTAGAGGAGGGAAGTGGGGCGCGAGGGATCGAAGGTGAACGATTCGAGAAATCCATTGTAGTAATTCGTGAAATGATATTCGGCCTGCGGCAGATTCGGCGCGAAGATTCGGAATCCGTCGGCGAGCGCGGCGTGGTAGTCCTTATATTTCTCGATGGATTCCCGCAGTTCGCTGGCGATCTCGTCGGCCTTGGACCAGTCGGCGGGCGTGGCCGGGGCGCGCAGCTTGGTCATGTACATGTGCGGCCCCATCTGGTGATGGTGCATGTGGCTCATGTCGTCCATCGCGCCATGCTCGGCTTGCTGATTTTGTTCGTCCGAGCCGGGCCCCATTTTCATGCCGGGCATGTCGTGATCCATGTCCATGCCGGGCATGCTGTCGTCCATTCCCGGCGTGCCGTGGCTCTGGCGGGAATCGTCACCGGCTTTGTGCTGGTTGTCTTTGATAGAGCCCTGCCGCGCGACGAGCGTGGTTGCGGCTCCCGCAAGCCCAATGCAAGTCATCGCCGCGAGGGCGATGGAAGAAAGCTTTCGTGCGTTCATGGTGGTCGTCCTTCTCGTCTATTTTACGCGCCGCGCCCCTAAAAGTTTCAATTTGTGCGCTTCTCGTGCCGGGTCCGCACCGGGATAGAGGACATGCGAACCGCTCGGCTCCTGCCCCGTGTGAGTCGCGCCAATCCGTGCTTGTTCGTTATGAAGGTTGCTTCGATCCAGTAAATCGTTTACGCTGGAAATGTTGTTGGCGGAGCCCTCCCAACCTACCCGCTGCCGAGTTCATTGCTTTTGAATCTTGCTCGGATTCCAATTCCGGAAGGACGGTGCATGACTCGCAAAACCGCTTGGGCGAGCTTGTTTTTGGCTGTAGCGATGTGCGTATTTTCGGCCGCGTGCAAAGATACAAAGACGCTGCAAGAGAACGAGCAGCTTAAGACCCAGGTCGTGGACCTGCAGAAGCAAGTTGGAGAAATGGGGAACAACCTCGAGACTATAACCGCCGACCGCGACAATTTGAAAAAAGAGAATGAAGCGTTGAAGGCGCAGATGAGTGCCAGGAAACCGAGGAAAGCAAAAAAGAGGACTTCACGCCGCAAGCGGCCTCAGGCTTAGTACAGCACCCGGACAAGGACTCAACTCTCGAAATCGGAGGCTATAAACATGAAAAGCTTTGAAGTGCAATTTCGGTATCGCGATCGAAATGAAGAGACGGTGGAATCAACCGTGAAAGCGGACGCATCGAGCCTTCCGGGCGCGGTGGCCCGGGCAACGCGCGAGTTCGTGAAGGGGTTGGACCGCAAGCAGCGATTCGACATGAATAAGAATGGGCTCGAAATATCCGCGAAATCCCTCGGAACAGTGGAAGAAGCGCCCGCGAAGTCTTCCGCTGGAGCCGCGGATTAGTTTAGCCGGCAGGACAGAATATTTCGCGGACGACGCCGAAATCCGCTGGGTTAGAGTGGCACAGGCATCTTTTCCCCGACCCCACGCGAGGGGCTGGTTGTGTGCCCTTCTTCGACGCTGCAAAACCCACACAGCGAAGAATCGCTGTGCTACTTACTTGCTGGCGCGCTCGTTCGCGTTCGCCAAGTAGAAATATCCCACGCGGTTGTTGGTCGGCGTTGCGAACCAGATTCGCCCCTGCGAATCCAGGAAAAATTCCCGCATCATCGCTTCGGAGTGCGGGAACGGATACTCGATCACCTTCCCCGTGGTCGGATCGAGGCGCCCGATCGTGTCCTGATCGGTCGAGCCGTACCAGATGCCCTTGTCCTTGCCGACGACGATCGGATACGGCGAAGCCGACGGGCCGGGCAGCGGATATTCCTTGAATGTCTCGGTCTTCGGATCGAATCGCCCGATCTTGTTTCCCGAACGCTCGCCGAACCAGACAATTCCGTCGGAATCGATCGTCAGCCGCTGCGGTGTGCCCTGCGTCGGCGGAGACCACTGCGTGACCTTTTCCGTCTTGGCGTCGATCCGGCCGATTTTTCCGTCCTTCTTCAGCACGCAAAACCACACGTTGCCGTCCTTATCGAACGTGATGCCGTACGACGAAGGCACGTCCATGAAGTGCGTGAATTTGCCCGTCTCCTGGTCGTATTTGGTGAGCGGGCTGCCGGAAGACCACAGATTTCCCTTCGCGTCCACGCGCACCGTGTGCTTGTCCGCGCGCTCGCCCGGCACGTCCACATTGTCCTGAAATTCGGTCATTTTCCCGGTCTGCGGCTCCATCTTCACCAGCCGGTCCAGCGCAAACTCGGTGAAGTACACGAAGCCGTCCGGCCCGCGAACGACGGAATGCACGCCTGCTGTTTCCTCAAAGGGAAGATGGAATCGCTTCAGCTCGCCGGTGCTGGGATTGAGGCGCGCCACTTCGTTTCCGCGCCCGTAGTAGGGAATCCAGAAATTTCCGTCCTTGTCCGGGGAAGCGCTCCACGGCAAGCCAGCCGAGCCGGAGACGTCGTACTCGACGTACACGATGTTCATCGCCTCATCGCTGAACGCCGGCCGCACGGTATCTTTGTAGGCGGGCAGTTCCGCCGGGCTGCGCGGCACGATCGAGTCGTTCCCGAACACACTGTTCAGATACGAAACGAGTTGGTCTGCTTTCTCATCGGTGAGTCGGTCGCTGAGCTGAAACGCCATCGCGTCCCGCATGTAGCCGATGCGGTCGCGCCAGCCGTCTTCGTCGCGGCGGATCGTGGCCATCCGCGTTTGAAATCCGTGGCAGATGAAGCAGTTTGTCGAGAGCACTTCCTTGCCCTTGCCGTCCGGCATGAGCTTCTTACCCTGGTAAAGACTCAAATCGTTCCAGTGCACGGTCCCCGGCTTTAGTGGAAAATCAAACGAAGCGTTTTGATCCGCGGTAAGCGCGACGGCGCTGTGCGGATCGGCTGTGAAGCCCACGGCGCGGATGCGCACCTGGTAGTCCCCGGCGGGAAGATTCTCCACGCGGTAGCGGCCCTGCTTGTCGGAGAGCACGCTGACGCTGATCTTCGTTTTCGAGTTGACCGCCACCACAAAAGCGCCCTCGAACGGCGCGCCGTCCGGCCCCTTCACCGTGCCGGTCACCGTCGCCGCAAAGGCGGGGGCGGAAACCAAGAACAGAAGATTCGCAAAAGCCGCGAGCTTGCCGATGGATCGCATGGACTCTCCTCGCCGAGCATGGCGCGCCGGAACCGTTTCTTGCTGATGATTCGGACTATACACTTGACGTTATTCCAGTTCAACGCGTTACGCCGCTCGTTCCTGCTGTTCTGTAGATTCCCGCCCCCAACGTTACTTCCGCGCCGATTCCGGCAACATATTGCGGGAAATAGACTTGACGCTCGGATTTGCCGGGTGATATACGCAGTGCAGCTTGAAATGCAGGCGATGAGCCTCGAGTCGTGTAAGTGTGTTTCGGGTGGCAAACTTTGATGGTGCAGGCTTGGGCCGATCCTAGGGGGGTGTCCATGAAATTCTTCCGCATAAATATGAATTTTTGTGTTCGTTTTTTGGCCGCTGGTGTCTGTGCGCTCCTCCTGAGCGCTTCGCTCTTCTCGCAGGGCAGCGCGGGCCGGATCCTGGGCTCAGTCACCGATCAGAGCGGCGGCGTCGTTGCCGGCGCGACCGTAGCAGTCACAGATGTGCAAAGAGGGGTTACGCGCAGCCTGACCACCGACCAAGCGGGTGAATACGTAGCGCCGGACTTGACTCCGGGCACTTACACGGTCCGCGCCTCAGCAACTGGGTTCAAGACCGTCGAGCGGACCGGCCTGCTCCTCGAAGTGCGCCAAGACATCCGCGTCGACCTCGTGCTCCAGCCCGGCGAACAGGCACAAACCGTGACAGTCACCGAGGAAGCTCCGCTCGTGGAAACCACGAACGCCACGCTCGGCGGCACGTTAAGCAATGAAACCATCAACGAGCTACCCTTGAACGGCAGAAACTATCAAAATCTGCTGGTACTGCACCCCGGCATGATGATTTACCCCGGCGGCGGAGGCTGGACCCAGAGCACCGACGGCATCCGCCCTGAAGACAATCAGTACATCGTCGAAGGGCTGACCAATGACAACCCTCTAACCGGCCTGACGATCATCAACGGTCCAGGCGTCGCCGGTGACGCGGCCACGATCCTTCCCATCGACGCGATTCAGGAAGTGAATATCCAGGAAAATCCCAAGGCGGAGTACGGCGGGAAGCCGGGAGGCGTGGTCACGGTTGGGCTCAAGTCGGGGACCAACAACATTCATGGGACGGCATACGCGTTCGGGCGCGATAGCGCCTGGGACGCGCGCAACTATTTCAACCCACCGCCCGAGACTCAGCGACAGGTTGCGCTCCAGCAGTACGGGGCGACGGTTGGCGGCCCAATCAAGAAAGACAAACTTTTTTTCTTCCTCGGGTACGAAGCGGAGAGTTACAGCGTCGGAAATACGTTCCTTGCGTCCGTTCCGGAAGATCTTCCTCAACCCGGGGTGAGCGCTGCGAGCAGTGGATGTGCGATCCTCCCGGCAGGTGACTGTTCGAATAGCCTGCCGGATGCCATTGCCGATCTGATTCAGAGCGGCGTCCAGCCCAGTGCGCTCAGCCTTAAACTTGTCAACTGCACACCTCCGACCGGTTCTGGAACGGTCTATACCTGCACAGGAGGCCTGTTTCCAACGAACAACGGCAGCAGTGCGGCGATTGCCCAGGGATTTCCCGACGTATTCAGGTCCGACAATGGCTTGGCCAAGGTCGATTACCACATCAACGATCAGAATACCTTCAATGCCATGTATTTCCAGAGCGAAGGGGACATTACCGCCGAAGATGTCACCTACTTGCGGCCGCAATGGCTTTCCCATCAGGTCAACCAGCCGAGGGTTTTCGGCGCGGACTGGGCCTGGGTGCCGAATTCGCAGATGGTCAATGACGCCCGCTTCGGCTACATCTACATGCAACGGAACAATAAGACGGTCGATCAAAGCACGCCCGCCTCGGCATATGGGATTTATACCGGCGTGACGAATCCGATCACAGGCTCTCTGCCGCAGATTCACATTTCAGGCTTCAACAATTTGGGCGGCAGTCCGGGCTGGCCCTCCCTGCAGGGCCCGGCCGTCGTCTACGAATTCGTGGATTACGTCTCGTATTTGCACGGCAATCATGCGTTCAAATTCGGAGGAGAGGTCCGACACAACGGCGTTGACGTTGGCGCCTACGGCGGCTCGAAAGGCTCCATCAAATTCAACAGTGGTCCTGAGGCCACGACGCTGGAAGACTTTTTGGCCGGATTCCCATCCACGGCGAACATTCAGCTTGGGTCTCCACAGCGCCATCTAACGACGTGGAATTATGCGCTGTCTGTCCAGGATGACTGGCGTCTCACTCCGAAAATCACTCTGAATCTCGGCCTGCGCTACGACTACATCACGCCGCTCAGAGAGTCGAACGATCTGCTCGGAAACTTCGATCCAACCCAAGGCCTGCTCCAGGTCGGCAAGCAGATCAGTTCTCCCTACAACGGTGACCACAAGGATTTTGGGCCGCGGGTAGGAGTGGCTTGGGACCTCTCGGGTAAGGGCACGACAGTTGTTCGAGCAGGGGCCAGCATCATTTTTGACACCCAATTGCCGATGTTCGTGTTTTCGAACGTTTCTGGAAACGCGCAAAATGGCGCTACGGGTGGCATCATCACAGTTCCTACCGGAGCGCAAATTGTCCAGAATGGTGTCACGACCGCGGGAACGGGGAAAATTGCCGTCAGCAGCGTCACGATACCGGCCTCGAACCTTGCGTTTAACTGGCAAAATAACGGTCCGAATACCACGATTTTCCCGTCGGCGAGTACCCCGATTCAGTGTGGCGATGGGGGTTCAGACCCGGGCCCGTGCAATGTCTCCGGGATGGATCGAAATTTCCGCAATCCGTACGTTACGAACTGGACGTTCGGGATTCAGCACGCTTTCACGACGGATCTTTCGCTGGACGTTGCGTACATCGGCAACCATGGTTCGCGGCTTCCGGGAATGAGGGACCTCAACCAGCCCCCTCCAACACCTGGTGCGAATGGCGCCTTGCCATACGCGAACGCCTTTCCCTACGTCGCGATTATCAATTTCCTGTCAAATCTCTACCGATCCAACTACAACGGGTTGCAAACTACCTTGACGCAAAGGACATCGCACGGGTTGTCGTTTACGGCCGGCTATACCTATTCGCATGGCTTGGACGATGATTCCTACAATATCAGCCCTTTCTTGCCTCAAGACAGCACGCATCCGGAGAAGGAATACGCCAGCAGCGACTTCGACATTAAGCACCGGTTCACTTTTTCGGTGACCTACTTCCTTCCCAACAAGCAGTCCTTCGGGCAGATTCTGCAGGGCTGGTCGGTCAACTCCATCGTGACTTGGCAAACCGGAGAGCCCTGGATTGCCAACGATATGAGCAATAACATCAGTGGGACGAACGAAATGGCGGATCGCTGGGACTTCTTTGGCAATCCCAACGACTTCAAGTCCGGCAACTCCTCCGTCCCGTTTTGTACCGGACCTGGACTCGGAGGGTGTACTGAGACCATTCCGAGTACCCTCCTCCCGAATGGTAACCCGGTCGTATTCAGCGCTATCCAATCGACGGCCTTCTTTAACCAGTGCACGGCGGCCGCTGCGAAAGTGGACGGAAGTTCTACGGGTCCAACTACCACTTCGCTCAACACCTTTGGCTGCTACGTCCAAGGGAACTCCGTGCTGATTCCTCCGGCCGCCGGAACGTTCGGGACAATGGGCCGCAACATCTTTCGTGACCCGGGCCTTTTCAACATGGATTTGTCCGTAACGAAACAGTGGAAATTCCAGGAACGCCTAACTGCCCAATTCCGCGCAGAGTTTTTCAATATTCTCAACCATCCCAATTTCGCAAATCCGTACGGCGCATCGAGCGGGTTTGGGCTCGGCGCCTATGCCGATCCTTCGCAGACGGCGATTTTCGGGTGTGGGTGTGCCACGCCCGATCAGGCCGCCGGCAACCCCGTGCTTGGTTCCGGCGGCAACCGCGCTATTCAATTGGGGCTGAAGCTGCTGTTCTAAATTATTCGTCACGGCGGGAAAGGCCAACGGCAACAATCCAGGTCCTGCTTTCGCCGTGGAAAAGTTAAAAGCGATTCGCCGCGATTGAGTGTAGAATCGATCTCCGACGACGTTTTAGAAACACGTCTCGGCGATGAGGTTCTCGTGCCGGCCAGGGTAACGCGGAACTCGCAATCTTTGAACAGTGTGGCCTACCCGGCTTTTACTCGGCCCGTTTGCGCGCGTCACGATCTAAACGATCCTCTCGTGAATTCTCGGCCGTCTGTCGAAATGGATGCCGCGCGGCTTTCCAAATCTGACCCGGTCGCTCAACCCTCAACAAAGAGCGGATTGCATAGCTGCACGACCCGCTCGATGCCACACCACACAGATTCCCGCGGTCCGCTTTTGCTGAGCCGCATCAAACCGTTGCGGGCAGCGTCGCCCGCCGCGGAGATGCAAGCCCGCTAGTTTCCACCGGCCCTGCCGGCCACACTCGCTTCCCAGTCGAAGCATTTTCACCCAGCGCTGATCCAATTCGATGGACGCAAGGAAGCCCGGAAAAGGAGACTCCAATGGCCGCCAGTCAGCCTACCGTCGCACAAGTTTCCAGCTCGATGAAGCATCTTGGATCGGAAAAGCCGCTCACGAACGAAGAGCTTGCCCGGATGAACGCCTACTGGCGCGCGGCCAACTATCTTTCCGTCGGGCAGATCTACCTCCTTGCGAACCCCCTGCTGCATGAGCCGCTCAAGATCGAGCACATCAAGCCGCGCTTGCTCGGGCACTGGGGCACGACTCCCGGATTGAATTTCATTTATGCGCACATGAACCGCGTGATCAAGAAGTTTGACCTGAACGCGATCTATATCGCCGGCCCCGGCCACGGCGGACCGGGCATGGTCGCCAATACGTATCTCGAGGGAACGTACAGCGAAATCTATCCCAACATTCAGCAGACGGAAGAGGGCATGCAGCGCCTCTTCAAGCAATTTTCGTTTCCCGGCGGGATTCCGAGTCACGTTGCGCCGGAGACGCCCGGCTCGATCCACGAGGGGGGAGAGCTGGGCTATTCGATCGCTCATGGATTCGGCGCCGCGTTCGATAATCCCGATTTGTTTGTCTGCTGCGTCGTCGGGGACGGAGAAGCGGAAACGGGATCGCTCGCGGCAAGCTGGCATTCGAACAAATTCTTGAACCCGGCGCGGGACGGCGCCGTCCTGCCGATCCTGCACTTGAACGGCTACAAGATCGCAAACCCGACGATTCTGGCGCGCATGTCGGATGGCGAACTGGCTCAGCTTTTCGCCGGTTACGGATACCAGCCGTATTACGTTGAGGGCCGCGAGCCGGAGGCCATGCACCAGCTTATGGCCGCCACGCTCGATCGCGTAATCGAGGAAATCCACTCCATCCAGCACAAGGCCCGGCTTCAGGGCAATTCGGAGCGGCCGGTGTGGCCGATGATTGTTCTTCGCACTCCCAAGGGCTGGACGGGACCGAAGGTCGTTGACGGCAAACCCGTCGAAGATACTTGGCGCGCGCATCAGGTTCCGTTGTCGGAACTCGCGTCAAAACCCGAACATCTGCGGATGCTCGAAGAATGGATGAAGAGCTATCACGCTGAGGAGCTCTTTGACCACAACGGCAAGATGCTTCCGGAGTTGGCGGAGCTTGCGCCCAAGGGCGATCGAAGGATGGGAGCGAATCCGCACGCCAATGGCGGGCTCCTGCGAAAAGACCTGATCGTGCCGGATTTTCGCAGTTACGCCGTGCAGGTTGTGAAGCCGGGAACGGCTTATTCGGAAGCGACGCGGGAACTCGGGAAATTCCTGCGCGACGTGATGAAGCTCAACGCCGAGGCCGCGAATTTCCGTGTGTTCGGCCCCGACGAGACCGCGTCCAACCGCCTCGACGCGATCTACGAGGAAAGCGGCAAAATTCTCATGGAGCCGCTGCTTCCGACGGACGAAAACCTGTCCACCACGGGCCGCGTGATGGAAGTTCTCAGCGAAAACATGTGCCAGGGCTGGCTCGAGGGTTACCTGCTCACGGGCCGGCACGGCTTTTTCTCTTGTTACGAAGCGTTCATTCACATTGTCGATTCCATGTTCAACCAGCATGCCAAGTGGCTGAAAGTGACGAAACAAATTCCGTGGCGCCGTCCGATCGCCTCGCTGAACTACCTGCTGACTTCGCACGTGTGGCGGCAGGACCACAACGGCTTCACGCACCAGGATCCCGGATTCATCGATCTTGTCGTGAATAAGAAAGCCGACATCGTGCGCGTGTATTTGCCGCCGGACACGAACACCCTTCTTTCGGTCGCGGACCACTGCCTGCGCAGCGTCCATTACGTGAACGTGATCGTCGCCGGCAAGCAACCCGCGCTGCAATGGCTGAACATGCAGGCCGCGATTCAGCACTGCACGGCGGGAGTCGGAATTTGGGACTGGGCCAGCACCGATCAGGGCGCCGAACCCGACGTGGTCGTCGCAAGCGCGGGCGACATCCCCACGCTCGAGGCGCTCGCCGCAGTGGATCTTCTCCGGCAGCATTTCCCAGACCTGCGCATTCGCTTCGTCAACGTAGTCGATCTAATGACGCTGCAACCGGCGAGCGAACACCCGCACGGCCTCAACGACACCGAATTCGATTCTATGTTCACCATCGACAAGCCCATTATTTTCGCGTATCACGGATACCCGTGGCTCATCCACCGCCTCACGTACCGGCGCAGGAATCACGATAACCTTCACGTGCGCGGCTACAAGGAAGAGGGAACGACGACCACGCCGTTTGACATGACCGTGCTGAACGACATGGATCGCTTTCACCTGGCGGCGGACGTCGTGGATCGCGTTCCGCGCCTGCAGCGGATCGGCGCGCATTTCAAGCAGGTCCTGCGCGAAAAACTGATCGACCACAAGGAATACATCGCGAAGGTCGGCGACGACATGCCGGAGATCAAGAATTGGAAGTGGCCGTATTGAGTGGTGGGTAGCGCGAATTTTGGAGTGTGCGAGAAAATAATTTTTGTCATCCCGAACGAAGTGGGGAATCTCTCTTGTTTGGTCTAAATCGAAGAGAGATTTCCGACTTCGTTCGGAATGACAAAAATCCTTTTTTGCGCAACCTCTGAAGTCCGTACCACGAATGACCGATGCAGCATTACGAGAACGTTTGAATGAATATCCTCGTCCTCAACGCCGGCAGTTCCAGCCTCAAATTTCAAATCATCGCCACGGACCTCGATCGTATTCGCGAGCATACGGACGTTCGATTGCTACGCGGAGAAGTGGAGCGGATCGGAGCCGAAGCGGTGGTCACGGTTCAGAAGGGCGAGGGGCCAAAGCAAAAGCTCACCGCATCCCTGAAGGACATCACCGGCGCGCTGGACTTTATCATTCGCTGGGCGGCGTCACCCGAAGCCGGCGTGTCCGAAATTCAAAGCATCGCGGACATCCACGCGGTAGGGCATCGCGTCGTGCACGGCGGCGAAGCGTTCACGGATTCAGTGCTCATCACCGACAACGTGATGCGCGGCATCGAGAATTGCATCGACCTCGCCCCGCTGCACAATCCGACGAATCTGCGAGGAATCCGCGCCATGCGCGACCTGCTCGGCCCACAAATTCCACAGGTGGCGGTGTTTGACACGGCCTTCCACCACTCCCTCGCCGAGCGCGCGTATCTGTACGCCATTCCGTATCACCTCTACCTACGCTACCGGATTCGCCGCTACGGTTTTCACGGCATCTCGCACCGCTACATGGCGTATCGCTACCGCACGATTCGCAATTTGGCGCGGGAGCAGACCAACATTGTGAGCCTGCACCTCGGAAACGGCTGTTCGGCGGCCGCGATACGCGGCGGGCGCTCGGTCGATACCTCCATGGGCATGACGCCCCTCGAAGGCCTGGTGATGGGCACACGCTCCGGCGACGTCGATCCGGCCGTTCTGGGCTTCATCGCCGGCAAAGAGGGAATTTCGATTCACGAAGTCGAGACCATGCTCAACAAGCAGTCCGGCCTGCTGGGACTTTCCGGGCTGACGCACGACATGCGCGTGCTGCAAAATGAGGCGAAGCAACACGACGACCGTCGCGCGAAGCTCGCCATCGAGATTTTCAGCTACCGCGCGAGAAAATATATCGGCGCGTTTCTCGCAGCCATGGGCGGCGCGGACGCGATCGTCTTCACCGGCGGAATTGGCGAAAATTCCCCCGAAGTGCGGCAGTGCATTTGTGAAGGGCTCGAATGGGCTGGACTTTCCGTGGACGGCGAAAGAAACCAGAAAACAATTGGCGTCGAAGGAGCCATCAGCCGGGAAGGCTCTCGTTTAGCTGCTTACGTGATTCCCACGGATGAAGAATTACTCATCGCCCGAGACACGGCGCGCTGCATTCAGGGCGAGCCCAACCCGCAGTAACTTCGAATCGCTCGCGTGTAATCAGGCCTCGGCGGCCACCCGATGCGGAAAACAATCTTCGCTTAGGGCTTCGGTGTGGTTCCGGAGGATTCGCTCCAATTCAATCGGAAACTCGTTCCGGCGGAAGGCCGGTGAGCCGTGGCAATCGTGTCCGCGGCGGAGCGTGGGCAACCACCAGCAGCCGTTTTCCACCGGGAAGGTATAGAAAATGGAGGTTTGCGAACCCAGAAGTTCGGACGCGAGTTCCCGCCGCTGTTCCTGCGAGACGGTCGAATCCAGAAGAATCAGATCGTACGTGACTTTCCTTGTAAATTCAGCGGTGACGTTCTGAGGAGCTTCGAAAGAGAATTCGCAGCCACATTTCTTGAGAGACTTGATGACCGCCGAACCCCACGAGCCGTTCCGGCCAACCAGTAGAACCGCCGGACACGCAACGGAGGATGCATTCCGGGAATCACGGCGTAATCTGGAAATTGCTTCGAAGGAGTCGGGGACGTATTCAACCGCAGGTGCTGCTCTTACTCCAGTGGCCATGACTGCCCTCCCTAGGTCGCGCCGGGAGAGGAAAACTGAGGAACATCAGACAGCGCGGCAGCTCCAAGCTACTCGCGGGATGCATGCGCGTCAAGAGAAAGTAAAGGGAAAATTCCGATCGTACAGGGAGCAAAAAATGAACAATTTAGGGTTTCGCGGGAGTAGCGGCCCGATTTGGCGCTGTAGCCGACGAATCCTGCGGAGCAAGATTGACCGCTTGGTTTTGGTCCAGCGAATCCGGCGGGTTGACGACGATGCGGTCCTCGGGGCCGATCCCTTGCAGAACTTCCAGGGCATTGCCGAGATCCCTGCCAATCGTGAGTTTCCGGAATTCAACTTTGCTGTCGGCTCCAACGACCGCGGCGAGCGTGCCCTCGGGCCGGAAAAGCAGGGCATTGATCGGCAGAGAAAGGTGCGTGCCGGTCAGTTTCACGTCGAAATGCACTTCGGCATAGGCGCCGGGCAGAAGAGTTCCGGTGGGATTGGGAACATCCACCTCCGTCAGCAACGTGCGCGTGTTGGGATCGATGGCGTTCGCGGTCCGCACCACTTGCCCGCAAAAGCTTCGCTGCGCCAGCTCCGACAGCGAAAGGCACGCCTTCAATCCCGCATGAATGGACGGAGAGTAGGACTGTGGCACGGAGACATACACGCGCATGGGATCGATTTGCGCCAGATTAAACATCTCCCGCGTAGCCGATCCGCCGTTGCCCGCGTTGATCAGCGTGCCCGGGTCGACGTTCCGCTGCGTGATGATTCCCGTAAATGGCGCATAGACGCGCTTAAAGGATTCCATCTCCTCCAGGCGCTTGACGTTCGCGTCGGCCGACTGCTCCATGGCTTTCTTGGCGGCGAGGTCGCCGTTCGCATTGTCGAGATCCTGCCGCGACACTGAGTCGGATTTGATCAGGTCCTGGTATCGCGTGGCTGTTACCGAAGCAAGGCTGAGGTTGGCCTGCGCCGTCACCAGTTGGGCCTTCGACTGCGCCAGTTCCTGATCGATCTCGGGCGTATCAATCTCCGCCAGGATTTCGCCTTTTTCAACACGGCCTCCCATGTCCTTGTACCACTTCTTCAGGTAGCCGTTCGTGCGGGCGTAAATCGGAGATTCTACGTAGGGTTTCAGCGTTCCCGGCAGGACCATTTCCGAATCGGAGTTGATCGGCGTGGCGTGGATCACAGACACGTAGGGGACCGCCATCCGTTCGGTCTGCTCCGCGAGAACGGCGTGTTCGCTTCGGCGCTGCAGCACGGCGTAGGTTCCCAGCGCCAGAAAGATGAAAAACAGAATCAGGAACCATCGCAGCAGCGCTCCCAGCCCTTTCCCGGCGTCCTGGCCGTCGGACTTCGTTGAAGCGTCTTGCGTTTCGTGCGTGTTTTCAGGCATTCCCAGCTTGCTCCCCAGATTTCTTATTGTATTGTTTCCGTGATGTCCGCCCCATACCCCGGGCGATGGTTCTTATGAATTAAGGAAAATACGCAAGGTACAAAAAACAAAGTGGCCACGGTGGCCAGCACCAGCCCGCCGATCACGGCCCGCCCCAGCGGTGCGTTCTGTTCGCCGCCCTCGCCTAGTCCCAGCGAAAGCGGGACCATGCCGATGATCATGGCGAACGCGGTCATCAGTACGGGGCGGATGCGCACAAACCCTGCTTCCACCGCCGCTTGCTTGGCGTTCAGCCCCTCCGCGAGCTGCTCCCGAGCGAAGGAAACCAGAAGAATGCTGTTGGCGGTGGCAACGCCCATGCACATGATCGTTCCCGTCAGTGACGGCACGCTCAGAGTCGTATGCGTCAGGAGCAAAATCCAGACGATGCCCGCGAGCGCCCCCGGCAGCGCCGTGATGATGATGAAGGGATCGATCCAGGACTGAAAATTTACCACGATCAGCAAATAGACCAGGACGATCGCCACGGCGACTCCGGCGCCGAGACCCAGGAACGAACTGGTCATCGTTTCCACCTGGCCGCGCCGCACGAGCTGCGTCCCTCGAGGAAGCTTCCCGTTGAAATCGGCCAGCACTTTCTGAACGTCTCCATCCACGCCGGCCAAGTCGCGGCCCTCGACGGTGGCGTACACGTCAATCATCGGCTGGGCGTCGTATTCGCTGAAGAGCGCCGGCTCGGTGTTCACGCTGAGCGTGACCATGTTCCCCAGAATCTCGGGGGTTCGCCCGGTGGCCGATGAAATCGGAACGTTATCCAGCGTCTGCATCGAGTCGATCTTGTATTGCGGCACCTGGACGGCCACGTTGTACTCGTACCGGTTGGCCGGGTTCACCCAGAACGACGGATTGATCTGGAAGCTCGAGCTGGTCGAGAGAAGGACGCTGTTGGCCACGTCCTGCTCGCTCAAGCCCACGGATTGGGCCCGCGTGCGGTCCACATCCAGCTGGATGGCGGGATACGAGCGCAGTTGCTGCACGTGCACGTCCACGGCGCCGGGGATGTGCTGGAGGCGATCGGAGATTTGCTGCGCGATCTGGTAGTTGCCGGAGACGTTGGGGCCAATCAGCTGAATATCGATGGGCGAGGGCACGCCGAAATTCAAGATCTGGCTGATCATATCCGCCGGCTGAAAGAAGAACTGTGTGCCGGGAAATTCCTCGGCCAGCCGCACTCTCAGGGCGTCCACATACTGCTTCGTGGTGAATTTTCGATTCGGATTCAGGCTGATCAGGATTTCGGCGTCGGATTCGCCGATCACGCCCGAATTGCTGTAGGCCGTGTTCACGGTGCTGTTGAAGAGGCCGATGTTATCGAGGATGGTGCCCAGGTCCTTCGGGAGAATTACGCGGCGGATCAGGTTATCCACGCCGTCGGCTTCGCGCGCGGTTTCTTCCACGCGCTGTCCCGCGCGAGCGCGCATGTGCAGCCGAATCAAGCCCGCGTCCACGCCGGGGAAGAAGTCGCGGCCGAGCACTGGAATCAGCGCAACGGAGCCGACGCAGAGCGCAAGAAAAAGAATGGCAAAGAGCCCGGCATTTTCGATGCAAACGCCGAGCGCGGTGCGGTAGCTGGCCCGCATCCGGTCGAATCCGTGGGCAAACCCTCTCTGGACGCGCGAAAAGATATCGTTTCCGGTCGCGTGCTCTTCGCCGTGCTGATTTTTCAGCATGTACTTCGCCAGGGTGGGCACAAGCGTTCGGGACAGGACATAGGAAGCCAGCATGGCGAAGACGACCGCCTCTGCCATCGGAACAAAGAGGAACTTGGCCACGCCCGTCAGGAAGAACATCGGCACGAACACGATGCAAATCGAAAGCGTCGACACGAGCGCGGGCACGGCGATCTGCTGCGCACCGTCCAGAATCGCCTGGACGAGCTGCTTTCCCTGCGCGATGTTGCGATGAATATTTTCGATCGCCACCGTGGCGTCGTCAACCAGGATGCCCACGGCCAGGGCGAGCCCTCCGAGCGTCATCAGGTTGATGGTTTCGTGTAGGGCGCTCAGGACCGCGAGCGAAGCCAGTACTGAAAGCGGAATCGAGATGGCGATGATCAGCGTGCTGCGCCAGCTTCCGAGAAACAGCAGAATCATCAGCGCCGTCAGCGATGCGGCCACCAGGCCCTCACGGATCACTCCCTGAATCGCCGCGCGCACGAAAATCGACTGGTCGAACATCGGCGTGATGACGAGTTGCGGCGGAAGGATCGCGCGGATTTGTGGCAGCTTGGAATAGACCTGCGAGACGACGTCGAGGGTCGAAGTGTCGCCCGTCTTGTAAATTGCAAGGAGGACGCCGCGCTGGCCGTCCATGCGGGCGATGTTGACCTGTGGAGCGAACCCGTCGCTCACGTACGCAACGTCCTTCACGTAAATCGTCGCGCCGTTCGCGGTCTTGATCGGGAGGTTGTTCAGCGCGGCGATTGTGTCCGGCGATCCATTGATGTCGATGTTGAACTCGGTCGACCCCATCTTCACCGTGCCCGAAGGCAGCGCCAGATTCTGCGATGACACGGCGTTGATCACGTCCGTGGGCGAGAGCCCTTTCGATTGCAGCGCGGGGATGTCCAGGTTCACCGATACCTGGCGCTGCTTCCCTCCATACGGCCACGGAATTGCCGCGCCCGCCACCGTCGCGAGTTGGTTGCGAACCACATTCGCGCCGAAGTCGAAAAGCTCCTGCTCGGAGAGACCCTGGCCTTTCATGCCCAATTGCAGAACGGGAACGCTCGACGCCGAATACGTGAGGATCAGCGGAGGGGCAATGCCCGCAGGCAGCTGCCGGATCATGGTCTGGGAAATCGCCGTGATCTGGGTCATGGCGACGTGCACGTCGGTGCCCGGATGGAAAAAGACTTTGATGACCGAGCGGCCGGCCACGGTCTGCGATTCGGTGTGCTCGATGTTGTCGACCACGGTGGTCATGAACCGCTCGTAGGGCGAGACGATGCGGTCTTCCATTTGCTGCGGCGTCATTCCGGCGTAATTCCAGCAGACCGCGGCGATGGGGATGTCAATGTTCGGGAAAACGTCGGTGGGCGTGCGCTGCAGAATGATCGGCGCCATCAAGACGAGGACGAGCGTCGCCACGATGAAGGTGTAAGGCCGCCTGAGCGCTATTCGTACGATCCACATGGATTTGCCTTCGCGGGCAGTCCGAATCTTACCGCGAATGAATTCGCGAGCAAAACCTCACCGCATCCCTTGTCGCGCGAAGTTACCTCTTAGACGCCGGGGCCGCAAAGCCAGTTACATTCATAGCGCGCGGGATTGCCGCTCATGCGGGCCGGGCACCGAGTTTTCTCGAAGGCCAATCGCCGGCACGATTGGCGACAGCATCACACCGGCGTGTGATGTGTGTCACTGCCGAAATAGAACGATTGAAATATTTTTCGCGTTGCTGGTATAGTGATCGGCGCGGGAGATGGAATATAGGGCATATTCTTAGTTGGCATTTTAGAAGTAGCGATAAATACCCAGTGGAATAACGGATTCATAAAAGCAGGTCCTCTGGGTAGCATCCCCCTTCAAAGGTCGAAGGCGCCGTTTCCCGCACCAATTCGAGGCCGGTAAACCGGCCGGCAGAGAGGCGCTACGACCGTCCAGGCTGGACACCTCGGTGTGTGTACCGGGGGCGGCGCGCATGGCACAAATCTTCCAACGCAGCACGAACACGATAGCCCGCGTCAGCATTTACGGGGCGCTGATCGTGGTGGCAATCCTCGGCTACGCGCTCAACGTGGTCAACCAGACCTCGTACGTGACCGAGACATATAACGCGCGGCCGCAGCCCGTTCCATTCAGCCACAAGCACCATGTGGGCGAACTCGGGCTCGATTGCCGCTACTGCCATTCGACGGTGGAGGTTTCCTCGTCGGCCGGAATGCCGCCGACGCAGACGTGCATGGCCTGCCATTCGCAGATTTGGACGAGCGCGGCCATCCTCGAGCCCATTCGCGTGAGCTATCGCGATTCCAAGCCGATTGAGTGGACGCGCGTGAACGCGGTGCCGGATTTTGTGTATTTCAATCACAGCATTCATATCGCCAAGGGCGTGGGCTGCACCACCTGCCACGGTCCCGTCGCGGAAATGAATATCACCTGGCGCGCCCAGAGCCTGTACATGCGCTGGTGCCTCGACTGCCACAATGCTCCGGAGAAATACTTGCGACCGAAATCGGAAGTATTCAACCCGTACTACGAGCCTCCCGCTGATCAGGAGGCTTTGGGGCTTCGGCTGATGAGCGAATACAAGGTGCAAAGGCTGACGAACTGTACGACGTGCCACCGCTAGAGGATCGCTAGTGGAATCGGTGCCGCGCTTTGGCACGCCGGTCGCTGAATTCGCGGACGAGAGCTGGTTCAAGTTCAAGTACGAGAGAGTTGATGGACATCGACCCAAAAAAAGCGTCACCCTACGACGTGGACATCAGCGCGCTGCGCAGCGCGTCGGGCGCGGGCCAAGGGCCGCGATATTGGCGCGGACTCGAAGAGCTGGCCGGCACGCCGGAGTTTCGCAATCACCTCGAAAATGAATTTCCCCACGGGCCGAACGATCCCGATACCAAGTTTGACCGCCGCGACTTGCTGAAAGTCATGGCGGCATCCGCCGCGTTCGCGGGCCTGTCCGGTTGCACCAAGCTTCCCACGCAGAAAATCGTTCCTTACGTTCGCCAGCCGGAAGAAATCGTTCCGGGGAAGCCCCTGTTTTATGCCACCGCGACGACGCTGGGCGGCGTCGCGACCGGGATCCTGGTCGAGAGCCACATGGGCCGGCCGACGAAAATCGAGGGCAATCCCGACCACCCGGGCAGCCTGGGCGCGGCCGACGCGTTTTCGCAGGCTTCGATCCTCGGGCTTTACGACCCCGATCGCTCGCAGGCGGAAATTCACGATGGGCGAATCGGGAGCTGGGCGGCGTTTCAGGATGAGCTTGCCGCCGCGCTTGGAACGGAGAAGGGAACCGGCGGGTCCGGCGTCCGCCTGCTCACCGGGACTGTTACGTCTCCGACGCTCGGCGACCAGATCAGCACGTTTCTGAAGGCCTACCCCTCGGCCAAATGGGTCCAGTACGAATCGGTGACACGAGACAACGCGCGCGAAGGCGCGAAGCTGGCGTTCGGCGAATACGTGAATGCGGTATACCGCGTCGATCAAGCTGACGTGATTGTCGCGCTCGATTCGGATTTTCTGACTAGCGGGCCGGGCTCGGTTCGCTACGCCCGCGATTTCGCGAGGAAGCGGCGGGTCGAGGGTCCCGAATCGAAGATGAATCGCCTGTACGGGGTCGAGTCGACCCCAACCAATACGGGCGCGATGGCCGATCACAGTCTGCGGATGCGGGCTTCCGACATCGAAGGGTTTGCGCGAGCGCTCGCGCAGGCGTTGGGAATCGGCGGCGAGACGGGGCCATCCTCCGCGCCCAACGTTCCGGCGAATTGGATTCCGGCTCTAGCACGAGACCTGAAGCAGCATCCCGGCGCGACGCTCGTGGTCGTAGGGGATCAGCAGCCGCCGGTTGTTCATGCGCTCGCGCACGCCATGAATCAGGCGCTCGGAAACGTCAGCAAGACCGTCTATTACACGGACCCGATCGAAGTTGCACCCGCAAATCAATGGGAGTCCATCGGTCAGCTGGCCGCGGATATCCGCGCCGGAAGCGTTACAACGCTGCTTATCGTTGGTTGCAATCCGGCGTATGACGCCCCTGCCGATCTTGGCTTCACCGAAATTCTGCCCAAAGTGGCGTTCACCACGCGGCTCGGGCTGTACGAAGATGAGACCTCGGCGCTTAGCCACTGGCACGTCCCGCAAGCTCACGAGCTCGAATCCTGGGGCGACGCGCGGGCGTACGACGGCACGTTGAGCGTGATTCAGCCACTCATTGCTCCGCTTTACGGCGGAAAATCGGAAATCGATTTTCTCGCCGTTCTCAACGGGCAATCCTCGAAATCGAGCCACGATCTCGTTCACGATTACTGGCAGGCGCAGCGCTCGAACGTGCCGCGATTCGATGCGTACTGGGAAAAGACGCTGCGAGATGGAGTGGTCGCGGACACCGCGCTTCCCCCGAAGCAAGTTTCGCTGAAATCCGGGATTGGTTCGGACGCCCCTGCCGCGACGGCGCAAGGGCTCGAAATCGTTTTTCGTCCTGATCCCACGATTTCGGACGGCCGTTTCGCCAACAACGGCTGGTTGCAGGAATTGCCCAAGCCTCTTACCAAACTCACGTGGGATTCCGTGGCCATGGTGAGCCCGAAAACGGCCGAACGCCTCGGCGTCCGTAGCGAAGATGCCGTTGAGCTGAAGTATCAGGGCCGCACGATTGTTGCGCCCGCGTGGGTGATGCCCGGGCACGCCGATGAAAGCGTAACCGTGTTCTTGGGCTACGGGCGCAGGCGAGTGGGGCGCGTCGGAAACGGCACCGGCTTTGATGCGGGCTGGATTCGTCCGCTGGCGACGCCGTGGATCGGCGCCGGCCTCGAAATTCGCCGCACTGGCAAGCGCTGGGCGCTCGCCGCGACGCAAACGCAAAACACGATGGAAGGGCGCGAGCCGCTTCGTGTCGCAAGCCTCGACGAATATCAGAAAAATCCGAAATTCGCGCAAGCCGAAGCGGTTGAGAATCCTCTTTCGCTGTATCCCGCGGAGTGGAAATACGAGGGCAACGCCTGGGGCATGGCCATCGATCTGAACGCGTGCACCGGCTGCGGCGCCTGCGTCGTCGCTTGCCAGTCCGAGAACAACATCGCGGTGGTCGGCAAGGAGCAAGTCGCGATCGGCCGCGCCATGCATTGGATTCGCGTCGACCGCTACTACGAGGGCGGCGTCGACGATCCCGGAACCTATCACCAGCCCGTGCTGTGCATGCACTGCGAGAATGCGCCCTGCGAAGTAGTCTGCCCGGTGGCGGCAACGGTGCACAGCTCCGAGGGCCTGAACGAAATGGTGTACAACCGCTGCGTCGGCACGCGCTACTGCTCGAACAATTGTCCGTACAAAGTCCGCCGGTTCAACTTTTTCCTCTACTCGGATTGGGAGACGCCGAGCTTCTTTGGCATGCGCAATCCCAATGTGACGGTGCGCAGCCGCGGCGTGATGGAGAAGTGTTCCTACTGCGTGCAGCGAATCAACTCCGTGAAGATCGATGCCGAAAAAAGCGACCGCCCCATTCGCGACGGCGAAATCGTGACGGCCTGCCAGCAGACCTGCCCGTCTGAAGCGATCGTATTCGGCAACATCAACGATCCGAACAGCGCGGTCGCCAAATTAAAAGCCAAGAACCGGAATTACAAATTGCTCGAGGAACTGAACACGCGGCCGCGCACGACGTATCTCGCCAAGCTGCGCAATCCGAATCCGGAAATCGAAAAGACGGCGGGCTGAAGCGGACCGAAAAATGTCAGACGCGACCAACGACAAACTGGCGGAACGGATGGCGAACGAGCCGATTATCGGCCCGGGTTACAACTTTGCTTCCGTCACCGACAAGATCAGCGCGATCGTCCTCAGTCGCCGCACGCCGAAATGGTGGATCTACGGTTTCGTGATTTCGTTCGCGCTCGTCATTTTGCTGACCGTGTCTGTTACGTATCTGCTGGTCGCCGGACTCGGCATCTGGGGCATCACGGTTCCGGTGGGCTGGGGATTCGCGATCATCAACTTCGTCTGGTGGATCGGGATTGGCCATGCCGGTACGCTGATCTCGGCGATTCTGCTGTTACTGCGGCAGCAGTGGCGCACTTCGATCAACCGCTTCGCGGAAGCGATGACGCTTTTTGCGGTTTCCTGTGCCGGGCTCTTCCCGCTGATTCACATGGGCCGCCCGTGGCTCGCGTACTGGCTCTTCCCGTATCCGGACACGATGAAGATGTGGCCGAATTTCCGCAGCCCGCTGGTCTGGGACGCCTTCGCGGTTTCGACCTACGCCACCGTTTCGCTGCTCTTTTGGTTTATCGGGCTGATCCCTGACCTCGCCACGCTGCGAGACCGGGCTAAAAATCGCGCTGCGAAACTCATTTACGGGATGCTGTCGATGGGCTGGCGCGGATCGGCGGTGCACTGGCAACGGCATGAAATGGCTTCGTTGCTGCTGGCCGGCCTGGCGACGCCGCTGGTGGTTTCCGTGCACACCATCGTGAGTTTTGATTTCGCGTTCGCCATCGTTCCCGGTTGGCACGCAACGATTTTTCCTCCGTATTTCGTGGCTGGAGCGATTTACGCGGGGTTTGCCATGGTGCTCACGCTTTCGATTCCCGTGCGCAAGCTGTTTCATCTCGAGGATTTCATCACCATGCGGCACCTGGAAAATATGGGCAAGGTGATGCTCGCGACCGCCTTGATCGTCGGCTACGGCTACATGATGGAGACGTTCACCGCCTTCTATAGCGGCGACCAGTACGAGCGCTTCATGATACTGAACCGCATGACGGGCCCATACGCGCCGATGTACTGGTCGCTCATCGCCTGCAACATTGTGACGCCGCAATTTTTGTGGTTCCGTAAAATCCGGGCCAAGGTGGGTGCGCTGTTTGCGATCGCCATGGTCGTGAACGTGGGCATGTGGCTCGAGCGGTTCGTGATCGTCGTGACCAGCCTGCACCGCGATTTTCTCCCCTCTTCATGGGGCATGTATTACCCGACGCGGTGGGACATCTTCACGTTTTTTGGAACCATCGGTTTGTTACTGTTCCTGGTGTTTCTCTTCCTCCGCTACTTGCCGCTGATCTCGATTTTCGAGATGCGCACGCTGGTCGCGGAAGAAGAAGAGAAGAAAGCGGGCGGGGCATGAGCCTGGCGGCCGCCTGCTATTTTTGCGGGACGAAAGCGCAATGAAGCAAACGGAAACCATCTACGGACTGATGGCTGAGTTCGCTACCCCCGAGGAACTGCTCGAAGCGGCGCGCCACACTCGGGAAGCGGGATATCGCCGCATCGACGCGTTTGCCCCGTACCCGATTGAGGGCCTGGCGCAGGCTGTCGGTTTTCAGCGCACGCGCCTGCCGCTGGTGGTGATGCTCGGCGGGTTGTTCGGCGGTACCGGCGGATTCTTTTTGCAGTATTACGCCGCGGCAGTGAGCTATCCCCTGAACGTGGGCGGCAGGCCGCTGAACAGCTGGCCCGCTTTTATTCCGGTCACGTTTGAGATGACCGTTCTTTTCGCCGCGTTTGGCGCGGTGTTTGGCATGCTGGCGATGAACGGGCTGCCAACACCGTACCACCCGGTGTTCAACGTGCCGCGATTCGCGCTCGCGTCGCGCGACCGCTTTTTCCTGTGCATCAAGGCGCGCGACCCGATGTTCGATCTGGAGCTTACGCGGAAATTCATGCAGACGCTCAACCCGCGCGAGGTAACCGAAATTGAGCCTTAGCGCGAATGCGAATCATCGCCGCTCCGTGGCCCGAGGCTGGTTGCTGGCCGCGCTTGGCGCGCTGCTCATCTGTGCGGGGTGCCGTCTCGATATGCACGTGCAGCCGCGCTACAACCCGTACGACCCGACCGACTTTTTCGGCGATGGCCAGTCGGCGCGCCTGCCCGTCGCGGGAACTGTGCCGCGCGGCGACTTGACGCTCGGGCCGGACGAGCTGCTTTACACGGGGAAGCTGAACGGCCAGCCCTCCGAAGCATTTCCGTTTCCGGTAACGAAGGAAATCGTCGAGCGCGGCCGGGAGCGCTATGACGTTTTCTGCTCGCCCTGCCACGGATACACGGGCGACGGCGACGGCATGATCGTGCAGCGCGGCTTCCGGCATCCGCCGTCGCTGCACGACGACCGGTTGAAGACGGCTGCGGCAGGGCATTACTTCGACGTGATCACAAACGGCTTCGGCGTGATGTATCCGTACGGCTACCGCGTTCCTCCGCGCGACCGCTGGGCCATCATCGCTTACATTCGCGCGCTGCAGCTCAGCCGCGGCGTGCCAATTGCCGATTTGCCGGAGGCGGAGCGGTCGAAATTAACGGGCAATGCGAAATGACCGACAAGACTGAAAATTCGCTGAACATTGAACGGCTGCCAATGCAGGTCGGCGGCGCGGGCGCCGTCGTGTTTGCGCTTTGCCTCGCCGTTGGGTTTGTGGACCGAGTGCAATTCTTCCACTCGTATCTTATAGCGTACCTCTTCTGGCTCGGCATTACCCTCGGTTCGCTCGCGGTTCTGATGATGCAGCATTTGACGGGAGGCCGCTGGGCGCTCGTCATCCGGCGAATCCTCGAGGCGGCCACCCGTACGTTGCCGCTCATGGCCGTGGCCGCACTGCCGGTGCTCGTGGGAATGAAGTCGCTGTACAGCTGGGCGCGCCCCGATCAGGACGATCCCGTCATTCTGGCGAAGCACTTCTATCTCAATCCCCAATTCTTTGTGGTTCGCATGGTGATCTACTTCGCCGTCTGGCTCACGCTCGCCTATTTCCTGAATAAATGGTCGAGGGAAGAAGATGCGGGCGAAGCGGGCCTGCAGCTCTGGATGCGCCTCGAGGGCCTGAGCGGCATCGGACTTGTGATCTACGGACTGACCGTCACGTTTGCGAGCGTCGATTGGGCCATGTCCCTCGAGCCGCGCTGGTTCTCGACGATCTACGGGCTGCTCTTCATGGTCGGGCAGGCGCTCTCGGCGCTCGCGCTGGCCGTGCTGGTTCTCATTTGGCTCTCCGACCGGAAGCCGCTGTCGCAAATTGTGAGGCAATCCCATTTCCAGGATCTCGGAAGCTTCCTGCTTACGTTTGTGATGCTCTGGGCGTACCTCGAATTTTCGCAATGGCTGATCATCTGGGGCGGCAATCTCACCGACGAAATTCCCTGGTACCTCCGCCGCCTCGAAGGCGTCTGGGGCAGCGTCGCTCTGCTGCTGATCATCTTGGGTTTCTTTCTTCCGTTCTTTCTGCTGCTCTTCCGTAACGTGAAGCGCAAGACGCGTTCGCTCCTGATCGTCGCGCCGCTGATTCTGCTGATGCGCCTCGTCGATATGTACTGGACGATTCTCCCTGCATTTGGAGGCGGGAAAATCCATCTCTCATGGATGGATGTGGCGCTTCCGCTGGGCATGGGCGGGATCTGGCTGGGCTACTTTCTGTGGCAGTTGCAGCGCATGCCGATTTTGCCGGTGCACGATCCGCGCATGGAAGGAGCGGCCGAAGAGGCCATCGGACATGGCTGATCCTCACAATCCGTCGGCAGCGACGCCCGGCTACGAAACGCGCGACGCGGACGCCAGCGGCGTGCTGAAGTTCTTGCTCGTTCTGGGCGTGGCGCTGGTGATCGTGTCCATCGTTTGCTACGGCCTGTTCCGCTATTACTCTTCGCACGCGCAGAACCAGGCGGCGACGGAATCTCCCTTCGCGGACCAGCGGCAGTTGCCGCTCGGGCCGCAGCTCCAGGTGAATCCTCGCGAGGACTGGCTGAAATTCCGCGAGGAGCAGCAGAAGTCTCTCGAAGCGCCGCTCGCTTGGGAGAATCAATCCGCCGGGACCGTGCGCGTGCCGATCCAGGAAGCCATGGACCTGCTTGTGAAGAAGGGCTTGCCGGTGCAGGGCGAAACGCAGGCGGCGCCGGCCGTCGCGAAGAGCGCGGCTTCGGAAGGGAATAAGAAGCCATGAGATGGAAATTGCAGGCCGCGGCGCTCCTCGTTTTCTTCGGACTCTGTGCGTTTTCCGCGAACGCGCAACAAACGGGTGCGCCAGCAATTTTAAAGCAGGTCGGAATCACGCAGAATCTGAACACGCGGATTCCGCCGGACCTCACATTTCGGGACGAGACGGGGAAGACCGTTCGCATCGGCGACTTCTTCGGCAAGAAGCCGATCGTCCTTTCGCTCGTCTACTTCGACTGCCCGGCGCTGTGCACGGAAGTTCTCAACGGCGAGCTGCGCGCCATGAAGGCGATCTCGCTGGACCTCGGAAAAGATTTTGAAGTGGTGACCGTGAGTTTCGAGCCGAAGGACACACCCGCGCTCGCCAAGGCCAAGCGCGACGTGTACGCCGGACAATACGGCCGGCCCGAAGCGGCGCAGCACTGGCATTTTCTCACCGGCGAGCAGGCGTCGGTCGACACGCTCACGAATCTGGCCGGTTTCCGCTACGCCTACGATTCTTCGATCCGGCAGTACGCGCATGCCGCTGCCATTCTGATCCTTACGCCGGACGGGCGAATCGCTCGGTACTTTTACGGCGTGCAATATCCCGCGCGAGACTTCCGTCTCGGCCTCGTCGACGCCTCGGATGGGAAAATCGGTACGCTCACCGATCAGGCGCTTCTGTATTGCTACGAGTACGATCCCATGACCGGAAAATACGGGCTCGTGGTGATGAACGTCCTGCGCGCGGCGGGCGGGCTGACGGTGCTGGCCTTAGGGTTGTTTTTGGGGCTCATGTTTAGGCGCGACAGAATACAGGCGGCCGCCGTTTCGCGCGCCGCCGGCATGAAAGCGCACTGAACGCATGCGCGCACGCATGAGGACCATGAGGGCAAGGAGAAGAGACTAAGGCCTTGATGCAATCGATTCCATTTCAGCCGGAGCAGGCGTCCACGATCGCGAAATCGGTGGACTACCTCTACTATTTCCTGACGGCGATCACGCTCTTTTTCACGGCTGTGATTTTTCTGGTCATTTTCTATTTCATGATCAAGTACCGCCGCCGCTCGCCGGACGAGCGCCCCAAGGCCATCGAAGGTTCCTTCCCGCTCGAGGTGCTTTGGACCGCGATCCCCACGCTGCTCGTTGCACTGATTTTCGTGTGGGGCTCGGTTTTGTACTTCCGGAATTCGGAGCCGCCGCGCGGCGCCGTGGAAATCTTCGTCACCGGCAAGCAGTGGATGTGGAAGGTCGAGCATCCCGAAGGCCAGCGCGAGATCAACGAACTGCACGTGCCGCTGGGGCGCCCCGTCAAGCTGACGATGACTTCGGAAGACGTGATCCACGATTTTTTTGTTCCCGCGTTTCGCGTGAAAAAAGACGTGCTGCCCGGGCGCTACACATCCCTCTGGTTCCAGGCCACGAAAGTGGGAACGTACGACCTCTTTTGCGCGCAGTATTGCGGCGCGTTTCACGCGGGGATGATCGGCTCGATCGTCGTGCAGGAACCGGATGAATACGAGCGCTGGCTCGCCGGCGGAGCTCCCGGAGAATCGATGGAGCAAACGGGCGCGAAAATATTTCAGTCGAGCGGCTGCCCCACGTGCCACACGAATGACGGTGCCGGCCTCGGCCCGTCGCTGCTCGGCGTCTACGGGCATCCGGTGAAGCTCACCACGGGAGAAACCGTCACCGCGGACGACGCCTACATGCGCGAGTCCATCGTGCTGCCCAAGGCGAAAATCGTTCTGGGTTACACCCCGATCATGCCGTCGTTCCAGGGGCAGATGACGGAAGAGCAGCTCAACGACGTGCTGGCCTATCTGCGCGTCCTCGGCAAATCGCAACCGCCCGCGCCGAAGGGAGAGGGGAAGCCATGAGTACGGCCACACTCGAGCCTCGCGTGCGCGCTCCGAAGAATTACTTGAACGCCGATTACGGCTGGCGTTCTTGGCTGTTTACGCTGGACCACAAGCGCATCGCGCTGTTGTACCTCGTCTCCATCACGTTTTTCTTCATCATCGGCGGATCGTTCGCCGTCCTGATGCGAATTCATCTGGTTGAGCCGCAGGGCGCGCTGGTGCAGCCCGAGACCTACAACAAGCTCTTCACCCTGCACGGCATCGTGATGATTTTCTTTTTCCTGATCCCGTCGATTCCCGCGGTCCTCGGGAATTTTCTCGTACCGCTCATGATCGGCGCCCGCGACCTCGCGTTTCCCCGGCTGAATCTCCTCAGCTGGTACATCTACATGGTCGGCGGCATGTTTACGCTGTACTCGGCCATCGCCGGCGGCGTGGATACCGGGTGGACGTTCTACACTCCCTACAGCAGCACGTACTCGAACACACAGGTGACGGCCGTCGCGATCGGCGTGTTTATCACCGGATTTTCCTCGATCCTCACCGGCCTCAATTTCATCGTCACTATTCACAAGATGCGCGCCCCGGGCCTCACCTGGTTTCGCATGCCGCTCTTCCTGTGGTCCATGTACGCAACCAGCATCATTCAGGTGCTGGGCACGCCGGTGCTTGCGATCGCACTCTTCGCGCTCATGCTCGAACGCGTGTTCCACGTAGGTATCTTCACCCCAGCGCTCGGTGGCGATCCCTTGCTCTTCCAGCACTTGTTCTGGTTCTATTCGCATCCGGCCGTATACATCATGATTTTGCCTGCGATGGGCGTGGTGAGCGAAATCATCGCGTGCTTTTCGCGGAAGCGGATCTTTGGCTACAAAATCGTCGCCTTTTCAAGCGTGGCCATCGCCGTCCTCGGCTTCCTGGTCTGGGGACACCACATGTTCGTGACGGGACAATCGGTCTACGCCGGGCTGATCTTTTCCATGCTCAGTTTCCTCGTGGCGATTCCATCAGCGATCAAAGTCTTCAATTGGACTTCGACGCTCTATAAGGGGTCGATTTCCTACGAAGCGCCGATGCTGTACGCGCTCGGATTCATTGGGCTCTTCACCATGGGCGGATTGACCGGACTGTTCCTCGCCGCGCTCGCCACCGACGTGCATCTCAACGGCACGTACTTCATCGTGGCGCACTTCCACTACATCATGGTCGGCGGCGCGGTGATGGGTTACCTCGGCGGAATTCACTTCTGGTGGCCGAAAATTTCCGGCCGAAAATATCCGAACGGATGGGCGCAGCTCGCCGCAGCGATTATTTTCATCGGGTTCAACCTGACGTTCTTCCCGCAATTCATGCTGGGCTATCTGGGCATGCCGCGCCGCTACGCATTTTATCCGGCGGAGTTTCAGGTGCTGAACGTCATGTCCTCGGCTGGCGCGACCGTCCTGGGAGTCGGCTACCTGATCCCGCTGGTGTACCTGATCTGGTCGATGCGCTACGGCCCCGTGGCGGAAGCGAATCCGTGGCCGGCCACCGGCCTCGAGTGGAAGACCCCATCTCCTCCGCCCACGGAAAATTTCGCGGAGATTCCCGTGGTTACCGAGGAAGCCTACGCCTACGCGCCCGAGGAGGCCGCCGGTGACTGAAGCCGAAGCGCGCGCCCATCATCCCGGACTGGCGCACCAGTTCCAGGACCTCGACCAGCAGCAGGAAACCGACACGCTGGGAATCTGGCTCTTCCTAGTCACGGAAATCATGTTCTTCGGAGGGCTGTTCGCGGCCTATGCGATCTACCGCTGGCTGTATTTCGCGGCCTTCGAGGGCGGCAGCCACATCCTCGATATCAGGCTGGGCGCTGCGAATACGATGGTCCTGCTCGCCAGCAGCCTCACCATGGCGCTCTCGGTGCGCTCCGCGCAAACCGGCAATCGCCGCTCCACGGTCACGTTCCTAGTGGCGACCATGATTCTCGGCACCATCTTCCTCGTGATCAAAGGCGTTGAGTACAACCAAAAATTCGAGGAGCACGTAGTCCCCACCCTGGACTGGGCGCCGCAGGGCGAAACCCTGGCCAAGCTCGCGCCGGGCGGCCTAGGCCACGCGGAAATGTATTTCGTTTTTTATTTCGCGATGACCGGGCTGCACGCCATCCACATGATCATCGGCATGGGATTGTTGCTCTGGGTCGTGGTGCGGGCGCGCAAAGGCACCTTCACGGGAGGGTATTTCGCGCCGGTCGAGGTGGTCGGCCTGTACTGGCACTTCGTCGACATTGTGTGGATCTTCTTGTTTCCACTGCTCTACCTGATCGGGGGGCGCTACTGATGTCGCAACCGGTCGTGCCTCAAAAGACGTACGTGATGGTTTTCCTCGGGCTGATTGGGCTCACGGCTCTGACGACGGGAGTTGCCTTCGTGGACCTCGGGCCGTTCAACACCGTCGTGGCGCTGGCCATCGCGTTTACAAAAATGTTGCTGGTGCTCCTGTTCTTCATGGGCTTGAAGCACAGCAGCGGCATCATGCGCACGGTAGTCATCGCCGGCTTCTTCTGGCTGGCGTTGTTGATTGCCCTGACGATGGGAGATTACCGAACCCGGTCATGGAGCCCCTCGCCGGACTCCTGGTCGGCTACCGCTCCGCCGACGCATCCCTGACTCTGTGGCCTTCTGTGTGCTCTGTTAAAAATTTGTCGCATCGGCCAGACGTAGACCCAGCAATCTTTCACCATCGAGGGCCACAGAGAAATCCCGAATCGGATCGGTACAAATCGGTACTGGTATTGGGCGAGTACTAGTTCCGGGTGGGAAAACAGAAAACCCGTCCGTTGATGCGGACGGGCTTTCCAGAGGGGAGAATAGTTCCGTGCCTATGCGCGGAAGGCGCCAGAACTCTTTGTCCTCGCCGGGAAGTCTAGAGGAGCCGAAACGGGAATGTCAAGCGGAGAAATCACTGAATCTAAATGGTTACAAGTCGCGTAGAATGAGCGGAATAGACAAAATACTTCCAGAAGAGCCTCAGATGCTGGCGTGAGTTTTCAACAGATCCTTGAAGTTCCTAGTAGAAATCCTTTGCCTTGATCGGCTTGCTGGAAATTCCAAGCTGCAGAATTTCGATCTGTTTTTCGCGATCGAAAATCTTGTTCGGCAGGAAAATCTTCGCCAGAAGGCGAAGTCCGCCAAACCCGATTCCCGCCGCGATCGCGAACAGCATGATCACGCCGGTGCCCAGAAACGCCTCCACGATCATCGTGTTGATGCCGGGCTCGGTATAGCTCTGCTTCGGCTCGTTCCAGGTCACATTGCTCTCGTAGCCGACCTGGTCGAGAATCTTGTTGGCAGCCTGCCGCGAAGGCGCCCCCACGACCACGGCCACGTAAGAACTGACCCGCTTGCCGAAAAGCACGGTCTGGCCCGGCGCGACGCCGCCCGGAGGGTCGAAGACGAATCGACGCAGGATGTCCGCGAATTTCTTGGCCGCGACCTGCTGCGTGGGATAGGAAGTGACGATCAGCGTCTCCCGGTTCTGTCCGACCTGGTACTGCGCCAAAATCGATTCCGCGCTGTAGTCGTAGCCCATCCAATCGTCCGTGCCGAGCGGCACAAAGTGAGCCAGGCTCTGCGGGCCGATGACGTAGCGCACGGTATTCGGCAATCGCCCCTGCGCGGGCAGGTGCTCGCCGATGAACGGATACGGTGTGTGGTCGGCTTTCTTGTCGAGCTGGTCCGCGAGCTGCTTCAGGTCGGCATCCGCAGGCCGAGCCTGCTTGGAGGGAACCGAGATATCGAGCAGCATTTCGCCGACAACGATCAGCGCGCGCTCATGCGAAGCGCCCGCGTAAGAGCCGAGGCCGGCATCCGCGAAGGAATCGTTCCGAAGGAACGTGTACGCCCCGTAGGCGGAGCTCGGATCGCGCAAGCGGTACAGGGTGATCGAAGCAGTCTGGCTTCCGGCCGCGTACGTCCTCTGCTCGGCAGACTTCACCACGTACTCGCGGAAGGCAATCGCATCCGGGCCGAGCAGGGAATCGAGGGAAGACGGCGTGACAGTCGTCGCGGGCGCCGGTGCGCTCCATCCGCCAAAGGCCGGCGGCAGAACGCCCTGCGCCGACGCCGGGCACGGCGCCAGGGCCAGAAAAGAAAGGAAGATGATCGCAGCAAAGGATTTACGCATTGCGCTTTTTAGAATCGCACACCTCAAACAGTTAGACGCTGAAAGTTTACTGCGAGTTCCCGGAACGCGCCACTTTTCCCGGCGGATTTTCGGCGGAGGATCGCACCTGGTCGGCGGTGAGGCTGTTCGTGCTTTGCAAGTAGCTCTCGATCCCGTGATATAGCCCGTCGGCGACGCGCTGGCGGTTTTCCGGTTTTTTCAGCCACTGCTCGTCGCTGGGGTTGGAAATGAAGGAGATTTCGGCCAGCACGGAGGGCATGTCCGCGCCGATCAGCACGACGAACGGCGCCTTGCGCACGCCGCGGTTGCGGTCGCCGCGATTGACGCTTTCCATGCGCTTCGCCAGCGAGTCCTGAACGATGGCCGCGAGGTCCTTCGACTCCTCGATTTTCTCGTTCCGCGCGATCTTGGCCACGATGTCCTGCAGATCGTGTACGGCGTTTCCGGAGAGCGCGTTCTCGCGCGAGGCGACTTCCATCGCGTCGCTCGATCCCGTCAGGTTCAGGTAGTAGGTCTCGATGCCGCGGGCCTGGCGGTCCTGGCTGGAATTGGCGTGGATCGAAATGAAGAGGTCGGCCTTAGCCTGATTGGCGATCTCGGTGCGCCGCTCGAGCGGGATGAACGTGTCATCGTCCCGCGTAAAGACGACCTCGGCGCTCGGCAGATGCTGCTGGATGATCTTGCCGACGCGCAGGGCAACGTCGAGGCACAGGTCCTTCTCCATCAGTCCCGTCGGGCCGATCGTGCCGGTGTCGTGCCCGCCGTGGCCCGGATCGATCACGATGCGCCCGATCTTCAGTCCGAGCGCGCGCGTGAGCGAATGCTGCCCGTCTCGCATCAGCTCCGGAGTCGTCCCCGGGCCCATCTCTTCCGCCTGTTCGTGCGCGGACTTAGCGACGCGCGGTTTTTTCACCGGCGTGATCGGCGCAAGTGGATGCGCGGGAAGCGGCAGGACTTCGGTGTTGGCAGCGCTGGCGTCTGCGGTCAAGGCGGAGTCGGCGCCATGGGCCGACTTCGCGGCCTTTGCCGTACCAGGACGAGCGGCCGCAGCTTTCGTAGCGTGATTCGCAGGGCTGCTGGACGCGTTCTGCTGCGCCGGTTGAGCATTCGCCGCCGCGGTCGAGACGCCTGCGGCCGGAGGCGCGTCCGTGGTTGTTGTCGGCCCAGGCAGGGGAGCGGTGTTGCGTGCGGCGGCTTCGGCCGCGGCGGACGTGCCATAGACGTCCACGACCAGGCGATACGGATCGGGCAACAGGAAGACGGAATAATCGGCGACGCGATTCACTTCCAGGACCACGCGCACGACGCCCGACTGATTTTGCGCGACGCGAACGGTTTTGAGATAGCTGCTGCCGTCGACATCAATCGGTTTCCGCAGAAGCGCGGCGCTCAGCTTCGCGCCTTCGATATCAAAGTAAATGCGGTCGGGTCCCGAGATTCGCGCCGCCTGGTATTTCACCTTTGAGCCGACGTCGATCACGATGCGCGTGTAGTTGTCGGCGTTCCACGCGCGGATGCGGGACACATGCGGCTTCCCATCGCTGGCATCGGATGCGTCGTCCACAAGGTCTTGCTGCGCGTCCGTCAAGGGCGCGGTCTTCTCGGCCACTACCGCCGGCTTGGGTGTTGCGCGGTCTACCTGTGCGCTGCTCGTCGCTGGCGGAGCCGGCGCGGGCTTCGCGGATGCGCTGTCCGCCTTCAACTTGTCGAGCGCAGCGCGAACTTCCGCGGCATGAGGCGAGCGCGGATGTTGCGTCAAGAACTGCTCATACGTCTTCTGCGCGAGAGCGGCATCGTGCAAATCGTCGCGCTGGATTTGGGCGATTGCGAGCGGAGCATCCTCGCGGTACTTGCTCGTCGGATACTGCTTCATCAGAAATTGGAAGGAATCGATCGAGCGCTGGTAATACTTCGCGTCAAAAAGATCGCCCATCGTCCGAAAAAGAAGGGCCACTTCATTGAGCGCAACAGGCACTTCCGCGCCGTGCGACGTGGTGGGGTACACGCGCTGATATTCGACCACGAGCGCCGTGTATTCCTTGGGCGTCCGTGCGTTTTCGGGCTTGGCTTCGAGCGCCGCGCGCGCTTTTTCCGCGCGTTCAAACTGAGCTTTGGCTGCTTCGCGCCGGGAAGAAGAACTCTGGTCCGCGCGGCCGATTAGAGGGAAAAGCGACAAAGCCGCTATAGCCGCGAGAAGTACGCGCAGGATTGGCTGGAACCGGATTGTGGCGGCGTCACGCCGCAACGTCTGCCTCATTCATTCGTAAAGACGACCCGCCCGCCGGTGTCCACCTCGCGATAAATGGGACGCGGTACATCAAACGCACGAGGGAGGCGATCGGAGCCGGGACGGAAGTAAGAATCGGTGACCTTTTGAACGTAATCGCGCGTCTCCCGATACTGCGGGATTCCCCCTGCACGGTCCACGGCGTGCGGGCCGGCATTGTACGCGGCCAGGGCCCTGTCGAGGTCGCCATTATAACGCTCCAAGAGCGAATGGAGGTAGCGAACTCCGCCGTCGAGATTCTGCTTGGGGTCAAACGCGTTATTCACGCCCAATTGGTGCGCCGTTCCCGGAACGAGTTGCATCAACCCTAGTGCGCCTTTTCGAGACACGGCGCTCGAATTCCAGTTCGATTCGGTTTCAATCACGGCGCGAACCAGCGCCGGATCCACGCGATATCGGCCGGAAACCTCGCGAATCATGTCCTCGATCTTCTCCCGATTTGCCCGTTCCAATGCGGACATTTCGGGTGCGGTTGAGTAAGAGTGGGTTGTGCGCGGGGTCACGCCGTCGGCGGCGGTCCGAAGAAGGGGAACCTTCGACGGCTTGGTCATCGGGACGGGGTCGGAATTAACGAACACCCGTTTCCCGCTGGCATCCTTGTAGGAGACAATCTGGCTTTGGGCAGGGATCGCCCACAAAACCAGTGCCCCGATGAAGAGGATCGCCGAATTGGATGGCCCGCGCATATATTACCGGTTCTGGGAAGGCAGTACCGTTCTGCTTCCTGAGAGACAGACAGAAAACTGCTGTGGGCAAAGCACCGCCCTGGCGGGTCGCCCAAACGTTCCTGGCACTACAAGGAAATTATAACAATTGCTCGATGAGGGGGTATACGTGGTCAAGGGCGGATTTTAGTCCAGCTGTGTCCTTTCCGCCAGCCTCTGCCAGATCGGGCCTGCCGCCGCCCGATCCGCCCACTTCCTTGGCGGTCGCCTGTATGATCTTTCCTGCGTGTAACTTAGAGGTGAGGTCCTTGGTGACCCCGGCCAAAAGGGCGACTTTGCCGTCGTCAGCTGTCCCTAGGACCACTACCCCCGAACCGAGCTTCTGGCGCAGGCTGTCGACGAGTTGGCGCATGGATTCCCGGTCCACCCCTTCCAGCTCGGCGGAGATAACTTTGACGCCTTTAATGGTTCTTGCTTGGGCGGCGAGGTCGTCCAGTTTGGAGAGCGCGCCCTTGCGCTTCATGGCTTCGAGCTGCTTTTCGAGCTGGCGCTCGGTCTGTTCCATGCGCTCGATCACGCCGCCGAGTTGGTCTTCGCTTACGCCCAGGCGCGCCGCGAGGTCGTGCAGGTCGTGCCGGGCGCGCTGGTAATCGGAGAGCGCGGCGGCGCCGGTGAGCGCCTCGATGCGGCGCACGCCCGCGGCGGCGGATTGCTCGACGGCGATTTTGAAGACGCCGATGTCGCCCGTGCGGCGGACGTGCGTGCCGCCGCAAAGTTCCTTGCTGTAGAAGCCGCGCGGCGCGGACGCGTCCGGGATCGTGACCACGCGGACGTTTTGCTCGGGGTAGCGATCGCCGAAAAAGGCCAGCGCGCCGGAGGCAAGCGCGTCGTCGATGGCCATGATGTTTGTCTGCATCTCGTTGTTGAGCAGTATCTCGTCGTTCACTTGCTGCTCGATGTCGCGCAGCTCGGCGGGATCGATTGCCGCGAAGTGCGAGAAATCGAAGCGCAGCCGCGACGGCTCGACGAGCGAGCCGGCTTGCTTCACATGCGTGCCCAGAATGTTGCGCAGCGCCGCGTGCATCAGGTGCGTCGCGGTGTGATTGCGCTTGATGTGCTCGCGCCGCGCCCCGTCGGCGTCGCCCGAGACGCGGTCGCCCACCGCCAGCTTTTCTTTCGCGATGACGCGATGCGCGATGAGGCCCGAGACGGGGTAGTACGCGCCGCGCACGTCGCCGACGTGCAGCGTGTGCTCGTTGTTCCACAGCGTGCCAATGTCGGAAACTTGCCCGCCGGATTCGGAATAAAACGGCGTGCGATCGAGAACGATTTCGCCTTCCGCGCCCGGAGGCAATTCGTTCACGGGGCCGTCTTTGGTGAGGATTGCTTCGATGCGCAGATCGCGCGCCGTCGTCCCGAAATAAAAATCAGGCTCAGTACGATACGTTTCGGCGAGTTTGGCATAGACGGGATTCGCAACGTCCTTGTGCCCGCCTTTCCATGACGCGCGGGCACGTTCCCTTTGGGCGAACATTGCTTTTGCAAAACCGTCATGGTCAAAAAATATGCCAGAATCTCTCAGAGCGTCCTCTATGAAATCCATCGGTAAACCAAAGGTGTCGTAGAGTCGAAATGCTTTTTCTCCTGGATATGTGACAGCGTCCCTTAGTTCCTTACTTAAAGCATCCACAGCGAGCGGTCCTTGAGGGTTTTCAAACATTTCGTCTGCCCGGCCTTGGAGCTCCTTTAGAACGTGGCCCATACGATGTTGTTTCAGATAGGGGGCTACGTCCTCTTCTAACTTCTTTAGCCCAATTTCGATAGTGTGAGAGAAACGGATCTCCTCAGCGAGTATCACTTTCGATGCTCGATCAATCGTATCGTTGAGTTCAGGATAAGCACCGCACATTTCTTCTTGAACGCGCTGCGCCATTCTTGACATGAAAGGCTCGCTCGCGCCAAGCAGCCGGCCATGGCGGATGGCTCGTCTGAGGATCTTTCTCACTACGTAGCCTCGTCCTTCGTTGGAGGGGATGACACCGTCAGAAATCAAAAATGTTGCGGCGCGAGCATGGTCAGCGATGATTCTAAGAGACGGCCTTCTCGAATCGTCGCGCCCCTGCCACTGGACCGCAGTCAACTCTGCTGCACGCTCAATGAGTGGTTGAAACAAATCCGTGTCGAAATTGCTGATCTTTCCCTGCAAGACAGCGGCGAGGCGTTCGAGGCCGGCGCCCGTGTCGATCGACGGCTTGGGGAGCGGCGCGACGGTGCCCGTCGCGTCGCGATTGAACTGCATGAAGACGAGGTTCCAGATTTCGACGTACCGGCCGCAGTCGCAGCCGAATTTGCAGTCGGTGTGGCCCTGGTCGGACGCGGCCGGGCCCATATCGTAGTGAATTTCGCTGCACGGGCCGCACGGGCCGGTATCGCCCATGGCCCAGAAATTTTCCTTCAGGCCGGGAACCGCGACCACACTGTCGCGCGGCGCGCCTACGTCGACCCAAAGCTTCAGCGCCTCTTCATCCGTGCCCAGAATTTTTCCCGGCGCGACTTCGGCGCCGCCAAACACGGTGAACGTCAGCTTATCGACCGGAATCCCGAACCAATTGGGGGAGGTGATGAGTTCCCACGCGTAGGCGATGGCGTGTTTCTTGAAATAATCTCCGAAGGAAAAATTGCCGAGCATCTCGAAAAACGTGTGATGGCGGTTGGTGAAGCCAACGTTTTCGAGATCGTTGTGCTTGCCCCCGGCGCGAACGCATTTCTGCGATGAGGTGGCGCGCGTGTAATCGCGCTGCTCGAGACCGAGGAACACGTCCTTGAACTGGTTCATCCCAGCATTGGTGAAGAGCAGCGTGGGGTCGTTCGTCGGGACGAGCGACGAGCTGCGCACGACGCGGTGGCCGCGCTCGGCGAAGAACTTGAGGAACATCGCTCGAATCTCGTTACCGCTTCTGCTCTGCAATTGTCCCCCGCTTGCACTGAGCGTAGCGAAGTGTGATTCGCTTGCGCTGAGGTCGCCGCGGCGACCGAAATGTGAAAACCTTACGGCCTACAGCTGCGTCAATCTCTGTTGGTTCGGATTGCCTAAAGAGAAATTCTCTTCGGAAAAGCATTATGGCAGACGGGTTCGGGTGCCGCAACGCGGGGCGATTAATGCCAGGGCGGAAATTGGTTCGTCGCTGCGCTCTGGACGCGGAATGAAACATGGCTTCAGCGGCTAAAGCCGATTCTTACCCCGTCGTCACGGCCGGGCTGAAAGCCCGGCCCTCCGAATGCAAATCGACCTTAATGCCTAGCGCCCTGCCAATGCGAATACCTCCACTGCAAGTGACCCCAGTGCGGATGTCCCCACTGCGGATCGCCCTCCGAATGTGAACTGCCGTCCCGAGCGAGCGCGAATCTCCCCGATACGGAACGAATTGCGCTTCAGATGCGAATTGCCGTAACGAAAGCGGGTCCGGGCTTTCGGAGGGCCGGGCTTTCAGCCCGGCCGTACGGAGAGCGCAACCAAGGGCTTCAGCCCCTGAAATAATACTTGCCCTCGAGAGTCCATTACGAATATCTAGAATCCAATTATTGAGTTTGATTCCACCCGCGCGCATTTCGTATCTTGATTTTTCGGCAGTTTTGCGCGACGCTCCCAAGAAGGCGGCCAAACACGCCATGTACCTGAAATGCGCCCACCCCGAATGCTCCTCCGATTTTGATTACGCCCAAGGGCGCTTGTTTCGCTTCCGCCAGACCCCTTCGCACGAAAAGCAGCCCTCGCATTGGCATGGAGTGAAGCATTACTGGCTCTGCGCGCGCTGCTGCGAGATTTTTACGATCGAATATCAAAAGGGGCTGGGCGTGCTCTTGATGGAGAAGCTGGAAACCGCGGGCGCGCAGCCGTGCTATTACGTGCTGCAGGCCGAAGATTCGCCCAAGCCGGTGGTTCTGCCGCGCCTGGTTCGTTCGCGCGCGCGGCATCAGAGAAAGCAGAATCGCGATCTCGCGCCCGGCGCGGCGAGTTCCATCGAAGTTCTCGAAACCCGGAATTTGGAAAGGAGGGGAACGCCCCAATGAGTGAAGAAATCGGCACCATGGCGGGAGCCATCTGGCACACGCTCGAAGCCAACGGTGAAATGACGATGGCAAAGTTGAAAAAAGACGTGAAGGCCACGTCGCCGTTGTTCGACTGGGCCATCGGCTGGCTCGCGCGCGAGGGCAAGATCATTCTAACCACGGAGAAGCGCACCATTCGCGTGTGCCTCCAGGGCTGGCATGGTCAAAGCATCCACGCCGCGTAATCTGAAGACTGAGCGATTCCCCGAAATAAACACTCCATCCGAGCGCGAGGAAGTCCTTCACCCCAAAATGGTCTTTGAGATGCCATCGGTGAGAGCCGGCGTGAAACGGCCTTGCCTCGCTAGGCATCCTGATAATAGAGTCTCGCATCTGCATGCCATATTTGAAGACAGGTCCCTCGGAGGATGCCAACATGGAATTTAGAGTGGCGAAAGGCCGCTTCGCACTCTCCATCTTTCTCTTGTTGTTCTCGGTGTCCGTCTCAATTCACGCCCAGACTTCAGCCTCCTCGCTGTCGGGCACGATCGCAAGCGGGACCGGCGCCGGCGTTCCGAACGCGAAAGTAACGGCCAAGAATCTCGCTACGGGCCAGTCCACCGAGACGCAAACCGATTCTGCCGGACATTACAACGTGGCGAATCTCGCGGCGGGAGATTACGAGCTATCCGTCTCCGCCGAAGGCTACAGTACCAACACGCTGAGAGTGACCGTTGCAGCCGGGGCGAGCCAGACCGCGAACGTGACACTGGCGGGCGTGCTTTCGCTCGAGGACCTGGGCATCTCCTCCGGCGAGTCACAGGGCACGGCGGAGATGCAGGCGCGGCTCAACAAGCGGTCGCACATGCTGATGCTGCATCAGCGCATCGGGCTGATTGCGGCCATTCCCCTGATCGCCACGGTCGCCACATCGTTCGGCGCGGGCGGACGAAGCACGAGCACGGCCGACCGCTGGACGCATCTGGTGCTCGGCTCGGCGGCGGGGGACCTGTATTTCACGAGCGCGTATTTTGCGATTCGCGCGCCGGGTATTCCCGGAACACAACGCCGCGGGCAAATCCGCGTGCACCGCGCGCTGGCGTGGATTCACGGGCCGGGGATGATTCTCACTCCGATCCTCGGGGCCATAGCCTTCGACCAGAAAAGCAAGGGCGAGAAGGTCCACGGAATCGCGAGCGCGCACGGACCGGTGGCGATCATCACGGCGGCCGCTTATGGCGCGGCGATTGTTTCGGTGTCATTCAAATTCTAGAGGCGAAGTCGAAGCGTGAAGTCCAAGGACACTGAGTGAACAGGAAAATTTTCTTCGCGTTGGTACTGCTGGCATTTCCGCGGATCGCGAGGGCCGACAGCACGTGGGTTCTCGCGGAATCCACCCTCACCTATCACGTCTCGCATCCCCTGAAGCAAACCGAGGGCGTAAGCCACGCCGCCAAGGGCAAGGGCGTGTGCCACGCCGGCGATTGCGATTTCCTGATCGCAGTGCAGGTGAAGTCCTTCGACTCGGGCGACAGCAACCGCGATCTGCACATGCTGCAAGTCGTGCGCGGCGGGCAATTTCCTCTGATCACGGTGCGCACGCATTTGCCGGAGACCGCATCGTCGCTAACGACGATTCAGGCGGATTTGGAAGTGCAGTTCGCGGGGCAGACGGTACAGTACAAGCAGTTGCCGTTTCAGCATGTCACGCAAGGAAGCGACACGATCATCACGGGCACGATCCCGCTGACGCTCTCCGATTTCAAGATCGATCCGCCCTCACTTCTCGCCATTCCCGTGAAGAACGATATTCCGGTTCGCGTCGAAATGAAGTGGCGGCCGATGTAGACGTTGTAGCGGCCGCCTTTCGGGCGGGCATGTGCGCGCGAAGCGCGGGCTCGTCGCGTCGTTGAGATCGTGCTTGAGGGGGGAGTGCCCGCCTGAAAGGCGGGCGCTACAACTTCGTTACGATTCTTCGTTTGGCGTTTCCGGGAGGTCTTCCACGGATTGCTTCGTTAGTGCGTGCAATTCGCGGCGAATTGTATCCGCAGCGAAGCCGGCGCGGAGCAGGCTGCGGCACAGGGAAGCGCGGCGGCGCTCGTCGAGCGGCCCGCGCAGAGATTTGATCCGTCGCTCCAGCCGAGTACGCACCATCGCGCCTTCGCTCGATTCGCCGGAGCGCTCGGCAAGGGCCGCTTCGATGTGGCGGTCGGGCACGCCGCGGGCGCGCAGATCGCGCGCGATGCGAAACGCTCCCTGCTTGCGCAATTCGGTGTGCACGCGAACGAATTGCCGCGCGTATCGCGCGTCGTCCAGATAGTCCAGCTGCTTCAAACGATCCAACACACTCTTTACCGTGTCCTTGTCCTCCGCCCGACGCTCCAAATACGTCCGCATTTCATAGACCGAATAGGCGCGGCGCGCGAGGCCGTTCACCGCAGCGGTGTAGAGGTCAGTTTCCGTGGAAAGCTTTCGCGGGGAGGAACGCATGGATAGAGCATAGAAGCAAGGAGGCAGGGAGGCAAGGAGGCCTGAAATTCGGTTGCGGGTCAGTCTACGATAAGCTATCAAGCGGAACTGTGCTGGATGCACTCACCGCTTGGGGCGACGTCGCTAGTTCGACAGCACCTGAAAGCGATTGACGACAAAGACGCGGTCCGCTCCTACCGCGCCAACGTACATGATATAGAGCCGAAGCTGAGACCCGGATCTCGCCTCCTGGGCAAACGGCTCCACCAATGCGTTCTGCAGCGGTAGCCAGACCGTGTCCTTCCCGTTTCGAATCTCGATCTCGTGTTCAAACGTCTCCGCGAACTGCTTAGGGTGGCCTAGTGCTTTGACCCACCCTCCAATCAGCTTACGACGCGGCGATCCCACTTCTCTGTGTTCACCGGTGTAGACGGCTTCCACAGCGTATTTGATGTTCTTCGTTTCGATCGTGTAGTCCGTTCCCTCGATGACGGTCGCCCGAGACCACGCCGCGGCCACCGTCGCTGGTTTGTAGTCTGACCAATCCGGAGTTTGTCCCGCCAATGCCACAACAGACACAAAGGCAACTGCCAAATACGATGCTGGTCGAATCACGGGTTTTTCCTTTCGACGCCTGGCTAGCGTCTAATCAGTTCCACGAGTTCCATTCGACAAGGTCTACCGTTTGCCGGAGCGCTCGAATTCGTTCATGCTGCGTTCCATTTCCTCGCGGGCCGAATCGGCGGAGGAGCGGATACCCTGGATGCGCAGCTTGAAGTCGTCGGGGTTGGAGGCGCGCAGCAATGCCTCTTCGTAGGTGATGAGGTTGCGGGAATAAAGTTCGAAGAGAGATTGATCGAAGGTCTGCATGCCGTACTGGCTGGTGCCCGCCGCGATGGCGTCTCGGATCGAGCGCGTCTTGTCCGGATTGATGATGCAGTCGCGAATGTAGGCGGTCGCGATCATCACTTCCACAGCGGGAACGCGCCCGTTTCCATCGGCGCACTGGACGAGGCGCTGGCTGACGACGGCCTTGAGCGTGGCGGCCATTTGCAGGCGAATTTGCTTCTGCTCCGGCGGAGGAAACACCGCGATGATGCGCTGAATCGTTTCGGTCGCATCCAGGGTGTGCAATGTGGAGAACACCAGGTGGCCGGTTTCGGCGGCGAGCAAGGCCGTCGCGATCGTTTCGAGGTCGCGCATTTCGCCGACGAGGATGACGTCCGGGTCCTGGCGCAAGCCGGCGCGCAGCGCGGTCGAGAAATTCGCGGTGTCGACTTCCACTTCGCGCTGGTTGATGTAGCTCTTCTTGTCGCGATGCAGGAACTCGATGGGGTCTTCGATGGTGATCACGTGATCGGAACGGGTGGTGTTGATCCGGTCGATCATCGCGGCGAGCGTCGTGGATTTGCCCGATCCGGTGGTTCCCGTGACGAGAACCAGGCCGCGCTGCTCCTCGCAAATCGTTTCGATGACGCGCGGCAGGTTGAGCTCTTCAATCGTGCGGATTTTCGTGGGAATGACGCGCAGCACCATGCCCACGTTGCCGCGCTGCTGGAACACGTTCACGCGGAAGCGGCCCAGGCCCGCGACGCCGTAGGCCATGTCCAGCTCGGCGGTTTCCTTGAATTTCTGCTTCTGGCGGTTCGTCATCATGCTGAACGCCATGGAGAGCATTTCTTCCGGAGTGACGCGCGGAACGTCGGTCTGCGGCGCGAGCGCGCCGTCAATACGCAGACAGGGATGGTTTCCGACCTTCAGGTGGAGGTCGGACGCCTTGGTTTCAACGGCGCGGCGCAGCAGATCGTCAATGCTGAGAGCCATGGGTTTCGCCTGTCTCCGTGAAGAGGAACGCTTCCTCGAACGTAGCATTGGGGAATAACACGGGCAAGCGCGCTTCAGCAGCGTGGTGCCGCATAGTAACGGGTGAGCGTCCGCAAGGCGCGGCGAACGGGGTAGGTGAAACGCCGCGAATGGTTATCCGGTTGGTCTGGATCGTCGTCGCGCCAGCGGAGCAAGCGATGTCCGTTAGCCTTGGGATGGAGCGAGCGAACTCCGTTACCCGTTGAACGGTACCGGAGTCATTGAGTGGGCTAGGAGCCGGGTTTGTAGGGCACGGTTTCAACCGTGCCATAAGCGCAGGAGACCGAACCGGCTTTAGCCGATGGCGGTTCGCGCGTGATCACGGCGACCCATCCAGGCCTGCGGCTAAAGCCTTCGTGATGCGAGCGATGGACGGCACGGTTGAAACCGTGCCCTACAAGATTTTTTTGTGTGCGCATTTTCCTGGTTTGGCAAGAACCGCCCCGCTCAGCCAAGTTCGGCGAGGGCGGCTTCCATTTCGGATCGGGCGTGATCGTCGCCCGTGCGGAGGGCAGTGGCGATCCCGGTATTCAGTGTGGCGCGGGCATCTTCTACCCGGCCGGATTTGGCCAGGAATTGGCCGTATTGGAAATATCCGGCAACGTAGTTTGGATGCGTGGCCAGGAGCGACTTGAACTGCTCGTCGGCGGCGGGAGCATCGCCCAAATTGGCGCACTCCATTGCCAAACCGTAGCGGGCGAAGGCGTCGTTCGGCTTTGCAGCGACAAACTCTTCAAGCATCTGGCGCCGGGTCTTCTTCTGTGGTTGGGTCATGGGCGGGAAGCACGTATTATAGTTGCTCTTGGACTAATCACCAAGTCGTCTCCGGAGAGCGGAGGAGCCCAATGGGCGTTGTTTATCCTCTTTTCGTTTTCGTAAAGGACGAGCACTCAATGCGCCTGATAGAGGCCGCAGATCGCATATTGGGCCCTTTCGAAGCGATTGACATCGAGTATGACGAATATGCCTTCTGGGACGCGAATTCAGAAGGGGTCAGCATCTCTGTGGCCAAAAACAAAGTTGTATCCGTCGATCATTGCGCGCCCGTGTTTCCGCTTCAACACGCTTTTGCGTTGTATGTAGAATTTCTTGGGCTGCCCGCGGCGATTGTCGGCGGCACTCCGATCGAAACGTGGAATCGAATCAATGCAGAGTTAGACAAGCGCCCCAAGAAACGCAGCTTGTTGTCGAAATGGTTTTCACGTCGATAGCCCGGAGCCACTCATGAAGCGTTCCCGAATCTCGTCCGATGTCGGCGCTCGAAGCACGCTGGCTGGTAGGCCCGTTAGCGCATCGCTTACCGAAATGACTGAGTTGGTGCTTCCGCAGGACTCGAACCTATTGGGGAACATTTTGGGCGGGCGGGTCATGCACTTGATCGACGTCGCGGGAGCCATCGCGGCGCACCGCCACTGCCACCGGCAGGTGGTGACAGCCTCGGTGGATCATCTGGATTTCCTGAATCCAGTCCGCGTGGGCGATCTGATCATCCTTAAAGCGCACGTCAACCGCGCGTTTCACACGTCGATGGAAGTAGGCGTCGAAGTCTATTCCGAGGATTCCGCCGCGGGCGTGCGCAAACACACCACCTCGGCGCTTCTCACATATGTAGCCCTCGACGAAGCCCGCAAGCCGGTCGCGATTCCGCCGCTGGTCGTGGAGACCAGCGAGGAGCGGAAGCGCTTTGAAGAAGCCGGCGAGCGACGGAAGGCAAGAGTGGAAGGGAAGAAGACGTGACCCGCTCGCCCTGAGCTGCAGCGAAGGGTGATTCGTAAGTCGAGCTTAGTGGTTGTGACTCTTAATTCGTAACTGTGAGTGGTCGTAGCTCTCTGTGCGGTTTTCTCTGTGGCCCTCTGTGGTGAAAGTCCTACGCGTTGGAAACCGCAACATGAAGCCCCAGGCCACAGATGCTAATTACAAATCACGGGCCACGGAACACCCTTCGCCACCGCTCAGGGCAAGCGGGCCACGCGTCACGTCTTTAGTTCACTTGCGCCATCCACGCAATCGCCGACGTCGGCTGTGGGCTGCCCCCGGCAGGCTCTTCCGTCACCGCGAGGGCCGCAATTTCGTTTTGCGGCATGTTGACAGGCGCGACGAGCGCGATCTGGCCCATCGGATCCGGGCGGAAGATCGCCACGCTCATCGGCTTGCCCGATTTCGGCACGAACCACAGTTGCAGCGTTCGCGCGGAGCGCATTGACGGCATCTGATCCGCGGTAATTGCCACGCCCATGTGCGGATGCAAGTAGGCGTGCACCATCGGCATGTTCTTGTCGACCGGCATCAGCTTGAGCGGCTTGGAATCCGGCGACATCATCACCGAGTTGACCATGCGCTCCATCTCAATCTGATTCTGTAGCGCCTGATTCTGCGCGATCGCCAGCTTCATTTCCTTCCGCAATTCCGCCATCTGGTCGTACTGATTGTTCATGCGGTGCATCGCGTACCCGGTGATGAGCGCAAGCGCCGCCGCGGCGGCCCACGCCCATACCGGAAACAGGGGCGAAGTTCGCGGCGATTTCAGTTTTTCAAACGAGGCCACGGGACGCGCATTTTCCGCGCTCGACTTGACCGCGTCCATGAGCTTTCCCCGCAACGCCCCGGGCGGCTGCGCTTCGGGCGCGGCGAGCGCCAGCTGTGAGACAACCCACCTCGCGTGCGCCACACCGGGAACACACTTATCGCACGCGCGAGCGAGGTGCGCCTCCAACTCGGCGCGTTCCGCGCCCTCCAGCACGCCCAGGGCGTACTCTTCGTAGAGCGGATTGAGTTGTTCGCAGGTCATCACGAACTT
>Ga0210407_10000169_pt1 | contig 80185 bp, 76 predicted proteins | sample IncBWC27MmetaG_FD_150860 | JGI IMG/M metagenome (GOLD analysis project Ga0210407, IMG submission 150860) | Forest soil microbial communities from Barre Woods Harvard Forest LTER site, Petersham, Massachusetts, United States - Inc-BW-C-27-M | ecosystem: Environmental > Terrestrial > Soil >...
CCCAGGCGGCACGTTTAACGCGTTAGCTCCGGCGCAGAAGGGGTCGAATCCTCCCACACCAAACGTGCACCGTTTACTGCCAGGACTACCGGGGTATCTAATCCCGTTTGCTCCCCTGGCCTTCGTGCCTCAGTGTCAGGAACTGTCCAGAGACCCGCCTTCGCCACTGGTCTTCCTTACGATCTCTACGCATTTCACCGCTACACCGTAAATTCCAGTCTCCTCTCCAGTCCTCAAGCACGGCAGTATCGAATGCAGTTTCGGAGTTAAGCTCCGAGATTTCACACCCGACTTACCGCGCCACCTACGCACCCTTTACGCCCAATGAATCCGAACAACGCTTGAGACCTCTGTATTACCGCGGCTGCTGGCACAGAGTTAGCCGTCTCTTCCTCTTCTGATACTATCAATGCGCACGCAGTTAACGTACGCACCTTGTTCTCAAATGACAGGAGTTTACAACCCGAAAGCCTTCATCCTCCACGCGGCGTCGCTCCTTCAGGGTTTCCCCCATTGAGAAAAATTCTCGACTGCTGCCACCCGTAGGTGTCTGGGCCGTGTCTCAGTCCCAGTGTGACTGGTCGTCCTCTCAGACCAGCTACCCGTCATAGCCTTGGTGGGCCGTTACCTCACCAACAAGCTGATAGGCCGCGGGCTCCTCAAGAAGCGGTAGCTTGCGCCACCTTTGATTTCGGAAAGATGTCCTTCCTCATCACATGCGGTATTAATTCGCCTTTCGGCGAGCTATCCCCCACTTCTCGGCAGATTGCCCACGTGTTACGCACCCGTTCGCCACTGAATCACCTTCGGTATTGCTACCAAAGGTAATCCCGTCCGACTTGCATGTCTTATCCACGCCGCCAGCGTTCGTTCTGAGCCAGAATCAAACTCTCCGTAAAAAACGGTTCGGCTCCTTTTTTAAAGGGAACCGAAAAGTTTGCGTCCCGCGACTGCGGGACAAAATCTGACCATTCGATAATCTGTCTCGGCTCGTAAGCCGACACAGGTTCGTCCGATCTTGAATTAAGATCCCCGAGTTCTTGAAAACCCAGGAAAATTTTTAATCAAAGAAAATCAACGAATAACGCACAATTCAATTTTTGCTGACTTTGCTCTACCACATTCTGAATTCAGTTTCGGAATTCATCGCGCCGTAGCCTTTTCAGGTATAGGCGGACAATTCCTCGTCGTGTTTAATCAAAAATCAGAACCAAACTGTCAAAGAACGTTCTCGACTCCGGTACACGGCAAAATCCGACCCTGCCATCTAAACTGACACGATCGGCTCGACCCTGAGCCCGGAAGAACTCCACCCCACGGTTGGGGCTGGACCGCTTATCGCGGGGCACACAAAATATACGAATCCCGCATTCCGTCAATTAAAAACTTACGTCGCTTTCGCGAAATCTCTCCGGGAGCAGACGCTGCCGGCCAATACGCCAGTCCGGCTCGGACTTTCCGCGGCTCGCCGAAACGCTCCAATCATCGCCACAGATGAACACAGATTTCCCCAGATTTTCAGAAAAGACGCCAGAAAATCTGCAGATTTTTGCGGAAACGTTTCTCTCTCAATCCCTCAGCTCATTTTGGCTTTTTGATGACGTACCTGATGTTGAGAGAAGGCCGACCGTTTCCGTAAACCTTTTTCACCATACCGTTTCGGATTCCGCCAATTCTTTCCGTGGCCTTCTGGGAGCGAACGTTATTTTGTCCGACAAAAAAAACCACGCTCTCAACAAACTTGAAGGCATGAGCCAGCATTAATTGTTTCAATTCCCGGTTGTAACGCCCGCCCCAATAATTTCGCGCCAAAAACGTCCATCCAATTTCAATCTCAGATTTTTCCGGGTCGTAACCGTGAAACCGCGTGGACCCAATGATTTGTTGGCTCTTCTTATCTATTATGACAAAGGCCCCACCAGATTCCAGCGCCTCTCTGAAGAAGACTTTGAATATATCTTCTTTGCAGCGATCTCTCTCCGGATGCTGTTCCCAGACGAGCGGATCGGACGCGACGGCAAAAAGATCGTCCCAGTCTTCAGACCCAAGCGGGCGAAGCTCAATGAGTTCGCCTTTCAGATGCGGTTGAAGAGCAAAGGACAAAGGTCAAGTGTAGGAGTTGTAGCTGTGGTCGCTGACCGCGGCCACTCCGCCAACAAATTCGTGTTTATTCGTGGTTAGCCAGCGTATACGCGCTCTAGCGCTGCGATGTCGATCTTCTTCATTTGCATCAACGCATGCATCAGCCGTTGCATCCCGGCTGCATCCTTGCCCCACTCGGCCCACTTCGTCGGCATAGAAATTCGCCGCCTCCTCCGCCTTATTATCGAACCACAAGAATGGCGTGATCTTTTGCATAGAAATTATTTTAACCACGAATGCACACTAATTAACACGAATCGTTGTAGCCGTGGTCGCCTTGGATGACCGTGGTCTCTGTTCGTTGAATCGTTAAATCGTTACACTGGCTGCATGCACGTCTGGGAGCAGTCGCGCGGCGACTTGGCGACGGCTGCCAGCCGTCACGCACTTTTCTTCCCTATCTTGGGTCTCGTCGGGGAGTCGGGGTCAACCCTCGTTGAAACGAAAGCTCGCTACTTCGGGCTCAAGCTCGATAAATCCGGTGGGTCCCGATGTCGAGCGTCGTCACCCACGCGCCATCGATCCGGAATATCACTCGCATATCCCCTTCGATCACAGCGGCATAAATCGTGTGCTTGACTCTTGCCGATAACTCATGGATTTCGTGCGATCCCAATGACGGATGGAATGGATCGTCTTTGAAGAGCTGCCACGCGCGGCGAACCGATTCTTTTTGCTCCGGCCTTAATTTGTAAAATTCCGCCAGAATCTCTCGACCGCGCGGTACTTATAATTCACGCGTCCGGCGGCGTTTCATTTAGCGCGGTTTCCATTGCAACGAACCGCTGTCGGTTGAAATCGTCCAACGCATCGATGAAATCCTGTGGAATATGCGACGATTCACGGATGCGGTGCACCAGGCGTTCCCGTTCCGATTTCGGCAAAGCTTCGATCTCCTTGAATATTTGTTCTGCGGTCATCTCAATCTGGCATTAGCAGAATTAATCATCCCTTCCAAGCGATAGCAATAAGTCACGCATGAAGACATTTTCTGCGTCCGGGGAGCGCGGGCGCCCTTGCGTGTCGGCAACGACGCCTTGGCCGTCGCGAACTTATAAGCCGGTCACGCTTCACCAGTCACGGGAGTCATCATCTCCTTGGGTGATGACATATTTGGCGAATTCGATCGCCCGGTAACGGGCCGTTCCGGAAAGGCGCAATCCGGCTTTTTCCAAGATTCGCACGGAAGCGATGTTCTCCGGCATGACAAGGCCAATAATGCTCTTAAGCGCCAGATCGGCGAACCCGAAACGAACCAAGGCGATCGCGGCTTCGGTGGCGAGTCCAAAGCCCCAGTGAGCGCGCATCAAACGGAAGCCAAGCTCGACCTCGCCGAGCTCTTCCAGATATTTGAGACCCGCAAAACCGATCTGTTCGCCGGTCCTTTTGAGAATGCAGGCGCAACGCCCAAATCCGTATTTCCGGTAATCAGCAATCGCGTGCGCCAGCAGGAGTTTTCTCGCCTGTTCGATATTGGCGAAACTTGCATCGGGAACGAACCGCAACACCTCCGGGTCGCTGTTCAACCGGAACAACGCCTCAGCGTCATCTTCGACATACTCCCGCAGCAATAATCGGTCGGTCTCGATAACCGTCTTCATGGTTGAGCAGTTACATCGTTAAATCGTTGCCCTGTAGCGGCGGTCGGCGACCGTCGCAATAAGTCCGGGGAACGCACAGCCTGCCCGCCCGTGTGCGGGCGCCCTCGCCGAGACGAACTTCTCCAGAAAGTTTAGCCACAGACGCGGTGGTGAGTGAAATCGAATCTATTGCCGCAGCAGCCTTCGTCGGACTACGGCTTGCCAAGGATTTTCACCGATCGATCAAAGTCCTAGCTTCAGTTGTCGCCTGCTCCTTTGCCTTAACGAGCAGCTGGCGAATAGACGTGTTCGGGGCGCGGCCCGATGCCAATGAAACGAGCCGGCCACGTCCTCAATGCCGGGAACCATTGTAAGAGCCTCACAAAAATTGGAAGTGCATCTCCACTCTTCGATTCGCGCCCGGTCACGACCCGGCGATGGATGAACGCCTGCATCGCCTGAATCACGCGCGTCGGCCATTCCCGGCGCCTTTGAACCAGTTCCAAATCGGCGACTGATACGGGTCCAGCCTTTAGTTTGACCGCCAGCAAGTTCGCGGTCGCGACCGCATCCTGCAAGGCGAGGTTGATGCCGACGCCGCCGGCCGGCGACATGGCGTGTGCGCTATCGCCGATGCAAAGCAATCCTTGGCGACACCAGTTCCTCAGACGATTGATCTGCACGGTGAGCAATTTGATTTTCGACCAATTGTCCAGCTCGCTGATGCGATCGTTCAGGAAAGGAGCGAGCGCGACGATCTCGCCATGCAAGGCGGACAATCCCCGCTCTTTGATCGCGTCGATGCCGCCCTTTGGAATAACGAAGCCGGCCTGATAATAATCGTCACGGTTAATCAGGACGAGCAATTTTCCGTGACGGAAGAATCCGAATAATTGCCCCGGATCGCCGTCGCGTTTGGAAATATGCATCCAAAGGACATCGATCGGCACACCCAGCTCCTGAAGCTCAAAGCCGGCGCGCGTATGAGTGATGGCATGACGTCCATCTGCGCCAATGACAAGATCGGCGCGAAAATCGCGTTCGCCCTCCGGAGTTCTCGCGCGCACGCCGGCCACGTTTTCGCCCTCAAAGATCAGATCGACAACTTCGTGCTCCATGCGGAGCGCAAAAGAAGGGAAGCCTTTCGCTTTGGCGGCGAAAAAGTTCAGGAAATCCCATTGCGGCATGAAAGCAATGAACTTGCAGCGTGTCGGCAGCCGCGAGAAATCCGCCATCGGCGCTAGGTGACCATTAAAAATTCCCCTCAATTGAGAAAATTCCTGATGCGGTAACTTCAGGAATTCATTGAGCAATCCGAGCTCGTGCATGAGCTCGAGTGTGGAAGGATGAATGGTGTCGCCGCGAAAATCGCGATTGAAATCGGCATGCTTTTCCAGCACGACGACATCGATGCCGGCGCGCGCCAGCAAAAAGCCCGTCATCATTCCGGCGGGTCCGCCGCCGACAACCACACAACGAGTTCGAATGTCAGGCAGTGCGGTCACAAGTCAGATTATCGTTTAACGGTTTGCCGCCTCAACCGTCTCCACTACACGAATCGTTGTACCCGTGGTCGCCTTGTCGCGCCGTAGCGGCACGGAGGCGGACGACCGCGGCATCCGCCACTGGGCGTTGAATGTTGGACGTTCCTCCTCCGCTTCGCTACGGCGCGACGAGTGGGCGCCTGCCACGCCGAAGCCTCGGTGTAGGCGGGTTCAGCGTTTTCGGTTTCAGAATAGCATCGTTCATCCTTGAGCTCTTGACCTTCCCAACGGCACGAACTCATTTTTCCCCAACCAAGGGCGAGGTTGGAATCCTAGAAACGACCGCACAAACGCTATGCCGGAGTCGTCAGGTTTTCCCATTCTCCAGTTGCCTGTGCCAGGTCGTTAGTTAGGGCCGATAACTCGCGATTGATCGCGGTGGCGCGGCCACCCGGTTGGTACGCGGCCGAATCTTCCAGCGCCGCGGCCAGTTCTTTTTGTTGTCCTTCCAATGCCGCGATTTTCATCTCGAGTTCGCGGACGCGCTTTTCTTTATCACGCCTCGCTTTGGAAACAGCATTCCGCGATTCCGCTTCCAAACGCTTCTGTTCCTTTTGTTTTCTTAAGCCGGGGACGGTTTGCTTTCTGACCTTCGGCACGGCGAATCCGTTCGTTGGCGAATCTGGCTGGAGTTTACTCGCCGCGGCGAGACCGTTGACCTCTAGTACATTTTGGCCCGCGGTCAGGGCGGCTTGTGCCGACATGGCTTTCGACTTCTCCAGATAGTAATCGTAGTCGCCAGGATAAGGTGTGAGCCGGGCGCCGGCTTGAGGCGGACCCGCCTTCGTTCCGCAGTCGCGGGACTCCGGCGCGGCAAGCCCGCTAGATTGGATTGGATTGGCAGTGACTTGCAGAACGCTCGTGGCGATGGCGCGGATAAAATGAACGTCGTGACTAATAAAGATGAGGGTCCCGTGATATTGCTTGAGGGCGCCGATGAGGGCATCGATCGAGCCAACATCGAGATGTGTCGTCGGCTCGTCCATGAGCAGAAGGTTGGGTGGATTGAGCAACAGCCGGACGAGCGCCAGTCGCGATTTTTCGCCGCCGCTCAGGACGCGAACGGTCTTGAAAACATCGTCACCGTGAAACAAAAAAGAACCGAGGACAGTGCGCGCGGTTTGTTCGGACACGGGATTGATCATATCACGTGCGCTATCGAGAACGGTATCGCTCGCATTGAGGACATCGATTCGGTTCTGCGAGAAATAACCTGCGCGCACATTATGTCCGAGTTCGCGTACGCCATGCTGGACGGGCAACACGCCGGCCAGCAACTTGAGAAGCGTCGATTTGCCCGCGCCGTTGGGACCAACGAGGACAATGCGTTGTCCACGCTCAGCGTGAAAGTTTAGTCCTCGATACACGACGAGATTGCCGTAGGCATGATCGACATCTTTCAACGCGATCACGCGCAGACCGCTCCGCAAAGGTTGCGGGAAATGGAACTTGATCGTCTTTCCGCGCGCGACCGGGGCCGCGATTTTTTTCATGCGATCGATCTGTTTCAGCTTGCTCTGCGCTTGCGATGCTTTGCTCGCTTTGGCGCGGAATCGATCGGCAAACAACTGGAGCGATGCGATTTCCTTCTGCTGATTCTTGTACGCGGCGAGCTGTTGTTCTTCGCGCGCAGCTTTCTGCTCGACATAATTATCCCAGCTACCCCGGTAACGGACGAGTTTCGCGTGCGCGATCTCGACGATGGCGCCAACAAGTTGATTCAAAAATTCGCGATCGTGCGAGATCATGACAATCGCGCCGGGATAACTTCGCAGATATTCCTGGAACCACTGAAGCGATTCGAGATCGAGATGATTGGTCGGTTCGTCAAGCAGAAGGAGGTCAGGTTGCATCACCAGCAACCGGGCGAGATGAGCGCGCATGATCCAGCCGCCACTTAAGGCGCGCGCGGGGCGATCGAAATCAGTTTCGCGAAAAGCGAGCCCGGCGAGGACCCGTTTTGCTTTTGGTTCGAGCTCCCAGCCGCCGTGCTCATCAAAAACATGAAGCGAATTGTGATACGCCCTGTCGTCCGATCCGGGGTCAGCGACCCCGGCTACAGCTGCCTCGTGGTGCTTGATCACTTTCTGTGCGTGCACAAGCTCGGGTGAAACGGCGAGAGCCAGTTCGAGCACGGTTTCGTCTCCGGCAGCGGCGGTTTCCTGCGGAAGAAATCCGATGGTTGCGTTCTTCTCGATCGCGATCGTCCCGTCATCGGGCGAAACATCACCGAGGAGGAGTGAAAACAAGGTTGATTTGCCAGAGCCATTGGGGCCGACCAATCCGATCCTATCGCCGCGATTGACCTGAAGCGACACGTCGTCGAAGAGCGCCCGGCCGGCGAACGATTTTGAGAGTTGGGAAACGGTCAGCATTGCGGAAAGTGCGCAGTGTCCCCTCGTTCGCTGCCCGGCGCAACTGGTCACTTGCTTGCCACGCCGAAACGAAGTGAAGGCGGGTCGCGCCGGCTTGCCGCGCCGAGGTCATACCGGTGGATGAGATTCAGCGAACGGATACGGCTGCTTGAACGGATATTGGATTGACCCTGGAACAATTCGTGTCAATTCGTGTGCATTCGTGGTTATCATAGGCTGCTCCATGATCACGCTGCCTTACTCGCTCGTTATCGAAGCTACCGAAGATCCTGATTTTTTCGGCTTTTATTCTGCCGATCTGGATGGGTTCACGGGTATCGGTCACTCGATCGAAGATTGTCTGTACAAAGCGCGTTGGGGAATGGCCGACCATGCCCAGACGTTGCGCGAGCAAGGCTTGCCAGTTCCAACGCCCAATCCAAATCCGACCATCGTGATTCAGAACGATTCGAAGCTACAACCCGCCTGATTCCGCTCTCGCCAAAACGAACTTCCAAAATCGGCGAAAGATTTTGAGAGTTGGGAAACGGTCAGCATCGCGGAAAGCGCGCAGTGTCCCCTCGTTCGACGCCCCGCGCAACTCCTTGACCACGAATGTACACTGACTTCCGTTGAACCGTTAAAGCGTTACATCGTTGCCCTGTAGCGGCGGTCTGCGACCGTCGCAATAAGTCCGGGAAGCGGTCGCCGGGGCGACACGGACTTGTCCTGCGGCGAGCTTCCTGATTCATTTGCTCTCGGGCAGAGCCGGGTGGTCATACGGCCGAATGTGTGCTCGGGCACGTAATGTTGATACCTGGGCATACGCGGTGGGCTTCCGCAGGCAAAAGACGGAGGAAAAATTATGTTTCACTTACTTTGGTATATTCTTGTCGGGTTGATCGCGGGCGTGATCGCGAAATCGGTCATGCACGTCCATATGACGCTTTTCTGGACGATCGTGCTCGGCATCATCGGATCGATCATCGGCGGCGCCGTTACGCACATCTTTTTGCGCCCCTCAAACGAACGATTTCATCCGGCGGGTCTCATTTTTTCCACCCTTGGTGCGATCCTGGTCCTCTATCTTTGCTTGAAGTTTCACATTCGTTTTCCCAACGTTCTATCCCATTAGCGCAAATCAGCGTTGATCTCGCTGAGGTTAGTACCGATCTAGCCAGCGTCAGCGTCAATTCCGCGGAAGGCGCGCTCGATAGTACCTGGGTGAAAAAGGCCGCAATTAATTAAGCTTCAATTCGAGGTGACTAACCGTCGCTCCGGCCGATATGGAAATACTTCCGGAATCTCGCCCTCTCGAAGCTTCCGTTGCACGCTGCGCCAGAAATCCGGATGAAATAAATCCGCGTGCTGTTCGAGCAGCGCGGGACCCGCAGGTCCGGGCAGGCTGAGAAAATTGGGAAATTCTTCGGGAAACACGTCATTCTCGCGCACGGAGAACCACGGCTCGGCCGATATTTCTTCCTCGTAGGTGCTGGCCTGCGGCAGATCGCGAAAATTGCAATCGGTTAGAAAACAAAGCTCGTCGTAATCGTAGAAGACGACCCGGCCCCGCCGGGTGACGCCGAAGTTTTTGGTCAACAGATCGCCCGGAAAAATGTTCGACACGGCCATGTCCTTGATGGCCTGGCCGTAATCGCGAGCGGCTGCTGCACTCTGAGTCGCATCGGCTTCGGCGAAGAAAATGTTAAGCGGACGAATGCGACGCTCGACGTAAGCATGAGCGATGACGACATCGTCGCCTTCCAGCCGCACCGTCTTTCCGGCCGCGCCGAGCAAATCTTCCAGGAGGGCCGGCTCGAATCGGTTCCGTCGCATGCGGAGGTGCTCGAACTCGTACGCTTCCACTAAACGTCCGGCGCGATCGTGCTCGAAGACCAGCTTATAACGGCGCATCACCTCGTTTGCAGTGGTATCCTTGGGAAGATCGAATCGATCCTTGATCACCTTGAAAACGACGTCGTAGCTGGGCAAAGTGAAGACGAGCATGACCATTCCGGGCGTGCCTTCGGCCGTTTTTAAACGGTCGGCCGAAGCGTTCAGCTGCGCGACGAAATCGCGATAAAACTCCGTTTTGGCATGTCGGTTAAAACCGATTTCGTTGTAGAGATCGGCTAAACGTTTGCGCGGCATTAGCTGCCGCAAGGAATGCACCAGGGCGTGCGGACAATCGGCGTTTACTCGGAAATACGCGCGCGTGTATGAGAAAAGAATCGACAGATCCGCTTCGCCGAAGAGCACGGCATCGAGCGTGATGCCGCGTTCACCTTCATGGCGCAGACAAAAGGCCAGAGGCAACCCGACGCCATCGCCACCATCGCGCATCGCGTGACCGACAAGGTAGGCGCCGCCGCCCCGATAAAAAGCGCGGTTAACCATTTCGAGGCGCACCTTTGAATCTCTCCGGCCAGCACCGGGAAATTCTGCCTCGACTCGCTCCGCCGCCAGCCGCACCGAGACACCCAGCTCGTTCCAGCATTCGGCTGCGAATCCGCCCGCTTCGGGGTCGGTTACCGCCGCCGAGATCAAATCCGCAAGGGCTGCTCCGGAATAAATTCGACGAACGTCCAGAGGAGAACTCGTGGGCGGCGCATCGAAATCGGAATCGACAAATTCGATTGCCTGATCCACGCCTTCGGTTGAAAAAACGCGCCGGGTGAGTGAGTTGAAAAAACTTTCACCAATCTCCCAGGCTTGAGATTGCGCGACGAAAGAGGAATAAACGGCTTTGATCGCGGTCCAGACGTTGCGTTCGCGCAAACGAGGGCCCATCAGATCGGTTATCTGCACCGTTAGGTCCGCCAGCACGTTGCCATAAAGATGAAGCCTATCGGCCGCATCCGCGTAGCTTCCCTTCAGATCATGAGCCAGAAAACGCTCCCGCGCGCGGCGAGTAATTTCATCAAAACGCCTCTGGTAATTGGCGAAAGCGTGTTGTGCGGCTTCTGCGCAAAGCGCGGCCAGGCGGCTGTCGGTCAAAGCCGCGGCTGGCGACGAAGCAGTCTCTGCCCGGTTCAATGAAACTGTTCTTGTTCGGTTGAACCTCGCAACGCCGTCGTAGAGGAGAGACCGGCGGCGATCACCTGGGCGACGTCGTCGAAGTAGCTTGTGCCCACTTCATGCTGGTGCTTCGTCGCACTGTATCCACGCTTTTCGGCCGCGAACTCCGCCTCTTGCAGTTCCGCATACGCCTCCATTCCTCGATCGCGATAGCCGTGCGCGAGTTGAAACATGCTGTAATTGAGCGCGTGGAAACCAGCCAGGGTAACGAATTGGAATTTGTAGCCCATTGCCCCCAGTTCACGCTGAAATTTTGCGATGGTTCCGCTATCGAGTTTTTTCTTCCAATTGAACGAAGGAGAACAATTATAGGCCAGCAGTTTCCCGGGAAACTTGGCGTGAATTCCCTCGGCGAATTTTTTTGCTTCAGCCAGATTTGGCTGCGAAGTCTCGCACCAGATTAAGTCGGCGAAGGGCGCGTAGCTAAGTCCGCGGGCAATCGCTTGGTCCAGTCCGGAGCGCACGCGAAAGAACCCTTCGATCGTCCGCTCGCCGGTCAAAAACTCGCGGTCGCGCTCGTCGGCATCGCTGGTGATCAAGGCGGCGGCGTTTGCATCGGTCCGTGCCAGAATCAGCGTGGGAACGTCACAAACATCGGCGGCTAGTCGTGCGGCAATGAGGTGTGCGATGGCCGCACGCGTCGGGACCAGCACTTTTCCTCCCATGTGTCCGCATTTCTTCTCGCTCGCAAGTTGATCTTCGAGGTGCACGCCGGCCGCACCCGCCTCGATCATAGCTTTGATCAATTCAAAAACGTTGAGCGGCCCGCCAAAACCAGCTTCGGCGTCGGCCACGATCGGCACGAACCAATCGATATCGTCTTTGCCTTCCACACGCGCGATTTGGTCTGCGCGCTGCAGAGTTTGATTGATCCGTTTGACAACAGCCGGCACGCTGTTCGCCGGATAAAGACTTTGATCGGGATACATTTGGCCGGCGAGATTGGCATCGGCCGCCACCTGCCACCCGCTAAGATAGATCGCCTTCAATCCTGCCCTGACTTGCTGAAGCGCCTGGTTCCCGGTGAGCGCGCCGAGAGTGTTGATGAAAGGTTCAGCTTGGAGCAAACTCCAAAGCTTTTCCGCGCCGCGCCGCGCCAGGGTCTGTTCGATAATGACGCTGCCTTGCAGGCGCCGAACATCGCTGACCGAGTAATTACGAGAAATCCCCTTCCAGCGGGGATTATTGGCCCAATCATGATCGGCTTTTTTCATTTCGTCCCGGTCCTTTTCGACTCCGGAATTTCCTTTCCCTTTTGCCTTGCTCGTCGCGCTCATCTTTTTTTGGGATCGCCGATTAGCCAGGCGTTGGCCGTCGCCGCCTCGTCGACCGCGGCGGGTGTCAGTCGAGTTTCTCATAGCCGGGTAAGGTAAGGAATTCTGCAAACTCGTCGTCAGTCGTAATCCGGTCGAAGAGTTCGCGCGCCACGTCGAATTTGCCATCGGCAAAACGTTTCTCTCCCGTCTGCGTTTTGATTTTCGCCAGTTCTTCGTCCAGCACGCTGCGAAACAACTCCTTTGTCACTTTCCGGCCATCGTCGAGCGTGCCGCGAGGATGTCGGATCCATTGCCAGACCTGGGCGCGTGAAATTTCCGCGGTGGCTGCGTCTTCCATCAAATTGAAGATCGGCACAGCTCCACTCCCGCGCAGCCACGCCTCAAGATATTGGACGCCGACACTGACGTTGGTGCGCAAGCCTCGCTCGGTGATTGGTTCGCTCGGTCCGAAATCGAGGAGGTCTTTGCTCGCGACATTCACGTCATCGCGTTTGCGATCGATTTGGTTTGCTTGCGGCATGAGAGCGTTGAAGGCGTCGAGCGCGAGCTGGACCATGCCGGGATGCGCCACCCACGTGCCGTCGTGGCCGTCGCGTGCTTCTCGCTCCTTGTCGGCGCGCACCTTGGCAAAAGCTTCTTCGTTCGCCTTAGGGTCGTTTTTGACCGGAATCTGCGCGGCCATTCCGCCCATCGCGAAAGTTGATCGCCGATGGCACGTCTTAATGCAGAGGAGAGAGTACGAATGCATGAAATGGGTGGTCATGGTGATCAAGGCGCGGTCGGCCAACAGGAAATCGCGCTTGTTCCGAAACCGTTTAATACACGAGAAGATGTAGTCCCAGCGGCCGCAGTTGAGCCCGGCCGAATGATCGCGTAATTCGTATAGAATTTCGTCCATTTCGAAGGCGGCCGGAATTGTCTCGATCAAGACAGTGGCGCGAATAGTCCCGTATGGAATGCCCAGCTCTTCCTGCGCGAGCCGAAACACGTCGTTCCAAAGGCGCGCCTCGAGGTGGTTCTCCATTTTGGGCAGATAGAAATAGGGACCGCTTCCACGTGCGATCAGTTCCTGCGCGTTGTGGTAAAAGAACAATCCAAAGTCGAAAAAGCCCCCGGCGACTGGTTCGCCATCGATCAGCACATGCTTCTCCACCAGATGCCAGCCGCGCGGCCGGGGCATCAGCACGGCGACTTGCTCATTGAGCTTGTACTTTTTTCCTTCGGGATTGGTGAAATTAATCGTGCCTCGAATGGCGTCGTGTAAATTGATTTGACCTTCAACCATGTTGCTCCAGGTCGGCGCGTTCGCGTCTTCAAAATCCGCCATGAAGATCTTTGCGCCGGAATTCAGCGCGTTGATGACCATCTTGCGGTCGGTCGGCCCGGTGATTTCGACCCGTCGGTCTTGGATATCGCTTGGGATCGGCGCACACTTCCAGTCGCCTTCGCGGATCTGTTTCGTCTCGGGCAGGAAGTCGAGCCCTTGGCCTTGATCAAGCTCTCTCTGCCGTTCCTGCCGGCGCTCGAGACATTGCTTGCGCCGCGCGCCGAACTGACGTTGCAGCTTTGCGACAAAAGCGAGCGCTTCCGGAGTTAAGATTGCAGAGAAAGCCGGCGTTATTTCTCCCAAGACCTCCACGCCAGAGGGCAGGGGACTGTGACTTGCCTTGGCCATGGTCGAAGGAGTGGTCATGAAGATTGAAACACTACCATAATTCGCGGCTCCTGATACTTTCGCGCGCAGCGTCACTGCGATGTTGCATTCATCCTTTCCCCGAACGCTCGAAAACGAATTGGATACGCGGCTTAGCGGGAGACGGCGTAATCGTACTGGAGAAGTCTGTGCAGGAGAGTAACAGGGCCAAACCGACTGACTGCGCCAATGAAATCATTTTCGGCGGTGTGAACAATTGCCATTCGAATTCTTCGGGATCACCGTCCGGGTAAGCCAGCTGCACGCGGAGTCGGTCGCCATCCATGCGCTTGTTCTCTTTGACGACTCCACGCGCGGTCTTGAGCTCCCGCGCACCTTGATGGGACGCGAAAAAGTCCGGGTTCCAAAGATCGAGAATGACACGGCCACTTTTCCGAACGCCGTCCGCCAGCCTTCGGAGGACGGCGCGATTTGTTCCGTCATCAAAATGTCCGAAGCTCTGACCGAGCATGATCGCTGCGTCGAACGTTTCCGGCGCCGGCTGATAATCGCGGATGTTGGCGACGACATAGCTTCGGCCACCGGCTAGTTCGCGAGCCTTGGCGATTACATCAGCATTGCGATCGATTCCGGTTACTGAGTAACCGCGGTTCGAAAGCGCGCGAGCATGCCGTCCCATGCCGCAACACACATCCAGAATTTTTCGGAATTCGGGTAGCGGCGCGCACCGGCAGATAAACTCCGTTTCCTGCCTTGTTCGCGCTCGGTCAATCCCGACATGAAAGAATTCAAACCATTGATGTGAATACAGGTTCGGCTCTGCCGGGGTCATCGATGCACCGCAGTGAGTTTAACCAAAGCAAGTAACCCGAAAATCAGGGAAAAATCTGTAGCCGCGGTCGCTAACCCCCAGTCCGAAGAATCTCCACGGCACATAGCCAGCAAAAGCGCTTGGAAGCAAAATCGTCCAGAGAAGACTTCGCAACGCGAGCCAAGCCGATGACCAGTTGCGAGCGCGACTGTTCATCCCTCAACCTTCATCCTTTCGCGGCCTTTTCTAAGGCGACGATGTCAATCTTATCCATTTCCATCATCGCTTTCATGACGCGATTCGCCTTTCCGGCATCGGGGTCGGCCAACATATCGCCGAGAAAGACCGGGTTGACCTGCCACGAGAGACCGAACTTATCTTTGAGCCAGCCGCAGTGCCCGGTCGATCCGCCGTCGGCGGAAAGTTTCTCCCAGAAATGATCGATCTCATCCTGGGTCTCGCAGTTGACCGAGAACGAGATCGCTTCGTTGAACTTGAACTGCGGGCCGCCGTTGAGTGCTACGAATTCGACTCTGTCGAGCGTAAATTCCACCGTCATCACGCTGCCCTTCCACCGCGGCCCATTATCGCCGTAAAGCGTTATCTTCCCGATCTTCGAATTGTTAAAAATGCCGACGTAGAATTTAGCTGCCTGCTCCGCTTCCGAATCGAACCATAAAAAAGGATCTATCTTCTTCTTCATACAACTCAGCTTAACCGCCGGCTCTCTCAACCCTCAACACTCAACTATCCTGCGCTTGCTATTAGCGTCCGGCGCAGCAAATTTACGAGCCGAACAGCAAAAACCGGTTCCGGCGTAATGAACAAAATTGATTTCGCAGTCGGCATTGGTGGCGAGAACGGCCAGGGGATCGCTTCCACTGGGAACATTCTGGCGCTTATCTTTGCGCGGCGCGGACTGCATCTCAACGCCTACAACGCTTACCAGTCGATTATCCGTGGCGGTCATACATTTCTGACAATTCGCGCCGGCGACGGACCCGTCAGCAACATGGGCGACAAGATCGACGTCTTCATCCCGCTCAATCAAGACACAATGGATCGGCACTTGCATCTTTTGAAAAGAGGCGCGTGCGCGATTTACGACAAAGAGAAGGTCACGCCCGGGCAGGCGGCAGACGGTGTCCAACTCTGCCCCATGCCGATGAAGGAATTGACCAAGGGCAACAAGCTCGCGGTCAACACTGCTGCGCTCGGTGCGACGCTCCAATTGCTCGGGATTGAATCGGAACCGCTTGAGACGGTCATTTCGCGGCAATTTAATAAGAAGGGCGACGCGGTTATAGCTGAAAACCTATCCATCGCTCGCGCGGGGTACGACTACGCGGCTCAGAATTTTACAGCCTTTTCTTGGAAAGCGCCGGGAGGAGCCAAACCGCTCGGAATAATTACCGGCAACCAAGCCATCGCCATGGGTGGAGCGGCGTCGGGCGTGAAGTTTTACGCGGCGTATCCGATGAGCCCGTCGACCGGCGTGCTAATGTGGATGGCAGCGCACGCGCGTGAACTCGGCATCATGGTCCGGCAGGTCGAAGACGAGATCGGCGTGATGAACATGGTGATTGGCGCAGCCCACACCGGCTGCCGCGCCATGTGTGCAACCAGCGGAGGTGGATTTGCGCTGATGACTGAGGCCGTCGGGATGGCGGGAATGATTGAGACACCGATTGTTTGCGTCGATGTGCAGCGCGCCGGACCGGCGACTGGCGTCCCAACCAAGACCGAACAAGGCGATCTCTGGCAAGTGCTGGGCGCCGGCCAGGGCGATTATCCGCGCATTGTTGTCGCACCGGCGAACCAGCTGGATTTATTTCAGACGATTCCCGAGTTGTTCAATCTCTGCGACAAATACCAATGTCCCGGTCTGGTCTTGTCCGATCTGCTGATTTCCGAAGGAACCGCGAGCATCGATCCGGATGATCTGGACTTCCAAGTGAACATCGACCGGGGCGAATTGATTCTGTCCAACGGCAACGGAAACGGTGCGAATCTCGCCAGCGGCTACAACGACAAGACGTATCTGCGTTACAAGAACACTCCGAGTGGAATTTCTCCGCGCGCGGTGCCGGGAGTGCCCGGTCACATTTTTACCGCCGCGACCGACGAGCACGACGAAGACGGCACGCTCATCAGCGATGAATTCACCAATCCGCAGAAACGCCGGATGATGGTGGAGAAACGCGCCCGCAAAATGCAAGGCGCGATTAAGGACATCGCGCCGCCGAAACTCATTGGTCCGGAGAAGGCTGATGTCACGCTGGTGGGTTGGGGCTCGACCGCGGGCGTAATCCGGGAAGCGGTGGAAAAACTGGCAGGCGAAGAAGGCATCGTGGCCAATCAGCTCGCCATTAAATGGATTGTGCCGCTACACACGGGGGAAATCGGCGCCATTCTCGGGCGCAGTAAGAATGTCATCCTGGTTGAGAACAATCAGAGTGGCCAGTTCGCCCGTTATCTCCGGAGCGAAACCGGTTTCGCAGCGCACGGTCACATCCGCAAGTACGACGGCGAACCGTTCATGCCGCACCACATTGTCGAAGCAGTGAAAGCGCAGTTGGCAGGCAAGACCCGCCTTTCTGTTCCTGTCCATGAAGTTAACGCCTAGCATGAACGATAAGCGATTTAACGATGTAACGCTTCACGGCTTCACCGCTCTAATGATTTATCGTTTCAACGCTTCAACGCTTTAACGATTCAACGAAAACAATGCCCGCACCCGCTGCACCGCCCGTCACGACCGAGCCCGGCCAATTAACGAAGGAGACTTATCGCGGCCGCATTCATCCTGATTGGTGTCCCGGCTGCGGCGATTTCTCCGTGCTCGCTTCGCTTCAAACGGCTCTGTTCGAGCTCGGGTTGCAGCCGCATCAGGTCTGCGTCATCAGCGGCATCGGCTGTTCATCGAATCTGCCCGGTTACGTCAACACTTACGGAATGCACACGCTCCACGGACGCGCGCTCGCGGTTGCGACCGGCGTCAGACTTGGCAACCACGAACTAAAAGTGATTTGCGCCGGCGGCGACGGCGACGGTTACGGAATTGGCGGCAACCATTTCGTTCACACCATGCGGCGCAACGTTGACCTCACTTACATCGTGATGGACAACCAGATCTACGGTTTAACCACCGGCCAGTGCTCGCCCACGAGCGTCAAGGGAATGAAAACCAAGAGCACGCCGCAGGGAAGTGTTGAGAACCCGATCAATCCGATCCCGATGGCAATCGTCGGCGGTGCCACCTACGTGGCCCGCGCGTTCAGCGGCAAACAGAAACACATGGTCGAAATGTTCAAGGGCGCCATTCAACACAAAGGCTTCGCCCTGGTGGACGTTTTCAGTCCGTGCGTCACTTACAACAAAGACAACACCTACCAATGGTTTAATCCGCGCGCGAAAATTCTCGAAGAACAGGGCCACGACCCGAGCGATTTCCACAAGGCGATCGAGCGCGGTTATCAGTGGGGCGAAGAAATTCCGGTTGGATTATTTTGGCGTCGGACCGATTTGGAAAGCCTGGAAGATCTGGAGCCGGTGTTGCATACATGTGAAGGCCCGCTCGCCTTCCGCAAGCTCGGCATTTCCCCGGAACAAGCGAAAAGCGTAATCCAGGAACTATTGTAGCGGCGGCCGTGTCGACCGCGGTCGCTCAACCCTCAACTCCGTAAAGGAGCGTGGTTCCCACGGAGCTTTACGCTCTCAACCGTCCGGCTTAACCGCCTTGATCGAGAGCCTCTTCAGTGCCCAAGTTATCTCGTTCTCCGCTCAGTTCACCCTGCGGCGCCGGTGCGCCGGAGCGCTGCTCGCCCGGACGCGGCTCTGCCCGCGTAAGCTTTTGTCCCCGACGTGAGAAGCCCGGGGTTTCGACAGCGACGCATATGCAGCCAGTGCCTTCGGCACAACCCTGGCAGCAATAGGTCTCGCCGTCGTGCGTATATCCTTCGCCAGGCCACTCATTCTTGACCATTCTGCAACCGGGACACGCCGGCACTGGAATCGAGTTCACCAACGAATCCCTTTCATCGAATTCTATCAGCATAAGTTTCCTGTCCCATCTTGTGGACCGCCTCTCATAAAATAGAAATCGATTCTGACAGCTCTTTTGCGCGTGCTGGCCGCAGCGGGTGCGGCTGCCGCCATTGTCAGAATTTCAACCACGAATAGACACCAATGAACACCAATTCAAAGCGGTCTTACAAAAGGAAGCAAAGGGAACAAAGGTCGTCGTTCTAAAAGTTTCAGCTTCGTTCCCTTCTGTTGAAAAGTCTTCGTGTGAATTCGTGTCCATTCGTGGTTACCATCAGCTTCGCTTCGGTATCCATCGCCTGACCCGGCGGAAATACGCTCCGTACTGATCGCCAAAAGTTCGTCGCAAAGTCGGCTCCTCGTACAACACAACGAACAGGTGAGTTATGAGAAAGAACACGCCCGTATAGATGAAAATCGATAGTGACTCGTAAAAGAGCGCCGCGCCGGCCAGGGTCAATCCGGCGCCGATATACATTGAGTTACGCACGAAACGATACGGCCCACGGATCACGAGTTTTCTTGGCGGATCGAACGGCGCGGGCGTGCCTTTCCCGATGAACACAAACGTAAACACGCACCAAAGCGCAATCACCGTTCCGATCGTTACCATGATGATCCCCGCGACCTGCGGCGCTCCGGTAGTTGCCGGCGCAACAATGCCCGACCACGACAGAAATCGAGCGGGCATATAAACCAACACGAAGCCAATAAAAAGCGCAGCGTAAGTAACTGCACGAACAAGAACAAACATGGTCACGGATGCGACCCGTGGAGCCACACGTCGTCAAAGAGCGCCCGGCTGGCGAAAGATTTTGAAAGTCGCGAAACGGTCAGCATTGCGGAGAGCGCGCAGTGTCCCCTTGTTCGATGCCCGGCGCAACTCGTTAACCACGAATCAACCAGCCTTCATATGATTACGGCTCGGCAAGCACGAATGAACACGAATCATAAGTCGATTTGCCTTCGTCCGGGGAGCATAGGCCGCTGGCCTCTTGGCGACGGCTGCCAGCCGTCGCGCACTTTGTTCCTATAAACCGGTCCGATGAATTAAGTCGAGAGCAGGACCTTGAATCCCGCCTGCTCGAAATGACGGTCCGGCGTTAGCGCATCGGTTAATCCGCGTTCTTTCATCACCACAAACGAGATACAATCAGTTAGCGACCATTCCTTATCCGATCGTGACGTGTAGAGTTCGCAACCGCGATCAAACAACTCTGGACTAGGTGCGATAATTTCGGCGTCGCGTTCGGAACGTAACCGAGCCAGAGTCCTGCCAAATTCACTACGCGCGCGACTGGTTGCAATCGCATTAGCGAATTCCAAAAGCACCCGTGCCGTGGTCAGCAGCGGCGTAACCAGACTCGCATTCAGGTTCTTTGCCGCCTGATGGTATTGATCGCGTGCATTAACGAGCGCAAGAAAGAACCCGGTATCGGCGAAGACCGGCTTCATTTAGCGCTTCGGCGTTCCGTAGAGATAATGATCGTGTTGGAAGGAGAGATCAGCCGGCAGATCATCGGCCTTTCCCGCCATCTCGAGAAGGACACGGCCCCAACCGGTCTGCGGTATCGCTGACGCAGCGTTGAGTCGATCAAGCTTTTCCTTTACCAGCCGAAGCTCCTCGGGCTTCAGCTTGGCTAGCTCGGCAATGATTTCCTGTGCGCTCATGCGGAAAAGGGTAACACCTCGCCCGCCTCGGAACGAGGAAAAAATAAAAGGCATCGTCGAAGAGCGCCCGGCCGGCGAAAGATTTTCAGAGTTGTGAAACGGTCAGCATTGCGGAAAGCGCGCAGTGTTCGTCGCAGGACAGCCTTTCTGCTTAAACTCACTGCTCCGGAGCAGCGCGCCTCCGCCTTCCGCTAATCAGATAAACCGCGGCCCTCAACTCAAGCAGCGGGTCGTCCGAAGGTTCAATCCCATCCAGGCGAGGAATCGGATCGAAGATAATCTGCTTCTGTTCGTGAGCATGGTTGGCGACTGTACTCGTCAGCGCAATGGTTCCCAACTCCACCACCTTCCGCTCGGCTGGCCAATGCACTGTCGCGTCATTCACAACATCGCCCTCCTCAGCAACCTGAACCGTGATCTTGAACTTGATCGGGCCCTTCGCCAGCCGCTCATTCAGCTCGTTAAACAGATAGTCCGGTCCCTTCGCCGCAGCCGTCGCAGCATCCAGATGCTCCTCCCCCGCCTCTGGAACAATCGTGTATCGCCCATACCGGCTCACGCCATCCTTATTGGTGAACTTCATCGCAGTAAGCCCAAAATACTTCTCCTTAGCAAAGCTCGCCGGAAACGGTGTAATCGCCTGCACAAATGCCAGCGCCTTGGGATGACTCCCCACGAAAGCCTGTACCTTCGCTGGATCGCTCTGCGTCACGCCCCGCAAAAACTCCAGAAACTCTTGCCCCGTAGTCGCCGGAAATCCATTGACCGAGTGGGCCACGAGCCCTCCAACTTGCACACTGCCTCGGCCAGCATGGCCGCGTTGAAGATCGTCAAGCCTTTCGTGCTCGTGATCGCCCGCGATACCACGCACGCGGGCGAATTGGTTAGGCTCATCCAATCTGATGGATTTTTTGAGGGTCGTTACAAAGAAAAGGTGATCCAAGTAGACTCCAGCAAAACGGGGGCGGAGGAGGAAGAGATGATCAGCCGCCTGCTCAAAGTGGAACACGCTGACGAGCCGACTGAGATCGTCATCCACGTCAACATGCTGAAGGAGGGCTGGGACGTTACCAACCTCTACACAATTGTTCCGCTGCGTGCGGCCAATGCGCGCATTCTGATTGAGCAATCAATTGGAAGAGGTCTCCGCTTACCCTACGGCAAGCGCACTGGCGTAAGCGCGGTTGACCGGCTGAGTATTGTTGCCCACGATCGATTTCAGGAAATCATCGACGAAGCGAATAAGCCTGATTCAGCTATTCGACTGGAAAAAGTCATCATCGAGCCGCCCGGCCAGTATCACAAACTTGCCACGGTCGTTTCACAGTCCGGAATTTTATCTCAGATTGGCGGGCTCTCATTGGAATCAAGCTCTCCGACAATCACCCAATCCCGCACATCCGCGGCGCCAGCTCTCTTTACTACGGATGCTGAGAACACAGTCGCAAGGGCCGCGTTCAAAGTGATTAGCAATTACGAGCAGCTACCCAGCTCAAGTCAATTGCTAAACAAACAAGTCCAGGAAGAGATTATTGCGCGAGTAAAAGAAGAGGTTTCGCCGGTGCAGGGCGAGTTGGCGGGCGTGGCCGATCAGGTCGATGTCGCGGCGGTGGTTGCCAAGACCACAAAACTGGTTGTGCAGGAAACGATCGACATCCCGCGGATACTCGTTGTGCCAAAAGGTGAAGTGACGAGCGGCTTTAACTCTTTCACCCTGGACGAAAGTTCGATCCACTATCAGCCCGTCGAGCGCGATATCCTCATTCAACATCTGCGCACACATCGTCAAGAAACACTCACTGCATCAGGCAACGGCCAAACCGAGTTGCGCCTCGAAAATTACCTTGTCCGCGCGTTAATCGATTTTGACGATATCTCCTACGACGATCACGCCGATCTGCTCTATGATTTGGCCGGACAGATGGTCAAACATTTGCGCAGCTATCTCAAGGACAACGGTGACGTAGTCAACGTCCTTCAGTACTACCAGAGACAACTGGCGGATTTCATTCATTCGCAGATGCAGGCTCACCATTGGGAAAAGGCGGCTGGCTATGATGTCGTTGTAAGCAAGGGTTTCACCACGCTCAAGCCGCTGGCGTTTACAGCACCCGCAGATGAACCAATTCATGATTTCCGACACCGTCCCGCTGACGTAACTAAAATTGCGCAGATGATTTTTGGCGGATTCAGTCGGTGTCTCTATCCCGTCCAGAAATTTCAGTCCGATACGGAACGCGTGCTATCCATCATTCTCGATCGAGAAGCCACGAAGTGGTTCAAGCCCGACCGAGGGCAGTTTCAAATTTTCTACAAATGGGGAACCGATCAACGCGAATATCAGCCCGACTTTGTTGCCGAAACAAGGGACACCATTTACATGCTGGAGCCTAAAATGCGGAAAGACATGGAAGACCAGGAGATCATCCACAAGAAAGAGTCTGCTATTTCATGGTGTAAACATGCGAGCGACCACGCTTCGAAAAATGGCGGCAAACCCTGGAAGTATCTGCTCATCCCTCACGACGCTATTGCGGAGAATATGACCTTGATCGGGGCCGCGGCTCAATTTTCCGTAAAATAACCCAGGCAGTTGACATTTGCCTTCAGCGAGGGTGAATCGTTAAAAGCGTTACATCGTTAGGCCAGTCACTGTTTCGAAATCGCGGACTTGCCGCGAAGCAGATACTTCTGGACTTTGCCCGTCGCTGTTTTTGGCAGCTTGGGCGCACAGAGGTCAGAGGACAGAGGACAGAAGTGTGAAAATCAGAATTAATCACTGCTTAGAGATGGCGGATTGCTGGCCACGAAGCACATATTTCTGGACCTTGCCCGTAGCTGTTTTTGGCAGCTCGGACACAAATTGGATTCGTTGGGGACACTTGAAGTGCGCCAGATGATCACGAGCGTAATTGCGCAAGTCGGTTTCCGTCGCGGTCGCGCCTGTTTTCAAGACGACAAATGCGTGGGGCGCCTCGCCCCAGCGCTCGTCCGGCATTCCTACGATTGCCACCTCTTGAACAGCTGGATGTCGCAGCAAGGCGCCTTCGACTTCCACTGAGGAAATATTTTCGCCGCCGCTAATGATAACATCTTTTAATCGATCCCGAATTTCCACGTAGCCATCGGGGTGAACGGCGGCGGCATCGCCGGTATGAAACCAGCCGCCTCGCATAGCCTCGCCTGTCGCTTCGGCATCTTTATAATAGCCTTTCATGACAGCATTCCCGCGAACGATGATTTCACCAATCGCCTTGCCATCCTGCGGAATATCGCGCCCTTCTTCGTCGACCACCCGGAGTTCACCTGAAGTGAGCAGCTCTACTCCCTGACACGCTTTGATGACAGAGCGCTCAGCGCACGAGAGCCGTTCGTGTTCAGGTCGTGATTCGCAGATCGTAATGAAAGGCGATGTCTCGGTCAGCCCGTAAACTTGGGTAATCACCCATCCGAGTTCTCCTTCAATTCGCTCGATCGTTGTCGCCGCCGGAGGAGCTCCTGCGGTTAAGACACGCACACCACGGCGCGCTTCACGTCTGAGTTCATCTGGGCCATGGGCGAGGCCGATTAATACAGTTGGGGCAGCGCAAAGCATTGTCACCGACTCGTCTTTAATTTTCTCGAAAACCGCACTCGGCTGAGCTTTTCTCAGGCAGATGTGGGTTGCGCCCGCCGCAGTGACAGTCCAGACGAAGGTCCAGCCGTTGCCGTGAAACATCGGCAGAGTCCAAAGATAGCGATCCGTCAGCGTCATCGGGTGATGAAGGAGTGTGCCGACTATGTTGATGTAGGCGTTGCGGTGCGTGATCATCACTCCCTTCGGCTTTGCAGTCGTGCCACTGGTGTAATTAATGGTCAGCAGGTCGGTTTCTAGAATGGTGGGTCGGCGAAATTGTTTCGGCGATTCTGCGATCAATGTCTCGTAATCCAACCATCCTGATCTCTTTCCGCTGAGCGCGACGAAGGAGGATACGTCTGGGATTTTCGATCGAATACTGTCGACCGTTTCAAGATAATCGGCGTCCGCACAGACAAGGCGCGCGCCGCTGTGCTCGATCATATACGCAAAATCATCGGCGATTAAACGGTAGTTCAAGGGCACCAAAACGGCACCGATTTGGGGCACGGCGTAAAACGATTCCAGCTGAGCATGGGTGTTGGGAGCGATGTAAGCGACGCGGTCGCCTTGTTTCACATCGAGCTCCTGCAACGCCGCCGACCACGCGTCGCATCGGTCGAAAAATTGCGCGTAACTTAGCCGTAGATCGCCATCCACGACAGCTTCGCGCTCGGGGTAAAGCTTACGACTTCGACGCGCGAACTCGAGCGGAGTTAATGGGGTCTCCATAGCACCGAACTATTCTCGATCAGCCAGGGCTTCTAACGTGCACAGGTTGCGATGCGGCGTTCAATCCAATTCTGACTAAATACGAGCAGACGCGACCCACCACGGCGGGTTCGTCCCTTGGCGAACAGTTGAGAGCGTAAAGCTCCGTTGGAGCCACGCTCCTTTACTGAGTTGAGAGTTGATAGCGGCAGCATATTTTATCTGCGATGAAACGGAGAACTTTTTTGGGGGCAATTTCTGCAAGTGCTGCTGGCGTTTTAACCGGGGGATTGCCGAAACTTCTGGCAGCGGCGAGCACCCCGCTTCGCTCGGCTGCGGCGGGGCAGGCGAGCAGCAGCGATGGAACATTTTTGTTGGGCGGCGATATTTTGGTCAACCGGCTCGGCTTTGGCGCGATGCGATTGACGGGCGAGGGGATCTGGGGTTGGCCGCCTGATCGCGAGAACGCGAAGAAGGTTTTGCGGCGCGCAGTCGAGCTAGGCGTCAATTTCATCGACACAGCCGACGCTTACGGTCCGGAAACGAACGAGCTCCTCATTGCCGAAGCGCTGTATCCTTATCCGAAAGGATTGGTCATCGCCACCAAAGGCGGTAACACCCGTCCCGGACCAAATCAGTGGGTGCCGGACGGGCGGCCAGAGTATTTAGCACAATGCGTCGATAAAAGTCTCAAGCGATTGAAACTTGAGCGGATCGATCTGTGGCAATTGCATCGCATCGATCGCAAGGTGCCGGTTGAAGAATCGTTAGGCGCAATCAAAAAGGCGCAGGATGCCGGAAAAATCCGGCACGTTGGATTATCGGAAGTGACGGTGGCGGAAATCGAACAGTCGAAAAAGGTCGTGCCGATTGTCACCATCCAGAACCGATACAACATCACCGACCGCGAGTCGGAAGCCGCGCTGAACTACTGCGAGAAAGAAAAGATGGGATTCATTCCGTGGGCGCCGATCGGTGGAAGTGGGACTCGTTCGTTGAGCAAGGCGGGCAATGCGCTTGAAGCCGAAGCGAAACGTCACAATGTCAGCGTGGTGCAACTCGCGCTCGCGTGGTTGCTGCAAAGATCGCCGGTCATGTTGCCCATCCCGGGCACATCGTCGCTCGCGCATCTCGAGAGAACATGGCGGCGGAGAAACTCCAGCTCAGTGCGGACGAGTGGAAGAAGATTGAGGCGCTAACGCGACAGAGTTGATAGTTGATTGTTGAGAGTGGAAGGGGACGAAAGAGAAGCAAACGCCGAACCCTCAACGTCCAACGCCCAACATCCAATTAAGACATGTGGCGGGCGTTAGAGCGTTGTCGCCACGGCGATTTCGTCCGTTGGCGAAGAAGAGTCGAGATTCGAGCCGCCTTCGTCCCGAAGTCGCGGGACTACTCCGAAAGCCTTCGCGAGCGGGCGGCGAGCTAAGGAATCGTTGCGTCGTTAAAGCGCTCCGCCGGTCTCGCGGCGTCGTTATCGCGCCGTCACGCGCGAATTATGTGAGCGTTGGTAAGGTCGGGTTGCATAACGCGTTCGAGGACCCATGACTCCGCGGTAATAGCCTGCACGCGCCAAACGCATCTGAGTTTCCCGAACCGAGGATCCTCTCCCGGCCGCATAACCCCGATAACCGGGTTGATTGTAAGAATCGTATCCATATCCGTATCCCCCGTATCCGTGTCCCCCGTATCCATAGCCGCCGTATCCATTGCCGCCGTATCCATTGCCGCCGTAGCCGTACGGATTATATCCGTAAGGATAATATCCGTACGGGTAATACCCGTAAGGATAGTAGCCGTCGTAATACGAACCGTAAAAGAACGGGTAACCAAAGCCGCCAAAGAAGAAGTCATCATCGGACCCATGATGGTGGTGAAAATCGTGACCACCATGGAAGTTCCGGGACATTCCGGGACCGAAACGCGATCCGGCTCCAGCGAAACCGGGCCTCATTCCAGCGAACCCCGCACCACCGCGGAAGCCGCCCCCTCTAAAACCTCCACCGCCAAACCCGCCAGCTCTACCACCTCCGCCCCCGCCACCATGCCCTCCGGCCATGGCAACCGAGGCGCTCAAAGTGATTGCTGCAACGCAGCTTGCGAACAGAATCGATTTTGTATTCATAATAAGTTCGGCTTTCTAATTAATTATACCGCGAAACAGGCAAAAACTTCCAGCTTTTATCTACGAAAAAATGGGAAAAGGGTGGCCAAAGGGGAAAGTGATTAGTGACCCGCCTACGCCGAGGCTTCCGTCTTCGTTCGACTACGACGTGACCTGCCTTCGTTAGACTACGGCACGGCCGGCGAGTCGGCGTGACAACACGGCATCCGATGAAGGGTTCTAATAATGAATGATGACCGGAAGCTCAGACCGCAGATCCTTTGTCTGGGCTTTCCGTCCGGCATCGAACGTCATTTCAATCGCCCACTCTGTTCCTTCACTCACTTTGAAAATCCCGGCTTTTTCAAGGTAAGTGAATGCAGCAATGGGCTGATACGCTCTTGGCGTGACTATTCGAATCTCAGTGATTCGTTCGACCCCGATGGGATGCTGAAACGATGCGCGCTTGGGATCATTTTCAGGAAGCTTGCGATTTGTGTCTTCCTTCACCGCAAGCGCAGGCGGTTCGATGAAAAAAGATGGGCTCTTCGTATCGTCTCGCGGCGTCAATATTTCGATTGCTGATCCCGCGGGCATCCAGGCCGGCGCGATCGACCACGTCGGGAACGGCAAGCTCGTGCCGGGGCCGGTGCGATGAAGCGCAATGCCGATCGGAGACCAACCGCTGGTGCGCCAGTTCATGCGGTTCTTGAACTTCTCCACGCCACGCTCGGCGCTGGACGCAACCGAGACTGTCGGGTCCGGCCACATCAGCTCGATGTAGGCGTTTAGGAACTCTGCGCTCACTGATGCGGTGCCCTGGCCGTCATTACGATTTACATCGGGCGAGATCTTAAACCCGGCGCGCTCGAGCGCGGCCCGTTCGGGTGCGTCGCGACTAACGACGATCCAGACATGATCGAATTCTAATTCCGCTGCGGCGGCCGCTATGCGCGCAGAGGCCAGCGCAAGAACGCCGGTTAGTAGGATGAACGTTCGTGACGACAACAGTTGCTTCATCCGTTCGTGAGTGAACATTCGATGTCGATTTCGTTGTTGTCGATCTTGATGTAAAAGAACTTGTTCGCTTGGGACGCGAGGCCGCTCCGGTCACCGAATGGCCGCCGCTGGCGACTGGAGAAACGCCAGCAAGCGGATAGAATCGGGATTCATAGATGACCGACGAGCGTATCGAGAAGATCAAATCAGCCGTTGAGTCGGCTGAAAATATTCCGGCCGACAAGAAGGCCGAGTTGTTGCGCCTGCTGTCGAAGCTGCAGCCAGCGATTGCAAAAGTTTCAAAGACTCATCACGAGCACGCGCAGACTATCGCCCGTCTGGTCGAGGTCTCGACCCATGAAGCGACTCGCTCCAAGAAAAAACCGCAACAGACCAAGACACTTTCGCACGAGCTAAAACAATCCGTGCAAAACTTTGAAGCGTCTCACCCGGAGCTGGTCGCTCTGGTGACCAAATATTCCGCGCTGTTGGCCGCTTTAGGTATTTGACCGACCGCGAAGCACAGCCAATCCGGACAAAGGATCCCAGCATCCAGAATCCAGTATCGAGAATCGGCTCGTCATCTGAGAGGGATGATGTCAGCACGCACGAGCCAGGCAAACCCGACCAAGAACGCAATGAAGAATGCCGTGCCAAGCGTTGCCGCCACGACACTGAAAGCCAGGGAGTGCGGAAGGCGTTTCATCACCTCGTAAACGCTGATTCAACCGGCTCAGCCAGCACCCGACGAGGAGCCAATGGATTTTCGAGCGTCCTATCTGACTTCGAATTTTTGAAGCTGAGCCGCGAAAGAATTCCGGCCAGCGGTAAGCTTGGCTGTCTGTGTTGCACCTGATAAAGAGCGCCATTTTGCGTAATGGTCGGCTCCGTAGTCTCGATGTGTTCGTTAATTGCGGAGCTCAGCGGCCCCGAATTTTTCTTCCGACGCGTTTGCATCATCGTAAAAGACCGCTAGCGAACCGGATTGGTTACATGCCATTTGCCTGCACAGGGCAGAGCGCAAACAGCAAAGGGCAGAGGGCAGAGGCAAAGGGCTCTGTGGCGGAGTTGTCGAAGGTAGAATTTTGCAGGAGGTTTGGGGACACGTGGAGTCCGAGCCGCTTCTCAACGTCGCTGATTACGCGCGCGCTGCGCGGCGCACGCTCTCGAAAGAGGTCTTCGATTATTACGAAGGCGGAGCGTTGGATGAGATCACGCTTCGCGAGAACAGTGCCGGCTGGGAAAAACTGAAGCTCTACTACCGGGTCCTCGCCGGGGTTGGACCGCGCGATATGAGCACGACCGTACTCGGTCAACCGGTTGCCATGCCGATTCTGGTTGCGCCGACTGCTTTCCACAAACTGGCCTGCGAGGGCGGAGAGATGGCGGCGGCAAAAGCGGCCGGCGCGGCGAAGACTTTGTTCGTCCTGAGCTCGCTGTCGAACACCGCGATGGAATCGGTCTTCGCCCAGGCGGCAAGTCCGCGCTGGTTTCAGCTCTATATATATAAGGATCGGGAGATCACACGGGAGCTGGTGAAACGGGCAGAGGCGGCCGGGGCCGAGGCGATCGTGCTGACCGTTGATGCGCCGGGCTTGGGCACCCGGGAGCGCGACGCGCGCAACAACTTCCGGTTGGCGGACGGCTTAGCCGTGGAAAATCTTGCCCCGCTGGGAAAGGGGAACTTTCCTGAAGTGAAAGGCTCGTGCCTTGCCGCGTATGTGCGAGCCAATTTCAAAGAAGATCTCGGATTCGACGATCTCGATTGGTTGTGTCAGTCCACCCGGTTGCCAGTGGTGGTCAAAGGCGTGTGCCGCGGTGACGATGCGCACCGCGCAGCCGAACACGGTGCAAAGGCGATCGTGGTATCTAATCACGGTGGCCGGCAGCTCGACACTGCGCCGGCCACATGTGAAGTGCTTCCTCACGTGGTCGATGCCGCAGGAGATATCTGCGAGATCTATGTCGATGGCGGCATTCGGCGAGGGAGCGACGTGTTGAAGGCGGTCGCGGTCGGTGCCCGAGCGGTGCTGGTCGGCCGGCCAATTCTCTGGGGATTATGCGTCGCCGGCGAACAAGGCGCCGTTCACGTTTTGGAAATCCTGCGGCGAGAACTCGACGAGGCCATGCTCCTTTGCGGCTGCACGAAGCTCAGTGATATCGGGCGCTGGCTGCTGCGACCGAGCGATTCGCCTTCGCCTATCTCCGCGTGACCTGGCTTGATCAGAGATCAGATCACCAAACGCCTGCTTACTGTTTGTCGTAGACTGCTGTGTTTTTGAACCTTTTGCCCGCCTTGTCGATTCCATTTATAGTGACGGTGCGAATTTTGCCGTCAGCAGAAACCACAATTCGACCGGTAACATCAACTCTTCCGTGATTCCAAACGGTCAACTCCAACGTGCGGTCGTCGACTTTTTTGTACGATCGCGCGTTTGAGGTGGGATCGCCAGTGACCGGATAATTTTTCCCGTCAAACTTGCCCGTCCATTGGTTGTGCGTGGATTTACCCTTCGCGTCTACGCCATTCACCGTCACTTTCACTTCGTTACCGGCTGCCTCATAAACAACCATGGTGTTCCTTGGTGACCCGGGCGCGAACTTTGATTTGGCCTCGTTCAGCTTCCAACTGCCCATCTGCGGGTTAGCAGCAAAACAAACGGCCCCTGCCAAAAAGCAAATTGCCAGCGTTAATCCAAAGGTTTTTGTTTTCATGTGCGCGATCAAGACCGGATTTTGGTTTTCCGTCAATATTTTTCACGCTAACAACCGGCAAATAAGAACCTTCGCCCGGTCGTAAACGGTTGGTAATCGCCGGCTTCGCAGATTGTCCTTTTTTCCTCATGACGAATATTTTTCATGCACAAGTGGCGTTTCGTCGCAAGATTCAGGCGTGCCATCAGTCGGGGAAAAACGCAGAAATTTTCGTCAACCACACGAGAACAGTTGCTTTGCCATTCCGAATCCGTGGGACATGAAGAAAGTTGATAGTTGAGCGTTGAGAGTTGATAGACGGGCAATGGCCAGCGTTGCGCAACGGCGAGAAATTTTTCACGCGCTTCATCAAAGCGGTTGCTTCGCAATTCCCAATCCTTGGGATGTTGGAAGTGCCAAATATCTTCAGCATCTTGGATTCAAAGCGATCGCGACGACCTCGGCCGGTTTCGCATTCTCCCGTGGATTGCCCGACGGTGCAGTCGGTCGCGATGAGATGCTGGCGCACATTCGCGAACTGGTCGAAGCGACCGATGTTCCGGTGAATGCGGATTTTGAGAATGGTTACGCCGATGATCCAAATGATGTGGGGGAGAGTGTGAGACTCTGCGTCGCGACCGGCGTGGCCGGTCTGTCGATCGAGGACGCAGCCGATCGGAAGGAAAGCCCGGTTTACGATGTTGGTCTTGCCGTAGAGCGAATCCGGGCCGCTCGGGAAGCGATTGGCGCCAGCGGCGTACTGTTGGTTGGGCGTGCGGAAGGTTTTCTAGTCGGGCGCGAAGACTTAAATAAGGTCATTGAGCGTCTTACCGCTTACTCCGCAGCAGGCGCCGACTGTTTGTATGCGCCCGGCTTCCGCGAGCGCGAGCATATCAAGGCGATTGTCGATTCTGTTGCACCGAAGCCGGTGAGTATCCTTATTGGTGGACCAATTGGCCTAACGATGAAGGACGCGGCCGAACTCGGTGCGCGCCGGGTCAGCGTGGGTGGCGCGTTCGCGCGCGCGGCTTGGGGCGGCTTTTTTCGAGCCGCCAAGGAACTGAGCGAGAAGGGAAGCTTCGACGAGCTAGTAAACGCGACGTCGTACGCGGAACTGCAAGACTTCTTCTCCAAAGATGCAACGCGATAGGGATGACGCGTTCCGTAACGGGCGATATCTTCCCGCGTTTCACCGATCAGAGCATCGGCAGCGGCCGCCTGGATTTTGGCGGAGGAAATTCCCGGTCGATTTCGGTAAGATCTTCTTTGGTCAATTTGATCTCAGCCGATCGCGCGTTTTCGCGGACATGCTTTTCGTTGCTTGCCTTTGGAATGGCGATGACTCCGACCTCCCGCAGCACCCAGGCGAGTGCGATCTGCGCGGATGTCCAGCCTTCACGCAAGGCTCCGGCGCGACAAGTCGCGTCGTTACGGTTTGCGATTTTCTTTAGCGTCACGTTTTTCAGTAGACCTCGGCCATGTCCAACTGGTGAATAAGCCATGATCGGAATTTTCTTCTTTTGGCTCCATGGCAGAAGATCGAATTCGATGGCGCGGTGTTCGAGATTGTAGAGAACCTGATTTGCGGAACACGCCGAGCGCTTCTTTTCGTCATTAAGTTCCTTCATATCATCGAGATCGAAGTTTGAGACGCCCCAACGCCGAATTTTTCCGGCGTCGCGAAGTTTCTCGAAAGTCTCCACTGTTTCTTCGAGCGGTATGTCGCCACGCCAATGCAATAAATAAAGGTCAATGACCTCGATGCGCAGACGCTTGAGGCTGCGCTCGCATGCTTTCGGCAACTCCGTGCTCGAGGCGTTGTGCGGATAAACCTTCGTGACGATGAAAACGTGATCGCGTTGCCCGTCGATCGCGTCGGCCACAACTTTTTCCGCTTCGCCGTCGCCGTACATTTCCGCGGCATCGATCAGCGTCATGCCGAGATCGATACCCAAACGCAAAGCTGCGACCTCATCCGCGCGCGCGCTTTTGTTCTCGCCCATGCGCCAGGTTCCTTGACCCAGCGCCGGCACGCGTTCACCGTCCGGCAATTGAACTGTCTTCATGTTTAGAGGTCAGAGATCAGCGCGGTCTAACGCCGGGGCGGTGAAATCATTGGTATGACTTCTCGCTTGTTGCGCCGATAGACACGAAAGTCTTCGTCCACGGTAATGATACTGTGTTTCGGATGCAGCTCGCTCATTCGGATGAGACAGAGATCGGCCAGGTCCGGTTTTCGATCCTTGTAACGTTTTGCCAAGGCCGAGAGGTGAGCGAGATGATCGTTGCAGACAAAATCCAGCCGAATTAGTTCTTCGGAAATCATTTCCAGCACGAGACCCGCGTCTGCGAGATGAAACGCGGCTTCGGCCAAAACGGGCTCGCAGGTCAGCAGCGGCTCCGTGACCTGCTCGGCTACGTCCAGTGCCCAGGCGTGATGTAAATCGCGGGCGTTAGCGAAGGCGACCAGAAAGCCAGTATCGGCGATTGCTTTCATGATTTCGCGAAACCTTTCCGCATGGACAGATCGCGCGCGCCTGTTCGAATCGCACCGGCCAAGCGCATGAAGTTTTTGGTCTTCTTATCGCCGCGCCGCACTCGCTCCAGCTGTTCGCGAACGATCTGGCCCTGCGAGATACCGGTACGGGCCGACTTTTCTTGCAGCCAGGTGGCAAGGGATTTTGGAACACGAATAGTAATTGTGTTACCCATGTGACAATATTGTAAGATACCTGAGCAATGTCAACGAAAACAATGAGAAGGCCGCCTGCCGTTAAAGATTGGGGTCAAACCTCAAAAAGACACGGCCCCGGCTTGCCCAATCTTTTTAGCGCCGCGGCTCATCCGTTACGCACTTGCTTCTGCGTACCTGCTGGCTGCGGTGCCGCCTGTTCTGCGAGGTTGCCGCAGACACGCATGTCGCACCAAAGGCCACGACAGTTTGTCCGTGTTAGACATGAAGGCTAACTGCCTGGCCGGACCGTTGATGTCGCTATAAAAACGCTGAAAGCGGAAATGATAAAATGCCGAAATCGGGCAATCATTTTACTGAAGCCTTTGCCTTTGGGCGGCGTTTCAAGTGGTGGCCGCTTCGGAAGTGGCGGCGATATTGCCCGGGTGCAATTTTTAGCGCGCGCTGGAAAACGTTGCGCATCGAATTGACATTCCCAAAGCCGCACTCTCCAGCAATCGTTTCCATGCTGTTCTGACTTTCTTCCAATCGCCGGCGAGCTGCTTCGACTCGCAGGCGTTCCACAAACTTCGCAGGCGTGGTCTTCATCTCTTTGGTAAAGACTCGGGCAAAATTGCGAGGACTCATCGCTACCCGTTGCGCCAGCACCGGCACGTTGAGCGGTTTGTTCAAGTTGTCGAGTACCCACGACTCGAGCTCACGCAACGGTTTTCGGTCGGTCAGTTGCAGAGAGAGCGCGGCACTGAATTGCGATTGTCCACCTGGCCGTCGCAAATAGAGCACCAGGTTGCGCGCAACCTGCAGCGCCAGCCGCGAACCGTAGTCTTCTTCGACCAGCGCCAACGCAAGGTCCATTCCCGCGGTGACTCCGGCAGACGTGTAAACATTCTCGTCGCGGATGAATATTGGATTGGGATCAACGTTCGCACGCGGGGCCCGTTTAATGAGAACGTGACACCAGTTCCAATGAGTTGTCGCTCGGCGGCCGTCGAGCAAACCGGCTCGAGCAAGCAGCATCGCGCCGGTGCAGACCGAGCCGATTCGCCGGATCCCTCCGGCGATCTTTCTCAGCCAACGCACGACGTCACTGTTTATTTCATCTTGTTCAATCGCACTGCCACCTGCGATGAGCAGGGTGTCGATCTTTCCGCGCACTCGCCGAAAAGTTTTGTGCGCGGTGACGCGCAGTCCGCAGTTGGCAACAAACGACCGATGAGCAGATAGGGTGACGACTTCGACGGAATAGATTGGAGGCGATCCGGGATTTTGTTTGCCGAACATTTCTGCAGCGCGAGCAAAGACTTGAAGCGGCCCAACCAGATCGAGAATCTCGGTCCCCGGCCCCGCAATGAACACCACTCGCCGCGTTTGCGGTTGAACCTGCTCCTTATTAAATAAGCGGTTCACTCTTCTCGATCGTACGAAACCTCCCAGATGCTGGGTGTCCATGTGCGGCATCACGCGTTTTACCTGCGTCCATGCAAGCGACGCAGTGCGCAGGCTGAAGTCCGGCGGCCGGAACTCTTACCGGTTGCTGCGCGAATTGCCAGAGCGGTACGAGCGCGCTAAAAATGAAAAGCGCATAAAGAACGATTTCGAGCAGGCCTCGGCTTTTTTCTTCCGAGCGCACCAGAAGGGCGTAGGTGGATTCGTGTTGGTTGGTCATAACTTATTGGGAGGTCGCGAATTTATCGGGAGCTGCGTCGAATTGGTCCTTGTCCGCCTGGGAACAGAAGTAGTAAGTTTTGCCTTTATAGAGGGACTTTGGAGCGATCGCCGGATCAACATCCATCCCGCACACCGGACAGAGTGGATGCTCAGCCGTTGAGACAGGCGCGTTGGCGTAAACCTGATTTGAATCCGGGTTCATCCAGCCTTGTCCCTGGTACTCCATTTCGTAGGCCGTCTTCTGGGCGATCTCGCGACCGTAGTAGCGCTCGACCACGCGGAGCGCGAGATCAATACCAGAGGAAAGTCCGCCTGCAGTAGCGAGATTGCCATCCTCGACGAACCTGGCTCCGCGTTTGAGGTGAATATCCGGGAACTGAATGGCAAAAGGCACAAACGCCGCGTGAAACGTGGTCGCAGGTTTGCCCGACAAGAGGCCGGTTTTCGCCAAAACAAATGCGCCAGTGCAAACCGACATGGTTACGTCGGTGTTTTTTGTCGACTTGCGAATCCATTCCAGCACTGCCGCGCTTGGTTCACTTTGAGCCGGGATGACTATGACCTTCGGCGCGGGAGCGTTTGCAAGGGTGTAGTCGGGTACGATTCTCATCCCGCCACTTGCTCGAATGGGGGCGGTCGTCTCGGCGACGGTGTACAGACGAAATGGAGCGTCGTGGCGGCTGGGAACGTTAACGTCCTGGAAGACTTCCCATGGCCCACAGAAGTCGATAATCACTGCGCCTTCTGAAACGAGAAAGGCAACGGGGATACTGCCTTGGACAGGAGGTTTGAGCGGATTTGCTTTGACCGCTGGTTTGTTCCCGTCGGGACCACTCGTTGCTTCGACCGGGCCTGAACTCGCGGAGAGCTCACCAATAGCCGACAGCGCAATTGCAGCCATCAAACCGAATGCGACTGCCGTTTTGAGTAATTCGGTTCTATTCATCGCGTTTGTTCTTTCATTCATGACTCCATCTTCTCGGAGTGGGCGGCTGGCAGCAATGACAATTATCATTAAATTTCTGCCAGTCGAAGAATGAAATCTTTCCGCTGGAGCGAGTCACCGAGGCTTACGAGCGGATGATGAGCGGCAAAGCGCGGTTCGTTCTTAGCATGGAAAGCTAAAGGCTCGAAGGCTGAGAAGAAAACGCCCAACGCCCAACATCCAACGCCCAACGTCCAATTTAAAAAGAGCGTCCTGATCTTCGATTGAGAAAAGTGATCACGTCGTGTCAGAAGAACAGAACCGACAATCGAATGTCGATCTTATGGTTTCGCGTTCGCGAGTCATCTTTGCTTGGAAAGTACCGATGCTGAGGCGCAGATTCTTTCGAACATTCGCTTTCGTGATCGCTTCGAGTGGCTAAGAGTCCAGAACGAAATGAAATCCAAATATGACGTCGTCATTCTCGGTGCGGGCCACAATGGTCTGGTGGCGGCGGCTTATCTTGGGCGCGCCGGATTGAGCGTCCTGTTGCTGGAGAAGAATGATTATGTCGGCGGGGCGGCGACTTCGCAAAAGGTGTTCGCCAATTACGATGCGCGACTGTCGCGCTATTCGTATCTCGTCAGTTTATTCCCGGAGAAAATCATTCGCGATCTTGGATTGAACCTCGATCTGCGCAGGCGCGCGGCCGCGTCGTTCACGCCCTACGTGAAAAATGGGCACCATGAGGGTTTGCTCTTAAGCAATGTCGATGAAGAACAGAGCCGGCGATCGATTGCCGCTCTTACAGGAAACGACACCGAGCACAAGCAGATGAAAAAGTTTTACAATCTCTCGCGCGTTTTTGCCGAGCATGTCTGGGACACGATGCTAGAGCCGCTCGTTCCGAAAGAAGAGTTCAAGCGCCGGTTCGATGTCGATGACGTTTCGCGCGAAGCCTGGCGCAGTTTGGTGGAAGAACCGCTCGGCCGCGCGATCGAACGTTATTTGCAAAACGATTTGGTGCGGGGCCTCGTTCTGACCGACGCGAAGATCGGCATCTTTACGCATCCGCACGATCCGTCGCTGGTGCAGAACCGCTGTTTCTTGTATCACCTCATTGGCAATAAGACGGGCGAATGGAAGGTGCCGGTCGGTGGGATGGGTGCAGTGGCGTACGAATTGGAACAGGCGGCCCGCAAGAGCGGCGCCGAAATGCTAACGAATGTCGATCTTCGCGCACTGGATTTGGATGGGAAAAAATGCAGCGTCGAGTTCGAGGTCGACGGGACACGGCACTCGATCGATGCAAGATTTCTTCTGGTAAATTTCGGCCGGAACGTGCTCGCGAAGTTCGTCGGTAAACTATATCAGCCGCATGCCACGGACGAAGGGTCCGTATTCAAGATCAATATGCTCTTGCGCCGGCTGCCGAAGCTGAAAGCAACGCGTTATCCGGCGGCATTGGCGTTCTGCGGGACGTTCCATAGCGATGAAGGTTACGAGCAAATGAATCTCAGTTATGGCCAGGCGCGCCGAGGCTGCCTGCCGAACAAAACACCGTGCGAAGTTTATTGCCACACGCTCACCGACGACAGCATTCTCGCACCGGAACTCCGGTCGCAAGGTTTCCACACCATGACCTTGTTCGGACTCGATACGCCGTGGAGTTTGTTTGCGCGGGATAATGCGACGATGAGAAAACTCGCGGAAAGGAAATTCCTCCAGAGCATGAACCAGTGGCTGGAAGAGCCGCTGGAAGATTGTCTGGCCGTGGCGCGTAACGGCCACCTTTGCATCGAAAGCAAAAGCCCAGTCGACATCGAGGACGCACTTGGAATGTATCATGGCAACATTTTTCAGGACGCGCCGACCTGGCCGTTCGTGGCCACGAAAGAAAAGGCCGGCACCTGGGGCGTGGAGACGGAGTACGACAACGTGTTTCTCTGCGGTTCAAGTGCGCTGCGCGGCGGCGCAGTCAGCGGTATCCCCGGGCACAATGCCGCGCGAGCAGTGCTCGCGCATGTTTGATGTCCAACCCTTGATGTCGAAGAAGTAAGACATGCCACTCGCTGATCCAACAGATGTTGCGTCGATCGACGCAATTATTGCGGCTGCTTACGATTCGATCTCTGGACCGGTGGGTCAGAAACGCGATTGGAATCGTCTCCGCTCATTGTTTATCACGGGCGCGCGTTTGATTCCGACCGCCAAAAATGCTGGAGAGATAAACGTCGATGGCAAGATCGCGCCGCACTTGCTGGACATCGACGGCTTTATCGCCCGCATCGGCGATCATGTCGAGAAAAACGGATTTTTCGAGCAAGAAATTGCGCGTCGCACCGAGCAGTTCGGCAACATCGCGCATGTCTGGAGCACGTACGAGTCGCGCCGCAACGCCGACGATCCCGAACCCTTCATGCGCGGGATCAACAGCATTCAGTTGTTCTATGATGGCTCCCGTTGGTGGATCGTGAGTATTTACTGGCAGCAGGAGAGCACCGAGTGTCCGATTCCGAAAAAATATCTCGAGCGCGTGAAAAACTAACACCTATGGCATGGCGAATTCATGAGCGTGTCAACAAAGGCGAGATCGACAATCGCCAGCGCGACCACGTTCGCGGGCAAATCTGGTTAGTCGGCCGTGACGAACCGATCAGACTCGACCTCTCCGGCAATTGCTTGCGCGATCTCGCCGGTTGCCTGGTTAAATTCGAGAATCCGCAGCCGAAACCAGCCGCAGATGAAGATGTCGATCTTGCGGACAGACAAAGCGGCGCGGCCGGTGAGATCACCGCTTCGCGCAAAATGCGCGTTTTTGATGTGCCGCTCGAAGAAGCGCTTCGCATAACGAGAGAAGGCAAAGTGCCGCCCGAGCACATGGGAAATTGCTTTTATCTCGAATGGTTTGGCGACACGAACGGTCGCGTCGTGATCGAGAGCACCGATTACAAGATCGAGACCTCCTCGGCCGAATGGACGCTCTCGGTCGAGGACGAACAAGACCAGATCGCAGCGAGCCATCAAGCAATTCGCGACTGGCTCGATCGTCTCGATGCATCGCATCACCGGGAACCGACGGAGTTCGATCCGGACGATGAGAAACGGCTCGATGAATTCGGTTACGAGAAACTCATGCGCGAATCCGACGTGCGCACCGACAAATACATCGAGCTTCTGGAAAAATATGAAGGTCATCCTGACCAGGAAAAAATTGTCGCGCGCGAAATGGGATGGACATGGCTGGAGGAGGCGCTTGAAGCCGACGAACGCGGCGCCCTTCCGCCACGGGAAGATATCGAGGTCCCTTCACTCGAACCGAATCCAATTACCGAAGGTGTCGATTGGGCGCGTGACAAAGACGGTCACATTCATCATCCCTTGACCAAACGCGCCTTCGAGAGAGCAATGGCGATGTGGCATTTTTGCAACGAAAGCGGGCTGCTTGGGGAAAATGGCGACGCCGATTTGCGGCAAATGATTTTCCAATTTCAAACTGCCGGCGCAAAAATCGCCGGCGCACTTGATAGCCTAGCTTACGATGAAGATCTGCGCGACGGTGGCTTCATCGTCGCCGCCCTCAAACGCGCGCTCAATTATTTGCACCAAAGCGTTTCGGCTGCCGAAAAAGTGGCCGCTAAAAATCTGCTTGATTCCGAACGACTGGAGTCCTTTCGCACAGATCTCTTCGAAGTTCGTGAAGAGATTCTTCGATTAATGGAACGCTTCCGCGGGGATCGACAGTAACTTAACGCTATCCTCCGCCGCGTTGGTCTGATCAACAATGCTCGGATCAAGTAGTGGCGTCGAAGTTTGCTTTTTCTTCTACGGTTTTCTCTGTGCCTTTTGTGGCGCTGGAGTTGGCGTCGTCGCGGGCGTCCTCCAAGGATGCGTCTTGTCGATGTGTGGTGGCGGTTGCGGATGCGTGTCACGATAATGTTTTGCGCCCAAGCCCAGAACGAACGCCACCAGGACGAAGACCAGAACCCGTTTTTCCTCCGGCGTTAGAACAAAAATCTGACGCTGAGGCACCCGGCGTCTCGCGCTCATTTGTGACGCGGTCTCACATGCACAAAGCGATATTTGGCCCGAATATTTTGGTCGTAGAAGCGCGCTTTCATCGCTCCTGGTCTAACAGTTTCACCGCGCGCGGTCGAGTTTACTTGCCGAGCGGCGTCGTGATCTCGGTTCCGGGCGGCGGCGTGAATTCGAATGTTGATGGTGGAATCGATCCAGTCACGTGGTTCGAATATGTCGTCACGATGCGATCGCCGTTCGGTTGCAGCATCTCGGTGCGCTGCGCTCGCGATTCCGCGTTAATTTGAACAGTCAACCGTTGAAAAAATCTTTTGAGTGACGGCCGGCGCGGCACGAGATCGAGTTGGTAACCATTGTCAACCTCGCTCGCAGTCACGTGATAATTGCTCTCGAGATCTTGAAGATTTAACCCAGCAAGGAGAGCGGCAATAGTCGCGTCCAGGGGTGAGCGTTTGCCTAACGAGTAATGTTCGGCCGATTTAAAATTCGGATAATAAATCCACAGCTGCTGCCCGTCGCTCACGGTCACACTCGGTGAAGTTCCTTTCACTTCACGGCGAAATTTATCGGGGGCCTGAAACCAAACCTTCCCCGCGCTCATGATCGGTTTGGTCATGAGGTGGATGAATTTCTCTTCCTGAAAATCGGCCTGCATTTGTGGCGCCGCGGCGCGCTTGTCCCGAATTTGGGCGAGAAGACCCTTTAGATCAGTCGGTGAAAGCGGTTCGGCGTGGGCTGGGACGATGAGGTTGATAAGCGCGCAGATCGCGAAAAGAATTTTACGCATAACGGGATTGTCGATGTTAGCGCGGGTCGCCGAACCCGCCTGTGGCGGGCAGTCCTTCAACACATGCGGTGAACTCGTCTTGAGTGCAAACAGAAGGAGCTGGGCGACCCAGCTGATTGGTTTCAATCGGCTGCCTTGGCGCGAGGTGGGTCGATCTTATCTTCGCGCCACAGTTTCGGTTTAGCCGCGGCCGACGCCGGCAACGTGAAAAAAATTGTCGCGACCAGACTCCAGAAGATGCCGATGGCGCACGTGATGCCAAGTCCGCTGAGCGAGGGATTCCTGGCGATCCCTAACGAGCCGAACCCGCTTATCGCGGTCAGACCGGCAAGTATGACCGGCTTCACCACACCCGCGACGTCATGCTCGAGTTCGCGCGTCTTTTGCCACACGAGCACGACATAAATCCCGTAATCGACGCCGATCGCGAGGACGAGTCGAAAGGAAAGGACGTTGAGCAAGTTCAAACGGATGTTCAGCAGTTTCATCGAGGCGACCATGGCTCCGATCGCAAACGCGAGTGTGATCACTTGAATGATCCAGAGGCGCAAGTCGCGATACAAGATTGCGAGCAATGAGATGTCGAAGATGGCCATCAACGCGCTGATAATGAGGAGTTGCCGATGCGACCACGGGAGCAAATCGGCCAGGGCGTAACTCCAGCCGGACAAAATCATCGGGACGCCGGGCACCGGCAGATCGCGCCCCAAGTCTTCCGCTTGCGCGTGCGTGGAAATCGGTTTGTTCGTCGTGACAAAACCAGTGGTAAGGAGCGGATTCTTGGCAAGATAGCGATCGATCAAGAACCACCAGCTCGACGCTTTCGGCAATTGACTGCGCCAATTTGGCAGCGGCGCATTTGAATCGACAACCCGTTGCAATTCATTCAGCAGGGTGAAAGCCGTTGCGAATGAGTCGCGGTTGAATCCTTCCGCCTCGATCGTTTCTTCAAGTGCTTGGCGCGTTGTTTGAAAATTAGTTGCGCGCAAGTATTCGCGATTTCTTTGCATCGAGTTCGGTGAAAGACAAAGCGCTGCGGGCGTGGAGAAGCTTTTGATTTTGCCCGCAGCTTGGAGCGCGCTCCAATGCGCTGAGACTTTCTGCCAGTCGTCGTACAGTTCTTGCGGATCGCGCGCCTGTACAATCGCCAGGACCGGTTCCCAGCGTATCGGCATTTTGCGCATGATTGCTTCCAACGCGTTACCGGCGCGGCTGTTTTTCGGCTCAAGCGAACGCGTGCTCGCCTCGAAATGAAGCGGAGGGACGGGCGAAAACCCGATTGCACTCAGCAGCAACAAAATCGCGGTCGAGAAAATCAACACCGGCGCAGGACGCCGCACGCTAAAACCCACATATTTCTTGACGATCTCGAAGACCCAGTCGTGCCGGAGTGGTGGCTGCCGTTCGCGAACGAAGAGAAACAAAATCGTGCACATGAAGAGACCGGCAAAGAAAATGCCGATGGCGATCAGCACACCGAGCTGGGAGAAGCCCAACGAACCGCTCAGGACAAGCGCGAGAAAGCCGACAGCCGTCGTGAGCGCGCCAAAAAAAACAGCGCGGCCAAGTTTTGCCACTGAGGTGGCGATGGCATCACGATGCGATTCCCTGTCGGTCCGCGCTTGCTGGTAACGCCCAAAGATAAGGATTGCAAAATCGACGCCCAACCCGACCAGAATCGCGCAGAACCCGACGGCGACCATGCTCAGGCGGCCAAAAACCAAAAGGCCGAGGGCCAGCGCCACCAAGCAGGAGAGCAGAAGCGAAAATCCCATTCCGAGAAGCGGAATCCAACGATGAAAGCCAAAGAAAAAGATGATGCCGACGAGCAAAATCGATCCGAGCAAGGTGGCGACGATGTCGTAACGCATGCTCAATGAAATCTCGGCGACATAAGCGGAGCGGCCAGTCACCAGAACTTCGAGCGGTCCGCCCTCCCAGCCGTCGCGTGCGTGGGGGCGAAACGCATTCACCTGCCGCATCAAGCGTTGACATTCGAATGCGCTGATTGAGGTCTGATTCGTGACCGCGAGAAAAACTCGCATCGTTCGGTCGGGAGAGGTGAGGGGCTGCTCCTCTTCGAGGGCGTTGCGTTCGGCGAAAGGTTTGAGCGCGGGCGCGATCAAGCCCAACGGATCGAACGAGAGCTCGAATTCCGGTCTCGGCGAGCCGGCTTCAATCTGCTGATGCAGTCGACGCAAGCGCTCGCGCATTTTTTCCGGCTGCAAGATCGACATTGTCTCGTCGAAAGCAGCCGCCTCGAGATTCAAGAGCAGCGGCACGGCAATCGATTGCAGATCGCGAAGTCCATCCGGCGTCTCCATCGGCGAGCCGGCCAGTACACGCTCGCACCAGGGTTGACGACGCAGATTATCCGCGAATATCGGCGCGAACTCTTCCAGCTTATCGACGTCGGCCGGATGGCAAAGGAGGGCGAAGGTGAGTTCGCGGGTCTGCTCGAAATCGCGATCGTAAATTTTTAATCCGGCAATGGAGCTGAACTTCACCGGCAAAATGTTGAGCACGTCAGAGTCAAGCCGCATCTGCGTGACGAGGATCGCAATGCAAACGGTGGCGAGCGCGGCAACACCGCACCAAACGAGCCCACGCCGTTGCGTAATAACTCGGGCGATGAAATCACTGATCCGCATGAGCGAACCACGAATGAACACGAATCGACACTAAGTTGCCAATCCTGCGTCAGCGCTTCGGGTTTCTATTCCAGAAACCTTTTTGGACAACAGATGCAGCCATTCGCTCATGAACCCTCACCCGGCGCTGCGCGTCCGCCTCTCCCTAAGGGAGAGAATTGAGGTGAGGGTAATAAGTAGCGTGCGATTTTCAGAACGCGTTTGGTGTCACCAGCTCGCGTTGTTAGAATCGAAGTAAAAAAGTTTCCGCACCGGCGACGTGCCGCACTAATCGTCGCTCCTGCGCGTGAATGAGTTTGTCGCGTAAAGCGAGCCAGCCACGCAATTGCGGCGGCGCTTGTTCGATTGGACCGGACCAGCCCCCGCGCGCGAACGGGCCTTTGACTTCGGCGAAGTTCGCGTCTTCCCGCAAAAACAAAAGCGTCACGCCTGGCCCTTTTGAAAACGTCAGCTCGAGCTCGCCATTCGTGGAAAAGCGAACAAACGCATCACCGATGAGCGTTGTTCCCGGCGCGCGATATAAAAGTTGTCCAGTGCGTATCTGCCAATCGTTTGTCGGTTCGGCAAATTGATGCCGCGAAATCGTCGCGCAACTCGTTAGGTTGGTAATCGCGCACGCCAGGAGAGTCCACTTGCCGAGGCGCGTGAGGTCACTCGCCCCTATCTGGCCGCTCATGAAATCGCGCCGATTGTTGCGGGCGAAACCTGCGGCTCTTCTTTTTTCGGCACGAGCGTAAGCCGGGGCGAGAGCGCGAAGAAACGTTGCGCGTTCACGAAAAAGTAAAACAGCCACATGCGCCATTTGATGGCGAGACTCTTTCCTTCGTTGCCTGCGAGCACGGCGTTGACAGCGGCGGCGATTTGCATTGTGTCGGTCGGGTTGAGAAACACCTCGATGAATTCCTTGCCACGGCGATACCACGCATTCACGAACGCGAGATAGATGTCCATGACATGATTGACAGTGCGCGCATAGTTCTTGAAAAGGCGCCGCTTGCGCGCTTCGTCGCGCAAAACCTCGTCTAGTGTGTCGGCGGCCTTTTCCGCGGACATGATCGCCAAAAAAACGCCGCTGCTGAAAACCGGATCGATGAATCCGGCGGCGTCGCCCACGAGCAGCCAGCGGTCGCCGAAAAGTTTTGTGTTCCGGTACGAGTAATCGCCGGCGGAATAAACCGGCGAGACGCGCTCGGCCCTTTTCATTCGCTCGAGTACCATCGGCTGTTCGTCGATGCATTTTTCGAGCGCCGTTTCCGGCGAAAGTTTCATCGCGCGAAACGTGGGGGTATCCATGACAACGCCGATGCTCATGCGCGTGGTCGTCAGGGGAATCATCCAAAACCAGCGGTCGAGGCCGCGCACCATGCGAATGAGTGTGCCGTCAATGCCCTCGGCGCGATCGACGTTCTCGTAATGCGCGAAGACGGAAAACTTCTGCAGATGATCGTACATTTTTTTGACTTTGAAAAAACTGCCGAGCTTCGTTTGCCGGCCGCTGCAATCGAGCAGATAGCGAGCTTCGATTGTCGATCTTGCGCCGGTGGGCGTTTCCATGTCGATCTTCGCGCGATCGTTCTCGAAAGTGATGTTCTTCACATCTGTTTCTTCGTGGACTTCAGCGCCGTTTTCGCGCGAGTGATCGAGCAAAAGCTTGTCGAACTCGGAGCGAGTGACCTGATAGGCGCGGTCGCGTCGCGCGCGGAAACCGTCTTTGAAGTAAAACTTTGCGCCTTTCGTTCCGCAGGCGGCGACAATTTCGCCGCCGAATTTCGGCAGAAACGTGCGGTCAAGTTTTTCGCGCACGCCGAGGCGATCGAACGTTTGCGTGCTAAAAGGCAGGAGCGATTCGCCGATGTGAAAGCGGGGAAATTTTTCACGTTCGAGGACGATCACGCGCCGACCGGCGCGCGCGAGCAAGGTCGCCGCAGTACTGCCAGCCGGGCCCCCGCCGATGATGGCGACGTCGTAGATGTCGCCGAACCCGCTGCTGGCGGGCAGCTCCTTCGACCGAAACCAAGTCTTCATATAGCAAGCCGAATTGAAGGAGCTGGGCGACCCAGCCATTTCATCGAAGTGGCTGCCCTTCGGGCGCGTAGCGGGTCGTTCTTCATTCGAAGCTCATGTTAGCAAAGTTCGCGGCGAAGCAAAGCAGATCGGCTGCGCGATGCGATGCTGGTGAGGTTGCGACATTTCATGATCCGAATTAACAGAACATCTGAGAATGAAATTGATCGACCGGCTTGTCAGCCGCGAGTTGGTGGTCAACGTGCTTTTCGCAATCCTGGTGTTGAACCTCGTACTGGTGGTGGGCAACATCTTTCGCAAGTTGCTTCCCTTGCTCGTGAACCACGATGTGCCGATGGTATTTCGCGGAAACAACCAGCGGCGTGAAACACATCTTATTCGTGTGTGTGGAGAATTCGAACCGGAGCCAGATGGCGGAGGCTTTCGCGCGCATCCATGGCAGAGAAAAGGTGGAAGCTTACAGCGCAGGTTCGCGAGCGTCGGGCATCGTCAATCCGAAGGCGATTGAGGCAATGCGCGAGCTGGGCTGCGATCTCAGCGGGCAGCGCTCGAAATCGATTGTCGATCTTCCGGACATCGAGTTCGACTTTCTCGCGACGATGGGTTGCGGCGATGCCTGTCGATTGGTTCGTGCAAAACGTCGCGAAGATTGGGACATCCCAGACCCGAAAGCGCTCCCGCCGGAAGAATTTCGTGCCGTTCGCGATCTTATTGGGAGCAAGATCAAAACTCTGCTCAAGACGCTGGCGTGACGCGTGGATTTGCAATTCAGCAAAAACTTGGCGTCGCGCGCCGCGAATGACCAACCGAGTTGCCCGTCAGAAACGCACGGTTCAGATTTCCTCCCGTGACGGTCCGAGCGAAAGAGAAGCGGCCTCGAGCCATCGGTAACGCCGGCTCTGGAATGATGTGGGAAGGCGAACGGAGAGTGCATCCCACAAACAGACGGCCACGCAGGCCAGCACCAAACCTGAGGCATAGGGTCGCAAAACATTAAGGAGCTCGATCGCCTCGAGAGACGAATTCAACTTCTTATCGATTAGCATCACGTGCGCGATCATGGTCAGGCTCGCGAACGAGATAATAAAATGGATCACACTTAACCTAACGCTCACAACGAAGGCGACCGCGCTTACGACAGCGCCCCACATCAGATAACGCTCATGCATTTGGCCGAGCAGCGCGAACATTAATAGCCAGGGCATGGCGATTGCGATAAGCAACCGAGGATCGCGATCTCGGGTATGCCGCGCGGCGCCACGCGCGCAGAGTGCTAATGCGCCTAAGTAAAGTAAGCGCAACGTCCATTGCAGCGTGATTGCTAAATGGAGAGATCCAAACTGACCCGACCAGAAGGGATCCTTTAGCGACCAGCCGAGGTTCGAGAGAAGCGACGGGAGATTGTAGCAAGAACTGATAAAAAGATAGGGATAATGCTCGCTGCCATATATGAAGCCAATTTGCAACCACGCGAAGCTGCCGCCATCGAAAGCACCGATGACAAATACCGCGAGCGCAGTGAGACCGGCGATCCACGCTCCCGTATGGCGCAACCCGCGCCGTAAGAGGAATAACGAGCTCACGACGGCCACGATCGCGAGGGCAATCCACGCTACTGGATTACGCAGGAGCCATGGCGAAACTACCAATGCCACCGTTGCAGTGAAACCGGCAAGCATGCGCATCGCGCGGTCCCATTTTTTTTGCCACAATGGCCAAAAGACAAGAAAAGGCGCGACGAATAACAGCTGGCCTTTGAACATTCCGCCTGCGGCCAGTAGACAGCCACACAAGAACCAACGATTCTTCAAGGCGCCGAGCACAGCGAACAGATAGAAAGGCACGATCCATACGTCCCATTGTGGCCAGCCATGCGCATCGAGAATCATGGAAGGCTCAAGCCACGCAAGGGCCGCCGCCGCTAAGCCGCAAACCCAGGCGCGGTGCTCCCGCGGGAAAACTCGCAAAAAACGCGGCGTCGTCGCACCGACTGCTCGCCGCAGCCATAAACGGACGAGCAAAAAAATCGCAATCGCGGAGATCAGTTCACATAAGAGATTGGCCTTGAGCAGAACCCCGACATAATGCGGGTGGCCGTCATCCACGCCCGGGAATTCTGTGCGCACCTCTTTTGCCCAGATCGACATCACCAAAAGCCGCAACGGCGGATAATCGAGACCGTAATCGTTCTCATAAGCCTCGCGTTTCACCTCATCATAGAGCGCGAAATAGCCGCGGAAGAATGCAGCCCATGAATTCGTAGAGATCTCATCAGGTGATAATTCGCGAGCCTTTGCCAATGTCTCGCTGCCCCAATAAAAGCCGTTGACGATGTCGTGCTGGAAACGCACGTGTCTCGTCGTTTCCCACGTCCAGCGTCGTAGTTGAACCCCACCCAGGACAAGGGCGATGATCAAAAGCGCGAATAAGGAGTGACGTATAAATCTGCTAGTGAACAGTCGTCTAAAGAGCACGCGAGTCGCCATCGGCTGATCTTAAGACAGCAGTTCGACTCAAAGCGTTACAACATTGTTTCAAAAGGTCTCTCGTCACATTGCCTGGCGGCTCCAGCGGCAGACTTGAGTGAGCACCCACGAAGTGATGGTGGAACGCGCAGTCCCTTGCGCGTTGCTAAGATTCAAGCGGCGAAGCCGCACTTATTTGGTATTTCCAACCATTCAATGATCAAGATTAAGCGGTTCCGAAATCGATGGTGAGCTCGACGTTGTCGAGAACGGCGATGCGGATGTCGCGCAATTGAATTTCACCGAGCGGCAGCGACTTGAGAGACAAAGTGTGGCCTTCCAGTTGGCGAAAATAGGGGTCGAGCGCGCTGCACGCGAGCGAGCCGATTGCACCGTGGCTTTTGCATTTGAGCTTCGAAATTTTCGCCACGAAGTCGCCGTCGATATCGAGCTGGACGGAAATGTCGATCTTAGCGCGCAAAAGAAATTTTCGCGCTCGGATCCCAATCTCGGCCGCGATGGAGCGCGGGCCGCACGCACGCATCATGAGGCGCACTTGCTCGATTACGATTCCGTGGGGGCTTGCTTCGCGGCCGCCGATCTCGACAATCGCATTTTCAAGATCCCGTGGCGCGGCGGAAATGACAATTTGTCCGTCGCGCACTTTGTGGGCGATCAAGACGACCTCGCTGTTTCCGTCGCGGCCCTGATGAAAAACGACATCGCGCGCTTCCATGCGCAAGTCCAGAGGCGCACCGCGCACGGAAACATTCCGAGCACTCAGTGTCACGAGGGCCGCTTCACAGGCGAGCTTGGTTTCGCCGACGACAGCTGGTGGCGCCGGTGGAAGTGAATCAAACTGCGCGCCGTCGAAGTTGATCGCGATCTCGTCGAGATACGGAAACACGCGCGAGCGGACGTTGACAAGCGGGTCCGACTTTGATGCAAAGCGCCGCAGCGCTCGATCGATCGCCTGCGCGAGCTCGTCCTTAGAAGATAGAAACTGCGCGCAGTGAAGAGCGATCATTTGGTCAACCGTTGAACATCGATCTGGCGTGACAGGTCGGCGGAGACTCCGTCGAGCCGAAGATGGAACAACTTCCAAGCAAAGTCACGGCTCAGCGGAACTTCCCTACCGATAATGGAATTTGCAAATCGGACATCCTTACTTAGATTTCGCACTTCTTTATGGCCAAGACCTCCTGGATCAATCGCAACAAACGCAAGCGCGCGACGGTAAAGAAATACGCAGCGGTGCGGGCGGAATTGAAAGCGAAGAAAGATTACGCCGGTCTCGCGCAACTGCCGCGCGATGCCAGCCCGACGCGGGTGGTAAATCGCTGCGAGGTGACCGGCCGCCGCCGCGCCTTCATTCGCCGGTTCAAGGTTTCGCGTCTCACTTTTCGTGAACTTGCTTCCGCCGGGCTTATTCCTGGCGTGACGAAGTCGAGTTGGTAGGATTGAAGGGATCGCCGGATGCAGCCCCGAAAGCATTCGGGGCATCCGCGCCATGAGCTTTTCCTTATTCGCATTTACCGCGTCCGCACCGGTCGATGCTGACGTAATCGCGCCGCAATGGGATTCCCCTGGCGTGCTGTTCCTTAAATTGGCGGCGATCGCAGCGCTGGTCGGACTGAATGCGTTCTTTGTTACTTGCGAATTTGCCATCGTGAAAGTGCGCGCCAGCCAGCTCGACGCGCTGGTAGAGGAGGGGGATCTTCGGGCCAGTTTTGTCAAGCACGTCCGGGCGCATCTCGATGCCTATCTTTCCGCGACGCAACTGGGCGTGACCGTGGCGAGCCTCGCGCTGGGCTGGATCGGTGAACAATGTCTGGCCTCGATCTTGCAACCGGCCTTCGCGCTCGTGCATCTTTATTCGCGCGCCTTTGTCACCTCCGTTTCCATTGCGCTGGCCTTCGCCGGGATCACCTTTCTGCATATCGTTTTCGGCGAGCTGGCGCCAAAATACATCGCGATCGCGAATCCGTTGCCGGTCGCGCTCCGATTGGTCCGTCCACTGGGCGCATTTTATATTCTATTCAAACCGGCCATCTGGCTCTTGCAGAAATCGGCGAATTTCCTTTTACGGCGATTGCTGCGGATCAAGCCCATCCCCGGAACGGAGCTGGCCCACAGCGAAGAAGAGCTGCGTTTGATTTTGGAGCAAAGCGAAAAATCCGACGAAGTTTCATCGCTCGGCCATGATTTGCTCGTGAACGCGCTCGATCTGCGCCAGCTCGTCGTCCGCGACATCATGACGCCGCGGGGCGATGTGGTTTATCTGGATGTGGAAGACGATTTCGAAACCAACGTCAAGAAGGCGCTCGACTCGCGCCACACGCGCTTTCCGCTTTGCCGGGAAAATCTCGATAACACTATCGGTCTCATTCATATCAAAGAACTGGTGCCGATGATGCGCGATCCGAACCCGGACTTAATGCGGATCAAGCGCGAACTGATTCCGGTGCCGGAAATGATGTCACTGGAGAAGCTGCTCACTCTTTTTCTGACGAAGCACGCGCATCTTGCCATCGTGGTTGACGAATTTGGCGGGACAGTCGGGATGGTGACGCTCGAAAACGTGCTGGAAGAATTAGTCGGCGACATTCAAGACGAGTTCGACACGGACAAGGAAGAATTCCGCAAGATCAGCGCCAACGAATTCACGGTGGATGGGGCGCTCGGTCTTTACGAATTGAACGATCTTGCGAAGCTCGAATTAGAGAGCGCGGACGTGAGCACAATCGGCGGGTACGTGACGCATCTACTCGGGCATCTCCCGAAGCAGGGCGAACAGGTCAAGATCGACGGTTACCTGGTAACGGTTTCGCAAACGGATGAGCGCCGCGTTCGGCAACTGCATTTCAAGAAATTGAGCGACGCGTCCGCTGCCGCGTCAGCAACAAAGTCCGGCGTCGCATTGTAAGCTATCTTGTGTAGTGGCAGCTGTGTCGGCTGCTCTGGAATAGAATTGCAGGCGGCACGCCTGCCTCTACTGCTTCGAAAATGGAATTAATCGCTGAAACTGAAATCACATGTCCGCATTGTGGCGAAGTTTTCCCGATCCAGGTGGACACTTCCCAACCTGAGCAGTCGCTGATCGAGGATTGCACGGTTTGTTGCCGGCCGATCGCGCTCATGATTCGTTGCCAGCCGGGTGTGATTGTCGACGTGGTGACGTCGCATTGAAGCGACATTCGATGTCGTCCAAGTGGACGGAAAATTGCCGATCGCCAATTTCAACTCGCGAAAGCTTTCGGAGTCAATTGCGCGCGCAGGGCGGGCCGACGCCGCAGTTGCAGCGCAAGCGCTTCGATCGCGCGCAGAGTCGGCGGGCTGATGTGGTGTTCCATCCCTTCCACGTCATGATAGATGACCTGCTCATCAAGGCCGAGGAGCTTGAGAAAATCAGTGAGGAGCCGGTGCCGATGGGTGATCTTGCGGGCAAGCCTTTCCCCGGCTGCGGTTAAGACGAGGCCACGATATTTTTCGTATTTCAGGAGTCCGTCGGCGTCGAGCCGTTGAACCATGTTCGTCACGCTGGCTTGTGAGATTTTCAAAGCGGACGCGATATCGACGACGCGCGCGTAGCCCTTGGAGTTAATGAGTCCCAGGATGCGTTCGAGGTAATCCTCGACTGCGGTAGAACTGCCGAGAGCGGAGGAAGAAGTTTTGCGGCCCACGGGCGAAGAATAGAAAAAAGGGAAAAATAGTCAAATGAATAAATAATTGGTTATTGACAGAATCATATGATGATACAACTAAATTAGTCTAGCCTAAATCCAATGAAGCTGGCTCATTTCGAGTTCTCACCCCAACGCCCGCAGCCCGAGCGCTGCCCGCGAACTGAACGCGTTTTCGGGCATCGGCGTGCAGGCTTGAAAAGAGAACAACTGCGAAGTTCATGAACCAATCCGATCATAAGCTGGCGACGGAACCGCGACCGGCGTGGCGCAAACCAGCGGGACTGGTCTCGCTGCCGGAAGTCCATCGCAGCATTGTCGTTCCGACGACGGCTTCGTTTTGGAGGAAGCTGCTGGCTTTCTCCGGGCCCGGCTTTCTCGTGGCCGTCGGTTACATGGACCCGGGCAATTGGGCCACCGATCTGGCGGGCGGGGCGAAATTTGGCTACGCGCTTCTCGCGGTCGTGATGATTTCCAACTTGATGGCGATCCTGCTCCAGCATTTGTGCATCAAACTCGGCGTGGCCACGGGACGTGATCTTGCGCAAGCCTGCCGCGATCATTACTCGACGCTGACAGTTTGGTTTCTTTGGATTCTTTGCGAAATCGCCATTGCCGCGTGCGATCTGGCCGAAGTGGTCGGCTCTGCCATCGCCTTGCAACTGCTCTTTGGTATTCCGCTGGTGTGGGGTTGCGGAATTACCGCGCTAGATGTGCTGGCCGTTCTTTACCTCCAGCAAAAGGGTTTTCGTTACATCGAGGCGTTGGTTATTACGCTCATCGCAACCATCGCCACTTGCTTTGCGGCAGAACTGGCCTTTTCCAAACCGAACTTCCTGGGTGTGGTGCTCGGTTTTGTGCCCGGCCCGCACATCGTCATGAACCAGCAAATGCTTTACGTCAGCATCGGCATCATCGGCGCGACGGTTATGCCGCACAATCTTTACCTGCATTCATCGATTGTGCAGACACGGATGTTTGAGCAGACGCCGGAAGGCAAACGGGAAGCGATCAAATATGCGAGCATCGACTCGACCGGCGCGCTCATGTTCGCGCTCTTCATTAACGCCGCCATTTTGATACTGGCGGCGTCTGTTTTCCATTGGTCTGGCCATCAAGAAGTAGCGGCAATTCAGGACGCTTATCAATTGCTAAGCCCGCTCCTCGGCGTCAGTTTTGCAAGCGCGCTTTTTGCCATCGCTCTGCTCGCTTCTGGTCAGAACTCGACCCTCACGGGAACACTCGCTGGCCAGGTGGTAATGGAAGGTTTCCTCAACATCCGCATCACGCCATGGCTGCGCCGGCTCATCACGCGAGGCATCGCCATCATCCCCGCAGTCTTGGTCATTGGCATTTTCGGCGAAGGTAAAACCACCCAATTACTCATCGTCAGCCAGGTCGTCTTGAGTATGCAGCTTGGGTTTGCCGTTTGGCCGTTGATGCGGTTTACCGATGAAAAAGCGAAGATGGGCGAGTTTGCCAACCGGTTATGGTTGAAAATTCTCGGTTGGACAACGGCCGCGGTTATCATTCTCCTTAATGTGAAACTGCTCTTCGACACTTTTATGCCCGATTCTGTGCTCAAAGCGTTCTATGGTTCTCTCGGTCTACCAATTCCGCAATGAAACCAATGACGAATGAGCGAATGACAAAGAACTATTGGCGCGCTCCTTCGTTGTTCGTGCTTCGTCATTGCTAAACATGTATAAGCACATTCTCATCCCGCTCGAAAACAGTTCCGCCGACGAGACCGTCCTCGGCCACATCAAACCACTCGCGCGCATGACCGGAGCAAAGCTCCTCCTCATGCATGTGGCAGATGGCTGGGTCGCGAGAAATTTTAATCAACTCAAGCTTGCCGAGAGCGAGGAAATGAAAGAGGACCGCGCCTATTTGGAAAAACGCCAGGGCGAGCTGAGCGGCGAAGGTTTTGCCTGCGATGCCGTGCTCGCCCTCGGCGAGCCTGCCGACGAAATCATCAAACTCGCGCGTGAGAAAGAAGTCGATCTAATCGCGATGACTACGCACGGCCATCGTTTCGTCAGCGACATTCTTTACGGCGCGACCGCGGACAAAGTTCGGCATGCGGTAGAGGTGCCGGTGCTTCTTGTCCGCGCAGGAAAGTAAAACTGCGTGCGATTCCTTGGCCGCACGTTTAAAAAGAGGCGGTGAAGGTCCTTTTCCTCACCAACGAATATCCGCCGTATATTTACGGTGGTGCGGGCGTGCACGTGGATGGTCTCTCGCGCGAGCTGGCCAAGACGATGCCGGTGGAAGTGCGCTGCTTCGGCGATCAACATTTCAAAAAAGGCAAGCTCGAGGTCACCGGTTTCGAACTGGATGCGCGCAATTTCACTTGCCCGAAACCGTTGCAATCGGTTTTCGGCGCGGTCCGTCGCTGCATCGACTTCAACACCACGAACATCGATGCCGATCTCGTGCACTGCCACACTTGGTACAGTCACTTCGGCGGCATTCTTGCCAAGCTGAATTACGGAATTCCGCTGCTCATCACCGTTCATTCCCTCGAACCGCTCCGGCCATGGAAACGGGAGCAGCTTGGCGGCGGTTACGATTTCTCGCTTTGGATCGAGAAAACCGCGCTGGAGATGGCAAACGCAATTATTGCTGTTTCAAACGAAACCAGACGCGACATCGAGCGATTGTTCGATGTCGATCTAACGCGGGTGCACGTGATTCACAATGGCATCGACCTCGAGCAATACCGGAAAGTCGATTCAACCGCTGCGCTCAAGCGCCATGGAATCGATCCAACCAAACCGTACTTGCTCTTCGTTGGCCGAATCGCGCGGCAAAAAGGGATCATTCATCTCGTCCGCGCAATCCAATTCATGGACAAAGATTTTCAAATTGTGCTTTGCGCGGGCGCACCCGACACGCCTCAGATCGCTGTGGAGATGAAAGAAGCGGTTAAGAGCGCGGCCAAAAGGCGCTCCGACATCATTTGGATTGAGGAGATGGTCGATAGAGAGGCGGTCATCGAACTTTACTCGCACGCGGCTGTGTTTTGTTGCCCCTCGATCTACGAACCTTTCGGCATCATCAACCTCGAAGCGATGGCATGCGAGACCGCAGTCGTCGCGAGCGCGGTCGGTGGAATTAAAGAAGTCGTGGTCGATGGCGATACCGGTTTTCTCGTTCCGCTCGAGCAAATGAAAGAAAGCCCGTTCGAACCGACCAATCCCGAAAAATTTTCGTGTGATCTCGCTGCGCGCATCAATCAGCTCATGAAAGATCGAACCGTGCGCGAAAAATTCGGCCTGGCCGGAAGAAAACGCGCCGAAGAGAAATTCAGTTGGTCAGCAATTGCTCAGCAAACGCGAGAACTTTACGAATCGTTAATTCGGTAGGGCAAGATGCTGTCGAGCCGACTAAAATTTTTGTAGGGGAAGCCGTTGGCTTCCCATGGGACGACAGCGTCGTCCCCTACAACAATCAGCGTAAACCGGTATCGCAGTTCCACTGAACCCTTGTCATCTTGCCTGCAACAACATCGGCCTCGAAGGGGCCAAACTTCCCGATTCCACTTTTCTTGCCCTCCCTTGAAACCGTATAGTGACCGGGAGCCAGCGAAATCCGAAACTGGCCCTGATCGTCGGTGGTGAAGGATGTAACCGCGCCCTTTTCGTTTTCCACGACGAAAGCAACCTTGGCGAGCGGCCCCGAGTCGGGAGTATCGGCTCTCGATGGCCCGCCACGAATGGGACTTACCGTAATCACTCCTTCGAGCCCTGTTCCGGATTCGGGCGTAGACATCGGCTGCGCTTCTGCTGACGAAAAGCAAGAAGACAGAACCAAGAGGGCCGGAATTATCCGGAGGGATTGTTTTGTGTTCATAGACGATGATCACATCGATGTTGTAACGATTCAACGCTGCAACGACGTCTTCTAAGCTATGTTTGTCGATCGGATCAAAATCTTTGCCAAAGCCGGAAATGGCGGGCGTGGTTCCGTCAGTTTTCGGCGGGAGAAGTTTGTGCCCAAAGGTGGCCCGGATGGCGGCGATGGTGGCCGCGGCGGCGACGTGATTCTACGCGCCGATCAGCACGTCGATAATCTTACGGGTCTTTTTTATGAGCCGATCGTCAAAGCGAAAAATGGCGGACACGGGATGGGGAAGAAGATGTATGGTCGATCGGCGCAGGCCAAGATCGTGAAGGTGCCGGAGGGGACGATTGTTTGGCGAACGGAAGAGGCAAAACGTCCAACCCCGAAAAACTCTCGGGGCAGACTGTCCAACGCTCAACGTCCGACGCCCAATGCGGAAGCGCATGACGCGGGATCTGATCAATTCGCAATCGCCGCTCCGCAATCCAAAATCGAGTTAGTTGTCGATCTTACGCGCGACGGCCAGGAGTTTGTGCTTTGTCGCGGCGGCGCGGGCGGGAAGGGGAATGTTCACTTCAAAAGCTCGCGCAATCGCGCGCCGCGCCAATACACCGAAGGCGAGGAAGGCGAGAAGGGACATTTTTTGCTCGAGCTGCGGACGATCGCCGATGCCGGGCTCGTCGGCTATCCGAATGCCGGAAAATCGACCTTGCTGAGAAAAATCTCAGCGGCGCGTCCCAAGGTTGCGCCCTATCCGTTCACGACGCTGCATCCGATCATCGGTGTGGTTGAGTTTTCGGGTTATCGCCGCGCAACGATCGCGGACATTCCGGGTTTGATTAAGGATGCGCATCGCAATCTTGGACTCGGGCACGATTTTTTGCGACATATCACGCGCTGTCACGTTTTGCTTTTCGTTGTCGATGTTGCGGGGAGCGAAGGACGCAATCCGGTCGAAGATCTCCAGAATCTCCGGCGCGAAATCGATCTTTACGATCCCAATCTATCGAAGAGACCATGGTTCGTGGTGGCAAACAAAATGGATTTGCCCGGGGCGGCTGAAAATTTGCCGGCCCTGCAAAAAAGATTCTCTGCCGTGGAGCTTGCGCCGATCTCTGCCGCAACCGGTCAAGGCGTCGATGCCTTCAAAACAAAACTGGAACAATGGCTGGCCAGTGCATCAGAACGGGATCGACATCTTGCTTCCCAGAAGACCGAACAGACTGTGTCCGCCGATTAAGAACTAGACAACAGACAAAGGCACGCACACAGTCAGGCACTTTTAATGGGCAAACGAGTGGTAGCCAGCTATTGCAGTTCGTTCCTCAAGCCGGAAATGTTGCACATTTACCGGCAGGTAAAGGCGCTGCGCGGTATGGAGACATTTGTCGTTACCAAAGCGGTGCAGAACGCGGAGCTCTTCCCATTCCGCGATATTGAAGTTATCCCACGGCGCTCTACGAACCTTTTGCGACACGGCTGGCTCAAGTTTGTCAAACGCGAGCCACCGATCGTTTATCGCGGCGAATATCAGATACTTTCGTCGATGTTGGAGCGCCGCGGAGCCGATCTCATGCACATTTACTTTGGTCACACCGGGGTGCATCTATTGCCCTTTATCGAGCAATGGGACAAACCGTGCGTGGTTTCATTTCACGGGGCTGATGTGGCGGTTAAGGAGGACATAGCAGATTATCCCGCGAAGTTGCGCCGGTTGTTTGGCGCTGTGCCGTTGGTTTTCGCGCGTTCCCAGTCGCTCGCCAATCGATTAATCCAATTCGGCTGTCCGCCCGAAAAACTTCGCATCAATCGGACAGGCGTTCCCCTGGAAGAATTCCCATTCGTAGATCGACAACAGCCCCGGAATGGCTGCTGGAGAATGATGCAGGCGTGCCGTTTAATTCCAAAAAAGGGCCTGGCCACCAGCCTGCGCGCGTTCGCGATTTTTAAAAAGGACAATCCGCACGCCGAATTCTTCATTGCCGGAAAGGGACCGCTGCAGCCGGAATTGGAAATGCTCGCGGCCGGTCTCGGTATTTCGAAGGATGTGCACTTCGTCGGCTTTCTCTCGCAACCGAAACTCATGGAGCTCTACGCGAGCTCGCACCTGTTTCTGCACCCGAGCGAAACGCCGCCGGATGAAAACCAGGAAGGCATCCCGAACTCGATTCTGGAAGCGATGGCGACCGGTTTGCCAGTCGCGGCGACGCTGCATGGTGGTATCCCGGAAGCGATCGAGCATGGGTGCAGCGGCTGGCTTGTGCCGGAGGAGGACCACATTGCCTTGTCCAACGCGATGCAGGAAATTACAAGCTCGCCCCGGGCATTGATCGAGATGGGATGGCGTGCCCGCGAAGCGGTGGTGCGGCGTTTTGAACAGGAAGCGCAGGCGCGGTTGCTCGAATTGTTTTACGAAGAAGCGATCGCAATGCGGAATGCCGGAGAGCCTGCAAAATCTGAGGCGCTAACTCCACTGGCTCCGCAATTCGCCGAGCACGTGACGGCAAATTAGATCTCGCCCGGAAAATTTTGTTTCTTGTCATCCGGGCAAAACGCGCTTTGATATGCGCGACGCCAGCGTCCCCGTGTATTGAGTGCTCCGGCCCAGGCCGCCGTCGCACCGGCCGGAAAGATTGGGGCCGCGGCATTTCAACGATCTGAATGCACTACAGTTTTTTCCAACGCTTATCATTATCGATCCTGGCGCTCTCCTGCGGATGTATTTTCGCGACGTCGACAATGGCGGCTGAAGCCGGGCCGGCGGTGCCGCTGAAGCCTGCGGAACTCGTTCGTATCGGAAAGTTTGCGATTACCAACTCGATGCTGGTAACGTGGATTGTAGCGGCTGGAATCATCGTTTTCGCGCAATTAGCGACACGAAAGATCAAGCCGATTCCGAGCGGCATCCAAAATTTTTGGGAATGGCTGGTTGAAGGCCTTTACAACTTCCTCGAAGGAATCATCGGCCGAGAACTGGTGAGCAAGACATTTTGGTTTTTCGCGACAATTTTCATCTTTATTTTATTTGTGAATTGGTTCGGCCTCGTTCCAGGCGTCGGGACGATTGGGTGGGGTCATTACGACTCGACAACGGGTGTCTTTCATGTCGATCGACCCCTGCTGCGCGGAGGCAACGCCGACCTTAATATGACCACGGCGATGGCGGTGATCTTCTTTCTGCTCTGGATCGTTTGGGCGATCCAGGCAAACGGCGTCGGCGGATTCTTGCGTCACCTCTTTGGTCCGAAAGGTGAGACAACGGGTTTCTTGAAGATTATGTTAGTCGTCATCTTCTTCATGGTCGGATGGCTCGAGGTTGTTTCCATCCTCTTTCGTCCGGTTTCACTGAGTTTTCGACTTTTCGGAAATGTTTATGCGGGCGAAAGTACTTTAGAGGTGATGTCGAACATGGTGCCGTTTCTTTCGTGGCTGATCCCGATTCCGTTTTATTTTTTGGAGCTACTTGTCGGAATTGTTCAAGCGCTCGTTTTTATGCTACTAACAGCCGTTTTCACTCTCCTAATCGCACAACATGGACCGGAGGACGCACACTAATTAACTTTTGGGCGATCTCACAGCGAAATCGCCAAATTAAGCACAAAGGAAAAACTATGATGTTACCACTGCTGGCAGAAATGACCGGAAGCATTCACGTTGGCCTCGCCGCGATGGGCGTTGGAATAGGGATTGGCCTTACCGGTATGGGTATGGCAAACGCGGTCGGCCGCAATCCCGGCGCTTTCACTCCGATTCTAGTGCATGGGATTCTGGCAATCGCATTCACGGAGGCGATCGTGTTCTACGCTCTCTTTCTCCTTGCTCATTAAGATTCTTGGGAACGGCGGCGATTGCCGCTGCGCCTGAGCTTTCGTTATGAACGTGATGATTATAGCTGCGAGCGGGGGGTTTACTGACATGTTGCGCGATACAGCCAACACCTTCGGTTGGAATCCGTGGTTGTTTTTGTCGCAAGTCATCAGCTTCGTGATCGTCGCGCTTTTGCTGCGCCGCTTTGCTTACAAACCGATCCTCGCCGTGCTGGAAGAGCGCCGCCGGCGGATTGAGGAAGGCTTGATCAACGCGGACAAAATCAAAAAGGAGCTCGCCGAAGCTGAAAAACGCTACGCGGAGATTCTGGCCAAAGCTAATGCTGACGCGCAAAAAATGATCGACGAGGCGCGCGAGAGCGGCGCCCAGGTGGCTGAACGCAAACAGCAAGAAGCGGTCGCCGCCGCGGAGCAGATCATCGCGAAAGCGCGTGAAGCCAGCAGGATCGAGCATGAGCGCACGATGGAGGCCTTAAAACGCGAGCTCGGACGGCTGGTGGTCGATACAACAGCGAAAGTCACTGGCAAAGTGCTTACTTCCGACGATCAAAGGCGGCTTCAGGAGGAAGCGGCGCGTCAACTGGCCTCATGAAGATCAATAAGGAAATTCGCCGGCTTTCCCGGGAAATGGTGCGCGCCAGTTTCACCGATGGCCAGCTTGATCGCGGAAAGATTGCGTCCCTGGTGCAGTCGTTGATCGCCAAGAAGCCGCGCAACTGCATCGGCATCCTCCAGAATTATAAACAACTTCTTCGCCTTGAGATCGAGAAACGCCATGCGCGAATCGAAAGTGCGACCGAACTGAGTGCGGAGACAAATTCACGAATCCTCCAGAACCTCAAAAAAAAATACGGACGCGATTTAACTACGGAGTTTGTTGTGAATCGTGAACTTCTCGCCGGAATGCGCATTCGCGTGGGGAGCGACGTTTGGGACGGCAGCGTGCGCCATCGGCTGGAAAGTCTCCGGCAACAATTCTAACCAACCAGAATCATGAGCAGCATACTTGAGGAGATCGAAACAAAAATCGCGGGGCTAAAAACATCGACGACGAAAAGCAACGTCGGTGTCGTGCGCGAAACCGGCGATGGCGTCGCCCGCATCGAAGGTCTTAGCGAAGTCATGCTGAACGAGATGATTGAATTTCCAAACGGAGTTTTTGGTCTTGCCTTAAATCTCGAAGAGACAGAGGTGGCCGCGATATTGCTGGCTGAAGCGACGACAGTCTCGGAAGGCGATGAAGTAAAAACCACCGGTAAACTCTTGCAGGTGCCTGTGGGCAAAGCGTTGCTCGGGCGCGTCGTGAATACGCTCGGTCAGCCCTTGGATGGCAAAGGCAAGATCAACACCGATTCGTTCTATCCGCTGGAAAAAATCGCGCCCGGCGTGATCAAACGCCGCAGCGTCAGCCAACCAGTGCAGACCGGCATCATGGCTATCGACGCGATGATTCCGATCGGTCGCGGGCAGCGCGAGTTGATCATCGGCGATCGCGCGACTGGCAAGACGACGATCGCGATCGACACGATTATCAGCCAGGCGCGCCTGAACAAAGCGGCCGAAGATGCGAACAACAAAGATTATCGTCCGCTTTATTGCATTTATGTCGCCGTTGGCCAGAAAAATTCCAACGTGGCGCGCGCTCTCGATGTTCTCGAACGAGAAGGGGCGATGCCTTACACCACGATCATCTCCGCGACCGCGTCCGACAGCGCGACGAACCAGTATCTCGCGCCGTTCGCAGGCGCAGCGATGGGTGAATGGTTCATGGATAACGGGATGGATGCGCTCATTATCTACGACGACTTGTCGAAGCACGCGGTCGCGTATCGGCAGGTTTCGCTGGTGCTGAAGCGGCCTTCCGGTCGCGAAGCTTATCCGGGCGACGTCTTTTATTTGCACTCGCGCTTGCTCGAACGGAGCGCGCGCGTGACTGAGGAATTTGGGGGCGGCTCCCTCACCGCGCTGCCGATTATCGAGACGCAAGCCGGCGACGTGTCTGCTTACATTCCGACAAATGTGATCTCAATCACGGATGGTCAGATTTATCTAGAGACCGATCTGTTTTATCAGGGCGTGCGGCCCGCCATCTCGGTTGGTCTTTCGGTCAGCCGCGTCGGTTCCGCCGCGCAAATCAAAGCCATCAAGCAAGTGGCTGGCAAGGTGAAACTCGATCTTGCGCAGTTCCGCGAGCTGGCCGCATTCGCGCAATTTGGCTCCGATCTTGATGCGGCGACAAAGGCGCGTCTCGATCGTGGTCAACGCATTGTCGAGCTTTTTAAGCAAAAACAATACAATCCAATCCCGGTCGAGGAACAGGTCGCGGTGATGTGGGCCATGCAAAACGGATATCTCGATCCTGTTCCGGTCGATCGCGTAAAAGAATTCCAAAGTAAGCTGCAAGATTATCTGGGGACGCGGAAGCAAGGCCTGCTTAGATCGATCCGCGAGAAAAAACAGCTTGATGAAGATCTCGAGGCGCAACTCAAAGCTACGCTCGATGAATTCAAAACAACCTGGCAATGATCTCGCTGGTCGCGCTTGATTCAGCCATGGCTTCCGCGCGCGCGATCGATAATGTCCAAAGCGCGATCTATCTGATTCGCGGCCAGCTTGTCATGGTGGATTCGGATCTGGCTGCCATCTACCAAGTCACGACAAAAAGGCTGAATCAGCAGTTCACGCGAAATCGCAAACGATTCCCGGTAGACTTCGCTTTTCGACTTACGGCTGGGGAATTTACAAACTTGAGGTTGCAATTTGCAACCTCAAACGGGCGAGGGGGCCGCCGTTATCTTCCGTGGGTTTTTAGAAGCGATTCGGCGGCAGGCTGGCAGCCCGCCGGCCCCACAGCCGAGACGGCCGTGCCACTTTTTAGCAATCCGCAATTCGCAATCCGAAATCCGAGACTCTAATGGCGAACACAAAAGACATCCGGCGTCGGATCAAGTCCATCCGCAACACCGCACAGATTACGAAGGCGATGCAGATGGTCGCCGCCTCCAAAATGCGCAAGGCGCAGCAGCACGCGCTGGCTGGCCGGCCCTACGCCGCGCTGATGAACAAAGTTCTGGTCTCGCTCCAAAAACGCACCGACCCGAGACTGCATCCGCTTCTTCACGTCCGGCCGCTCAAGAAAGAGCTGGTCCTGATCATCAGCACTGACAAAGGACTGGCTGGGGCGTTAAACACGAATCTTTTTCGCGAGGCTGCGAAGTTTGACGCGGCGAAGACGGCTTACGTGGTTGCAGGGAGAAAGGCGCGGCAGTTCGTCGCGCGCACCAAACGCGAGTTGCTGGCCGATTTCGAGTTGAAAGACGCGCCGACGTTTGTCGAAACCAAGCCGGTTGCGAAATTTTGCACGGAAAAGTTTTTGAATCGCGAGGTGGATAAGGTTTCCGTCCTCTTCACGCATTTCATCAATACGATCAGTCAGAGAGCAGTGGTGGAGACGCTTCTGCCCATCAGCAGTTTCGATTTGCCGAAAAAACACGATGGATCGGCCGAGGGCGAAGATGTCGATCCATTGCTCGGTTATGTTTTCGAACCGGGGGCCGAAGTGGTGCTCGACAGCATGCTGCCCTATTACATTCAGTATCAAGTTTTCCAAATGATCCTCGACGCGCGCGCTTCCGAGCACAGCGCGCGCATGGTCGCGATGAAGAACGCGACCGACAACGCGAACGAATTCATCAAGGATCTCACCCTCGAATACAACAAGATGCGCCAGGCCGGTATCACGACTGAGCTTCTTGAAATCGCGACCGCCCAAATGTCGCTCGGCGCCTAACGAACATTTATGAATAAAGGAAACATCGTTCAAGTCATCGGTCCCGTGGTGGACGTGGAATTTCCGGAAGTGAAGGAGTTGCCGAAAATCTACAACGCCCTCGAAATCGAGTACGAAGTCAACGGCAACCCAACCAAACTCACGCTCGAAGTGCAGCAGCATCTCGGCGAAAACTGGGTGCGCTCCATTGCCATGTCTTCAACCGAAGGTCTGAAGCGCGGCATGAGCGTGACCGATACCGGCGGTCCCATCTCCGTTCCCGTGGGCGAAGGCGTGCTTGGCCGCCTCTTTAACGTCACGGGCGATCCGGTTGACAATCGCGGCCCGGTGAAATTCACGAAGCGGTATCCGATTCATCGCCCGGCGCCGGGTCTCACAGAACAAGACGTGAAGGCTTCTATTCTGGAAACTGGAATAAAAGTCATCGATCTGGTCTGTCCGTTTTCGAAAGGCGGAAAAGTCGGCGCGTTCGGCGGGGCCGGTGTCGGCAAGACTGTCATTATCCAGGAGTTGATCAACAACATCGCGATGAAGCACGGCGGCGTCTCCATGTTTGCAGGCGTGGGCGAACGCTCGCGCGAAGGCAACGATCTTTACAAGGAAATGAGCGAAGCGGGTGTGATCGACCAAGAAGATTTGTCGAAGTCGAAAGTGGGAATGGTTTTCGGCCAGATGAACGAGCCGCCCGGCGCGCGTTTGCGCGTCGGACTTTCCGCCCTTGCTATGACCGAATTTTTCCGGGACGAACGCAACCAGGACGTTCTTCTTTTCATCGACAATATCTTTCGCTTTTCCCAAGCGGGCTCGGAGGTTTCAGCCTTGTTAGGCCGCACACCGTCCGCGGTCGGTTATCAGCCAACGCTCTCGGCCGAGATGGGCGATTTGCAGGAAAGGATTACATCAACAAATAAAGGTTCGATCACTTCTTTTCAGGCGGTTTACGTGCCGGCCGACGATCTCACCGATCCGGCGCCGGCAAACACCTTCGCGCATTTGGACTCGACCATCGTGCTCGAGCGCTCCATCGCCGAGCTCGGAATTTATCCGGCGGTCGATCCACTGGCATCGACATCGAAATCGCTCGCGCCGGAAATTGTTGGCGAAGAGCATTACGCCGTGGCTCGCGGCGTGCAGAAAGTGTTGCAGCGTTATCGCGATCTCCAGGATATCATCGCCATTCTCGGCATGGATGAATTGAGTCCTGAGGACAAGCTCTCGGTTTTGCGTGCGCGCAAGATTCAACGTTTCCTCAGCCAGCCGTTTCACGTGGCGGAAGTTTTCACCGGCAGCAAAGGTCAGTACGTCTCAATTGAGGAGACGGTGCGCGGGTTCAAAGAAATTCTCGATGGCAAACATGACGAAGTTCCCGAGCAGAATTTCTACATGAAAGGCAACATCGATATGATCAAGGAAGGCTAACGCCTTCCGTTAAACCGTGAATCGTTGCATCGTTACATCGGCTCCGAGCTACACGATCCTCCGATTTAACGATTTAACGATTTAACGAATCACCATGGCCACTCTAAAGCTCGAAATCGTTACTCCGGAAGCGAAGATTTATTCCGAAGACGTGGACATGGTCACGTTGCCGGGATCGGAAGGCGAGCTTGGCGTTTACCCGAAACATGTTCCATTGCTTACCACGCTGAAACCGGGAGAGCTGCGCGTGTTGAAAAATGGCCGCGAAACTGCGATGGCGGTCGGCGAGGGTTTCGTCGAGATCAAAGCGGAGGGCGTCTCGGTTTTGACCGACATGGCGCTCGAGGCCGAGAAAATCGATGCCGCAGCCGCCGAAGCCGCAGTTGAGCGGGCCAAAGTTGCGATGAAAGAAGATCACACGGCCGAAGAAGTCGCGGCTATTCAGGCCTCGCTGCAAAAAGCGCTCGCCCAGTTGCACGTCAAGCGCCGCCACCATCACGGGTAATAAATGTAGGAGGGACCTTGGCGTCCCGATAATCGCGGCGCCGAGGCCGCTCCCACATTAGCATTGGTCTTTTCTATGCCCTCGGCCTGTTGTTAGTTTTGGGAAATGCAAACGCCGACTCCGGAAATTCTCGGAATCATTGCCGGCAATGGCGTTTATCCGAGACAACTGGCTGACGCCGCGCGCAAAGGCGGCGTAAGGAAAATGGTCGCCGCGGCTTTCTCGAACGAAACCGATCCCGCACTCGGGCAACATGTCGATGTTATCGAATGGCTGCGCGTCGGGCAATTGAGCCGGCTTCTAAATTTCCTTCGCGAACAACAAGTTCATCATGCGATCATGGCCGGCCAAATTGGGCCGAAAAATCTTTTCGACCTCCGACCGGACTGGAAAGCGCTGCTTGTCCTCGCGAAAATCAAGCAACGCAATGCCGAATCCATTTTCGCAGCGATTGCGGACGAGCTTGCCAAAATCGGTGTCGATCTTTTGCCGGCGACGAGTTTTCTGGAAGATCAACTTGCGCCGGCGGGTTTGATTGCCGGACCGAAGCTTTCGCGTCGCGAAGAAGAAGATATCGATCTTGGCTGGAAGATGGCGAAGGAGATCGCGCGACTCGACATCGGTCAGACGGTGATTGTGAAAAATGGAACGGTGCTCGCGGTCGAAGCATTCGAAGGGACGAACGATGCAATCAAGCGCGGCGGCGGGCTCGCGCGCAAAGGCGCACTCATGATCAAAGTTGCCAAACCAAATCAAGATATGCGCTTCGACGTGCCCGTGATCGGCGTCGAAACCATTAAAGTCGCCGCTGAAGCAAAGCTGCGGGTCATTGCAGTCCAAGCCGACAAAACTTTGTTGCTTGAGCGCGATGCAATTATCGATCTTGCCGATCGCGCAAAGATTTCAATCGTCGCGCGCTAGTTGCAATCCGCGATCGAAAATCTAAAGTCTGCAATTCGTTAAACGGGGTCTTAGCTCAGTTGGTAGAGCGCCTCAATGGCATTGAGGAGGTCAGGGGTTCGAATCCCCTAGGCTCCAGTCCAGAAAGCTTTCGGGACTGTCGCGCCGTAGCCTTGGCGAAGGGACGACTCGGTAAGCCACTTTTCATTTTCGATTTTAGATTGCTAATTTTCGATTTAGCTTTCGCCAAATCTGGCGTGAAGCGATGCAAGGCGAGCAACAACTCATCGATGGCAAGATTGTGCGAGGCGAACACCCGCTTAATCTGGAGATGCCCTTCGAGAAGCTCGATGGCTTCATCACGCCGACGGAGGCGTTTTACGTTCGCACGCATTTCCCGATTCCGAAGATCGACAAAAGCAAATGGCGGCTGCGAGTGGAAGGCGAAGTGAAGAAACCGTTCGAGCTTGGCTACGACGAGCTGCTGAAGCTGGAAGCCAGAAAAATTCCGGTGACGCTGGAGTGCGCGGGAAATAATCGGGATTTTCTGGAGCCGAAAGTGAAAGGTGCGCAGTGGGGATTGGGTGCTGTCGGGAACGCGGAATGGACTGGCGTTCCATTGTCGATCTTGCTTGATCGCGCCGGAGTTAATTCAGGCACGGGCGACGTCATTCTGGAAGGCGCAGATGGCGGCAAGCTCGAAGATCCGAAGAGTCCAACCGGGGAATTAAGATTTGCGCGAAGCATTCCGCTGATGAAGGCGCGAGAAGATGTACTGCTCGCTTACAAAATGAACGAGATCGATCTTCCGGCGCAGCATGGATTTCCCTTGCGTGCGATTGTTCCGGGTTGGTACGCGATGGCTTCGATCAAATGGTTGAAAAGGATCATCGTAACGAACAAACCGTTCAACGGCTACTACCAGACGCTGGATTACGCCTATTGGAAAAGGCGAGGGGAGATCGCCGACCTCGTTCCGCTTTCGGAGATTGCAATCAAGGCAGAGATTGCGCGCCCCGCGGAGGGAGAAATTATTTCGGCCAATTCCAAAGTGCGCATTCACGGCGCGGCTTGGACGAGCGATAACGAAATTACAAAAGTCGAGATCAGCACCGATGGAGGATCGGCCTGGAAGGAAGCAAAGTTAATCGGCGCGGCCAAACGGAATGCATGGCGGCTATGGGAATTCGATTGGAAGACGCCTGCCAAACCGGGAAAGCAAAAGCTCATTGCGCGCGCGACCGATTCGCAAGGCCGAACCCAACCGATAGGACGCGATCCCGACTGCGGCACCTACATGATTAACCATCTCCTGCCGATTACGGTGGAGGTTCGTTGAAACTGTAGCGGCGCTCTATGAGCGCCGCATTATTCGACCGACGGTCACAACTGAAGTTGAACTTCAGTGCGATTTCGCCGTAAGGTCACGCGGTGTCACTCGTTTTTAAAACCGTTCAAACCGAAGGCATCGCCGAGCTTTCTTATTTGTTAGGCGACGATGATGAAGGCGTCGGGGCGATCTTCGATCCTCGGCCAGACGTGGAGGTGTACATCGAAATGGCACGTGAGGCGGGCCTTGCCATCACGCATATTTTTGAAACGCACATTCACGCCGATCTGGTGAGCGGTTCGCGCGAATTGTGCGCGCGGCTTGAGTCAGCCAAAATTTTTGTCAGCCACGAAGGCGGCGCCGAGTACGGATTCGAGCACGAGAAAGTAAAAGACGGCGCTCGTTTCACGTTTGGCGAAGTGCTTGTGACAGCGCGACACACACCCGGCCACACACCGGAACATTTGTCTTACTTGCTTGCCGAAGCCGATCATCCGGATACACCATGGGGCATTCTCACAGGCGACTCGCTTTTCGTTTCTTCCGCGGGCCGGCCTGACTTGTTAGGCGAGAAGCACACAAAGCAGCTGGCGGAGCAACAATTCCGAACGCTGCGCGATTTTTATCTCAAGCTCCCCGATCACGTGATGATCTACCCCAATCACGGCGCGGGCTCGCCCTGTGGCGCCGACATTGGCGCGCGCTTGAGCAGCACGATCGGTTACGAGAAAAAATTCAATAAGTTTCTCCAGTTCGACGATGTGAAGGCGTTTACCGATTACGCAATTAAGACGGCGCCGCCGGTGCCGCACTACTATCCGGTGATGAAGCAAGTGAATGCGAAAGGACCGGAGATTCTTGGGAATTTGCCGCGGGTTCCCGGTCTTCCACCCAAAGCGTTTAAGGAAGCGATCGGGAAAAAGGCCGGGGCGCTCGTTGACACACGAACAATGCTAGCGTTCGGCGGCGGTCACATCCCCGGCGCCTTGAACATCGGTGGGTCGCCAGTCCTTTCGATCTGGGCAGGTTGGATGCTCGCTTCTAATGAGCCGATCCTTCTCGTGCTCGAAAGCGATGGCGATCTCGAGGACATCGTGCGGCTGTTTATTCGCACGGGCTACACGAAGTTCGCCGGTTATCTGGTCGGCGGGATGAAAGCTTGGGACGCGGCAGGATTTCCGCACGAGGAGATCGGTCAAATGACTATCCACGAACTGAACAAGCAAGGAGCGACCTTGCAGATCATCGATGTACGCTCGCCGGGGGAATGGAAAAAGGGGCACGTTCCCGGCGCGCGTCACATTTTTTTGCCAGAGCTGAGAAAGCGCGTGGGTGAACTTGATCGCACAAGGCCAACTGCGGTGTACTGCGGAAGTGGTTATCGCGCCAGCATCGCTGCGAGCATTTTGAAGGAGGAAGGTTTCGACGAACTCTGGAATGTGCCGGGTAGTTGGGAAGCCTGGAAGAAAGCGAAGTTTCCCGTTGAAGGAGCCGACGGCAAATGAACACGGTCGAAGCGACGATCCCGCGACGTTCGTTTGGGCAAACGATGCGCCCCGATGTTTGGTGGGTTCAACCGCTGCTCGTCTTCCTCGGATTGTCGACCTTCATCGTTTACTCCACCTGGGCGGCATTCCAGGGAGCACACTACTATTTCGGCAATTACATCTCGCCCTTTTATTCGCCGGAAATTTTTGGTGACTCGCCCCACAATTGGTTCGGGCCGAAACCAAATTGGTGGCCGAGTTGGCTTTTGTTTTCACCGGCGCTTCTGATTCTGTGGGCGCCGGGCGGATTCAGACTCACCTGCTATTATTATAGAGGGGCCTACTACAAAGCCTTCTGGGCCGACCCGCCGGCGTGCACGGTCGGTGAGCCGCGCAAAACTTATCTCGGCGAGCGTTCCTTCCCACTTATCATGCAAAACGTGCACCGCTACTTTCTTTATCTTGCGCTCTTTTTCATTTTTGTCCTTGCCTACGATGTTTGGGAAGCGCTCTGGTTCGTCGATCCAATCAGCGGCCACAACTCCTTTGGTATCGGGGTTGGAACGCTTGTTCTAGCGATCAATGTGGTTTTGCTCGGCGGCTACACCTTCGGTTGCCATTCGTTGCGTCATTTGGCCGGCGGATTTCTCGATCAATTCTCCAAGTCTCCTACTTGTTATCGTGCCTATGCCTGTGTGAACTGTTTCAATCGCCGCCACATGATGTGGGCGTGGCTCAGTTTGTTCTGGGTCGGCTTTTCCGATCTCTACGTGCGCCTTTGCTCGATGGGCGTGTGGACGGATTGGAAAATCCTATAAAAAAAGCGCGCGTCCGGGTCGATTTTGGAAAGGCGAATTTTATCGCCGTGCCGTGCTTTAACTGCCGGTGATTTCATTTTTCCGAATTATCTCACCGCCAAATCTTGCTCGATAAATTTTCGAATTGCAGGTGCCGGCATCGCCCCGGCTTGCCGCGCCACCTCGATTCCATTCTTGAACAACGCCATTGTCGGAATAGCAGTGACGCGAAACCGCCGTGCGAGGCTCGGCACTTCTTCGGTGTTCACTTTTGCGATGAGCAAGTGACCCGCGGTTTCGTTTGCCACTTTGCGCACTTCAGGCGCGACCATTTTGCATGGGCCGCACCATGGCGCCCAGAAATCAACTAAGACGGGCAAGGCTGAGTGGCTCACGAGTGCGTCGAACACGAGGTCGCTTTTCACGTCCACCGGGACGCCTGGAGCATGCAGTTCGGTCTGGCACTTGCCGCAGTGAAAGGTTCGCCGCAACGCTTCATACTTCAGACGGTTGCGCTGTCCGCATTTCGGACAGGTGATGAGCAGTCCTCGATTGTCGGCTTCCATTGCGTTCATACGAAAGCTTCGTTCATCGCGGGGAATTCGCGCGTGATAAACGGTTGAGCGGATAAAAGTTCGCATTTAGAAGTTGGATGCTTTAAACGCTGCATCGATTCAACCCGCGCCATGGCCGATTATGAAACTGTTCAGCACGATGTTTTAGTGATCGGTGCCGGCGGCGCCGGACTGCGTGCCGCGATCGAGGCATCGGCCGCGGGAGTTTCAGTCGGACTCGTTTGCAAATCGCTTCTTGGCAAAGCGCACACGGTCATGGCGGAAGGCGGAATCGCGGCCGCCCTGGCCAATGTCGATGACCGGGATAACTGGCAAGTTCATTTCGCCGACACGATGCGCGGCGGTCAATATGTAAACCAGTGGCGCATGGCCGAACTGCACGCGAAAGAAGCGCCCGATCGCGTGCGCGAACTGGAAGCGTGGGGCGCGGTTTTCGATCGGACGAAAGATGGCCGGATTTTGCAACGAAATTTCGGCGGCCACAAATACCCGCTTCTTGCGCACGTTGGCGACCGCACCGGGCTGGAAATGATTCGCACGCTGCAGGATCACGGCGTGCATCAGGGAATCGAGGTTTACATGGAGCACACTATTCTTTCGCTGCTCAAAGATGGCGATCGCGTCGTTGGCGCGTTTGGTTACGAGCGCGAGCGCGGCCGATTCAAGATTTTTCGCGCCAAAGCAATCATCCTCGCGACCGGCGGCATTGGCCGCGCCTACAAAATCACCAGCAACAGTTGGGAGTACACCGGCGACGGACATTCACTCGCCTACGAAGCCGGCGCGGAATTGATCGACATGGAGTTCGTGCAATTTCATCCCACCGGAATGGTTTGGCCGCCGAGCGTCATGGGAATTTTGGTGACTGAAGGCGTGCGCGGTGAAGGCGGAATTCTCACCAATAAAGAGGGCCGCCGCTTCATGTTCGACGAGATTCCGGAGAACTACAAAGCACAAACCGCCGACAACGAAGATGAAGGTTGGCGCTATTGCCAGGGTGATAAAAACTCGCGCCGTCCTCCGGAATTACTGACGCGTGATCACATTTCACGCTGCATCGTGCGCGAGATCAAGGAGGGCAGGGGAAGTCCGCACGGCGGCGTCTATCTCGACATCGCGTGGATCAAACAAAAGCTTCCCAACGCAGCCGAATACATCAAACGGAAACTGCCAAGCATGTATCACCAGTTCAAGCAACTGGCCGACATCGACATTACCGAGCAAGCGATGGAAGTCGGGCCGACAACGCACTACATCATGGGCGGGATTCATGTCGATCCAGACACGCAAATGTCGCGCCTGCCGGGGCTGTTTGCCGCAGGCGAATGTGCAGCCGGCATCAATGGCGCGAACCGGCTCGGCGGGAATTCGCTTTCCGATCTCTTGGTTTTCGGAAAACGCGCCGGAGAATTCGCGGCGAAATTCGCGAAAGAGAATTCGTTAGGCAAAATCGACAACGAAAAGGTCGACAATGCGGCGCGCGCTGCGGTCGAGCCATTCGAACGAAGTACCAGCGAGAATCCGTACGGGGTGCAACGCGATTTGCAGGAAAGCATGCAGGACCTTGTCGGCATCGTGCGTAATGAAAGTGAAATGCGGAGCGCGCTGGACAAGATCGACAGTCTCCGAGCCCGCGCTGATAGAGTCGGCGTTATCGGAAACCGGGAATACAATCCCGGCTGGCACACCGCGCTCGATCTCAAAAATCTGCTGACCGTCTCCGAAGCGATTGCGCGCGCAGCGTTGGAGAGAAAAGAAAGTCGCGGCGCGCAATTCCGCGAAGATTATCCGGACAAAGATGACCGTTTCTCCAAGGTGAACACAATGATTTCAAAGGCGCTCGATGGATCGATGCAGATCCGGTTGGAACCGCTTCCGGAAATGCCGGACTATTTGAAGCAGGTGATTGAAGAGAATGGGTGAAGGGATGAAGAGTTGAAGCGATGAAGAGTTGAAGCGATGAAGAGTTGAAGCGATGAAGAGGACAGAAAATAAAGCGAAGCATTATCAGACGTTCGAGGATTTGGAAGTTTATCAAGTCGCGCGCGAACTCCGAAAAGCGATGTATCGAGTTGCGAAACGACTGCCAGACGAAGAGAAATTTGGATTAGCAAGCCAGATGCGGCGGGCCGCACTGTCGCTTACGAACAACATCGCCGAGGGGCATGGACGATTTCATTTTCTTGAGCAAATCAAATTTATGTTACAAGCGCGTGGATCTCTCGAGGAACTGCTTGATGACCTCAATGTCTGCGAAGATGAGCAGTACCTACCGTTAGCGGAAATCGAAAAGCTTAAGCAAGACGGTTGGCGCGTTCACAAACTGATCAATGGTTACATTCGTTTCCTCCGCACCAGGATTACCGAAGGTTTTTCTCGGGTGCAAGAATCGCCGGTGGATAAAGAGATTAGTGAGGAGGAATTCAACGAGTTGCTCTTTGGCCGCTTCAACTCTTCATCGCTTTAACGCTTCAACAATGCCTATTGCCACGTTCAAAATCTGGCGCGGCGACGCGAAGGGCGGCGAGTTTCGCGAGTACGCGACGGACGTCTCCGAAGGAATGGTCGTGCTTGATGCCGTCCACGACATCCAGCGCACGCAAGCGAACGACCTTGCCTGCCGATGGAATTGTAAAGCGGGCAAGTGCGGCTCGTGCTCTGCAGAAGTGAACGGGATGCCCAAGCTCATGTGCATGACGCGCATGAGCGATCTGCCGTTGGACAAACCGGTAACGATCGAACCGATGAAAGCTTTCCCGATCACAAAGGATTTGATCACGGATGTTTCATGGAATTTTCGGGTGAAGAAGAAGATCAGGAAATTCAAGCCGCGCCCGCCTGACGCGCCCGATGGAACGTGGCGGATGCAGCAGCAGGACATCGATCGCGTCCAGGAGTTCCGGAAATGCATCGAATGTTTTCTTTGTCAGGATGTTTGCCACGTCCTACGCGATCATCAGAAGCACGATCAGTTCATCGGACCGCGCTTCTTAATTCATGTCGCCGCGCTGGAGATGCATCCGCTCGATACCGAAGATCGCATTGAAGAATTGCGGAACGCGCAAGGCATTGGGTATTGCAACATCACGAAGTGTTGCACAAAGGTTTGTCCGGAAAGCATCGAGATCACTGATAATGGGATCATTCCGTTGAAGGAGCGAGTGGTGGACGAGTTTTACGATCCCCTGGGTTGGTTTTGGAGATGGGTGAAGAAGACGTTAAATAGTTAAAAATGTTACAAAGTTACAAGGTGAAAAAGTGGTTACTGTTTTAACGATTTAACTCTTTTAACTTCTTAACTCCTGCGAAGCGAGGATGTCCGAACTCAAATCACTTCACAAAGAAGCAATTCCCGCCGCACTGGAAAAGGCGACGCGGTATCGTCTGCTTAACGAACCAGCGGAAGCGGAGAGCATTTGCCTCGATGTGTTGAAGGCCGATCCCGAAAATCAGGAGGCGATTGTTACCCTGCTGCTGGCGTTGACCGATCGCTTCGAAAAAGGCTACGGCGTCAGCGACACGCAGGCGAAGGAACTGTTGTCCCGAATCAAGAGCGAGTACGAACGTGCCTATTACGCCGGAATTTTCAACGAGCGCCGCGCTAAAGCCAAATTAAGACAGGGAACACCGGATTGTCGATTTCAGGCTTACGACCTATTTCGCGAAGCGATGAACTGGTTTGAAAAAGCGGAAGCAATTCGTCCGTCCGGCCACGACGATGCGCTCCTTCGCTGGAACACTTGCGCCCGCATCATTGCGCGAAACAATCTCGTCCCGCGCGAAGAAGAAGAACGGATCGAGTTCCCGCTCGAATGAAATTGCAGCCGCCTCGCCTTATCGAGGCGTACGGTGGATCGAGTAGTCCCTTGGCGCGCCATAGCTACTGCGAAGGCGGGCGCGAAGCGAGGAGGTGGAACGCGCGCTCCGAGCGCGTTGTTAATTCCACGCGGCGAAAGCCCGCCTAATATTTTAGCATCGCCTGGCGGAGCGGTCGATCCACCTACACAATCGCGCCGCCGCACTCGAACCGGTGGGTGCAAGAAATAATGCCCGAAATGATGCTCAAGATACACTGGTTTAAACCGGTCTTCGTTTGTCAGATCAAATTCGCGGAGTGGACGTGCGATGGGAAATTGCGGCAGCCGGTTTTTCTTGGGTTACGCGAGGACAAAGCGCCGGCTGAAGTTAGACGCGAACAATAAGTAGCCCCGCTTCGCGTGAAGCTACGGCGAGTCGAGAGGTTACGGCGTGACAAGCTGCAGCGGATTTCTGTAACGGTTATTTTGTGAAGTTCTCCAGGGATCGTTGAATTGTGATTTCCTTAGGGTCACAACAGGTAGCAGATATCTCTATTTCGTCTTCGCCTCCCTTTCCTCCGCCCGTCAGTAGAGTAATCTTCGCATTTTCCAAATCTTCAGCGGTGAATCCGTTTCTGATGAGGACCTGTTTGGCCAAGGCTACCTCGTTCAGCTTGACCGCTCTCATCAGCTGGTCGCGTTCATCCTTATTCGCGTGGATCCGGGCCTGGGCTTCAGTGGCTTTTTTCTGCAGCGATGCGGCGTCAGTTCTTGAAGGTGGATCGGCGAAATGGGGGTTTTGTTCTCCACTAGTCACTTGCGCTCGCGCCGTGGCCGGAACAGCCATGAGGCCGAGTAATGCGAGGATGGAGAGTATGATACTGCGCAGGCGTTTCATACGAGCCAGGATCATGATCCCCTTTTTCAAACTGCTGTCAATCGGAGAGACTCATTAGGCTGAGGTTACAAGGGGTACGGCCAGAGGCCAATGTTAAAGAGTGAAAAAGTTACACTGTTAAAGGGATAAGGCCGAAGGTAAGAGATCAAAGAAGGTACCGGCGTTGAAACGTTGAAACGGCGAAGATGCCTCATTCCATCAATGCTAAAGTCAAAAAAGTTAGAAGAATTTAACAACCAGAGGTTGGCATCAGCCTGACGGATTGCCGCCGCCGCCATCTTCGCAGTCAAAATAAAGGCTCGACATTGCTTCGGACATTGTTCAAGAATCGCCGCATCAATAGGAATACACATATGAACGCACGGCTCCGCCTCGCTACGCTTGCCGTCATTTTCGGGCTCCTCTCGCCTATTACTTCCACCATGCACGCGCGGGTGCTGGGACCCGAGGCCATCGAGGTGCCCGACGGTACACGCAAATGCATAAAGCCGAAAGACCGTGCACCGAAACCGACCGATGTGCTGTTCGCGCCGCTGACCTGCCTCGAGCCAGTGGTCAACGTGAGCGCCACGGCCGGCAATCAGGCTGAGAGTTTCGTGGTCGTCAACCCGACCAATCCAAACAACCTCGTCGCCATCTCGAACACCAATGCAAACAGTATCTTCCGCGCATACTCATTTGATGGCGGCACGACCTGGACGCGCGGCACGATTGCTACAAATGTGGCGTGCTGTGACGGGCAGGCGGTCTTCGACACGTTCGGCAATCTGTTCGTGGTCTATATCAACAACAGCGTCAATCAAATCAATGTCATCTTGAGCACCGACGGCGGCATCACATTCAGTGCACCGCTAACCGTGGGCACCGGCAGCATTGACCAACCCTCGATCGCTGTGGGCAACGGCAGCGTGTGGGTCGACTGGAACCAGAGCGGAAGTATGGTCGCGCGTGGCGCGCCAGTGACGGGTCTCGGTACTTGGGGACCCTTCAACGCGCTACAGACAATCCCGTCAGCAACTGGCAGCTTTGGGGGTATCGCCGTTGGGCCTGGTCCAAACGGCGGCAAGGTCATAGTGACCTACCAGAGCCCGACTGGTGGGCAGGGTCCGGCGACGATCTACGCCAATGTAGACGCGGACGGTTTGGGAGCGGGCGGTTTCGGCCCGCGCATCACCGTTACGTCAACCAATGTGGGCGGCTTCGACTACATCCCGGCGCAAAGCGAACGCTCAATCGACGCTGAGGCCGGGATGGTATGGGACGCGACCGGTGGACCGTTCAACAACCGCATCTACTTGGTGTACACAGAGGAGCCGGTCAACGAGAGCAACGACACCGAGATTTACGCGCGCACATCGACGGATGACGGCGGGACCTGGACCGCGCCGGTGCGGGTGAACGACGATCCACTTGGGCCGATCCGCAGCCAGTTTTTGCCCTATATCGTGCTCGATCACACCACCGGCACGGTGGCAGTGGGCTTTCACGATTGTCGCAATGACAACGGCGTACCCGGTCCAGGCGGGACGAACAATATTCCTAACGACGACGCGGAATACTACGGCACCTATAGCACCGACGGCGGCGCGACTTGGGCGACGAACGTACGGTTGAGCGGCGGGTTCTCGAACGCGACGGCGTCGGGCAACGGCATTGACTTTGGTGACTACGTTGGTCTGGACGCGCACGCGGGCAAGCTCTACACGGTGTGGGCGGACAACGCGAACTGCGATGGCACGAACCCCGATGGCACGTTGCACGCGTTCGACCTGTACACGAACACACTCATGCTCCCGACGCCGCCGGTGCCGAGTAGCGCGGTCTCTCGCAAGGTCCACGGCGCAGCCGGCACCTTTGATGTTCCCCTGCCGCTGACTGGCAATGTGGGAGTGGAATGTCGTAGCGGAGCCACAAACGATTATCAGATGATCATTAACTTCGCGAACTCGGTCACGGTCGGCAGTGCCTCAGTGACTTCTGGCACCGGCAGCGTAAGCAGCTTCAGTGTCAGTGGCTCACAGGTCACCGTCAATCTGACTGGGGTAACGAACGTCCAGCGAATCACGGTTACGCTCATTAACGTGAACGATGGAACACACACGGGCAACGTTCCCATTTCCATGGGCGTGCTGGTCGGTGATGTGAATGGCAACGCCGTCGTCAATGCCTCCGATGTCAGCCTGACCAAGTCGCAAGTAGGCCAGGCGGTCACTGGCTCGAATTTCCGCGAAGACGTGAATGCGAACGGCACGATCAGCGCCACTGATGTTGCAATAGTCAAATCCGACGTAGGCACCTCGCTGCCGCCTTAATGACCCGAGGTTCGTGAATCGAGAATCGTGAATCGTGATTGCAGATCTGAGGAGTCGCCGTCGCAACGAATTGGGCTGCTTCCTCAAGGGCGAACCGCGAAATAATAATAAATTGGTAGGGACGTCGCGCTGCGACGTTCGCGGACAGCGCAGAGCGCTCAGGGCATCGCGGCAGGCACTAACTTTTTTGCTCGATCATTCTTTCAAATCGAAATTGATGCCGTGGCGGACAAACGCGCCGGTAGATTTTCCATCTGTCTGTGGAAGTTGTTGAACGCCGTTTCGGACTGGCTGGCACACAGGCAGCGTGGCGCGGCAGTCAGCCAATACATCCAGTTTGTTGCTGCAGCACGAATCGGCTTTGTGCTCGACACGTAAACGGAGTCCTTGGTAAAATCCTCGCGCCAGTGAAGACAAGAATTCGCAGCTCATCAGCCGCTGTTCTCCTTCTTGTCTGCCTTGTCACATTTACATCGGCTTTTAAGTTGCCGAACAGGTCCCGGGACCCGTCGTCGCAGTTCACTTCCGTGAGCATGGCCGCGAACCCGGCGCAGCAACACACGGTGCTGACTTTCGCTGATCGTGTCACTTATCAGCGAGCGATTGAAGAAGTTTACTGGCGTCACCGCATCTGGCCAAAAGAGAATCCTAATCCCAAGCCATCGCTAGATGCGGTGATGTCTGAGGCGCAGCTGGAAAAGAAAGTCGCAGACTATCTGCGCAACTCGCAGGCGCTAGAGGATTACTGGCACCGGCCGCTTACGGCCGAGCAGTTGCAGGCAGAGATGGACCGGATGGCACAGCACACCAAGCAGCCCGAGGTGCTACGCGAACTCTTTGAAGTGCTCGGCAATGATCCCTATGTGATCGCGGAATGTCTGGCAAGGTCAGCGCTGTCGGGACGTTTGGTGACCGGTCTGGACGCTACGCAAATTGAGACCAAAGCATCGAGGCCCAAGATAATAGCAGCGGCGAGCGCCAAGTATACGCTTCCCACAATATCGGATGAGACGGGCGGATGCACTGATGACAGTTGGACAGCCACCAGCACCACCAACGCGCCTGTTCCCCGAGCGGACCACACGGCGATCTGGACTGGCAGTGAAATGATCGTCTGGGGCGGTGACTGGTATTATCAGGGTTCCAACCATTATTTAGACACAGGCGGGACATACACTCCGAGTACGGACAGTTGGACCGCCACCGGCACCACCAACGCCCCAGCTGGCCGAGACGTTCACACAGCAGTTTGGACCGGCACTGAAATGATTGTCTGGGGCGGGGGAGGAGATAACAATTCCTATTTCAACACCGGCGGAAGATACAATCCCAGCACGGACAGTTGGATAACCACTAGCACGACCAACGCGCCCGCCGCCCGAGCCATTCACACGGCAATCTGGACCGGCAGTGAAATGATAGTCTGGGGTGGAGTGGGCTCGGACTTTGTGAATACGGGCGGAAGATACAATCCCAGCATAGATAGTTGGACAGCCACCAGCACCACCAACGCGCCCACTGCGCGAGGGGGTCACACGGCAATCTGGACTGGCAGTGAAATGATTGTCTGGGGCGGGGGAGGAGATAACAATTCCTATTTCAACACCGGCGGAAGATACAATCCCAGCACGGACACTTGGATACCCACTGGCACCACCAACGCCCCCACTGCTCGAGACGTTCACACGGCAGTTTGGACCGGGAGTGAAATGATCGTCTGGGGTGGATTTGACGGCCATAACAATGTGAACACTGGCGGGAGATACAATTCGGGAACGGATAGCTGGTTACCCACAAGCATTACCAACGCGCCTCTTCCCCGAGAATCGCACACGGCAACCTGGACCGGCAATGAAATGATCGTCTGGGGTGGATTTGGCCCCAGTTACGCCTGGAACACCGGCGGCAGCTACAATGATAGCACGGACAGGTGGATAGCCACCAGTATAACCAACGCGCCCGCCGCCCGAGCCCAACACACGGCAATCTGGACCGGCAGTGAAATGATCGTCTGGGGCGGTGATACTGGTGTTAACCCCATTTTCTTTAGCACCGGCGGGAGATACTGCGTGCAACCGCCAGGGCCAATGCCACAAAGCGCATTCTCACGAAAGACTCAGGGCGCAGCTGGTACTTTCGATGTCCCACTGCCACCTACTGGCAACATCGGGGTCGAATGCCGCAGTGGCGGAAGCACAAACGATTATCAGATGATCACTAACTTCATGAATCCGGTCACGGTCGGAAGTGCCTCAGTGACTTCTGGCACTGGCAGCGTGAGCAGCTTTAGTGTCAGTGGGTCACAGGTTACCGTCAATCTGACTGGGGTATTCAACGTCCAGACAATCACGGTTACGCTCTTCAACGTGAACGACGGCACACACATGGGCAGCGTGTCTGTTTGGATGAACGTGCTGGTTGGCGACGTAACAGGAAATGATACGGTTAATGCTTCCGATGTTGCCTTGACCAAGTCGCAAGTTGGCATCCCGGTCAGTAGCTCGAATTTCCGCGAAGACGTGAACGCGAATGGCACGATCAGTTCCACGGATGTTGCAATCGTCAAATCCGACGTAGGCACCTCGCTGCCGCCATAATGGTTGAGTGTGGCGGGCCCCATTTCCGTGATTTCCGTTGTGTTGCGACAAGCGAGGCTCTAGGCAGCGCGGCTTTACAGTGAAGGATTACCTACGCGCCGCGCTCGCCGACGGGCTGTCGATTAAATCCGCGTGCGCAATGTGCCAGATCGGTGTCCAGACGTTGAACGACTGGCGCAAGCGACATCCGGGGTTGGAACAGCGCGTAGCTCACGCGCGGGAACTGGCGCGTCAAAAGACGCTGCGAAAAAAAGGCATCCTCGAACCGTCCCGTCAAACCCTGTCACCCAGCAACTTCCAGACTGGCCAGCTAAATTACGCGGGCCAGCCAATGAAGCCCGGTGATTCCTACGGTGGCCGGTAAATAACGCGCATGCGAAAGGTACGCGGTTTTTGTGCTCGACAAGTGATTCGCGTTTTCGGCAAGATTGTCATCTGGTGACGAACCGGATTCGCAACACGTCAGCCGCGCTCCTCTTTCTCGGCTGCCTTGTCACTCTTACGTCGGCTTTTAATTTGCCGAACAAATCGCCGGACGTGTCGTCGCGGTTGGCTTCCCTGAGCACGGCCGCGAAGCCCACGCAGCATCGCACAATGCTGACTCTCGCTGATCGTGTCGCTATCAGCGAGCAATTGAAGAAGTTTACTGGCGTCACCGCATCTGGCCAAAAGAGCGGCCCGATCCCAAGCCATCACTCGATGTGGTGATGTCTCAGACGGAGCTGGAAAAGAAAGTCGATGATTACCTTCGCAAATCGCAGTCTGGTCGCAGATCAGCGGAGATGGCCAATTACCCCGAGCGAACTTCAGGCGGAGATGGAGCGAATGGCCAGTCACACGCTGCATCCGAGAGTATTGCTGGAATTGTTTCAAGCGCTGGCCAACGATC
>Ga0210407_10000170_pt1 | contig 79670 bp, 102 predicted proteins | sample IncBWC27MmetaG_FD_150860 | JGI IMG/M metagenome (GOLD analysis project Ga0210407, IMG submission 150860) | Forest soil microbial communities from Barre Woods Harvard Forest LTER site, Petersham, Massachusetts, United States - Inc-BW-C-27-M | ecosystem: Environmental > Terrestrial > Soil >...
ATGTCCGGCAATACTGCTTGTATTGTGCCTGCTTTCTATAATATCAATTTTTATGGCAGAGGACTCAAAATCACAAATCGTATCCGAGTACGCCTGTGTTAAGAACTACAGCTTTATAGATGCAGAGCGCGTCCCAATTTTAGGACTAGAGCATACGCGAGACATTTGTCCGAGTGGAACTGAAATGGTTAGGCTGAAATAAAGGAAGAAAACAATGCATTACAAAAATGGCCGTGAAGCAAAGAACGGTGACAAGGTTGTTTTAATACCATCTTATGGTAGTCCGGTTATTGGAATCTTATATGATGCGCAAGCTGGAAATGATTATTGCAACGGGAAAATAGCCCCGACTGCGCCGAATGATCCTTGCCCAAATCTGAAAGAAGTATTGCATTTGGAAGATGTGCTTAAAGCTTTGCCCGCCGACGTACCAAATACGTCTGTAGTTACGCAGAAACATCAGGAGAAATAAATGGCATTTCCCACTAAGGACGGAAAAAAGAAGTTTGGGTCAGGTTTTGTGGCAAAGCGCTACGACTCTATGCACCCCGGAGAATCAGAACCAACGGCAGGACCGGCCAAAGCCCCCGGTGGTCTAGGCTTAAAGAAAGCATCTCCCGCCCCTCTAGGTGAAGATAACCCCTTTGCTGCTAAGCCCACCCCTAGCGCCGCAATGAATCCGGCTCTGGGCGCAGAGCCCGACCCCAACGCGCAGCCTGATCCCAACGCGCCAGAGGACCCGCAGAGTACCGTTGCACAGCACGGGGCTGCCAGCAACGTTACTGTACACCATTCCCATTCTACTGGTAAGCACGTGGTCGTGAGTAAGCACCCCGACGGACATTTGCATCATTCAGTACACGCTACTGCTCAAGACGCCCACAGCGCGGCCAAAACTCTTGGTGGTGGCGCAGAACCTACGCAGGACGAAAATGAACCGCAGTTGGGCGAAGTCGAAGGCGCGGGCGCACCACGCCCCCGTTTCGCATAGGAGATATTTATGGCATTTCAAAGTAAAGACGGAAAATCGTACGGATCGGCCTATGTGGCTAAGCGTAAAGACAAAGAACACGGTGACGCCGCTAATGAGCCCAAGCGTTTCGATTCGTATGAAGGTGGGAAGCAGCCCAGCGAAGAGAATGATAATTCCAAGGCAGAGCCTAAGGAACACTCGGAAGACAAGGTGAACGAGTTTAGTAAATCCGAGAATGTGCCAAGCGAGCATAATGAGCACGTTGAGCACGAAGCCCCGGAGGCTACTGTGCAGGCGCACGGTTTGGCTCACACTGTTCACTATAAGTTAGATCATGAGAATGGGCAGCACCAAGTGCGTAGCCTACATGATGATAACTACGAGGCGGAAACAGTGCATGGGAGCACTTCGCAAGCGTTTGGACATGGCAAGGCTTTGGCTTTCGAGGCGGGTGGGGTAGAGCAGGCAACTTCGCCTAAAAAGAGAAACCACCCAGACCAACAGGGCGCGGAATCCGAAGAAAGACCATACGAGCAGCCCGATCTTACAATCTAGGATATAAAGATGCCTTATAAATCTAATGCACAAAGAAAGTTCTTTCACGCGAACGAAAAGAAAATGGAAGCGCAGGGCGTGGATGTCGGTGAGTGGGATGCCGCAAGTAAAGGCAAGAAGTTACCCGAGCGAGCGCCAAAGAAATTCACTTTTGCTAAAAAGGGAAAGTAATGCTTGACAAGGGCCAGGTATATTTCGAGCACCCCGCCGTAGGAACCGGGCAGCACTGCGGTCAGTGCATTCACTTTATCAAGGGCAAAAATAAGTGTGAAATTGTCAGCGGTGTTGTTAAGGCAGAAGATTGGTGTGAACGCTTTGAAAAACGAGTATCTAAGTTCCATCAAATAAGCAGGGAGACATGATGCTGGGGATTGGTCGGGAAAAGGCTAAGTTGTTGCAGATTAACTCGGCATCTGTTAAGGGCGAACCTGGGACTGGATTTGAAAAGCGTAAACAGGGTGGAAAGTCTGGGCCGTTCGAATGTTCCAATTGTGAGCATTTTAAAAACGGAAATGCTTGCGACCAAAAAGACATGATGAAAAATTCCAAAGAACCTAAGCATCCAAATGGAACTATAAAGGTCTCTGGTCTTGACTGTTGCGATTATATTGAACGTGTAAAATAAATTGGAGATAAGATGGCAGAAAACGATACACCGGCAAATGCTCAGACTACCAAGAGCACGCCATCAAATGATCCCAATGATTTTCCTATAGGTTCCTTGGCGTCCTTCCCATATTCTCCAGAACCATTTGCTAAGCTCACTGATGCAGCTAAGGGCGCACTTATGGCCCTAGATGTAATTGCTACGAAGACAGATGTTGCAGCACGAAGATTAGAAGTTGAGCAAGCCTGGCAGGCTTTGCATTTCTCAAGGGGTTATCAGCATTTATTTAAAAGACGCGGCGGTGGTTGGGAATTGCCTGGAGAAGGTTCCGGCTTTAATAACGCTAAGAGCCATAGTAACCATGACGCCCAATACGAAACTAATATTTATTCCACTAAAGGTGAGGATATAATTGTCGCAGCACTCTCCAGGGAAATTCCTAAGATGGAGTTTTTCCCAGCAAATCCTGAGTATGCCCCAGATATTGTGGCGGCAGAAGAGAGTGAAAATTTTAAGCAAATTTGGAGTCGTAACAACAATCTACACGCCTTACTAGTTGAATGCTCTAGGATTTTTTGGAACGAAGACCGTGTTCTCTTATGGACTCGCTACGAAATAAACGGACAAAAGTACGGGTTTGAGGAAGACAACCTTGAATCTCCGACAGTCCCTGAAGATGTTCTTTCTCCCCCAGATTCCGAGCCCACCGGTCAAGAAGGCCAGGAGGACTTTCTCGCGGCAGAAGAAACGCTTCTACCGGAAGGTACGACTGATTCTGTGGAGGAATCTCCTGCCGAAGAACAAACCGAAGAGGCGGCAGAAAGCGATGCCGGAGGAGAGGAACTAGTTGACGCTTTGGAAGAAGTTGCGGAGAGAAAACCCTTGGGCAGAGAGATTACTACTGCTCACGGCAAGTTGGATCATAAGGTTCCGATTGCTGTAGACAACATGTGCGATATGCACTTTATTCAGTTGTATCAGGATACAGATGAAGCAGTCGCTAAGGCTATGTTTCCTTGGATCGCAGAAAAGATTCATGCTGGCTCAGATGGACAGTCCGAAGTTGAATTAGACCGCATAGCACGTGAAAACGTGCGCCAAGCAGTATTAGGTTCGTATGTTACGGGAGATTCCCAGCAGCGTCACGTAGTCGTAAAATATACGTGGTTCCGGCCTTCGATGTTCATGGATAAATCCGTAAACGATGTTTGTAAAGCGGAGTTACTGGAGACATTCCCCAATGGTTGCCTGCTTGTTAAGGCAGGATCGGAGTACGCCTTCTCTCGCAATGAGAGCATGGACAAACACTTGGTAATCGGACATGCCTTGGGCGGCAAAGGGCAAAATAGGCGAGCGCTAGGCACGGCCATGATCCCAATTCAGAAACGTGTGAACGACTGGGTTGACATCATGGATGATTTCTTCAAGCGTACTATTCCTAAGAAGTGGTACAACGCAGAGGCCTTCGATATGCAAGCTATGAAGGATCAACCGAATATGCCAGGCAGTAGCGGATCGTTCCAACCGCAACCAGGATTGGCGTCTTCAGATCAGTACATGATGGTCGAGCCTACTCCCCAGCCTCAAGCAGCTTTACCTGATTTCGTTAAGTGGTTTATTACAAGTTTGACTGAAGAAATTTCAGGAGCTCTGCCTTCTCTTTTTGGGAGCCCGACGAACACAGATACTGTAGGTGGAATTGCGATTCAGCGTGACCAAGCGTTACAAAGAATCGGTTGCCCTTGGAATAATATCCAAGATATGTTTGCGGAAGCCGCACTTCAAGCTGTATGGTGCGCAGCAGAATGCAGAGACGGCAAAAGAATTACTCAGAATATTCAGGGTAGAGGAAACGTATCGGTTAATACGGCTAACCTAGCGGGTAATGTTCTCTGTTATGCGGAATCGAATCCGGCCTTTCCAGAAAGTTGGCAGCAAAAAGAGGCGAAAATTTTGCAGCTTATTGATGGCAGTGCGAATATTCCCGATCTCGCAAAGTTCTTGTTCCACCCGATAAATTTGCCCGCGCTAGCAGACAGTATTCGCCTAAAGACTTTTAAAGTACCGGGTGCATCTTCTATTACGAAACAGAAATCCGAGTTAGAGATACTTCTGCGTAGTGGACCAATGCCGAATCCAAAGGTTGTGCAGATGAAGCAGACTTTGGACGAAGCAACACAGGGAATGGCGTCTCATGTTACCAGTGGACAACCAATTCCGCCACAAGCCCCGCAGATGATGAATCAGTTGGAGCAGATGATAAAGTCCCTGCCTCCTACGGTCAGCACTGTCCCCGTGGCGCAAGATGAAAGCGAAGAGCACTTGATAGAAGCCGCTCAATGCTTGGAATGGGCAACTAGTGGAGAAGGTCAAAAATTTAAGTACGGACTGCCCAAACAAAAAGCGGCGTACGAAAATGTTTTGTTGCATTGGAAAGAGCATATGGAGATGGCTAAGAAAATTGCCGCCGCTAATGCTCCGTCAAATGTAAAGCCTCCGTCTGAGTCTATCTCCGTGGATGTAAGTAAGATGCCTGGGAATGTCGCTTCGCAAGCACTTGCTAAGATGGGTATAGAAGCTACCCCTGCGGATTTTGCTCAGCATATGAATGAGCAAACTAATCAGGCCGTGCAGAAAAAGGCCGTACCCGAGGCTTTGAAAGGCCCGTCAGATAAAACACCGCCCCCCGGACAGGGACAGGAACCTCCTAGACAGTTGCGGAGGTAATTATGCCAGAGAAAACTTTGGTTGGTATTTTGCAGCGGCACGGGGATACAGATACGAACGAGAAAAACCAGTTTCGTTCTAGACTTGATCCTCCGCTCAACGAAAAAGGCTTTTCGCAGGCGGAGCAGGCTTCCGATAACATTATAAGAGACAAGTTTGAAATCAAGAGAATCATTAGCAGCCCTCTTTTGAGAGCAATGCAGACTGCTGATATCTTTAGTGAAAAGCTGGGATTACCTGTTTCTCAAGATCGGGGCCTTCTTTGCTGGGCTCTTGGCTTTTTATCTGGCAGAGATAAAGATGACTACTCAGACATTCTTGATTATTATGTGGACAACCCACATAAAGTAATTCCAGAGGGAGAATCTTTAGATGATCTTGAGCAAAGAACTTTTGAATTTTTCAACGAACATCTTAAAAATGAATTAACTCTTTTTGTCACGCACACTTCAAATATCATCACGGTTGAGAACCTAGTGAATGGTAATCGAGAAGGGCGACCAGAAAGCGGTGAGTCTAGCGTAGATACTGGCGGAACAGTTGGTGTTTACGTAGACGATTCAGGAAAATATAGCACCGAGATTTTATTCGGTAACGAAAAAGAAGCGCAGTATGGAAGTTAGACTCAGAAAGACCAGGAGATAAAAAGTGAGTGAATCAGTATTGGATTTTGCGGGACTAGAAACACAAGTGAGTACAGAAACTCAGGTTGAAACTCCAGAAGTTACTCAAGTTGAAACTCCAGAGACTACAACTACTCAGGAACCTACGGAGACAACTACAACCACAGAACCTAAGGTTGAGGGGGCAGAAAAAAAGCAACTTTATAACTCTGACGGTTCTCCTAAAGAGGAAGTTAAAAAAGAAGAGCCGCTTCCCGGCGGGAAGAACACTCCAGATTCCATACGTCGCGCATTAAAAATGGTGCGTGACGCCAACCCTCAGAATAAGGGTTTGGTAAAAGAGCTTCACGATGGCTGGGAACGTAGTGCGGCATACGCAAAGGAATTTCCCACGGTTCAGGAAGCTAGGAATGCAAAAAGTTTCATAGAACTCGTTGGGGGTCCCGAGGGATATGAGAAGCTTAATCAGACAGTTGAGAATATTAAAGCTAGCGACCAGCTTTTATACAACGGAGATGCAACCCTCTTAGATAATATTATTGAGGATTTGAAATCAGAGGGCCGCATAGATGCCTTTGGAAAACTCGCCGCCCCGTTTTTAGACAAACTACGCGACTTGGACAGAAAGTCATACAACGATACAGTAGCGCCCCATATTCTCAGTAACCTTGAGTCGGCCAACCTACCGGGAGCCTTAGCAGGCCTTGTGCAAGCGCTAAACGATCCCGATCCAGCCAAGGCCGTAGCCGCCGCTAAAGAAATCGCTCAGGATATGAACGGTTGGTATAACAAGATTAAGCAGGAACACGCCGATAAGCTGAAGGCAGCTAAGGCGGAGCCCACACCTGAGCAACTGAAGTTCCAGAAGGAACGCGAAGAATTTACCAAGCAAAAGCAGGAGTTTGAGAAGGGTAAGCAAACCGAGTTCCAGAACGCGGTTGCTAGTGTACTAGAGAAGAGTAACAATCAGTTGCTAGGCAAATCCCTAGGTCCTTATTTGAAGATGGCGTATTTTAAGGAGTTCCCACGGACGGCACTTGTGGATTTAGGCAACGGTATTAAAAATAACTTGTATCAAGCCCTCAAAGCAAACAAGGACTATCAGCGCCAAATGGGTGCAATGTGGAAAGAAAAATCGCCTAATAAAGATAAGATTAAAGAGTACCACGACGCAACCGTGGAGGGCATGGCAGAAGATGTTGTTCGGCAGACAATCGAGACCAGATATCCGGGATATGCTAAGGGCGGACAGGCCGCTACTCGCGTAGCCGCTGCCGCTACGAAGACCGCAGCGGTTAACAAGGCGGATGCCACGGCGGTTGTTACGGGCAAACCTCAGTACGTTGCCGAGAAGCCCAAGAATTTGAATCGAGAGATGGACCCGAAGTCATTTCTTGAGATCGCTGGAAAAGGATACGTTCCAGATGGTAAAGGCGGTCACCGTTTCGTGACCTGGAGAAAAGTTTAAAATAGCTTTGCAGTTAAATCAATTTAGGAGAAACAATTATGCCAGCAGTTCCATTTGCATTTACTCGTGCGGGAAAACCTCTACAAGTAGGAGACGCTGTGTCAGTAATTGGCACAGTAACCGCCGTGTCGGGTTCAGGCCCCACCGCTTCCGTTACTGTCCAGTGGGCGGGTTCAGGTAATACTTCAGCAAACGTCCAGGCCCAAGATGTAGCAGCCGGTGGACAGACGCTCTAGTTTCGCGTAACTAAATTCAATTCAGGAGGTGCAACTATGACGCTCTAAGGAGGTCATAATTTGCGCACACCAGAACAAAAACTAGCGACCAAGCAACGCAAGGCGGCGGAACGCTTGGCGCACCGAACCAAAGTGTTTACAAAACATCCGCCAAGCGTACGCTACGCCAAGGCAAAGTTTAAAAAAGGTACCAAGCGTCAACGCAAGAATCGTAAGCCCGCCGTGATAAAACTCGGCGTACAGTAGTGTGGTTATCTTCCAGTAAGCAGGAGGTGATCCCATGTAACAACATTTGGCATACAGCGGCCTATTCATAAGTATGCAGGGGAAGGGCTAAAACCCCTTCTCTGGCCGCGTATATTGTGCGGAGGTACAAATGTCGCAGAGTAGGGCACTATCAATTTCAGGAAAACCGGTTCAAAAGGGGGATTTTGTTTCCGTAACGGGCCAGATTGTTTCTATTTCTGGAACGGGACCCAATGCTGCTGCTACCATTAAGGCGCACGATACCGGCGCTACTTTTACAATTCCGACCAGGGAGCTACACGCTTCACAATCACTTTAAACAGAGGAGAAACGTATGGAAAAACAACTATTATTTAGCCTAACCAAGAAGGACTTTGTTATCCAGACGTTCTGCACTGGAGGCAAAGGCGGGCAGCATCGGAATGCCAAGCAAAACGGTGTGAGAATAATCCACCCGGCATCCGGGGCGCGTGCCGAGCACAGGGATGGTAGGGACCAAGGCAAAAACAAGGCCGAGGCCTTTGAAAAGTTGTCAGAAACCCCTGTTTTTAAGAAATGGCATAAGGCAGAGGTTGCTAGACGTTTAGGTCAGGTTAGAAGTGATGAAATCGAGGTAGAGCGGGCCGTAGATTTGGCTATGCATGATAAGAATCTAAAGGTTGAGGTACTTTAATCTATGGCACAAGGAACCAATTACACAGGCGATGTAGTACTGGTTAACGATCAAGTTAGTATTTTAGGTATAGCCACGGCTATCTCTGGAATTGGCGTGACCGCCGCCGTTACTGTTCAAACACAATTGGCCGATACTTTCACCACTCAGGCCGGTGACATGTTCGCTTTTCAAGATGACGTTGGTTCTTCGGAGGCAGAATCTACCGCAGGTAATGATTTTCAGGTGAATGACCAGGTAACCGTGAACGGTGTTGTGACTAATATCACAGGAAAAGGCCAAACCGCCCAATTAACCGTGCAGTTGTTCTTTTCTGGTAATTCCGTTGTGTGCAGCGCGGGGACCGTGTATAGTTCGGGTCACTAATTATGGATTTTTTTACTAAAATGGAAGTTCTGTTTGCTAGAATGGATGAAGCTATGCACGTCCGCTCCCCGGAAGAAGCTAAGGCTAGGGTAGAGGAATTAAAACAAGAACTTGAAGGCTATTCTGATATTATGAAAAAAGTTGTAAACGAAATGCTTAAAGAACTCTAGGCGTTATAAACCTAGCGAGTGCTTGGCAAGTGCTAAGCGAAAGCAAAGCGAGTGCGGAGCGAACGCGGAGCGAGTGCCAAGCCAGAACGGGAGGGTGACTTTCACACCCTCTTGTTCGTCCTATGAAAGGGGACAAATGAACGGGATAATTTACAAAGTAACAAATATTGAATCTGGAACGTCTTACATTGGACAAACCACAAAAACATTGAAACAGAGGTGGACAGAGCATATTTATGATGCCACCGGTAATAGGAGCAAGGATAAAGGATGTTATTTTCACCTTGCTATAAAGAAATATGGCCCAGAGGCATTTAAGTTGATTGTTCTGCAAGAATGCTTAAATAAAGAGGCGTTGGACTCAGTAGAAAAGTTCTATATTTCCCATTTTAATACGGTTCGTCCCTTTGGTTATAATTTGTCTCTCGGAGGCTCTGGAGTAATGCACGGTAGGAAAATGAGTGCAGAAGCCAGAGCAAAAATTAGCGCGGGGCTTATGGGAAGACCGGGAGCACAATTTAGTCATACCCCAGAAGCCAGAGCAAAAATAAGCGCATCCCTTATGGGTAACAAAAGGTCAGTAGGTAGAAAACTTTCAGATGAAACTAAGGCTAAGATGAGAGCCGCTCATTTAGGAAGAACCTACAAAAAGAAAGACAAAAGTTTAGATTCAAGCAACGATGCTCATGATAGTGGCGAAAACACTTTAAATATGCGGATTGAGAAAGTTGCGAGTACTAAAGATGACTCAGCGATAGGCCAGTAAAATAACTCAGAGGTTTTACTACGTGGCACTTCGTAGTACAGAAGGAAAATAATAACTATGCCATTACTTGAGGCTGCTGTAGAAGCAGTCGAACTTGATGCATTTGCTAAGGAAATCCCTAGGTAATAAGGTCGGGGATTTTATGCCAAAAATACTTAGGACCTAGTATTTCATGGAACTACAGCATATTCCATGTTCAAGGCAGAGGCTCAATATTAGGGCCTCGATAAACCCGCTCTAATTGTCTCGAAATCTGAAATGACAACGAGGCGGAAGTCAAGTTTATTTGTAACAAAACTTGACACCGTGAGAGATCAAGCGAGAGGGAGCCAAAAGGCTATGCAATGATCCGAGCTGCATGAAACAGTAACATGCAGAGGTTAGCAGAAATGACTAATCCAAAATACAGTAACAAAGCTGACTAATATTCCTGTGAGCAATCAGTCACAGGCAGGCGGAGTAACTCGTCCGTCATTCCGCATCCCGTTTAGGGTGCAGGCTGGCGCGTCTATCTCCCAGGGAACCGGAAATGCCGACTCCATGAACCGAGGCACTGGAAGTAAATGGGCTTCCTTTGCGCTAGCACCTGTTTACCTATTTAACGTCTAAAAATTTCATGGACGTTTAAAATTTCGCTGTATCGGTGGAACGCCTGAAAAGGCCAATACCGAGGCAACCTGCCTAGGCAGAGAGTCCGTAACGACTACACGCGAAACAGGCATAACGCTTGATGATATAGTCTGAACTGCATGGTAACATGCAGAAGGCAGCAGAAATGACTGCCTCATAACCTAAAGTTATGTAACAATTTTTGGTGAAATTTCCTGGCTCGCCCAGGCTTCCACGGATAGCAAGCAACGCGGTCTCTTCGCCGTAAAAGCCCAGGAGATGAAGAACTCTTTGGATGCTGCAATGCAGGGCATCGAGGGGTTAATAAATTCCGACGGGAGTGGTATGATCGACCAAATCCCGGCCACCGCAGTCATTAACAACGGTACGGGTACTGGTGACAGTACCTCCAGCATCGTTGGGATGAACGTGGCGGTAGCATTCACCGACCAACAGACGGTAACGTTCTGGACGGTTGGTGGTGTTCAGCGTACGACCGGCGTATCCTCGGCAGTAGTTAGCTACTCCGATGGACCGAGCAACACTTTGTTCTTCAGCACCGCCCTACCGACCGGTGTGGCAGTAACGGATTACATCGTGGTGAACGGCGCGACCTACGGCTCTGGTGCCTCTATTTTGGGCATCAAGGCTTGGGACGTGAACAGCAATACCGGGAGTATCGCCGGGCTTAACCGAGCGACTTACCCAGGCCGTCTTAGCACGCCTACCATTAACTTGGCGGGTGCCGCTATTACGCCAGGCATTGCCCAGCGAGCAGAAGTGCTCCTAGGCCGTGCGTTGGGTCCTGATGCCGACAGCATTAAGTCCGGCATTTGGTATGGGCCGCCCGAGCAAGCCTTTGCGCAGAGCAATCTGATGTGAACTAAACGCATCATCAACTGGTAACAGTTGAAAGTAAACCAAGAGAATTCGGTGGAACACCCAATAAGGTCAATACCGAGCCGAGCCTGTTAGCGCAGGAAGGTGTAACGACTATCTCGAAAGAGAGTAGGGTCTAAGTAGACTCGAAGCACTTGGCACCCGTAAGGGTTGAAGATATAGTCTGTTCTCGCAGGTAACTGTGAGAGGGTAAGCGGAAACGGCTTGCCCGCAACGAACAAGACAACGTTCAAATTGCGAACGCACAGGAAATCAAGGGCGATAAAACGCTAGACATGTCCAAGAAGTATTTTTCGGATTAACAATAGTCCCCTCAATCGGAAACGGTTGAATGAAAACCGAGAGAATTCAGGGAAACGCCTTAGTGGCCAATCCTGAGCCGAGCCTCAAAAGAGGAAGGTGCAACGACTATCCTGTAATGGGAGTAGGGGTCAGTGACCTCGAAGCACTTGGGACCCGTAAGGGTTATGATATAGTCTGAGCTTGTAGGTAACTACAAGAGTTTAGATGGAAACGATCTAAACGTAACGTAACTGACGTTTGGTGGCCGTAAGTATCACAAGAGTTGGACAGCAACCGCAAGCCGAATGGATTTGCTGGTGCTAGACAACTGGTACATAGGAGAGCTGTCACCGCTAGAACTGTACGATTTTGGCGGCGGCAATGTGGTAGCTCCCGTGCCCGATATTGGCAACGGGACTTCAAATGGTAGTTATCTTACCTCCCACATGTTTGCTTATAACACATGCTTCAACCTGGCTAATGCAGCTCCGCGAGCTGGCTTATACGTTCAGAATGCAGCTGTGCCAACTGTGTAGATGTAATTGAAAACAAAGAACTTACACGCTTTTTAATTGTAAGTTTTGTACTTGTACTATAACGACGGTTATGGTATTCTAAAAGTGGGAGGAGACCTTGAACTTCTCCCACTATATTTCAAGGAGAACGAATGGAAAGCAAAGTTTGTACCAATTGCAGTCTAGAAAAACCATTTTCTGAATTTCAAGAAAATGAAAGATATGCGGACGGGTATTCTACGTGGTGTAAGGAGTGCCATAAGCAAGCTTCTACAAAAAGTAGAAAAAAGTTATCTAAAGAAAATCCTAATTATCACAAAGATAATGCTCTTAAACACAAACATAAAATAAGTTTAGAACAGTTTGAAGAAAAGCAAGTAGAGCAGGGCGGACATTGCGCTTTGTGTTTGGCTACTAAAAGCAGTAATGGTGATAGACTAGGAGTAGACCACGATCACAGAATTTGTCCCGGAAAGTATGCTTGCGATAAGTGTCGAAGAGGTTTATTGTGCAGTTCTTGTAATGCTCGATTGGGCTACCTAGAGGGGTTTTTAGAAGAAGCTTTTGTATTTCCTTTCTTAGGCAGAGGACAGTGGATACGGAAAGCAGTAGAATACTTAAACTACTATAAGAATGCATTATATCAAGCGTCTCTTTTGGAGTCTACCCAATGCAAGTAACTCCTCTGACCATAAAGCAAGCTAATGAATTGATTTCCAGATTGCATCGGCACCACAAACCAGTAGTAGGACACAGATTTTCCATAGGACTTCTCAACCAAGGGGTTCTTGTAGGCGCTGCCGTAGTAGGAAGGCCAGTTGCCCGTGAAGTAGAACAATATACCATAGCAGAGGTAACTCGGCTTGTGACGGACGGAACGCCTAACGCTTGCTCAATGCTTTATTCAGCGTGTGCACGGGCAGCCAAGGCTATGGGGTTTACGAAGATTCAGACCTATATTTTGGACAGCGAACCGGGAACTAGTTTAAAAGCCTCTGGCTGGAAACTAGAAGGCAAAACGGCAGGCGGTAATTGGAACCATAGTTGGCGTAAGGGTCGTAGAGAAGATCAACCCATGGAACCCAAATCTAGATGGGGTTTGGTTCTAAACTCGGTAGAGGAAGTCCAATGTCAACCACCTTCTGCTTCGCCCGTGACCACGACAACAATTACAGAGAATCTCACAAGCCTGTGCCAGGAAAATACGATGGTCTCCCCATCGTAACCTGTGCTTGGTGTGGAAGAACTTTAGAATCTACTCAGGAGACTCAGCATGTTCATAGCGCCCAAGTTCCTCAAAGAGTACCTAAGCACTCGCAAGGCACGTCGCGCTAATAACGCCGCCTTCTGGTCTATGATTAACGCCTATATTTACGTGCAGAATCTTCCGTGTAGGAACAATCGAGAAGATGTGGCCGCGTCGGACGCATTGCGTATTATTCACTTAGCGCTGTTAGAGCTGGAGAAAAGCCTTAAATGAGCGCCATCGGCTGGCTTTATAGGAAGTTTAAGATTTTTGCCCATAAGCATAATTGGCATCAGATGGAGCCAAACCCTAATCTAGAGCGCGGCAAAATTCATTATTGGTGCCATTGGTGTGGTATCAGGGCGGTTGAAAATGTTCCGTATTTTGATTTTGAATTAAGTGTCGGAACTCTTTTAGAAAACCACGAAGCTGGTAAAATACCCGGAATGGACATGAAAACTTATGAAAAGTACTACAAGTCTAAAATAAAGTCATTGGTATAAACACTCAGGAGACTCAATGGAAATCACAGCAGGACGCATAGTATTGTATAGGCTATCCGAGGTAGATGTCACGGCAATCGGTAAGCGCGGAAACGGCCACAAAGCTGGGGACATTCTGCCTATGATTGCAGTACGAGTTTGGCCAGACCAATCCGTAAACGGCCAAGTGTTTATTGATGGACAGGGAACACAGTTTGTGAATACTCGCCGGGAAGGTACCGAGGATGGTACTTGGCATTGGCCTGTGCATAAACAAGACCCAAAGCTTTATAACCATGTAGAAATTACATCCGGCGCAGGCAATTCCCCGCTTTATGGGGATAATTCAGAGAAGATAGCCACTACTTTTGAAGTCCTAGCAGACAAATTAAAGGAGACTCAACATGCCAGCAAAAAAGAACAAAACCAAGAAAGTTGCCAGGCAATCGCCCAGAAGTAGCGTAGGTTCAACCCGTACTCCTTGCACCTGCCAGTATAACCATAGAATCTCCAAGGCATTTGATGAGAGTTTCGATAAGCTAATTGGCGTGGAAGGTTTGGAAGAATACCACACGGCCTTGGTTCACTCCGATAAATTTGACGACATTATGGAAGCCTTGGGAGAAGATGATAACGATCCGTATTTGGTGATAGCAGACGCCGTGCGTATCGGTTTTGACGCAGGAAAAAGAATGAACGAGTGCGATAAGCTCGAAGCGATGGTCGGCTATAAATGAAGTTTCCAATTAGTTTCATAAACCATAGTACGGTAGTTTCCGACGCGGAAGCGAAGATTGTAATGGGCCATTTGCAGACCCAGGTAAGCCGGGATTTCGCTCCGATTTGGGGTGTAGACGCCCAGTTGTTTTTTGTTTCTGCTTCGGGAACTCCTAACCCCGCGTATTGGCAACTCGTGCTCCTAGACGACGCAGACGCGGCGAACGCTCTGGGATACCATGAACTAACTTCAGCGGGATTACCCCTTGGCAAAGTGTTTGTGAAGACCACGGCGCAAGCTAAGGGCAAGTGGTCGGTAACCGCATCTCACGAATTATTGGAGATGCTGATTGATCCCGATATCAACCTCACGGTGTTCGTTCAGGACTCTAATACTTCGGGCCGTATATACGCCTACGAAGTTTGCGATGCGGTTGAAGACGACAGCTTGGGCTACAATATATATTCGGCTACGGTGTCCGATTTCGTCACCCCAGCATGGTTCGAAGCGCAGGGCTCGTCTTTAAGTCCTAAGTTTGATTTCATGGGCCACCTCACTAAACCTTTTGCTCTCGCCTTGAACGGCTACATAGGAATCTTCGACGCGACCGCAGGTACCGGCTGGCAGCAGCTTATGGGTATGCAAGGCAAGGTCGGGAAGTTCGGAGAGAATAGCAAAGGTGGAGAGGAAGCTAGAAACAAGACGCGTACCATTGGTATGCAGGATCGACGCAGGAGTAAGAAATAATGGGGGCTATCACAAACACCCCAGACCAACTAAAAAGAGACGAAGGGCTACGTTTACAAGTTTACATCGACAGTACCGGCCACCGCAGCATTGGCTACGGCCACAATATCGACGCTTCGCCGCTTCCCTTTGATGTGTCCAACGGTATAACTTTACAGCAGGCCTACAATATCCTTGACAATGATATAAACGTTACAAGGGCGGCTATTTATGCCGCGTTGCCTTGGGTACGATCTTTGTCCGAACCTAGATTCGGAGTGGTGGTGAACATGGGCTTTAATCTAGGCGTGCCGGGTTTGCTAAAATTTCACCACACGTTGGCGGCGCTACAAGCCAGAGATTATGCACTAACCGCAGAGGGTATGAGAAATTCTCTGTGGTACCGACAAGTAGGAGACCGAGCAAGGAGACTCGTGATACAAATGGAGACAGATAGATGGCAGTAATACTTGTACCACCTGATCCCACAACTGTAAACGCATGGATAACGATCCTTACACCGATAGCCATTGCAATATCAACCATAGTAACCTCATTAGGAATTAAATGGGCACAGCAGGCCGCCGAAAGGGCTAATTTGGCAGCTATAAATGCTAAAGCAGCCGCCGATGCTTCCAGAATAGCTGAAGCAAAATCCTCAGTTAAACTAGATGAAATTCATACGGCAGTAAACTCCGGGTATAGTGAGTCCTTAAACATAGGAGCAACCGCCCTGGAAAAGGTTGCCGAATTGACAAATAAACCGGAAGACGCCGAGTTGGCTAAGGCAGCCAGGATTGTATCGGATACTCATGCTGCTGGAGGAAATAAAAAGTGAGGAGAAAAGTTTTAGCACTAGTTTTTTGCGTAGCCTTGGCATCGGAAGCCTTGGCAGTTGACAGTAAATCGCTCTTTATAGGCATCGGAATAGGCCTAGGTCTTTATACCTACCAAGGCACCCGTACACACGTGTTTCTACCCGCAGCACACGCCGTACAGCGTACGATTAGACCGGTTCCTCAGGATAAGATTGATAAGGCGAATCGAAAAGCAGCAAAACTTGCAAGGAAACAAAACAAGGAGAAGGATTAATGAAGCAGTCACTTTTAGCACTGGTTTTATGTTTTACCATGCTGTTTACTAGTTGTAGTCCGACCTGGTTAACTACCGTGGACACTATCTTAGCTGTTGCCGCCCCAGCCCTAGTTAATATTTTGCAGATTGTAGCTATTGCTGAAGGACAGCCGGTAAACACCGGGTTGCAGGCAAAGATTAAGGCGGATGTAGACAACCTTGAAAAATTAGCGCATGATTTTTCTGTTGCTTCTGCCGCTGCTAGTCCCGGAGCGTGTCAGCAATTAAAAGCCGGTATCGAGGTATATAGCCAAGACATTCAGTTGGTCTTAAGTGTGGCCCAGGTAAACAATCCTAATACACAGGCAAAGATTGCCGTTTTATCGGCGTTAGTTGTAGGTACTGTAGAAGCTATTATAGCTCTTATTCCGCAATGCCAAACTGTGGCAAGAACGGCAAGAACCTCCGTTCCGTTTAATGCGAAGAAGTTTGTTAGCGATTACAATGCTGCTTTAGTGGTTCCAACTGGAGATGTGGCGGTAGATTCTTTGACGCCCAAACTTAAACTAAAGGCGCATAGTAAGACTTATCGTTACACCGTAGGGCTGTTCTAAACAAATTAGTGAAAGTAGGAATAAAAATATGCCCAAAAAAGTACTTTTTTTGGCAAAATTAGGACCAGGTTATTCTTATTCTGACAATACAACTTACCATGAGCCGAGCGGATTGCTAAATTCTTCTCGGCTTATCGTAAGAATGTTAAATAAACATGGGGTAAACGCTAAGTTCGTGCAAGTAGTTGACAGCAATTCCATCGACAAGGAAGTAGCAAGCTTTTCTCCTGACATTGTGATAATCGAGGCGCTCTGGGTTGTGCCGGAGAAGTTCACGGAACTTGCCAAGCTTCACCCAAATGTGCAGTGGTTCGTCCGCATCCATAGCGAAGTGCCCTTCTTATCACAAGAAGGCATAGCGATACAGTGGATAAGGTCCTATATTAGACAACCGAATGTGCACGTTGCGTTTAATAGTTCCAATACGTTGCGAGATTTCCTGTGGGTGTTTCCTTCTTCCAAGTATTTGTACCTGCCGAATTATTTCCCGGAGTTCGAGCAAGAGGATTCTATCAGTACTGTTAGACCAAGTGAACGCTATGTGGACATCGGCAGTTTTGGAGCAATCCGCCCACTTAAGAACCAGCTAATCCAAGCGATGGCGGCTATTTCTTACGCAGATTCCGTGAGAAAGATGTTGGCGTTCCATATAAATGCCACGCGTGTAGAAGGCGGGGAACAGATTCTAAAAAACCTAAGGGCGCTCTTTGCGAACTCCAAGCACAACTTGGTGGAACACGATTGGTTATCCGTTGAGGGTTTCGAAAACCTGCTGGCCCGTATGGACGTGGCTTCTTGTGTGTCCTTCAGCGAATCGTTTTGTATAGCGGCAGCCGAGGCGGTGAGCCTAGGCGTTCCGCTGGTTTGTTCGCCGCAAATTAAGTGGGCGTATTCGGCTTCTTATGCGGACCCCACTAATATGGCAGATATCGTGCAGACGATTACTAGAGTTAAGGACTCCTGGCAGAGCGGTCTTATAAAGAAGTTAAACCGCAGAGGTTTAAAGGAGTACGACAGGAGATCGGTTAAATTTTGGCTGGAGTTCGTGAAGTAAATTAAACTTTGCTTGGGATATCCGAAGTAATACCCGAGCAACCGCCGGGATTGGCTTGCTTGCCACTTCGGAGAGCTAAGCAAGTCCCCGGCGTCAATCTTAGTAAATAACTCAGGAGACTCAGAAATGACATTATCAGGTGGAGACCGGCTTGCGTCCGGCCAAAAGACGGCGCAATTTGGTGGAGCTGGCAATTTTGTAACCGAATTCGAAAGCGATTTTATCTTCAAATCTCCGGCAGAAGTTTGTAAGAAGTACGGTATTACCGGTCACGAATACCAACAGTATGATTCGGAAAGACAGAGGGGCGATAGTTTGCCGGATTTGCAGCCCGTGGGGGCAGAACAGGTAAAACCGAGTTTTACTGTTACGGATAGGCGCAGTCAATTTCTTCCCAATGCCGGGGTGGTGGAAGCTAAGGTTTCTAAGTATCCAATTAGGGAATATAGACCTTTTTCTGCTATTCTTGACAGGATTTTGGTGAAGAGAATAGAGACCGACCCAGATTTAGAAGAACTAGAAGACGGCTCTGCACGAAGTAAGAGAACGGGCTTGGTTATAGCGGCCCGTTATAGACAGCATAACAATAAAGGCATTGTTTTATCGGTTGGAAATTATATTGGTATTGGGGGACAGTGTATACCTCTTTCTAACTTTGTAAGTGCAGGCGATTTAGTAACGTTCGGGAGCTATAACACGGAAAAATTTGAGATGAATTTTAAACAAGCCAAAGATTTATGTCATTCCTTAGGTATAGATCATGAAGAGGGGGATGAACCATTTCAAATTTTAAGACTACAAGACGTGAGAGGCGTTGAGAAATTTATAGTTCGAGTAAAGTTGGTAACAAATGAAAGCTGAAACTCTCATTGGAAATAGATACGGAAGGGTAATTATTCTTGGAAGGGACCCGACTAAGTACAAATCAAACTATGCCATAATAAGGTGCGATTGCGGAAAAAAGAAATCAGTACTAACAAGAGACTTACTTTTAGGAAAAACTAAAAGTTGTGGATGCTTAAGAGAAGAGATCATAGCAAAAGGAAGAGACAATACCAATAGAAACGCCAATAGCCGCGCTTACAACACCAATATTAAAACGGAAGTATTGGGACATTATAGTCCTAATGGAATTTTGAAGTGCTCTGACAACGATTGTTGTATAAATGATATCGACATGTTGACTTTGGATCATGTTAATAATGACGGGGCTAAAGACCGACAAGAAGGTAGAAAACAAACCGGAGTAGCTTTATACGGAATGTTAAAAAGAGCGGGTTATCCAGAAGGATTTTCTACTCTTTGCTGCAATCATCAGATGAAAAAGGATTTAAATCTTAGAAGAAACTTGGCATGTAAAAAAGCTATATTTTCTTATATCATACCGATGATGCTCATAGGTTCTTATGGAAAGGACCTTCAAACATGCCCAGTTTAGTAAAGAAGCCACATGATCCCTTTTGGGATGGACCATTAACCAGAAAAGAAGCCCAAGCGGCTTTTGATAAGTTGGGAAGAAACGATGCGGAACTATCGGCCATGGCGGATACGGCCTCGATTTTGATAAATTATCTCTGTGAAAAGGCTGGTGTAAAGCGAGAAGACGTAGACGCATACGTAGAAGAGAAGAAAGTTTTGATGGCAGTAGAACGGGAACGTTTGCGGCAGGAAGCAGCGGCTAATGCTTAGGGAAGATTACGAGTGCTACGTATGTCCCCAGGAATTCCAAGATAGGTTGACGGAGTTGGGCGGTATAAATAGATATGACAAACCTAACTTCCTTTGCGTGTGGGGCCAAGGTGGCCAAGACGAGTGCTTATATCGCTCGGGGGGTGCTTGGCATGTGCCAGGCGAGCCCTCGTATTACGGCTACCGTGACCTTCTGATTGGCGGGGGTGTGCCGGGGTGGTGCTTGCTTCAGTGGCAGGATGCTATTTGCTTTGGTACGCCCGAGAGTTACTACGTGCAAAATCTGGACGAAGAAACGCAGTTGCAGGACCTAGGCGAGTATCCATACCAAGGAAAATACGTTTTGCTATACTCCATGGTGTGGAGAGACATGAGTTCTGGCAAGATGAAACTCGAATCTATGCCACTGAATTCGTTTATTTTGGATACGGTGGTGCCAATCATAATGGAGGCCAAAGAAATTTCTTGGCTTAAGACCAAAGCTGCCCTTCAAGATATAAAATCTCGTGAGGACAAGCTAGACTGTGACATGATCGAAGATTGTATGCGAGACGCGGCAGTTCCTTTTAAAGGTTCGCCAGTGTCTTATGCACGCCAAGGTTGTCGCACAAATTTAATTGACAAAAAAGTAGAATCGCTTACAAGAAATTGGAACAAAATGATCCACAACGCCAAATCATTGGGTAGAGGCTTAACTCAACGGGGCGTTGCACCATAATAGACTTAGGAGAAACAAAAATGGAAGCAACAGTAAGTGCGCCACAGCACAGAGCAGACCTTAGTGCAGGAATGTCTAAGGCTAATAATCAGGAATTTAATTTTTTTGGAAACCAGTTCCTTAGTAACAGAGAGCCCGAATACTTTGTGTATTTATACAACGTATCGGAAACAAAATTTGAAGTGAACCGCACACCCATTGTTGATAGGCTAATCATTGGTCCAAAAAAGTCTGGAGAGGAGTATACACTTGTCGGAAAATTTCCTCAACCGCTTTTAATCCCAGTGGGCAATATTGATTCTAACGAAATTGAATTGAAGCCCATGGACGCTCGGCGTTTTGCCATGGATATTTGTAACCCAGATAATTTTGGGTTAGATCAGAACGCGGTGATTGATCCTAAGCAGGGGACTAGTGCTGGGACTAATAACATTGGCAAGAAGGGCGTGTTCTGGTCTATTAATAACCCGCCAAAGCCCGAGGAAGTTAAGGCTGCAATTAAACGTATGGAAGCCTTCTATCTAAGCAAATTAGAGGAAGCCCGTACGGTTGAAGTTTCCGCGCCCGCTACTTTGAAAGACGTGCTTGGCCCCGAACATCATCAGGCCGCCGATTATTACGCAGAATCATTCAGTTGGCACGGAAAACGTTCAAAGCCCGCCGATTGTCCTAACTGCGGTTCTCGTATCATAGCAGGAGCAGCGTTCCACAGAACTGATGAAGGTGGGATGTGTATTATTTCTTGGCCAAAGGCCGTTGCTGCCGGTGTGAGAACTCGTGCACAAGCGTACGAAGCCACGGGAGATGAGCAGTTTGCTCCGAAGGCTCCTCAGCCGCTTGCCCAAGTAGTCTCCCAGACCACCGAGACCGCTCCCAAGGCGAACGCTAGGCAAGCACAAGCGGGTACCCAGGCGGGTGCCAAGCAAGAGACCCAAGTTTAACCACAACCTTGGCATCCAAAAGGTCCGCCGAATAGGTGCGTCCTGAGTCCGTGCTGAAAAGCAGTGGCTTTGAGGGTGCCATGTTTCACCAGTAGTTGCAAGGCCCGCTCAGGGAACACCTGGGCGGGTCTTTTTTAATTTCTAAGGAGGTTTCATTGAGTAGCCCAACAATTGCATTAGGACCGTACCCGTCCCTTGCTACCATAATGGACCTTACGCGCAGTCTCGTGAATGATGCCCAGGCAGGTGCTACGGGTACACCAGGCGAAGGCCAGATTTTAACAAATAATCCAGTTATCTCCCCGTTTACACAACCTTTTTTGAATTCAGCAATTCGCCAATTGTACAGGGAGTTAAGAAACATTGGCCAGGCGACCTTGATAAAAGATAATGTTGTTATTTTAAATATTCCCCCTTTAACTAGTCCTACTTATGGGCTCGGAATGGCGGACGCCGCTGTACAAACGTTTTTAGGCTTTGGCGGTTATTTCGACGGCTTTCAAATGAATTCCAACATTGTTCTTCCTAGTGATGTTTTATTCGTAGAAAAGGTTTGGGAACGGCAGAGCAACACACCTAATGATTTTATACCAATGATTCAGCCGCAGTCTGGCCTACGTTCCCGACGACAAACTCCGGCACTCTACGAGTGGGAATGGAGAAATGATTCTGTATGGATGGTGGGCAGTACGCAAACGCGTGACTTGAGGTTGCGCTACATGGCTTCTCTCCCGCAATTTTTTAGTCCCACATTAGACCTCACGGCTACGTATGTTCCAGTTATGGACAGTGAAGATGTTTTGGCCTACAAAACTGCGGTTCTCTATGCGAGAATGTTAGGATCACCCGGTTTGCCTGATTTAATCGCAGAAGCTAAGGAGCAAACATTTCAGTTGAAGAATCAAAATACCCGTAGGGGTCAATCGGTCGATTATCATAGAATCCCCCACGGTTCTCATCAAGACTACCACGGAAGGTACTAAGTAATGGCATTACTTCGCTACGATGGTTTTGTAAAGAGCGCTTTGGGACAAGCCATAGCTGGCGCACAGATTTATGCATGTACTCAGCCTGCCAATACCGCTTTTATACCGCCTTCTCCCTTACTATCAATTTTTTCAGACATTAATGGGAACTCGTTAATTACCCAACCTCTTCGGGCCGATGGTTTTGGTCATTTTGATTTTTATATCCCCAGCACCACATTCACCCTTGTTATTGTTAACGGGGGGAAAGTACAACAGGTATACGCAGACCAGGCCCCAATGGGCAGCTTCGGGAGTGGCGGAGGAAGCATTGATTTAGGGGACCTTGCTAGTACCGACCCGGCATCTGCCTTGAGCCCTTATGTCGCAAACGACGCAAACCCAAACATTGCTTTGAATCAGATTGTAATGATTAATAGGGGCTCCATCCCGGTAGATACTAAGCGTAAAGTCCTTAATGTTTATTTGGAGGTTAATGGGCAGCAATCCGGGGCAAATTACGATGGATTTCAATCTAACGTAGGGGTTACGATAGATGCAAACACATCCCCCTCCGCAGGGGCAGCCGAAGCCGGAGAATTTTCTACCTCCGTGTTTGGACCGGGTCCCTTTAGTCAGATAAATGCTCTAAAAACAAGAACCAGCATACTAAACGGGGCTAACTTAACTAATGTAATAGGTTATTCACAGTACCTTCCGCAATTTGATTCTGGAACTACAACTTCTAATTATTTCGGAATTTTCCAAGATAACCCATCTGGTGGTGGAAACGTTACGAATTGGGTGGGAGCCTCTTTGCAGGCCCCGATTAGCGGGGTTAATGTTACCAATGGCTACGGAATTCTATGCAGCGGTGGAACGGCAGCCCTTGTAGCAAACGATGCTACGCCTTCGCATGGTTTCATAGGGCACGGTTCCACCCCTGGGGGCTCGCCTGGCACTCTCCACGATGGCTGGTATGGCATTACGGGGTCTCCCGAGGGCGTGCTTACTGCTAACATAGGCTCCATAGCTTCTCGCCAAGACGGTGGGCCTGGTACAGCCCTATACGTAAAGGAAACCGGCTCTGGTAACGTTGGGTGGACGGCGGTGACCTCTACGTCTAACGCAACCAATTTGCAAGGCACCCCAATAAGTACCGTAGGACCTACTTCTCTTCAAGTTTTGCAGTTCGTAGGGGGGAAGTGGACCCCGGAAACTGTGGCCGGAATCTCCACGTATAACGTGGCTCACTCAACGGACTATATTTGGTCTATTGTAGCAGGAGTGGGCTTTGGCGCATTAACTGCGGGAACTCCAGCTACGGTAACCTTTGCTACCGCGCCACAAGGCATTGATTGCAGCGGCAGGGCGTGTACGCCGTACTGGATTTATATATCTGGAGTTGGCACAGCCGAAGCCGTAAAGGTTACCGGAGGTACTTGTACTTCTGGTGCACTTAATTGCACTGTACAATTTACCCCGTTTTTTAGTCACAGCACCGGCTACACCCTTGGCACTGCTACAGCAGGAATTCAGGAAGCTCTAAACATTGCTTGTGGTGTTGATCCTAATCCAATTTTGAATGGATATTGCAAAGTTATTGTTCCTCCATCGGCTATAGGGTTTTCTTATCCCGTGCACGCAACTATTACGATGTGCACTACGGAGTCTTCTTTAGAGGGGTATGGAGCAACCCTGGCTTGCGATTCTAGGGGGCCGTGCTTGCAAATTGGGGACTTGGTTCTTTCTACCCATGCCAATTCTAACACTGTACAGGGCCTTACATTTAGACCGACGCCATTGCTTTCTACTTCCGACTACGTGGGAAACCTAATTACCAGCACTTCTCGTGCTAGTGGGGTTTCCACGATAAACACCAATGCGTCCCATAATTTTAGAGTGGGCGATCCGGTTACAATTCTTTTTACGGATGACACCCGCTATTGGGGGGATGTTCCGCAGATCGCATCGGTACCGTCTTCTACATCCTTTACTTACAATTCTACCGGCAGAGGGGATGCTACACTGCAAACAACTCCCGGACTCGTGGCGCTTACATATGTCTGCGTTTTAGATAACGCCAATGGTACCGCCCTACGTGACTTAAAAGTAGATTATGAGGCCAGCGCGGGGGCTTTTAATGGCATATTCGATTTGTGGGACGATGAGGATTGCACTATTGATAATTTTACAAACAATGGGATCGCATTAAACAGAAATATTAACTGGTCTCCTTCGTTTATTGCTTCTTACGGAGCAAACAATTTACCCAGTGCTACACAGCAGTTAGCCGCTGTTCTTAGCTTATCTAACACAAGTATAACCGCACAATCGGCTAACGCTATTACCTTTTTTAATTGCAACGGGTTGTATATAGATAACACCGTTTTGCAAGCCACCGGACCTTGGCAGGTAAATTGTTCTAATCAAACGGGCAATTTTCAAGGCGCGTCTATTAGAAACCTTTATTCAGAGTCTGGAGCCGGTCTTAATCCGGTTTCTCCGGCTAGAAGTCCTTGGCCCGGCTTGGGAACCGCCGGGCTAATCGCGGGGCCTTCTACCGGCGCGGCATCCTTTAATATCCGTGGGAATGGTAATGTAGCGGGGGCTTATCCTATAGTTGGAACCGGTTCTACTAATTATATTTATTACGTAGTAGCCCATGACACCACCGCAGGAACCTCTACTCCACCGCTGCCAGTTATGTATGCCAAATCTAATGGTGGAGCTGTTACCGTATCTTGGCCTAGAATCGCCAACGGTACCGACGCATTTACTTATGATGTATTAAGGGTAGCTTCAGCAAGTGGAACCATAGCAGACCCATTAAGCATTTCGCCCTATACAGGGGGATGCCCAGGCGGATCAACTTCTGCTATGGGCAGTGTTGTAGTTGGACAAGCGCAGCAGTCTGGGTTTATACAAACATTTTCTGATGACACGACAGTTGCTACTACAAGTTATCCAACAGTTCCTACTGGGAATTATTTAGGGAACATTACTTTTTGGCCGGGGCAATCTATCACTACAAACGCTATTGTACACAGCGATTTTCCTTTGTTTGTAATGCAAACTGGTATGCTCGGGAACCCAACGAATGATTGTATGTACGCAGCAAATGGAGGGGCACAATCTCCTTCTACCACTACAGCGGTATCAACATTTTGGGACGCCGGTAACGGTCTTGTTAATCACCAAGCATTGGTTCTTAATGACGGGCCTAATAATGGTTCTTGGGGTAGTAATAAAAGAGGCCGACTAAACTTCGGCACCTCTGGAGGAAGTAGTTTAAATCCGGGACACATTATAACGCTGGTAGATAGCAATCCACTAAAAACCAGAGCGTACTCTTTAAACCGCCCCCCTAATTCGAGTAACGACACGTTTATCGGCTTAGATAGTGGTAATGTTGGCTTGGCATCCGCTCAGCTCACCCTCGGCGCACCCATAGCTATCTCCCAGTATATTTCTAATATCGGTGACGGAGCTTCTTGGTTGGAACGTTTGACTGCCACTAAGAAGCAGTTTGCGGTTCCTGTGCAGTTGGCATCGTATACCTTTGCGACCCTTCCTAGTTTGCCGGATGGGTCTTCCGCCTATTGCTCTAACTGTACAAGAGGCGGCGCTTGCGGCAGCGGCGGTACCGGAGCTTTAGCGGTGCATATTAACGGAGGATGGGCGTGTTTATAAAACCAAAAATGCCCAAAGCTGTGAGGATTTACACGCAGCTTGGTTGTAATCCGTGCGCAGAAACCGAGAAATATTTCGCAGAACACGGGGTATCTACAGAAATAATAATCGTAGATGATTTGCTTAAGCAAGCTATCCCAAAAGAGTTGGGCATGAAGGAAATTCTAACGCCAATTACCGTATGCTATACAGGAGAAAATCCTCAGCTTGTAGTTGGGTATAACCCACAAGTCTTTGATGTGTTCATTAATAACTCTAAGAATTTCAAGGAACCAAGATATTTAGGACCGCCGGTTATTGAAGGCGCAACGTTGCAGGAGGCATAATGCCAACTTATTTTCGTTATGATTCCTGGGTCAAGTCGGTTCTTGGTCAGGCCGTAGCTGGGGCACAGATTTGGGTCTGTACACAACCTGCGAATGTAACGCCGCCAGTTACTCCGCCCAGAACTACTCCGGTACCGTGGGCAGGCCCTAATCCGCAAGCGCCGATTTTCTCAGACCCTAACGGAGTTTCATTAGTTACTCAGCCTCTCCTGAGTGACGGTTTTGGGCATTATAATTTCTATGCAGCGCCCGGCATTTACACGGTAGTTGTCTACAACCAGGGTAAACTACAAAATTTCTACCCGGATCAATCCCTTGGTAATATCAGTACGAATACCATTACGGGCACTTCTATTTTATTCGAAACGAACGGCGTAGCGGATGCCCAGCAATTACTAAGAAATCTTGTGAGTACGCCAAGCGTGTCCGTGGCAACCGATGGGTCCGGGAACACCACATTTGGCGTAACGGGGACTGCGTTAACGTTGAAAACCAATGGCGTAGTTAACGGAAACCAGTTTCTTTTGAATTTGCAGGATGGGGCTGGCGTTCATATTACGCAGGACGGGGCTGGGAATGTAGCAATTATTAATACTGCTATTCCAATTTTTAAAACTAATGGCGTTACAAACGGGAACCAATCACTATTAAATTTAGTAAACGGGACCGGAATTAATATTACTCAAGATGGGTCTGGGAATACTACTATTAACAGTACTATTACCCCTTTGCTGCTAAAAACCAATGGTACTACAAACGGGAGCCAATCTCTCCTAAATCTTTTAGACGGCACCGGTATCCATATTACACAAGATGGGTCTGGGAATACTACAGTTAATTCTACCTTAGCTTTAAAGACTAATGGGGTTACGAACGGCAGTCAGACTCTTTTAAATTTGGTAGACGGAACCGGAACGCATATTACCCAAGACGGAGTTGGTAACGTTACTATTAATAACACCTCTACACTAAGAACTGGTGCAATTATTTACACAATAGACGGCGGTGGATCGGTAATTACTACCGGAGCAAAAGGGCAGTTAGATATACCTTTAAATTGCACTGTTACAGGTTGGGTATTAACCGCAGATCAGTCCGGTTCTGCCGTGGTAGATGTTTTGCGTAGTTCTTACGCGGGATTTCCTAGTACTAGTAGCATAGCTGGTTCTGATAAACCCACGCTTTCTTCAGTACAGAAGAATGAGAATTTATCAATAGGAGCATGGGGTTCTACCGCACTGTTGGCGGGAGACCAGTTGCAATTTAATGTAAACAGCGCCACCACGGTTCAAAGACTAAATCTAGCTCTTATTGTCACAATGACTGGATAAATACATGTCTTATGCATTAGTGCACAGCGGAAGTTATGGGTTAGGTACTTTTTTTACTACTACAACTAATACTACGACCGGCCATTATTCAGTTACTACACAAGCCGGTAATTTGTTGATACTTGTTATTGCATTTATTAACCAAGACCCAAATGCGTCAGTCCCATCTATAGGCACACCGTCTACCCCTGGATTTACATGGGTATTGGCCGGAACAATTACGAGTGATAATTATTTTGATGGTACATTTAATAATCAGCAGTCAATAGCCGTATATTATATAGATAATGCACCTTCGATGGCGGCCAGCGTAATAACTTCTGTTGTAGGAACACTGAGTGTAGCTCCCAATAATCATAATGACACATTGAGCTTTGAATTAAGTGAATGGAGCGGTGAAGTTATTGGAAGTGTAATAGATGTAACCGCAACTGCTAAAGGAATAAGTACTGTTCCATCGGCAGGAAGTATTAACACCAATTTTACAGATTTATTACTTGTTAGTGCTACAGATATAGGAGGAAATACAGAAGGATCGGGGTTTACAGCGCTGAATAATCATAACCCTCCGCCGCATATTACAGCTATAGCAGGGGCAATTAATCAGTATATTTTGAATGCAGTTCCGGGGACGTATAATACATCGTTTGTTGCTTCGGCTGGAGTTCCACTATATTGCTGGGGGTGTGTTGCCATTGGATTTAAAGCTACCGGTGGAGGAGGCGGTGGATTTCCTTACTCACACGGCACTCTCATAGGTTTTTAAATGCGCGTCCTTATAGCCGTTCTTAGTTGCTGGGCAATGCGCCACTATGAAGATAGCATACGCAATACGTGGGCTAAGGAAGTTCCAGAGGGTGTTGATTATCGGTTTTTTCTAGGCGAGCCCCAAGCAAGTGCGGCACCTGATGAAGTGTTCCTGCCCGTACAAGATACGTTTGACGGGGTGACCCATAAAGTCGTAGCAATGCTTCAGTGGGCGCTAGATCAAGAGTATTCTCATGTTTTTAAGGCAGACCTAGACACCCTGATTCGGCCAGCTTCTTTACTACAGAGTGGATTTGAGCAGTATGATTGGGTTGGTGGACAGAACGGATTTTTTCTCAGTGGCGGCGGGGGCTATTGGTTGAGCAGGAAGGCTATGCAATGCGTGGTAGCTACCCCAATAGAAGGGGGACAGGCTGAGGATGTAAACGTAGCGCGGGTGCTCCTAGCAAACGGTATAGAACTCCAAGCGGATGCCAGGTATCTATTTTACCCCGGCTCTGTTATGAACGACCAAACGCTTACGATGCATTTATCGAGCGTTAGAGGTTGGAATGTTAAAGCAACGCCTCAGATGATGTTGGATACGTGGGAAGATCAGAAAAATAGAGTATACAAGAGATATACGTCAGAGCTAGAAGTTAAGTTTACTAGGGCACTCAGGAGATTCAGGTGAGTTTAACAATTTTTGGCGGTAGCGGGTTTGTAGGTAGTGAGTACAAACGGCAGTTTTACCATCACGCTGTGGGGAACATATACGCATTCAACAAGCGAGACGACTACAGCGTTTTTAGTAAGGACATTCTTTATCTACTTTCTACCGTTCATAATTATCATATTTTTGACGCCCCCCTTTTAGATGTAGAAACAAATCTAATTATTTTGGTAAAAGTTTTAGAAAGTTGGAGAAAATACCAAGAGGAATCTGGACAAAAGGGTGTGTTCAACTTCGCGTCTAGTTGGAGCGTTTACGGAGACCAAAAAGAATTGCCAGTCGCAGAGAACGCTATATGTAACCCAAAAGGGTGGTATATTATTACCAAAAGATGTGCTGAGCAACTTCTTATTGAATATTGCACTACTTTTCATTTGAATTACAAGATTTTACGTTTTGCGAACGTTATAGGATCGCACGACAAGAAGGCTTCGGAAAAGAAAAACGTTCTTCAGCATTTAGTTAACAAATTGGCCAAAAACGAAGATGTTGAAATATTTGGAGATGGCTCTTTTCTCCGCGATTTTATCCACGTTAGTGATTGCGTTGCCGCCGTACAGTTAGTAATGGACAAGGGAAAGTCTAACGAAATCTACAACGTTGGGAATGGTCGGACCTGGTATTACAAAGATATTCTGCTCTATGCCAAACAAAATCTTGGTTCTACCGGGCGGATACTGCATGTAGAGCCAAGCGAATTCCAGGCGAATGTGCCGGTGCAAAATTTTTATATGGACAACACTAAGATTCGTAGACTAGGATACTACCCCCGATACACGGGAGAACAACTGTTTAATACGCTTCTGCCCACCGGAAAAGTGGAGTATGAATAAAACTCAGGATGTTATTCTTGGCGTTCTCTCAGGTCCCAATTATGGTTTTAAGTACCCCGGTGTCGAGTCATACATTGTCAGTATAAATCGCTCGGGATTTGCCGGGCGTAAAGTAATGATCGTCTGGAATATTCATCCAGAAACGCGTAGGGCGTTGGTTGTACACGGGTTTGAAGTTGTAGATTTATCGCCGTGGCCCCCTGACCGCTTCTTCCACGCTAGAATGCGCGTGGCGTGGGAGTACATGCGGGATCATTATAAAGAATTCAGATATTGTTTTTGGCTCGACATTAAGGACCTTTTGCTGCAATCCGATCCGAGTTTATGGATGGAACAAAACATTGGAAAAGCGCAACTCGTAGGTTCAACCGAGTGTACCGCGCTTGCCGAATGCGAAACAAACAACCTTTGGATTCGTACAATTTTTGGGGACAAAGTTTTCAACCAAATTGGTCACGAAGAAACAATAAATGGCGGGACTTGGGCAGGTTATGCTGAGCCCATGATGGAAGTATTCCATAGGGTTCATAATTTGATTAAAGACTATGGCGGCCCTTATCCGCCGTGTCAAGCAGGCATAAACGTAGCTCTGCATACAGATTTTAAAAGTATGCTATACATTCCTAGATGGGAGAAGGGCTTTGCTGCGTGCATGCATCCGTTTTGGAGTCCTTGGCGTGTGCCAATGGCCCCTTATTTACGAGATAAGCCGCCCGTTCTTGATTTGAGAACGTGTGTACTCTATCCGGGAATAGTTAGCGGCCCTAACAACAAAGCAATCCCATTTAACGGCAATTGGGGGCAGAATAAGGATTTCAGCATTTGCTCGGCATCCGCCGGGCCTATGCACTGCGTAGAATGCGTGGAAAACTCCCAGAATCGGCCATTTTCTATTTTGCACGGGTATGATCGTGATTGGAATCTTAAAGAAATGTTTGAGTTCAAGTACCGTTTCGACCAAGGCGATTGGAACTTGCAAAAGTTCAAGGAATATAAGGAGCTGATGGTGCCGTCGTACCAAAGGGAATTCAAGAGGGGTCTCAGGAGACCCGAGGCTGTTATGGCAGGTGCTAGGTTGGGAACCCAAGCGAGTGCCAGGCAGTTGCATAGGAGACCTTAAACCTATGAAAGTACTTATAGGGGTGATTACCTGCCATAAGCACTCGGCGTTTCAGCAAGCCATAAGAAACACTTGGCTACCACATACCCCTAAAGAGGTAGACGTAAGGTTTTTCTCGGGGAGGGGAGCTAAGCGAGAACCAAGGGAAGACGAAGTTTTTTTAGAAAATGCGGGTGACGAATACCTTGATCTGCCAGAAAAGGTCAAGGCAATGTTCACTTGGGCGTATGAACATGGCTATGATTTTGCCATGAAACTAGATAACGACGTGGTTTTAAAACCACAGGAATGGTACAACGGTTTTTATCGGGACGACTTCTCGGGCTATGGTGATGTCAACGTAAAAAATGGGGAAATCAAAACTCCATGGGGATTCGCCTACGTCCTCAGCAGGAAAGCAATGGAGTTGATAGTGAACGCTCCGCTTCCGGGACAGCCCGGTTCTATGTGGAGTACGTCGCATTCTAACGATGAAGCGTTTGTAAGCTCAGTTTTGCACTGGAACGGTATTTATTTGCACAACGACTCTAGATACGTGCTATTCAGGGGGAAACCGACTGAGCGAGACCTAAGCAAGGTGCATAGACCATTGCGTAGGCCTAGGCCGATGGAAAAAGAGTGCCAGGCGGGTGCATTTGCTACCTGTATTTATTTGAACTGGAACGGATTTCATATGACTCCAGACGAAGAGATTCTCAGAGAGTTTCATAGAGTATTTTCTGAGGGTAAGTAGAACAAAAATTAACTAATTGTATCCGACTAGCTCGGGGAGGAAATTAAATTATGCCACAAGTACAATTCGAGTTACCAGAGCAGCCTATCGGCTCGGCAACAAGTGCAACATCACAAGTCAGTTTGCTGGAATTAACGTTTCCAGACATTACGCAAAAAAGTATACGAGCATGGGGCATCATTACATTTAGTCCGGGCTCTTATGTAAAGGGCGGACTGTTTGTAAACCTCATGCAATTCGCGGATGACCGAGCAATCGACTTCAACGGATTTTTGCGTTGCAAAGTTTGGAACGAAGACCCGGTTCCGCCGGGTGGAATTAATTATACGTACCACTATGCACCAACTTCGGACGTTGTTCAAATTTTTAATAACGGAGTGGAGTTAGCTACTGGGACGCAAATTCCTGCGGCTATTCTGAATGACGATACCTTGTTTTTAGCCACCTGGGACCGTACTAACGTTCGTGGATAAGATTTTAGAAGTAAATTAACTAATTGTATCCGCCAAAAAGCGCGGGGAAATGGAAAAAAAATTATGCCAACACTTGATTCATTATTGGGTACCGCATCAAACTTTGATGTACTTGCGGGCTCTACGGTTACAAACTCTGGAGCAACTGTTCTTACTGGAGGTGATCTAGGTCTTTCTCCTGGTTCATCTGTAACGGGCTTTCCGCCAGGCGTAGTTACTCCTCCTAATGTACAGCACATTACCGATTCTGTCGCAGCCAAGGGTCAATCCGACCTTACTGCCGCATATACGTACTTTGCCGGATTAGCCGGAGCTACGCCTATCGTTGGAAACTTAAACGGTCAAACATTTGTTCCCGGTTTGTATAGCGGCGGCGCGATTGATCTGGCAGTAGGTGGAACCGTAACCCTTAACGGAAACGGCGACCCAACTGCGGAATTTATTTTCCAAGCCGCGTCCACTCTTACCTTCAACAACGGTTCTACTGTTGTCCTTACAAATGGTGCAACCGCCAAAAACATTATATGGCAAGTTGGAAGCTCTGCAACCATCGGAACCACGGCGGTTGTTTCTGGGGACATCGTGGCGCTGACTTCAATTTCCGTGAACACCGGGGCCACGGTCAACGGCAGATTACTCGCCAGAAACGGCGCGGTGACGTTGAGTGGTAACACTGTTACTGCCCCGGCAACTGGCGCGGGAACGGGTACGGGAGGTGGCGTAGTAGCGATAGGCACATCCTCAGCGAGTGCCACGGTGACGCTAAGCGAACTCACACACCCAGATATTACAGGAAAAAGTTTAAGATCATGGGGAGTGGTGACTATTAATCCTGGAGGTTACACAAGCGGAGGAATTCCGTTCGGATTGATGCAGTACGCGGACCAACGTACGGTGGATTTTAATGGGTTCTTGCGTTGTGAGGTCTACGGCGAGGAACCTAAGAACAACATCATATTGGCAACTATTGCATACCGTTATACCCCAGTCACAGATTCTCTCCAGATTTTTAATAACGGGGTAGAACTTGCCGGGGGCTCTGCTATACCAGTCTCTGTGTTATCTGACACCTTGCTTTTTGAGGCACAGTGGGATCGCACTAGCGTAAGAGGATAATTCAACAACAATTTCCTGAGATTAATTACCTCAGGCAGCCGTGGGGAATGCCTACCTATGCATGGGCATTCTCCGCGCATCTTCATAGGAGAAAAATAATGCCGCATCATAAGAATACACATTGTAAGCATGGACATGAGTACACGGTAGAAAATACAAGGATATTACCTAACGGGGCAAGAGTTTGTCGAGCATGTAAGCGTGAATGGGCAAGAGAAAACACGGGATTAGAAGAGGGGGAAGTAAAGCAAAATAAAAATCAGAACACTGACAAAACCCATTGTCTTCGTGGTCACGAGTTTACATCGGAAAACACATACATGAAGGGCGAACGTAGGATTTGTATAATTTGTAGGAATGCCGCCCAGCGCGATAGACAAAGGATTGCAGAAGCAAAATACAGAGCGTTAAAGAAATCCAGCCCTGAATTATGGGAAAAAGAAAGACGAAGAAGAAGGGCACAACAACTTAAAAGAGTCGGTTGGAATATTGATCTTTTTGAAGAGACCCTAAACCTGCAAGAAAATAAATGCGCCGTTTGTAGAACTGTTCTAGATATTAATGCTATAAAGAACGGCGCTACTAACCAGGCTCATGCTGACCATGAGCACGTAGAGCCTCCAAAGCCTAGAGGTATTTTATGTGGCAATTGTAATTTAGGCATTGGAAATTTAAAAGAAAACCCAGAAATTATGTTGGCAGCAATTGCCTACGTAACTAAATGGAAGGAAGAGAGGTCGTACGGGCCATAATTTATCGCAGTTAGGTAAGTAATTGCCTCATCAATCAGCAATGATTGTTTGTAACCTAGAGAATTCGGTGGAACACCCGATAGGGTCAATACCGAGCCGAGCCCAGAAATGGGAAGGTGTAACGACTATCTCGAAAGAGAGTAGGGAACAGCGTTCCCGAAGCACTAGGGGTCCTGCAAAGGGATCAAGATATAGTCTGGACTTATTAGTAATAATAAGAGAGTAAGCGGACGCGGCTTATTTGTAACAATAATCGACAGCATCATTAGACGCCTTTTCTGGATTAATCACCATAGCCGATGCAGTGGACCTCCCTGAAGGCGCGAGTCCTAGAAATTGGGACGTTCAGTTTAACGTAGGTAGCGTACGCACCAGGTCCGGTTTATTGAGCGTGTACTCTTACGCGACCACATTAATAATCACTTCCTATGTTCTTCATTACGGTATAGCAGTGTTTGGGTATACTGGCGTAGAACCAACGGTTAATGAGGGGTTTTTGTTGTCCGGTTTTATAAACAACCTTTCATATCTGAATGGCCTCCAGGTATTTGTCGTTTCCGCGACAGCAACAACCTTCTCGGTTTTCTTGCCATTTAAGGACGACGGTCCATTTTTCAATCTCACAGGTTCTGCGGTCTCCCTTTCAGGCGCATTCGCTGGGCCTAACCTAGGCAACACCGTAACTTCCACCGGGTGGACCAACCCCAGTGGAATCCTAGGTAACGTTTCTTACGCCTCGGCAGTCGGTGGCGCAGCCTTATCAGCAACAATGGTTCCTACGGCGGCAGGAAATGAGTCGTCTAGTAATCCGGCGTGGACCGCCCCTGGCAACGTATACACTACCGGCTCGGCATTCGCCCAAGTTACTCTATCTATCGCCGCAGGTGGTGGCGGAGGGGGCGGTGGTGGTGGCGGGGGTGGAGGTGGAGGGGGTGGCGGCGGAGGCGGTTGCTTCTCCGCAGCGGTTTCCGTTCGTACCCCAGAAGGTCTTATCGAGCTGGGAAATGCGCCCGGCACTCTCCAAGTTTCTAACGAAACCGGTACGCATAGTGCGCGGCTTATCGTTCACAAGGATTACAAAGGTTGGATGGTGGTAATCGAAGAGGATAAGCTTGTCACCATAGATCACGTTATGAGGTCCGGGGATAAATGGGAACCGGCTGGGCTTAAATATCACAATCTACGCCGAGTCTGGTTCGTGGGTACGGTCTTCGATTTACACGTTATCTCCGATAATGAGGCAGATCATCACTACATACTGTGGAACGGTGACATAGCCCATAACAAACAACTAAAATAGAAGGGAGTAACCATGGCGGTATCCGCATTGCTGCTGGCAAGCAGTATAAACTTTAACATACCCAGTAGCGCTACCGTGCTTGGCATTTCCACGTCGTTCGCAGCGCAAGCCGTGGGCACCGGAACTCCCTCTATTAACATTGAACTTGCTTTAAACGGGGCACCGATAGGGTCGTATATAAACGTTCCTATCGGCAGCTCCCTGAAGACCTATACTCAGGGTTCTTCCGCATTTCAATGGGGAACTACGTTAACACCCGCCATTGTAGATGGCAGTTCGCTTGGCATTCTCCTGCAAGCCGAGTTGGACACCTCCGGGACCTCAGCGGTCAGCTCCACGTTTAGCGTAAACAACCTCTCGGTGTCGGTATACTACACCACGTCTTTGCTTTCTGAAATTTTGCAGGTCGAGACGTTTTCCTTTGCGGTACCGGCAACATCTGGTATATCCGGCATCGGGGTGAGCTTTGTTGCGTATTCCAGCCTTACTACTAACTTGTCGGTGCAGATGATTAAGGCCGAGGTGCCGGTTGGTACGCCGAAAAGCGTAACGCTAAGCAGCACACCTACTATCTACACGATTGGGGCATCGAACGATCTGTGGGGCACCACGTGGATTTCTTCTGATATCAACAACACAGGTTTCGGTGTACAGATAACCGGGTCGGGGGTTGGTACTACATTTGCCAAAGATTTAGATATCTTGGCTTACCTTACTCCGTCTTTGGCTGATTTTCTGTACGTAAAAACATATGAGCAGAACAACGGGCAAATTACTACTCTTGCCTTAGATGATTCTGGAATCATGTGGAAGGAGGACGTTAACAATAACCCTAACGTTCTTTCCACGGCCTTGGTTGGTATTATTCCCGGTTCTTATGCCAAGAGCGCCACGGCGGATAACCAAGAGTACATCATGTTCTCAGACCTCTCCATTGGCACGGAGAGACCCAGAGTTTTAAGCGGTAACACTTTTTATCCCCTGTCTCAAGTAGGACCGGGAGCACCGCCATCGTTCCAGGCATCAATCGGCTCGATAAGCAATATACTGAGCCTTAGCCATTATTCTCTATCTGGGAATGTAGTTACCTTTACCTATACGGGTACTATGCCTACGGTAGGCAGCATTTATATTCTCAGCAATGTTGTTTCCTACCTAAACGGACAGTCGGTTATTGTACTTAGTACCGGATTATCGCCCACCACGTTTGAGGTGCAATTTCAACACCCTGATGATATTGGCTCAGCAATTAATGGTACGGCCACGCCTACTTTTAGTTATTCCATCCAGTCGATTACGCAACCGGTGCCCTATTCTGGCATCGCAGAATTTTTGTGGAGCGCGGGTCCGGGACAGACTTCTCCGGGATCAACGGTTACGGTTTATTATAAGCACGATACAACTGGTGGACAGGACCCAGGGTTATCTTCCACAACAAACCCTGTTTATGTTAACTTAGCACATGCTACAGGAGGGGCGGCACAGTTTAATGGTACATGGCTTGTTAATGGCACGGGATTAGGAAATCCTCCGGGGGTAGGGGGTAATTATTGGTACTTTACGTTTACTTATACGGCATCCGGTAGTTACAGTCAAATTTTTCCTCCAGGAAATCCTGTTTCATACCAAATTACCCTTGCAACCTTAACCACATCTACGCCCATCCCTAACCTTACAGCGGGTAGTCCGATTACTATTACCGGGGTTACACCCACCGGTTGGAATAGCAACTGGACAATAGTTACACCCCTGACTAGCGGAGTTCTTAATATTAGTGGCACCCAGATGGATGCCTCCGGTAACGCCTCGTATACGTACAACGTACAAAGCGGGGCCGGTCCTTTAGTCGGGGAAATTGTTACTGTTACGAATTGTACCAATGCGGCTATATTTAATGCCACCGGAGTTATTTCTTCTGTGGCAGGCGGAATATTTCAGATTGCCGGATTCCCGCCAAATCATCCCATACCGTTTGCGTTTGAAGCTAATGGCGTGGGTTCTACGTTTGGTACGCAGTTTACATTTGATCCCGGCGCAGTGGTCGCGGGCACTACCGGCCAATCTATTTTTGGCAACGCTGGTTCTGGTGGAAAGGTTACCATTGTTGGCAGCTCGATTCAGCCTTTAGGGGCCGGTACTCGCCAAGCGGTAGTGTTCTTTATTACGCAAAGCGGCCTGGAGACTGCCGTGTCGCCGCCGGTAACATTTACCACGTCTTCTAACGCCAATGAACTAGAGGTTACTAATATTCCTATCGGCCCTCCAAATGTCATTGCAAGAGGCATAGCGATTACCGAGGCGGGCGCTAACGGTGTGCCGGGAGCTAGTTTTTACGTGATCCCTAACAACGTTGTGTTAACCGTGGGAAACACCGTCACTACGTACCCATCCACAATTATTAGGGATAATATTACCACATCTGCTAAGCTTTCGTTTACGGACGCGGTGCTCCTGTCTTCCCAAGAAATAGATGTGCAGGGCAACAACCTGTTTAATCTAATCGAGCTGGGCAGTTCCGCTTGGTGCCTGCCTTACGCATCCCGCATGTTCTACGGAATGCAGCTAAACAAGGTTGATAACTTTAATAACCTCACGTTCGATGGTGGTTACCTACCAAACCCAGGAGGTAACTTATTTCCACTTGGTTGGATTGGAACCGATGTAGCCAATACCAATCTTATTAACAGCCCGGTTACCGGCATGTCTCTATACATCAAGAACGCCGGTTCTACGGTAAAGTCCGGGGTTGGTCTAGTTTATCAGACTGCCTACACGGACCCCTACCAAGTTCCAATAATTTTGCCGAATACCTTGTATTCCGTTAGAGTGGCAGCAAGCAATCCTTCTGGAAACGCGGTGGGGTCTCTGGTTATCGACTTGACGGACTTCAATACGGGAATCGGATTTGGCATCACCTACGGAACGTTCTCGGTGCTGTTAGCCAGCATGTCTACGAATACTTCGGTATTTACTGGGGCATTGCTAACCACACCCTTTACACAAGGCGTAAGCCCTGCTTTGCAACTAAGGGTGAGCTTAGCGAATGCCGGGCCGGGGGCCGATGTACAGGTGGACAGGATAGAGGTATTCCCGACTTTGGAGCCTTATCTGCTCACGCAGGTCTATGGCTCGTACATTGATAATTTGGAGGCGATAGATGCCAGCGGTTCCGGGGGGATTATTAATACCGCCTCGGAAAATAGCCAAACGTGCACGGGCGGGTTCGTGATGCACGACATCATGTATTTGCTCAAAACGAACTCGCTTTATTCCACGCAAGATATCCCAACGAGCGAACCGGGAGGCTGGAGCCTCAGAGAGGTGAGTAATAAGGCCGGTTCTATTGGAATACATTCTTATTCCTCAGGCGAAGAGTGGGCAGTGATGGCGTGCCGTGCGGGGATTTATGGTTTTAACGGCGGGCAACCTGTTCCCATTAATTGGGAAATCAGACAAATTTGGGAAGCAATTAATTGGGACGCTGGTAAGACAATTGTATTGCGCAATGATGTAACTAATAAAATGATGTATTGTGCAATCCCTTTGCCGACCGGTACTGACCCAGTTACAGGTATAACTACAAAGTCTATAAAGTGGCTTCCTTTTGCCCCCTATAACCCGGCTCCTATATCTCCAAATGTTATGTTGGTTCTTAATTACCAAGCAATGGATTCTTTTGAGGAACTAATAGGAGCATCAGGAATTAGGACCACGATGTTTGGCACGCTTGCCGCTGTTGATATGAAGCGTAAGTGGACTATTTGGCAGATACCAAGTCCGTACATGGATTTTATTATGAGGCCAAATGGAATTGATACTCCTCTATTCGTGTGTAACGGAATTGATTCTTCAAAAATTTATGAATTCGAAGACAACCAATTTAGCGATGATGGTACAGCAATTTTCAGCCTCTATACAACCTATGGGCATGTTAATGCTGCTAAGAGTGCGACCATACCCCTGTTCGGTTATCACGCGAAGAGATACACGGTATTTCAAGTGAACGCAAAAGGATCGGGTAACATGCAAGTTAGAGTTATACCTAATGTGCTTGAAGCTCGTTACCCTTATACTATACCAGGCGGAATTAATCTTTTTGACCCAGCTAATGACGATGCCTTTAGACCTTTAAACATAAAAGGTAATAGAGTGTTTTTGGAATTTTCTACCAATGCCGTTGGTTCATGGTTCCAAGTTTCTAAATCACTGTTAACTGGCAAGGCCGATCCTTGGTCCAGTTTGAATCCGACCGGAGGATTAAATACCGGCATAAAATAATATCTCATAGCTTAGCGGCTTTGAGCTAGAGCTGGAACAGCCTGATACTGCTTCCAGCTCGATCTTATCAGGAGAGAAAATGATAGTATATTTAGTAACAAACAAACATAACGGAAAACAATATGTAGGGCAGACCGTAAAACCTCTTCAAACTAGATGGGCGCAGCATGGGAATGACACTTCTCATGTATCTCTCTTACGCAACGCTTTGAAAAAGTATGGAACAAATTCTTTCGTAATAGAAATTATCCATGAATGTCTGCATAAAGAAGAAATGGATTTTGTAGAAATATTCTACATTTCATTTTTGAATACTAAATCTCCTAATGGTTATAATTTAACAGACGGGGGAGAGGGAAGTTTAGGGCATACGCCTACAAAAGAAGCAAGAGTTAAAATGAGTTTGGCTAAGAAAGGATTACTACCGCCAAAGCCCATAAAAAGGGGACAAAGGTTATCCCCGAGTACAGAAATTAAAAAGGGACAAAGATTATCTCCTAGTACTGAATTTAAAGCCGGATTTATTCCTTGGAATAAAGGTAAGTCGCATCTAAAAGGGGCGCTTAATCCTTTTTACCACAAAAAACATTCTCCCGAAGCTTTACAAAAAATGCGACTAGCTAAACTCGGTAGAAAGCAATCTCCAGAACATGTAGCTAAGAGAATGGCCAGTATATTAAAAAGGAAGGAACTAGATGGCTCACGGTGAACATGCAATTCTAGAAGGTGGCCGTGAACTCCCATTTCTAAGCCAACAAAACACTTATCTAGGTTCTATTCTTCAGCGCATCCTTGACGCCGTGAACCTTACCGCAAAGAACGCCGGTGTTTCATCCGTGGGCAAAATTGCACCCCCTGATCCGGTGGACAGTGTGAATATACAAGGTACTCAACTTGGTTCTAAATTAATCGCTCCTTCTGAAATATTGCATCTGACCTTAACTCATAATGGGCCTGTAAAGAAAAACGTCCAGTACATAACAGAAGTCGCTACGGACAGTAACTTTTCTAATCCGCATATTATAGATCACGGATGTAGCCGCTCGGCATTCGTTCATCTTCCTACTTATCTTGACGATGGCGTTACTAAGCAAATCTATTATGTTCGCTCGTATCCGCAATATCCCGGCAGCGATCCCGCCAGACCGACCGTATTTGGGGGTCTAGCGCAGCCAATACAGGTGCAGATGACCGGTTCATCCGCAGGTACCTTACTACAGTCTACGGGCAGCGGAACTGCCTCTCCGACCGGTAATCAGGGCGGACACGGCTTGGGCAAGATTCTAGACAGACCGGCTACGGGGCCGAAACGTAATTTGGTGTAACTATGGCAGAGAAAAAACAAACGTTAAACTTGAAGATGTACGCCGGGGTACTATTCCCAGATGACTCCGTGCAAACGAGCGCACTTCTCTCCGGTTCGCCCGGTCAGCTAACACAGACGCAGATGCCCCCTGTTATTGACCCTACTGGTACCCTGACTCAAATTGATCTAGGTGTTTTCTAATGTCAATCGCAATCCAACATAAACGAGGCCTAAAAGCCAATCTACCCGCGTCTGGCGCGGCGGGTGAGTTCTTCGTAACAACGGATACCCATGAGATAACCATCGGTACCGGCGCGGGAACAAGCCCACTCAAGGTCGATGCGTCAAACGTAACTAATTTGCCCGCAGCAACTCAGCCTGTGAATGCGCAGACCGGTACAACGTACGCTATAGTTGGAGGAGACGCCGGTAAACTTGTTACGTTGTCTAATGCCTCCCCAGTGGCGGTATCAATTCCCCAAGCTGGAACCGGGTTGTTTACCAGTACTTTCTTTGTTGACCTACAAAATCTAGGGGCGGGTGCGGTAACCATTACACCGACCACTTCTACGATTAACGGCGCGGCGACCTTCGTTCTACAGAAGAACCAGGGCATTCGCCTGAATTCCGATGGGGCTAATTACCAGGTTCAAACTGGTATGAAGCCGGCGAAGTTCACGGCGGTTGCTAACCAGTTCCTAACTAGCGTGGACGACAGTGGCAACTTCTCGGCAGCACAGCCCGCGTTTACGAACATCTCGGGAACTTTGGTTGAAGGACAGTTGCCCAGCACCATTGACGGAGTAACAGGGCTAGCAACTATAGATTGCGGCACATTTTAAAGGAAATTATGAAACTATCTATTTCTACTTTGTTATTGCTGTTAAGTTCATACGTGGGCGCACAGTGTACGGCTACGGTACCGCCGCCCGGTACAGATTGCCAAGGGCCGGTTAATGTGGTAGGTAATCCAACAGTTCAATCTGCAACTATTTTGAAAGATAATGGAAAGCCGGTTTCTGACCCCGCCGCAAATCTTTATATCCAAACAATTTTAAATGGGATCATTCAAGAATCCGATAATGGCGGACCTTACCATTCTCTTGTCGGCCCGCAAGGACCGGCGGGACCAATAGGTTTAACTGGCGCACAGGGTCCCCAAGGTGCCGCAGGAGCAACCGGTGCTCAAGGCCCAGCAGGCCCGCAGGGACAACCTGGTCCGCAAGGCTTAGTAGGCCCCACTGGTAATACTGGTCCCGCAGGTCCGCAAGGAAACCCAGGACCAGCGGGCGTAGCCGGAGCAACTGGCCCGCAAGGTTTGCAAGGCGTACAAGGTAACCCTGGTAACGACGGAGCAGTTGGCCCGGCTGGTCCTCAAGGTGTGCCGGGCGCAACCGGCCCGGCGGGCGCTGATGGTGCCCCTGGCCCACAAGGTCCTACTGGTCAGACAGGCCCAGCAGGGACAACCGGACCACAGGGTCCGACAGGCGCAACCGGGGCTACGGGGCCGCAAGGACCTCAGGGTGTGCAAGGCGTACCAGGCATCGTCGTAGGTCAAACCTTTACTGGACTATTAACCTGCGTAGCAGATGCCCACCATTCCGTGGTGTATGGGTTCTCCACTACGTGTACCTATAAAATAATGGCGATTAAATAGATGCCGATCCAGATACAGGTCAAGAGGGGTTCGCAGGCCAATATGCCTGTATTGGCCTTAGGAGAAATGTATTTTTGCAGTGATACTAATAAGTTGTTTTTTGGAACGCCGGGCGTAGGAATTGGAAAAATACAAATTGGGGATATTACTAACGTGAATGAAACACTTTTACAATTGCTTATGGAAATGCGTAGTATTCGCCTAGCACTCGTTCAGTTAGCCTGTGAGGGTGGCCGAGCGAACCCCAGGGATTTTGATCCACAAATTTTAGCGGCGGACGCCGAAGTAGCAGTAGACGCTTTATAAGGAGATATAGATGCTGTTCCAACTTAACCAAGGGCAAACGGGCAAGGCAGTTGGCCAAAATCTTGTTGCTGGGTGCGGGGAGTTTTCCGAAGTTTTAGTGACGGAGCTTCAGCCCCGATATTACGAGAACACTTATCGCGGACAAAAATTTTCCGCCCAAGTTGCTAATGCAAATCCGACTGGTGTAAGCACCGGAATATTGGGGGCTGCCGGAACACCGCTTTTACTTGTTTGGAATCCGACAGGGACCGGTAAAAATTTAGTTGTTGTGCAGACATATATCGCCATAAGGAATAACGGCACTGTTTCTCCCGGCAGCTTTGTCTGGTCGGCAGGACCTACAACCCCCGTTACGGCCAATCTTAGTCAGCCTCTTAATATGCTTACATATCAGGCTTCCGGTTCTGTGGCTAAGTTTGTAGCTAATGCCGCTGCTACTGGATTATCTGCGCTTCTTTACGTCCGACCTATTATGGGCGTTGGCGCGGCCACCACGGCGACCACTACCGGGTTTCCGCAAGGGTATGAAGAAACGGCGGGCGGACTTATCGTTCCTCCGGGATGCGCAGCCGCCATTATTTCCACTGTAACCGGAACAGCCGCAGCCGTGGACGCAGGTATTGTGTGGGACGAAGTGGCGGTGTAAGCATGAATGACTCAGGGGCAGCGATTAGGGATTATAAGCCAAGCGATTTTTCAGCGATTGCCACGATTCACGAAGAGTCAGGGATTGATTATAAATTGCCCGACTTGGAATCCCCGCTATTTCTCATAAAACAGGTGGCAGAATACGAAGGAAAAGTTGTGGCGGCGCTCGGAGCCTTGCTCCAAACAGAATTTTATCTTTGGCTTAGTAAAGAAGAATGGGGAACTCCAGAGCAAAAGTTTTCTGTGCTAAAAGAATTAGATGAAAGTGTGATATCTGAAGTTTGGCTAAAAGGCGTAGATTCCGCCGTACTCTATTTACCTCCAAATATGGAACGTTTTAGTAGGAGATTAACAGAAGATTTTGGCTGGTCTACTCCGAGGCCGGGGTGGAAAGCTTTTTCAAAGACAACTGGAAGGAAGCAATGAAAAGAGAAAAGATGTCCCCCGAGGAATATAAAATAGCCAGGGATAAGGCCAAGAAAAAGTGGAGAGAAAATAATAACGAAGAGGCGCGTGCCACCGCTACTAGGGCTAGAAGGAAAATGAGGGCGTTAGCCTATGCAAAGCTTGGGGGAAGATGCAATAGTCCAGAATGTAAATGGGTAAATTCTGATGGTACTTTTGGTTGCACGGATGTGCGATGCCTACATATAGACCATGTAAATGGAGATGGGTACTTAGAGATACATGAAAGTGGCTATCAGTTATGTAAAAGAGCTTTAAATGACACAGAGGGTAGGTACCAACTTCTATGCTCAAATTGTAATTGGATAAAAAGAGTGATTAATGGAGAATTGTGTTTGAGGCATAGAGTTAAAAAAGTGGAGACAAAGTAATGAAGGTATATATTGAACTTAAATACCAAATGTTGCCAGACGGCGGCTTGGAGCTTATCTCCGAAAAATCTTATGATTATACTGGCCCTATAGCACTTTGCGATAGATGGGGACAGGGCGCGGCTAAGGACGCAGCAAACACTGCCAAGACTACTGCCGTTGGTTACGGACAAGAAGCGGGCGCAGAAGGTGCAGCACTCAATCCATTTTTTAGACAAGAAATGACGGCTGAGCACGGCTTCGATCCAACGCAGACTAATGAATTGCTAACGGCAGCAGGCGCTGGCACAGGCGGCGCAACTAGCGCCCTTACCGGCCAAGCGGAACTCGAAGCTGCTCGAACGCGCAATCCTTCAGGATTTACTAAAAGTCTCGACGAAGTTGCCCGTGACAAACAGAAAGCCTTAGCAGGTTCCTCCGAAGCAATCGCAGTGCAAGACGTATTAGGGGCTAAGCAACTGAACCAAGAAGGTGCTAGGGGTATGGAAGGGCTGTACGGAACAAATGTAAAGGGACAACTTGATGCGATGGGACAGCAGGCTCAAGATATTAACTCCGAAGTTAATGCTGGAAAATCAGGATGGTACCAAAATCTTCTGGCTGGTGTAGACGCAGGAGCTAATGTATTTAAGGCGTTATACCCCAAAGGTCTTCAGGGTTAAGGAGAAAACATGGCAACAAGTTTAATGAGAAATCTCGGAGACGACGCCACGGACGCTGCTCCTCAGGACGAGTTCGCAGAAAATCAGCGCCACATAGACGAGTATAATCGGGCGCAACTTAAGGAACAAGGTTATCCTAGTGAACAATCCGATCCTAATTTTCCTGTAAACCCTAAGTATGCCCCAGAAGTTCCTAGGATGAACAACGCAAAGATGGGTGTAGAAAACGCACCCGCTCAGCAATTTCCTGTATCTTCCACTGAGCAGTCCGCAGGGCATCCGCTTGGCACATCCTCAGTTCCTCGCATGTCTCCTCCCCAATCTTCGGCAATGAAGCCGCTGGGCGGAGAAGACTTACCGCCAGGACAATCGGAGCAATTATCTCCAGAGGAACTTAAGAAACAAGGGTATCCAGACGCGCAATCCGATCCAAATTTTGCAGTAAATCCTAAGTACGCCCCAGAAGTTCCTAAAAAAGAAATTCATCCAGATACCAAGGCTATTATAGGGGCGCAGCGCACGATGTTGGCTAAGGAGGCCACCGATAAGGCCGCTAAGGGCGATCTATTGGGTGCGGGGAACGCCAAGATCGCTATGAATCAGTTAATGGAACACGTCGATACCGATCCATTTAAAGAAAAAGAGGCCGATCCTTATGTACAGGGCGGTGGACCTATGCGGCCAGAACCAAACGTGGCTGCTCCAGAAGCTAATGCCGCTTCTGCTCCGAATCCGGCGGATGTTACCCCGGCTTCCACAGCAATGGTACCGTTAGGCCAAGAAAAACCTCCGATGCCCGCATACACAGGTACGCAGCGCATAGGTAAGGGTACGCCGGGCGAAGCCGAGTTACACAATGATTTAGAGACTCAGCGTGGACATCTTAGAAATATCATTGCTACCGGGAATGAAACCCAAGCAGCCGAAGCTAGGTTACAACTTGCTCGATTGAACGAGATGAATCCTTATGGGTCTCCCGCAAACCACCCCGGAGCTTTGGGCCGCATTGGCCATATTGCTGCGAAAGTTGGTAATGTGGCGGGAAACGTATTAGCCCCAGAAGTCATGGCTAATATCCCCGGTACCGATCTTAATAAACAAATACAGGTAGGACAAGCAGAGCGGGAGCTTAAGGATGCGGCTGGGCACGACCTAACGGTTGCCGAAACCGCTAAGAACCGGGCGGAAGCAAATAAACCGCCTTCGGCAGAACAACAGTTAATTAATGCTCAGGCCGAATTGCGTGCCGCTACAACCCCAGAGGCCAAGGCCGCAGCGCAGGCTAAAGTTAACGATTTGACTGCCGCTATGGGGGCAGGCAAGGCGGCACCCAAGGATTCTTCCCCGGCGCAGCAAGCTATTGATGCCGAGGCAGCCTTAGTCGCCGCAAAGGCCACGGGTGATCCTGCAAAGATTACTGCCGCGCAGTCTGCATTGGATAGCATAGTTAAGGGCGCACACGATGTAACGGCGGTTAAGCCGGAGACGCAGGAACAAAACAAACTTGCGTTTCAGAACGCTATAGCCAAGGTGGCAGCAGAGGGACTCCCTACTGGTCCTAATCAACTTACTAAATCCATAAACAGTTCTAAAACACTCAAACCAGAAGAAAAGGCAGCGGCGGAAGCGTATATGGCCGCCAATCCGACACCGGCTACTAATTTAGAAGTAAAAGTAGACGCCGGAGATGAAGCCAATAAGCACGCCCTTGATAAGCACTTCCAAGGCAGCGAAGTGGTAGCAACAATGCCGGATGGTAAGCGCGTACAGATGTCTTATGGGCAGGCTAAAGAGTTAGGCCTTGATCCCAATAATTTGGAAAAGCTGAATTCTAAGCAGGCTCAAGATAACCGTGATAAACACGCTTCCATGGACAGTACTTTTAAAACCTTGGATACGTATCGAACAGATATGAAGAACGCTAAACTTAGTTCTAAAGATAGGGATGCCCTAAGGGTATTAACCGATCACGCCCCGGAGGCAACCTCTGGATTATTGGCGGGAATGTTTGATGAGATTCCTCTTGCTGGTCCTCTGGGTAAATATGGAAATAAGTTGATGAACGGAACAATAACAAGCGATCAGTATAATGCCCTTTCATCGGCGGCACAAAAACTTTTAGCTGACTATTACACGGCGGTTGTCGATAATTTTGCTGCTATGAAGGCACGTTTAGGTTCTGTTGGCAGAAACCCAGCTTTGATCCAGGCCGAGAATATTACCATTCCTTTACCGTACATAGAGTGGAATGCGGTTGCTCCGGCTTTTGAAGCAAAAAGACAAACTATGTCTGGTTATACATCAGAATGGCCGGACCTTTACAAACCTTCGAGTAAATAGAAAGGACCACCAATGTCTAATGACCGTTTTGCGTGGTCAGATGAGGGGGCGAAGCAGGAAGCGCCCCCGGCTACAAACAATATACCCGACCGTTTTACATGGAGCGATACAAAGGAAGGAACTCCTGCTCAGTCCCAGACGGCTGCTCAAGAAGAGCCTAGTTTTTTAGATAAGGCCGATGCAAATATTAATAAGGCTTTAGCGCCAAACCCTAAAAACTATAGCAGCCTTATGAGGACCAATGCTATAGAGGTTCCCAAAACTTTAGGCAGAGAAGTGTATTCTACTGCTAAGTCTGCTTTGGGGGTAATCCCCGGCATCTACCACGCATTCGCAGATGAGGCTACGCCCGAAGAAAAAGCTCAGAACGCCTCATTTGAACAGGCGCACGGAGAAGAACCCGGAGCGGAAACCTCTGGATTTAAGCGCATCGGCTTGGGAGTCCAGCGTATGTCTGGAATACCCGCCGCTATAGACGCGTACAAAACATACGCCAATCCTGCTACCCGCCCCACTTTAGATCAAGCTTTAAGCGTTGCTCCAGAAGCTATAGGACAGGGAGCGGGAACCGTTCTTGGAGCAGAAGCCGCAGGCAAGGCCGGAATGAAAGTGGCAGAAAAAGCTCCGGCAATATACGACAAGTACCAATTGTATAAGTTTCATGCCGATAAAGTAGGAGAAGCGAAGAAGGTCTACGATGCGGCTCAAAAAGAGGCCGACTTTTATAAGAATTCCCCAGAAGGTCCTCCAGAGGCGGTAACGAATAAGCTTGCTAAGGCCCATGCGGATTACGCGGAGGCCGCTAAGCACGCTAATAACGCCCGTAATGGTAGACCCGCACCAGCGCAAGCAAATATTACTGTGCAACCACAAGTAGATAATGCTGTGCCAACGCAAGTAGAACCTGCCGTACAAGATACGCAAATGCGGCCAGCCGCCCCTGAAACGCCCGGTAGCTTGGGTTCTCTAAAGGCACGCGGTGGTAAAGTTGTGGATACCGATCCTCAAGGCCTAAACGAAGCCTTGAAAATGTCATTAGCTCCAGATAAGACCGCTAAGCCATTCGCCATGAAACCCCTTGGCACACCCCCGGCGGAACCCCAGGCAGTCCCGCCCATAGAAAGCCGGGCAGCGCCCCGTACCGGTGGGTTTATAGATAAGGCAGATGATGCCGTAGGCAAGGAGTTCAGGAAGAACGGGGTTGCTATGCGTCCACTTGGTTCTGCCGTTCCCGGAGACGTAAAGGAGTTCGGATTCGACTTTAGGCCCGCCGAGGACATTGGAAATAAGATAAGGGGTGAGCAGCCGGTTAAACCTAAAGCTGAACCTAAGTCCGAACCTAAGGCGGAAGAAACTAAGCCCGCTACAGTAGAACAAACTAAAGAAGAACCGAAGAAAGAAGAACCTAGCGAAGGCCAAGAGAGTGCCGAGCAACCAGCACCAAAGGAAAAAGAAGTGGCAGTTAACCCCGAGAACAGAACTAGGACTGAAGAAGTGGTTTCTCAACATACCGATCAAGACCTGATTAAGCTAGGAGATAAACTAGGGCTTAAGCACGATCAGTACGATTTCTCTAGACGAGATTCCCACCGCCATCGGGTTGATCGGGATCAGTATGTAAAAGATGTAATTGCTAAGATGCCGCAGAGCAAGATTGACGATATTGCCGCCAAGGCCGCCAAATACGACAAGAGCGAGCAAGAAAACAACGAATTTCCCTTCGAAGAGGCATCGAGAAGCAGTTTATCTAAGGCAGAACGAGCCCGAGCTATTATGAAGGCGCACGAAGCCGGGGAAACCGTGGGCACTAAAGAAGGTGCAACCGCCGATACCAATCACTATGAGAATGCCAAGAAGGAGCTAGGCGAAGGCGCTAGTACTTCGGACATTCTTAAAAGAGCGCAAGAGATGAAGGACCAAGCAAATAAGAAAGAGTAGAAACGCAAACCTGAAAGTCCCGCTTTGATGCGGGGGAATGAGAATAACCAAAATGAGTCTATATGTAAAGTCTCCGTTTAAGAATAGCCCGGCCCTGATGGTCCAAGGTTCCATGTCTTATCTATTTGGCACATGGAGCGATAAAGTTGGTCCAACCCTAGGAACGGTTTTATCGGACAGCGGCAACGGTGCAACATCCACTGTTAAATTTCTAATTACGTCTGGGAACGTCCCGGTTGTAGATTCTTTGGTTACAATCGTTGGCACGGCAAATGCTGCCGGAGCCTATAACGTAACCAACGCTAGTATTTTGTCGGTGACAGCCCTAACAAATCCAGACGCTGGTGTATACTCTATTACTTTTTCTGGAACCGGAAATAGCGCCTCGGCCACTGATTCTGGTCAGCTAATTATTCCACAACCGGAGATCGGAGACGTGCTAACTGTTGGCATTGTTGCAGCTCTACCTGCTTCATCTGCCCCCGTAGTCTCTCCCGTTGCTGGGCCTAATTCGGTTGGTAAATCGCTTAGCGCCACTGTGAAGTTTCCCGCTAACACCGTTGCTAATCCTAGCACCCTTTCTGGGGTAACTGTTGTTATCCAAGGTAGCAACACTGATTTTGACACAGATTACAACACGATTGGCACGGTTACTACTACGGGTGCTGCCGGGCAAACGCTTAGTTGGCAAAGTGGACAAAGCGTCGGAACCGTATCTCCGGGTACCCTTGCCGCAGGTAGTGTGGACTTAATTAATTTTCGCTTTTATCGCTTTCAGGTTACCGCAGCCACGGGTGCCGGGCCAATAATTGCTAAGCTGATGCAATAAGGAAGGAATTACTATGGCAGATACGTACCCAGAAATAGCAATAACCCCCAACCTACAGATGAGCATTACCGGTATGGCGGTAAACATTGCTCAGGATTTCCTTATCTTAGACTCCCAGTTTGGGTCTGGAGGCGGCCTGGTCACTTCCGTATTTGGTCGTAATGGAGATATCCTAGCCCTTACCGGGGATTATACCGTAGCTATGATTACCGGCGCGGCCCCAATAGATTCCCCTTTGTTCACGGGAACACCATCTGGCCCTACCGCTCCCTTTGGCACCAACACTACGCAGTTAGCCACCACCGCTTATGTGCAGGCCAACAAAGGCGGAGGCGGCGGAGGTAGCACGCCGGAGTCAGTTCAAACTAAATCTGCAAACGCAACTATAGGATTTGCCGGAGCTATTAATACCTTAGTTGAAGCCACGGCTGGAGTTGGTGGTATTACATTAACGTTGCCCACCGCCGTGGGTGTTGTTGGGCAAACTATAAGAATTATCATGGTAGATGCCGGTGCTGGTGGGGTGAATATAGTTACCACATCCAGTCAAACCATAAACGGAGCTACTACTTATAAATTAACAAATCAATGGCAAACTATTTCTATGGAGTCAGACAATGCGAACTGGGTTATCGTTTCTTCAAACGGCTAAGTTTTTTCTACTAGCCTGTGTACTTTCTATATGTGCGGCGGGGCAAACTCCGACGCCGATTCGTGCCGTTACTACATTGCCCGCAACTTGCAAAGGAGGCAGCGCTACGGCTTCGACCGATGTGGTGTTTTTGATAACCGGAACATCGGGGGAGTTTTACAGGTGCTGGGCTTCCAATACGTGGGTTGTCATGGGTACCATGCCGTCTGACGGTGTACATGCCGGATCGGTACAACTAGGAGGCAATACTACACCCCCAGTTTTGAACTCTAATATTTTTGCTTGGATTGGCCCTAATTCCAGTTCTTTTACCTCCTGGGGCATAGAGATGCCAAGTGCTGAGCCCTCCGGCACGGTTCTTTTGGCTGTAGGCGCGGCGTCTTCTCATGTGTCTCAAGGGTCATTACTTGCGTTGCAGGGCACGGGAGCCAGCGTACAAACCGCCGGAACCGTCGCTGCCTCACAGCGTGCCGTTTGCACAGACGGAAACGCAGCGACAACTACATCTTGTCCTAAAAATGTTATGGTTTTATTTGTAACCGCCGATCAAGTTATAAGTACTACGTCCTTAAATTCAATTCCTGGATTAAGCGCAACTATTACTTCTGCTGTCCCTTCTGTTGTCTCTATGGACTGTGACATTATGTACAGCCAGCAAACATCGGCTGTAGCCGATAATTTTGGGATATCCGATACCTCTGCCCCAACTAACATAAATGCGCAAGCATCAGAAGGTACCAACTTAAACGGAGGCGGTCGAGTTGAGAGTAACATAATTGGGTTAACAACAACTGTGGCCACCAGCTTTGCTAATTTTACTCCGGCTGCTACTAATGTCGTATACAACACTCAAATTCATATTTTGGCTGAACAACCGGCTTCTACGGCGGCCCTTAGTATTCTAGTATCGACCGGGAATGCTTCCGACTCGATTACGATTAAGCGTGGTAGCAAGTGCGTGGTAAATTTCCAGTAAGAGACTATCTATGAAAAAACTATTATATTTGCTTAGCATTTGCCTAGCCTTTTCCATATCTTCCTATGCTCAGGGACCCTTGGGGTTCGCCGCGCTTCCCACTCAGTGGGTTGACAACTCTATTTGCAATCCCCCAGGAAACGCCTACGATGTAACCATTGTGCTCGATGGTGTTACCTCCACTAACAATGGACCAAATTTAACCAGTGGGGGTATCGGATCAAAGTACCCAAACACCGTTAATGGTTTACTAGACGCCATGAATAATTGGAGAGATAACGGCGCTAATGCTAATGGTGGTAATAGTTATACAGATGCGTGGTGGCTAATTAAGATTCCGTCTGGATCACTCCTACACGGTAATACACTTGACAGCAATCAGTCTTTGGTTACGTTACCGGGAAAGCTTAACGGTAGTACGGAACCTACAAAGTGTCTTGTATTGGAATCCACAACGCCTTTGCCTGTAGGGCAGATGGCGTGCGGTAGAGGTTTGCCCGGTTTTGGCGGGGCACGTAATCCGGGGTGTACTTCTCCAAACGACAAAGCAAACATGTGGCGTTTGCAATTAGATGGTCCTCTTTCTGGAGTTGGCAAAACAGTTATGACCGCAGGGCAAAGTCTAATTGATCCAGCTAAGTATACCAACCACGTCGTGGTTAGGGATGTTGAACTAACGGTGCAACCAGGCGCGGCCCAAAGCGCGGCGGGCAGTAAAGCAGTTCGATACTTTGTTGCTTTAAGCGCATTTAGCGGACAATCTGTGTTCGGAGTTGGACCAACTTTACGCCCGGAAGCCCACGTAATTGGCTTAGATCGCTATTATGCGCACGGGTGGAATCCGGGCGATCCCGGTCAACCTTCGGGAAGCGGGCCTAATGGCGCTTGCTCAGCTTGGACTAAATCTGGAACTGTTACTACAACCGACAACCACGATGGTACCTTCTTAATAACGCGTGCTACTGGAAGTTATTTTGGTCTGACCTTTACTGTAGGGTCTCCGGTTACTATTAACGGAAACGTTTATACAATTACTAATTCTAGCGATATATTAAACGGAGTATCTAATTCTACTTTTACGGTTTCCGGTCCCGCAATTGCTAATGGAACTTACTCCTACACGGAATCAAACCCACCGGCACAGTACGCCATAGGTTGCGGAGACGACTCCGAAGTAGGCGTCGTTTTTGACTGCGATTATTGCTGGAGAATGAACGGCTATATTGAAAAAATCCATTGGTGGGCAAACGAATCACACTCTTCGTCCCAAGGTTTTGATAACGGGCCTCAGAAGTTTGTTAACAATTGGGAAGAAGGTGGCTCGGCGGGGTGGTTTTCTGGTGGTGGTGCCGTAGATTCAAACGGTGGTCCCGGCGGCAACATGGAAATAAGGAGAAATTATTTTGGCAGGGATTTAAGTTGGAGAAATCTGTCTGCGGGTGCGGGGCAGAGCCCCAGTCCTCCGTGGGGATGCGGCCCAATAGATGGCAACGGGTCGCATGATACCTGTCCGTTTAATTACGCTATTAAGAACTCTATAGAACTAAAGTTGGGCCATAATGTGTTAGTTGATGGAAACATTATAGAAAATAACTGGTCCGATGCACAACCCGGCTCGGTGGTTGTTATTAATGCCCGTACGTGCTCCGGCGGATCGGTTTGTGGTATCTTCGATCCCAACAGTACGCCTCCAGGGCTGCCTAAAACAGGAATTGATAACATACGATTTTCTAATAATTGGATACGTAATTCTCCGAAAACAATTGAGATGGCCAATCGTTCTGGTATACCGGGAGAAGGGGGCGGTTTAAGTCTTCCCGTAAGGAACAACGATTTTATTAACAATGCACAAACAAACGTCGGTGACACAAATCAGTTTGGAAATCCGGGAAATGGCTGGCAATTTGTATCTGGCTCCAATTTGTTTAATTGTAATATGTCCAGCGTCGGAACAACGGTAACGGCCTCCTGTTTCCCCGGACAAGCAGACATAACCGGCCACATCGGTAAGATTGCGAGTGTAAACAATGTAGTGACCATAACCTATACTCAGGCGCGTCTCGATCCTATGTTGTGTCTTACTACTCCGACACTTTGCATAGCTAATGGACAAACTCTTATAATATCTAAGCACCCAGGGTGGAATGGAGTGTTTGCTATGGCAGATTCTGCCGGTAAGTGGGCAGCCGATGGTACCGGAGGAAATAACATTGTTTACACAGACAATATCAACAACCCCGGAACCGCTACTTTGTGCAGCAATACTACTACGTGCGCGGCTCTATTAGGTAATGGCGATGTTGTTTACACATCCCTTGGTTACAAGCTGACTGATATATTGGTTAATGATAATGTATACGCTCACAATATAACCAAGGCGGCGGTAATCACCAGTGTTTCTTCTAACGGTACCACCGCGTCACTTACATTGTCCGACAATACTTATACAGAGACTAACAGCTTGGTTGTCGGTCAATCAATTAGCATTTCAAAATTAACGGGTTCTAATAGTGTACTGAACTGCACCGGTTGTATAGTTACTAGTGTGTCGGGCTCTAATCCGCAAGTCGGGTTCACAGTTAGTTCCTCCGCGAATATAGTACTTAATACAACTGCGGGACAACTAGATGACAATACCTGCACCGCGAGTGGATACGCGGTCGGTTCTTCTTCCGCAAATACTACCTATGCCCAGGCCGGTACTCTACCGAACGGTTTAACTGTTGTATATACCGCGCCTTCCCCTACCGGAACCGCTAAGTGCATAATTGAAAACGGGGCCGGACAACCCAAAAACGTTACTATACAAAACAACACGGTTCTGTCTCCCAGCTTGTTTGCGATTACGTCCTTCGGACAATTTTGGCAGTCTAGCGGCAGCCGGTTCTTTAAAAACGTATTTATTACCAACGATACTGGGCGGAATTCCGATGTAACCTGTACCAATCAAGGAGGTGGGACCTCTGCTTTTACTTGTTGGGACCCGAACACTTTTGAATATTGGCAAAACGTTATGCCGGGACAGCTCTCAACAGCTTGGAGTACCCCCGATCCATTAGGGTTGTGTCCGGGGTGTCTTAATTATTTCCCGCCAAATGGAAGCCCAAGTGGATTTGGTGGTGGAAGCCAGGGAGTAAACTGCGCCACCGGTACCGCTAATCCTAATTGCTTGGGATTCTCCGGGTTTATGAACGGAGCATCCGCACTGGTTACCTTCCCAACCGGGCCGTGTCCAGACGCCAATGCGCCGTATAATTGCCCGCTGATGTCTTTGCCCTACGCGGATAATTTAAGGCTGTCCCACCTTTCTTATGTCGGGTCTAGTTCGTATTCGGCATTTGGGGTTAACACGGCGCAGATGACCACGGCTATGACACAGACCTTGTATATCTGCCCAATCGGGGCGAACTGCGGTCCCCATGGGCCTTATCCCGATGGCGGTGTTAACACCGGTCTAGGAATTAATGGGGTTATATTGACACCGTTTACCATCCTAACATCGGGCGCGGTAGAAAAGTAAAAAGGAGGACTAAGTGGGTACAAACTTAAACGACATAGCATTGGCGCTGGAAGAACGTGCACAAGAACTAGAACGGCAGAAGGCCAGCGCCGTGCACTCGCATAGAATTGAACTGGCTAAACTTAAGAAGCAAAGGGAAACCGAGCAAGCCCGCCAAGAAGCCGAGTATAGAACCAAGGTTGCCGAGCACGAGCGTATTAAACGAGAAAAAAAGGAAGCCGCAGAGAGAGAACTACGCGAGGAAGCCGTACGGCGTTCGGAGAAGGACATGGAGTACGCCAAGAAGCAGGCGGAGATAGACTTGGCGGCTAAGAAGGCGGAGGAGCTTAGGGCGCAGATGGTGGAGCTGGAGAACAACCAGGCGAAAGCCAAGCAAGCGGAACTGGACTACTTAGAAAGCCTTAAGCCAAAAGTTAACAGCGAGAGAATCATGCCGAACCCAATGCAAAGGTTCTTTCAGGCCCAAGAATAATTTTAAAAAATCTCAAACTTTGATCGGTTTGAGCCAGGGCCTCGTTGCCCGTAAGCAGCGGGGCTCAACCTACTTACGGAGGAATTTATGAAATTTATAGACATAACTGGTCATACTTATGGAGAATTAACTGTTATAAAAAGAAGGCCGGGAAATAGCAAGAATAAAAGAGCAATGTGGGTTTGTATGTGTAGTTGCGGCAAAGAGCATATAGTAGACAGTAATAGATTACGCTCTGGGAATACTACAAGTTGCGGCCATTTAATTACCCATTGTTTGCGTGGGCATTTAAGAATTCCTGAAAACTTATATGATAATGGCGGCTGTAAACAATGTAAAAAAGAAAAGGGCAATTCTTTACACAAAAGAGACCCAGAAGCGCATAGAATAGCGTGCCAACGCTGGACGGATAGAACTAAATTAGAAGCCTTAACTCATTATGGTCCGGGTGGAAAATTAGGATGTTGCTGGGAAGGTTGTGTGGTAGAAGATATAGACATGCTTAGTTTAGATCACATCAAGGATGATGGTAATACACACTGGCAAAAAACTGGAGCAAAGTACGGCGGTGGGGCGCTGTATACTTGGGCCAGAAAGAATGGTTGGCCAAAAGTATTACAAACTCTATGCTTTAACCACCAATTTAAAAAGAGAATGAATAAAGTCAGGGCAGATAGATTAAAGCCCTTAGGAGAATAAAATAATGGCAGTTACTCTTTATCCCGGCGGCGATAACCCTGTCACTGTAAATTTTGGACTGGCTCTTTGGGATATGAGCTTTACAATGGCTGAAAATTTTGAGATTATAGACCAGTTTCTCGGAGGTGGGGGAGGTTCATCTTCTTTTAGTAGCATTACAAGCGGGACAAATACTAATCATACCCTAACTGTAGGAAATTTATCTTCCCTAACTTTTACTGGAACCGGAGTTGTGAACGCAAACGAACTTAACGGAATAGGTATCGGCGGTACTTTGACCCATGCCGGGCAAATCCTTATCAGTCAGCCCGGTAATACCACAGCAGTTTGGGCAGACCCCTTGGTACAAGGTATTCAAGCAGAGGGCACAACCGCGTCCACGGTTAATCCCGTTCTTATAGCGGGCAAGGACAACTTAGGAAATCTTAGGGATTTAACGCTGGATTCTAGCGGAAACCTTTTAGTTACTGGCTCACTCACAACGACACCCCCGGCGAATGCGTCTACGAATGTCACACAGTTTGGCAGTAATAACATTGTTACGGGTACCGGAGCGAGTGGCCTAGGAATTCCTCGCTTCACTATTGCCAATGATTCTTCCCTTGCGGCCAACCAAAGCGTAAATGTAAATCAAATCGGAGGGTCCGCCATCACAGAAGGGCAGAAAACTATGGCCGCTTCTGTACCCGTGGTTATTGCCTCGGATCAGACTGCTATACCAGTTTCTTTAGGCTCTATTTCAACCGTAGACATTCAAAAATGGGCCGGTACTTCTCTTGGCACACCTGCTAATTTTGGTGTTAGTCCCGGTTCAGTTATCTCGGGCTCTGTTAATGCCTCATTGTTTGCCGGTAGTACCGCACTTTCAGCTACAGGATCAAATCTTAATGTAAATGTTAGTGGAGGAAGCACAAATCCGGCGGCTGGACTTACGGGATCGGCACCCCCAACATCGGCAGACTATAGCGGTATTAACGTTGGCGCGACACTTCGTGGACGAACCGGGGTTAATCCTACCGGCACAGTATATGCAGCGCAAACCGATCTTACTTCTCTTAACGGTGTCTCTCTTGGTTCTCCTGCCGCATATGGTACGTCTCCGGGGGCGGTAAACGCCCTCGGTGTAAACGCGTTTATTACTAATACTCCAGCCGTAACGTTAACTTCAACCACAATAACAGGTACCGTGGCTGTTACGCAAAGCACTTCTCCTTGGGTTGATAATCTTACACAGGTGGCCGGGACAGTTTTGGGATCAACGGCGGTTGTTAATTTTGGTACCGCTCCCGCCGCTGCCGCTGTACCTGGAGTCAATGCTTCTTTGTTTTCTGGCACTACAGCATTGACCAATACTGGCGGGGCTTTAAATGTTAATGTTTCAACCGCCCCGCTTACAACAGTAAACCTAACCCAATGGGCCAGTACTGCCCTTGGTACTCCAACTAACTTTGGCACCACACCTGGAGCTGTAGTTGCTGGAAGTGTTAATTCATCTCTGTTTCTTGGCACAACGGCAGCGGCGCTGGCGGGAGGCACCGCTGGTGTGCAAAAAGTTGGAATTGTTGGGGGCACAGCCGCTACGATTGATGCCACAATTGCTGCTGGTACCGCGCCTACTAATGGTCTAGCGGTTTTAACTCAATATAATAGCGCTACTGCCGTACCAACAGCCGCCCAAACTGTAGTTTTACAAAGCGATTCCTGGGGCAACCTACTTACTAGGCCTTATAGAAGAGCAAAGATAACCGGACAAGCTACTACAATTACAAATTCTTCTGCGGCTACTACGGTATTTGCTGCGCAGGGCGTTGGCACATTTGGTGACATCTCCAATTTTGTACTTACGGCGACACCAGCGGCAACCACCGCCGTAGCGTTTACCGCCACCCTTTCTGATGGCACAGTTAGTTACATTTTTGATATGGATACCGGATCGGTAGCGGCCCCAAGTGTGCCTACAAATATTAATTTCGACCCACCCCTTCCCGGCACCACAGCTAATACGGTGTGGACAGTGGCGCTTAGTGTAAATACTATTACGGTTCATATTACCGTTGTGGGAGTTGCACAAAAATCTAGTTAAAATTAAGAAAGTGCTTGACACGTAATTTGGTTTATGCTATGCTTTCTGTAGACCAACCTGCTGTAAAATCATAAATTGATTCGGGGAAGGCAATAATGCTATCTAAGCCAAGGATTTTGCTGTTGGACGTTGAGACTTTTCCAAACGTTGCGTATGTCTGGGGAAAATATGAGCAGAATGTCATTGAATACAAACAAGAGAGTTGCCTTGCAACCTTTGCTTATAAATGGCTAGACGAAGACAAAGTGTACGTTAGGGGATTGCCGGACTACAGCGGGTATAAAAGGGGCTCCTACAACGACAAAAAGCTGGTTACCGACTTGTGGAAGCTGTTGGACGCTGCCGATATTGTAGTGGCCCATAACGGGGATGCCTTCGACGTACGGGTGTGCAACTACCGGTTTATTGTTAACGGGTTAATGCCGCCAAGCCCATACAAGACGGTAGATACCAAGAAGGCCACCAAGCGAGTGGCTCGTTTCAACTCAAACAAGATAGACGACCTTGGTACCATATTGGGAATGGGGCAGAAAATAAAGACGGACTTCTCGCTCTGGCGTGGGTGTATTGAAGGCGATCCGGCAGAGTGGAAGAAAATGATGGACTACAACAAGCAGGATGTTTTGTTGCTGGAGAAGCTGTACCTTCGTATACGCCCGTGGATCAGCAACCATCCTAATTTTACAGTCGAAAATGGGGCGAGTTGCCCGAAATGTAACGCATTTGATATTCAATACCGGGGCTATGCAATTACTAATACCAGGCGCTACAGACGTTTCCAGTGCAATAGCTGCGGAGGCTGGGGCCGGGTAGTAAAGAGCGAGGGCAGCGCGAAGGTTACAAATGCTTAGGGAGAAAAAGTAATGTTGCAAGACTCAGAGACAATACATTCAATTGTAATAGGACTAGGGTTTCGCGCACGCAGCGGCAAGGATTCTGCTGCGGCTGCGATTATAGGGACCCATAGTAACCAGTACAGCATCAAAAGATTTGCATTTGCCGACGAACTCAAACGCGAAGTTAATGAGATGGCTCAGCAAGCTGGTGGTATGCAAAACTTATTCCTAAAGCATAAAGGAATCTGGCCTTCTTGGGTTGGATACGAAAAAGATGCTCCTATAGACTACCTTTGTCCTGAAGGAAAGCAGAGGCGGCTCTTACAATATTGGGGAGTATATCGAAGAGAGCAAGATGAAAATTATTGGGTAGAAAAGGTCGCCAAGAAAATTTCTGAGGATCAGCCAATGGTTGCGCTGGTTAGCGACCTCAGATTTAAGAATGAGAAAAAATGGATTGAACAATACGGGGACAGTATAAGGGTAGATAGGCCTGGCTTGGATTCCTTAGACAGCCACATTTCAGAACAAGAACTGGCAAAGGTGCCGGATTACGAATGGGGCGCAATCCTCAAAAACGATTGTAGTTTAGAAGAATTTCAAACTCGCGCAGTAAACGTCTTTGATTATCTAATGGAACGTCCACAAGGAGTGAAAAATGCTTAGCACACCCGAGCGTATCCTTATCGTCGTAACCTGTTCAATGTGGCTCATAATTAGTGTGGTTGTTATCTGGCAGGGTCTAATATGAACATATCTAGGGATTATCTTAACAAATTCGTTGTGGTCGTGGGTATAGCTTGGCTCACCCTCGGCATCACCCTTCTGTTCTTAGTAAAGCACTGGCGTCACCAGACGAGTACCCAAGCGAGCGGCCAAGCGATTTCCTGGCAAAAGCAGCACGCCTCTACGCATCGTATTGGTATATATTCCGTGTTTGAAGCCATTGATGATCTGGGCAAAGCCCATTGCAGTGGCACGGCGGTTGCCAAGCACGCCCTGCTTACGGCGCAGCACTGCTTTCATAACAGCAACGAAGTCTTGCTAGATGATTCTTGGAGAAAGAATATAATCGTGGCCGCATTTCCCGACGGTAATGACCACGTTATTCTACTCCTAGATCACACATTTTACGACTACGCTTCTATTTCTCAGAGGGAGCTGGTACCGGGAGAAAAAGTAGGTATTTTTGGCAACCCCGGACATAGAAGTGACGTATATCATACGGGTTACTTCGATTCCATGCGGTATTACAAAGATTTTGACCGAAATTTTCAGGTGTTTGAGCTACCGGTATTTAGAGGGGACTCCGGCGCTGGTATTTTCGATGAAAAAGGCAGAGTAATTTCGGTAGTATCGCTTTCTAATGAGTCCTCGGAGGCGGTATCCCTTCCTTTGTCCTTTAGCGAAAACCAGTTAAGGGCTATAGAGCAGGCCGCTCCTTAAACCATTTATCCCAATCTTTTCTCCAATCAGTACCGGTAGGAATTTCCCATCCACTTGATGATCCCCCTTTGCTTTCGCTATATACCACTACGGGGTGTCCGAGCTTATCTGCCCATTCTTGCCCAAGTTTCTTTAGCCTGTTAAACGAACCAATTACAGGCTCGGTATCTGCGTGGAAGATGCCATGAAACTCTTGTACACCTGAGTACGAATTTGGTTTATGCTTGTAGATTCTATTCTTTGCCACGCAGCCATATGTCCGCGACGTATTACGTACGTCTACACCAGTTGCGGCGTACATTGCGTCTGAACTAGAATGCCAAGGACCTTTCGCGGCGTACGTCGTACCGTCTTCTAAGGTAAAGTGCAATGTTGAACCGCCGTAACCATCGGATTTCAAGTCCTTCGGATCGTGGAAGTGTACCTGCTCTGCCGGAGTCTCGGAGTTAATCGGGTACAGCCACACGTGGCCTTTTTTATCTACCAATTTGCGGTAGATAAATTTTGTTGCTTCCCCGGCCCCAGAGAACATCTGGTACGGTTTGTCTACGACAAATATATCACCATCTAGGCCAACTTTTGTCGGGGGATCGGGCTTGTCTTTACCAAAGACACTATCTTGGCACTTCTGGCACATGCCGCTGATTTCAAACTCCCGTTTGCTTAACGCGTTCCTGAATTTTCCTATAGGTTTACTACAAATTGGGCACCTGCCCATATCAATGGCTTTTAGTTCTTCTCCAAACCCCGCCGCCTCCATAATCGTCCTATTCATTGTCCCTCCACAGGAATAATTTCAACCCAGGCAATTCCTACCTTACGTATCCCCAAAATCGTGGCTGCTCGTTCGGATAAATCTAAAATTCGGCCACTTACAGACGGCCCCCTATCGTTTACTCGTACTGTCACGGATGTCCCGCCTTTAGGGTATTTGACTAACAGCATTGCACCGTATTTATAGTGCCTAGAAGCGCACGTGAGGGCATCCGGGTCGAATACCTCGCCGTACGCCGTACGTTTGCCTTTGAATTTAACCCCATAATAGCTAGCTACACCCTTGGTACTCGCCTGGCGTCCGCTTGGTTTTCCTAAGCAGAGCGTAGCGAGTGCTAGGAGCGTAGCGAGGAGAATTGCCAGTGGTATGACTAGGGGAGTGCCAAGCGAGCGCTTCATTGGCTGAATAAATATGCTAAGGCCCAAAGCATAGCGGTCCATGGCCACACTCTACTTACTGGTACGCCTCCGCATACAGTAATGAGGCCACCAATAAAACAAGTAAACACCCCAACAGTACCAATAACAACTCTAAGTTTCATTTGAATTCTCCTTTGGTGGTTCCGGTAATTCATTGATAGTTTTAATATCTGGTTGTGCGTCGTACTCGATGGTTAGATAATACCACAAAAGCTTTATGGCGTGTTCCAATTCTACCTTCTGCTGCTCTTCCCCCGATGTTAGTTTTCCTCTGCTCAAAATTTCCAAGCCTGCTGACCAGATGTCGTATAACTCCATGAGGTGGTCCTGCCTAGTCCCGACATCCGCCATGGAAATTAGGGGCATAATGTGCTTCCCATTTCTCGTAAATCTTTAAGAATTTTTCGAACACGCCGTTCTTTTGCGGCACCCATTCCCATAGGCATACCGTTAGCGGTATTAAGACAAGGCTGTTTATTCTCCCGAACTACAAGAACTTCTGCTAGTAACCTTTTAAGCAATTTATTTTCGTAAAACAAGCTTGCGCAGTCGTGACAATAAATTGCCATCTATGTCTCCTTTGCGACTTTCTTAACAAGTAGCGTGACGTTTACGCGAAGTTGTTTTAGGAGGGATTCCAAGAGGTCGTAGCGGTCTTGGAGATGTTGGTGCTCCTCTCGCGCCTGCTTAAGCCTTGATTCTGCTCCTTCATACTGCATCCAGGCGGCGTTTCTCGATGCTTTTTCCATGTAAAACTGCTTTGCCAATTCGTCCTTTTCTTCATTGGTTACCTTTGCAAGTTTCTTATAGTTGAACATTTGGTACCTCCTGATTAACTGACAATCTGTAAAGTTTTAGTGCTGCGGCCATTGCTTTCCATTCCCCATATGTATACCTGGCACCTTTTCCTCCATTACAGTCCTTACAACATACAACACAATTGTCTACTGTGTATCCTATATCATTATCTGTTCTATCAAGGTTATACCTACAACTTTTTGCCCCGTATTCCTTGAAAATCACCGCAGAATCACAATAATGACAAATTGGATTAGAAGCAAAATTCACAAAGTCTTCGTACGTTATAGCAACTTCTCTAGTTGAAACTCTTGCGGCTCTAAGAAATAAATTGTAAAGAGCCTCATAAGGCCTACTGCGAAGATTAATGTTCTTTTTACAACCACAGCTTTTGGTGTCACCGGCCCTTAACGAGCCGCCAGAGACAGTGTGCTTATTTCCGCATACGCATATTACGTCCCATTTTGTTCTATACCCATCTTTGTTTTTCGCTTCAGATCGCCCAACTACCGTCCAAAATCCGAAGATTTTCCCTTCAAGTTCAGTGTATTTGCCTTGCACTCTTCCGCCTTTCTCACAGTTACTTTACAAAGTTCATTACAATTTGAGCAGCGCCAACCGCCCAAACCCTTCCATTCCGGCGTCTTGCCGTCCTTACCGTTTCCTACACGCCCGCATGGTTGTTTCGTGGCCTGGACCTTACAACAAACAGATTGGTAGTAGTTCACAGGGCCGGTTTTGACTTTTACTGGCTTGGGCTTGTTGCTCGATTTTTCTGCGTATCGGCTTTTGCCTTTGGTTTTGCTCACGCCGCACCTCTAGTAGACAGCCTATAGAAAGTCCGGGTATTTGTCAACTCATAAAAACGCATCAAAAATATACGCTTGGCTTCCTCCGGGGTCCACGGCACGATTTTCTCTGGCAAAGGCTCAATGTCCATGAACGGTTCACCCCAAAGCAAATCTCTCTGCTCTGTAATAAGAAGCCTGTTGTCTGCATCTTTGACTTCGGCGGGCTCTTCAAATGGCAATTCGAAGTGCTCCATAATAGCATCTAAGCCCTGCCTTTCATATATACGGTATGTTTCCATACCAACGCTGTGCTTGAGGGGCCGGGAAATATCCCCTAGGAAGGCCTCCGCGCTATCATGAAGCAAAGCTCGTAACTGGTTTTCTGGAGAACAAAGATAAGACACGCGTACGCTGTGCTCTGCCACGCTATAAAACTTAGAACAGTGGCCCGTAAACCTACAAATGTTGCTTAGACTATTTGCAATGTCTTCTATACTTATCTCCTCAGCAAGTGGCCAGCCAAAATAGTACTTTTTACGCCAAAAAGTATAGATATGGGGCAGAGATTTTCTTGGTGTGTAGGTCACCGCTCTGTCCAATCTTCTGGATCGGTGTCAATTACAATGTGACCGAATTTTAGCACCGAACCGTCTTGCTCGCATTCAAATGGTTTCTTAAAGTCTACCAAATGCACGCCAGTTGGTTTCTTTCGTGTTGCCATACTTACCGGCACTACTCCGATTAGCCCAGCATCCACCGGGTACGCATTGCCGTCCTGGTCATAATATTCCCCATCTCCATAAGCTGTACCAAAAGCTACGGCAGTTTTTCCTTTCTTTGTGTAAGGCTTATTGAAATAATCAGACGCCTCAAGAACCTTCATCCATGCACTTTGTTTGCCTTGAAGAACATAGCAAGGATCGCCTACGTAATACTTTCCCGCCTTTAATTTCATACTGCCTCCATTGGTACTTCTATTAGCCCGCCTTCTTCCTTCTCAAGTGAAGCAATCTTTACTCGCAGCGCCTCGATTATTTCTGGCCTCTCGCTTAGCACTTCCTTAACTTTCTCTAGGCCTTGCCCTATCCTTTCTCCAGCATAACTATACCATGACCCCGAGACTTCCAGCAATCCTCTTCGTATAGCATAAGCAATTAAATCGCCTATCTTATCAAATCCGCTGGGCCTTTCTGTGCCGGGATAGATCAAATCTACCGTGGCCTCGCGGAAGGGCCGACCTGTTTTGTTTTTGATGCACTTAAGGCGTACTTGGTGGCCTGTAATGTTTTCCTTGCTTCCAATTGCTTCTCTGCGTCTCACATCAATGCGCACACTAGTGTAAAACTTTAATGCGCGTCCCCCTGTAGTCGTTTCATTTGAACCGTACATCACGCCAATTTTTTCCCTAAGTTGGGAAATAAATATCACAGTTACCTTATTAGTAGCGGCTTTACCCGTTATCTTACGAAGCGCCTTAGACATCAGTCGAGCCTGTAAGCCTATGCTTGCGTCCTGCATTTCTCCGGCCAATTCCGCTTCTGGAACAAGGGCAGCAACCGAATCAATGACGATTAGGCTCACGCACTGAGAATCAATGCACTCCTCGGCCACTTGCAAGGCCTCTTCTCCCGAAGAAGGTTGGTTAATAACTAGGTTATCTATGTCTACACCCAGAGTTTGTGCGTAGGATGGGTCAAGCGAGTGCTCGGCATCTATGAAAACTGCTATGCCTCCTAGGGCTTGTTCCTGCGCTATTACGTGCAGCGTAAAGCTGGTCTTTCCGCTAGATTCCGGCCCTAGTACTTCAATGATTCTTCCACGAGGGATACCGCCGCATTCCAACGCGCCAAAATCGAAGGTAGGCAGACCAGTCGGTATAACCGGAATTGGTGTAATGTTTTTGCTGCCTAGACGCAATAACGAGTTAGCAGTTTCGTGCTTCTTATCGAGGGCCTTAGATAAGGCAAAAATGGTCTTAAATTTTTCTGTGTTACTCGACATCTTTTACCTCAAGCTGAGCCACTTCCAATTCATTAAGGCACCTGAATTTAGTGCCACGAATATCAATAGTCCAGCTACGATGGTAGTGGCCAAAAACCCAATATTCCGGCTTGTGGATATCCCACATAGCTTGAAGTAATTTGGCAGTTCTAGATTCGGTTGAACCCCACTTCTCCGGCCTAAATCCACCGTCCCGTAGCAACTGCTCCCCTATTTCCTGCGGGCAATCGTGCGTAGCAACAATCCTTGGCTTTTGCTTGGCATACGCCTCGTACGCTTTTTGTCCTTCCTCGGCGGACAGCTCCTCACCGAACCACCAGGATTTTCCGGGCACTCGCCACTGCCAATCTATGCTAAATGCTCCGCCTACCACGAACACGCCATTCCACGGCCCGTATTCCCCGGCGTAGTTGCTGTGGCTTTGGCACAGACCGGGATTATCGTGGTTGCCACGAATAAAGCCAAAGCACGCGGGTTGCGGCGGCAGATTAACGCCTTGGAACCCGAGGCCCATGTCTCCTACTTGGAGGATGTAATTGGCGTCTTGCCCTCTACGGGCCAATAGTGGCACAAGACATTCGGTTGTCTTGCCGTGTACATCTCCGATAAATATGTATTTCATACGGTCCCTCGATAAAATCCGAATCTTTGCATAAACCTTCCCACTGCGTCGTCATCCACCAAAGTTCCTATGTGGCCGATTTTGTCTTCCTTATCCACGAGGAAAATTTGTAATTCCTTGACATCCGCCTGGTGCTCGCTTAGCAACTTTATAACATGCTCAACGGGTTCCATTGGAATACCCCTAGGCTTCTTCACAGGCCGATAGAACTCAATCAAGACCCCCATTTTAGCGTTCCTATAAATAATGCCGCGAGTATGCTAAACACATATGAGTCTGCCGAAGGAAAGGAAGTATCGTGGATGATTACTCCTACAGAGAATAAAATAACCCAGTAGCAAAAAATTTTAAATGGCATCACTTTCCTCCGTACGTAGTACGCTTAGCTTCTTCCCAAGATACGCCTTGAACCGCTTGACGTACTTAACCCCGTATTGCTTAATTAGTGCTTGCTCACCGGACATTTGTAAGATACTGTGTAGTGCTGGGATATCTGCGTAGTTCTCCCAATAGGCTTGCCAGCAATCATCGCAGTTAAGGGCGGGCGGGCACTTGCTTATTTTGTGCTGGCAGGCTACTACCACGTCATGCTTGATCGTTCGATAGCCCCTCATCTGCAACATGTTCCGGCTCCTTTTTGTTTTTAACTCGGAAGAATAGGGCTCTGTAGTGCCCACCCGCATCTAGCGCATTTTCAAGAAACGCTTTGCCTAAACGTTGACGCAAATTCTCCGGCAAATTCTCGTAACTTTCTGGGTCTTCTAGGACTAAATTCCATAATTGCTTTTCAATAGGCCAATGTAATTCTCTTGCCGCTTTCAAAAAAATATCGCAAGTATAGTCCACCGGCTCCGCTCGGCATTGGTCTTGCTTAAGTTCGGCGCGACGAATTTGCATGTTTGCACCGGTCTTAAGCAGGGCATATAACGCCATCGAATTTTTGTACACCTCATCATACTTTCGTAATTGTTCTTTAGTTGTTTCAACCATTCTTACCTTTCACACTTATTTGGGCACTTATAAAGTTGATGATATGCCCATGGGGTTACATTAGAATAATAAAGTGCTATTGTGTCCAATTCAAGATGACGACCACACTGGGGGCACCAATTTTTACGATTCCACACCGGTCCCCAATAAATTGGCCTGTCTTGTTGGCAGCGGTCACACCAGCCGCCCCCGATACACCCCGAGTAATCGCAGCCAAATAACCAGCACCATGCTCTAAGCACTTGTACCCCCATATTTCATTTTTTTCTTGACCTTCGCAATACCCAGCAACCCCCAAGTTTTTTTACCTAGCGCTTGCTCGGCGGGCGGTTTATCGTGGTACTCGGCCAATGCCCTTAGCACATCGGCGGTATTCTTAGGGAACGCTTTTTCTATAAGTCCGTATGCTCGGTTAAGTCTCCACTCTAAAATTCCCGAGACTAAGCCAGAGGCGTGTCGATGATCGGTGCTCAACCTGTTGCCTAACAATAACCTGTATACCGGGTGTTGGCTCTGGAAGCGCAATATCTTGTCCCATTCCTCTGGCCTGAGTCTAAACAGTTTCCAGAGCCGCGCCGCTTTCGCGGCGGCTCTCCTTTCTTCTGGAGATTTCTTCATTGCTTAACAACCCTGTACTTAAGTCCCAGTAGGGACTTTTTAGTACCGTACTTGTCCGCAGCCTCGTTAGCTTCTATTTCTGTGGAAAAAACTTTTTCCTTTAAACCGGTATTAATAGAAGGGCTCCACCCGTCTCCTGTATTAACCTCCACAATCCACTTTCCTATCTCAATGTTAGGATGAATTGCAAAAGGAGGTTTGTAATAAATAGGGACTTCCGTAGCCTCATACTCACCCCTCTTCCTATTAACCACCTTGTAGTTCAACTTCCCGGCCTGCCTAAGCATACGCAGGATACGCTCGGGAGACCCAGGCGCTACATGTCCTACCGCATCGCGTACATAGTGCAGAAGCTGGGCGGTGGTGAACGTGGGGTCCGAGGAAGCTAACCGGCGTTCTACGAAGTACTGCACGGCGGGCGCTAGCCTACTTGCTAAGGTCTTAATGGTCTTATCTGCCTTTGCAAACGGCACTGGTTTATCTCTGAATAGACTAATCACTTAGATGGTCCTCCTCGTACCACTTCTCTGTCTGCCCTTCAATGTTATCGTGGAAATAATCAAAGGCCCAATCGTCGTCTATCAGCTTCAGTTCCTTGATGGCCTTAGTATATACCTTGTCTCGTTCTTTGTTTAGCCGGGCAATTTGCTTTTTATATTGCTGAGCGGTTGATAGTCTGGTTTTCTTTGCCATACGCCACATCCTTCTCTAGGAATTTATTCGATACTACCTTAAGAATTAGCCGACCGAGCCCGCGCACATACCGCTCGTTTACTGGACGAATTACAATACCTTCTCTTAATCCCTTGGCCCCCGGCACGGCGGTTTGCCCATCTACTAATTCCCAAGGAATGTCCTTGAAAGCTCCCGTGTAGAGTATGGGTACCCATTTAACCTTTTGTATATTAAATAGGGCAGTAAGTTCATTTCTAGCGGCAGCGTGCATCCAGGCCCCATCGGGCGTTCTAATATCAAAGGCAAAAAGTTGAGGTTCAGAACTCCCATATTGGAAGTTGCTGCCTTGGCTCGGAGTTACTTCGCCGTATAAACCATACCCTAGATATGCCCGGCACCATTCCTCGATCCAAGGTTGGGACTTTAGTACATCCCGCCAGATACACTTAGCGTTTACCGCCTTCCACTGTGTTCTAGAGCCCGCGTACATATGTTCGTCACGAAATACAAACCTCGCGTTCGACCCGTGAATTTTTTCCGTAACTTCAACCTGTTCGTTGGGCTCGAATGCATCCTTGTAGTTCTTAAGGGCCTCTACATCGTACACCGGCATATCGACGCCTTCTTCTGTGCCATAGTCGTTCGTACCCCGCGTGCGGATGCGAAGGAAGTGGAGGATATAGTAGAACCAACCCTTGAGACTGCGCGGCCATCGCTTAGCCTTCTTGAAGGTCTCGTTATCCGCAGAAGTTTCCTTGCCCGCGTCGGGGTCGTAGTGGGTGATGCCAAGGCGTTCCGATACGTCTGCGCCTTCAACAATGCCTGGATAAAGCTGGCCCACTTCTGCATACAAAACATTAAAATCTGTAACCGGCAGAAGCAGGCCTTCCGACCATTCTCCCCTAAAGCGCTTTACAGTAATACGCCTGCGTTTCTCCGGTACTGTTCCATCAAGCCCTACGTGCGCTTCCCAAATAAAAGCAAAGGGAGGAGTTTGCGGGATCACACTATCAGGTACGATGTAAACGCCCAAATCTCCCGCTTTGAATTCGCCTTTCTTCACCACTACTTGATAAGTAGTGTTAGGAATGTCCAGTAATTCTAAGGTATCTGCGTTAGGATGCACATGGGCAGCGCCTAGTCTCACTACAACTGCGCGATGGTTTGCCTTCTTTTCCATTTATTCTTCCCTCCTGAAGGGGTCCTGGTCCTTTGTCTTTTCCTTTATCATTCCCCATATTACGTCATCGTATGGCCGCTTGTCAAGCATTCTGAATAGCACAGCGCTTACGCTCTTCCTATCCCCTAGCGTAAAGAACTCGGCCAGCGCTTTCCTAGCTTCCTTGTCCTCCCCGTCTTTCGGTAGTGTACATGATTCGTAAATCGCCTTGGCCTTCTGCTCGATTCTACCGTATTCTGCTTGTAAACCATTCTTCCAGTAATTAACCCACTCCTGATAATGGCTGGGCGTGTTGTCCAACAATTCCGAGAAACTTTGACCATCTCTGAGCAGTTCCCAGATAGCTTTGGGGCTAATAGACGTGAGCAATCGGTGTAGCCTTTGATACTCTAAAAATTTTATTTTGAGCTTTAGCGGCGGTTTTGGGCCTAGATGCCACGTAAGGACATAACCCTCGGCGTTCTCCGCCTCTTTATCGATCGTATTAAATCTTACGTCCTCCAGCTTCTTGTCAAATTTCTCTACTAGCCTACACCCGTTTAAAGATGCTAAATTTTCTAACTCGGGGCGACACAATTCTTCGCCGGTCTCAATGTTTATTAGGGTCAGAAGTTCTAGACCTTCCCAATCATATTTAACCACGATTCTGTTGTCTGGATAAACAATCTCAAACAAAGGCGTCCAACCGCTGGGCCAAATAGCTTTGGACAAATTTTTGTAGTACCACGTAGAAGCCCACGCAGCTTGGTCTGAAATAAACGAGCCGCGAGTAGCTATGGCGGGCGTTTCTCCTACACGAAAATATACACCTAAACTTCCATCAGTTTTGGAAGTGACCTCTGGCAACCCTGGGGGCAAGTTCTCTACTGCCGTCTCTGGCCTATATGCGGTCCCAAGATTAAAGAACTTAGGGAACGGCCTAGCTACAACTTCCTGCGTAGCCGTATTGACAATCAAGCCCCGGCACTTGCATGTCACATCATCCCAGATACTCTCGAACATCGCCTTCTGCCCATAGTTGTAAATGGTCAGCGGCGCGTAGCGATGGTGCTGGGCGTTTACCACGCGGTTCTTGACGTGCTCAGCGAGTAGGTCTACGTCTAGGTAATCGGCTAGTTTCATTTCGCTTTTACCCGCATCAGCTTGTCTTGCTGAAGCTTTAGGATACCTTCCCAAGCAGCCGTTATGCGTTCTGGCTTAGCATCACCGGGTAACTCCGCCACGGCTTCAAAGTAATTTTCTCCACTGCCGGACTTGGTAGTAAGTCTGACCTTACCGCCGAACTCTTCACTAAAAGTTTGAAACACTGGGTCCTCCTTTGGATGATTGCGCTTATCAAATTGAAACGGTCTCATTATCAGCCTCGGTGGGTACACCGTTTTGTACTACGATGCCGTTGAAATTACGCGCTTTCAACTCTGCTTTTTGTATTTCGTCATAACTCCGTACTTGTGATCTTGCCCCATCAAAGTATAAGAAGCAAGAACCACCAGAAGAATATCGAGATAGTGCTACGTCTACTCTCATTTTTGAGTCAAATGAAGTATCGCTCTCCTTCATCGCATCGGCTTCTTGGTCATATTCACCTAACTTTAAATCTGAACTAAGAGACTTCCTCCATAGAATTAGCAGGGCATCGCAATCCTTTTCAATGTGCGAACTACCTTCGGTATCATTGGAATTGATTATGTTGGCTTCGTCTAACTTTTTAGGTTGCAGTATCCGAAATAGTTTTATTCCGTAATCCTTAGCAATCTTCGCGGACACTTTGCTAATCTGAGAAAGATGCACCGCCCTTAGCCCGGCATTCTTCAGTGTAAGATCGCATAGCAACTGGATGTTGTCCAGTACAATTGTCTTAACCCCATAACGTCTGATGCAATCTCGCATCAATTTAAAGACATCTTCCGGGTCCCGTACTAACAATGGATACGCAAAGTAAATGTCTCCTTCCCTATTTCTCTGTATCTCCTTGGCATCTACCACCGCTAATTTTAGTTCTGCTAACTTCTGCCTAGATTCTTCCGTTCCCGGCTCTGTGATATTGTCTTCGAAACCGGTTACCAAACTTACCCATTTCTTAGCTAACCTGGCAGGGCTCATCTCAAGGCAGCACACAAGTACATTCTCGCCATAGCTAGCTGCGAAGTGGTCCGCGAGATTTAAAGAAAATGTGGTCTTGCCTCGCTTAGAGGGTCCCAAAATATCGCATACATCTCCGTCTTCAAACCCTACTTTACTGTTTAGTTCTTTCCAAGGAGATACATACTTTGGTGCTAAGTCGTGCTTACCACTTAATTCGTCTTCTAATTGACTTAGCGCATCCTTGGCACTCGTCACGCCTGTTATTTCGAACATCGTGGCGCTTGCTTTGAGTTTCTCAAACTGCTCTAAGGTTCCCCCATTAACAAAGAACTCATTTATGTCTTTGACTCCGGCGGGCAGTATGATCTTCAAGCACTTATCAATGCCGATCTTACTTGCCATTTCCTGCGCGGCCTTGTTCCCAACTTTGTCACCATCGTAGCATAGGTATATCTTCTCGGGCGCAATGCGATCTAGCGTCTCAATCCAAGAATTTTTCTTAACATTAGCACCAGGCACACCCACGGCGTTCTCTATGCCGTTCGACATTGCACTCAGAACATCTTTTTCTCCTTCCAGAAAAATTATCTCTTGGCAACCTTCGGTGAGCACGCCCGCATTAAATAATCCTGCCTCCCAACCACTAGGGCACGCAAAGTCCTTCTCATTTGGGGGCATGGTACAGTATTTGGCAAACGTGATGTTTCCTTCCAAACTAAGGTAGGGAATAACCAGTGCCTTCGTTTCCCCTGCCTTCCTGAAGTACACCTTCTCCTTAAGCCCTAGCTTTTGCCGATCAATGATTTCACGAGTGAACCCGCGTACGTTTAGGAGGTAGTCCATAGCCTCGGCGTCCCCTATGAGGGCTCTATGGCACTCGTCTGGGTCGGGCAGTTCATCAGGCTTAGAAGGGCCGCCCGCCCATTCCTTACGGCTATCTATGCCGGGGATTCTGATGCCTAAATGTTCCTGAAGTGTACGCAGGTTCCCGGTCGCGGCGCAAGAAGCATGATGACAGAAATATAGAGAATCTCTGGTGCTTTCGTCAGTATTTGCTACAGCCATGTAGAACTTATAATCTGACTTGTGGCAGAAGGGGCAGGTCTCTATCTGTATCTGCCCTCCAGAAGGTCCTCTGTAATTCCAGCCCTGCTCAGTAACTAACCGCAACCCTCGGCTGTTCCGTAAATTCTCTGCACTCGCTTGGCTCATCCTTAGCACCTTCCTCGCGTTCGCCGGGCTCTACCGAGCGAACCCAATCTACTAGCTGTTCTAGGGTCCAATCTTCTAGGCACATTACATGGTGGTCAAATATATGTGCAACCTTTGTCCACGCCGCCTGACTATCAATATTGATATAACTATTAGGAAAACAATTGCAAGGAAAATCCATGTCAGTTTTCAGCCACGGCCAAAGCTTTTTAATGTTACAATACTGCCGTTTAATACCGCAGGCGTTTGCGGCCATCCCCAACGCACAATTATTTATGTCTCCGCTTTTTGGGCTGTCAACCGTTACCCTTCCCAACATAATCGCATCGCTTAGTCTCATTGTTTTCTCCTAGTTGATGTGCGGCGAAGTATACGCCGCAAATAATGCTCTACCTATCGTACTTAGCTCAAACACTTCTAAATCTCTTCCGGTGTTCGCCTTGATATTCTGCAATTGTATCCTATAGAATTCCGTGTTGTCAAGGATAAAACCCAGCTTTAAAAGCACAGCCAAGTCTTCCCTAGTTTCCGTGAAGCGCTTAAACTGCTCTGGATTGTCCTTGCTTGCATCGGGGAGCATGGAGAGTGCCGAGCCTGTTTTCATCATTTCCGAAATACACGCCATCTGGTTGCTGGTTAGTTCGGGAATTACTGTTGTCATCTTTCTCCTAATTTTGGTGGGCCTGCTTGGACTCGAACCAAGAACCTACGGATTATGAGTCCGCTGCTCTGCCAATTGAGCTACAGGCCCGGTCTCCAGCCACCTACCCTTTCGAACTTGTCCTCAGTTATATGATAGATTAACCTGTGTGAATGTATGGCATCGTGGCAGCACGAACAAAGACAGATTAGGTTCTCTTCTGTGTCAGGACCTCCGTGACTTCTAAACACGCAATGGTGCGCGGTTAAATTCTCTCTGTAGCCACAATGGCGGCACTTAAAACCGTCTCTTTTAAAGACCCTTTGGCAGAGTATCTGGTACTCTCTAGGCTTTAACCGTAGGCTCATACTTAGCGAATGCCGGGTGTTTTCCTTGTTGTAACTTATCCATTTTGCTTTTCAGTTCAGCAAAGCTAACCGGTGTGAAGTTCCAATCATCCACGCCGATATCTAGGGACTTGCCATAGGGCGGTAGACCGCCGTGGGAATGGCCGTACAGGTGCCAAGTGCCTCGTAGGTCGTGGTGCCAGGTTCGTAGTCCGTAATGGAAAAGTACAATCTTATGTCCTTGTTCAGTTATTTCCTTATAATCCGAGATAGAAGCGAATCTACTCTTCAATTGGTTCTCAGCCAATGCATCGTGATTGCCGCGAATTAGATGGATATGGCCGTGCAGCCGGTCGGCAATGTTTCGTATATACCATGGCTCCGCGTCTCGGCCAAAGGCAAAATCTCCTAGGTGCCAAACAGTATCGCCTTTTCCAACAACCGCGTTCCAGTTTTCCTCCATTGCTCGGTCCATCTCTCGATAGTCCTTGAATGGCCGGTTGCAGTACCCAATTATGCGGTCGTGTCCGAAGTGGGTATCGGAAATGAAGAAGGTTGCCATGTTATATAATCTCCTTCATTGTTCCTAAGGCCGCTTTACGCACCGCAATTGCTTCGGCTTTAGTTTTGAACAGTCCAAGATGTTTTCTTTTCCCAGGTTCTGGATAATACCTAGCTCTCCACACACCTTCGGAAAACTCAGTAACTCCGTCGCCTTTAGCGCCCACTTTAACAGCGTGTCTACGGTTCCCTAATTGGCTTCTCCACTCTAAATTGTCAACAACGCAATTGGCTTTAATAGTGTCCTTATGATTGACTTCTGGCAAATTTAATGGGTTTGGTAAAAAAGCCCCAGCAACCAGTCTGTGCAAAGATACGGTTTTTCCTTGTAACTTTACACTTAAATACCCGGCCTTATCTGCTGTAGGAGTAAGCAGTCCTCCAGAAGAGCCTTGCCTTCTTTTACTCCATACTCTTCCTAAGCTACTGACCTCATAGTTTTCAAAACCAGCAACCGGTTTCCACAGTTCATTCTTTATTTTCTGTCTCAATTTCAGTTTGCTCAACTCTTTCCTCTTCTGTGTAATTATTTGGATCGCTTAAAAATTCCTGACAAATCATCTCCACACAAACACCGTCTGGGTAATCCTTGGCAGTTCCTTCACTATCCCTACCCGCGCTCCCTAAGCGCTTACGCGCTAGTTCAAAAGCTTTGCTGACCACATTATCCCACGCAGACTGCGTGACCTTATAAGCTCTTGATACCATCTTATTTTCTTCCACTTGGTTTTTTAATCGGCTGACTTCTGCTTCTACTTCTGCGTACGACATACGCAACGCGGCCCGAGTAAGCCGTACAATATGCCTGTCTAACGGTTCTGATACTTTAGTATCTTCATTCCAAAATGCACCCTTCGGGTCTAAACTAGTTATTTCCCGGAGCTTACTTACGCCTACGGGTTCGTATTCTTCCCGTAACAACATAACTATACGATACACTTCTACTATCCTTGTTAAGTATTGTGCCTTCCTTTCTTTAATATCTAACTCCTTTACGGCGTAATCCCCGAGCGATTTAAAGCCCCATTCGCGGCAGTAGTCCTTCGCTTCGTAAAGCAGTTCAGCCAAGTCGAAGGTGTGCCGCTTGAGACTAGAGGCGAGGGTGCTCAGCGAATGCCGAACCAAGGCGGACCTACCCGCGACTGCTTCACCAACAATCGCGGGGACATTATCTGTTATTTCCATGCGCCTCCTATGCGGCCTTCTTGGCTTTACTAACGATGTAACGTTTGGGAATGCCAAGCGCTTTCACAACAGCATCTTTCAACTTAACACGAAAACTAAAGGGCTTGACGTGTCGCAAGTCATCAAAGTTTTCTATAAACCTTGTTGCCGTTTTTTGGCAAATCAACTCGTGAATACTCGTAACCCTCTTCGGTTTCATATTCGAAGTCGATGGCATCGACCACACTTACGCCGTGGAACCCCACTCTTGTAGCAGCCAAAGCTATGGGGCAAGTTTCACTTTTTGTTTGGCTCCCCGTTTTGTATGTCTTTGCTAGTGACTTTGATTTCTATCGTTTTCATTTGTTTTGTTTTTCTCCTGAGTTTTATTTTAATCGGTAGAGAGGCCTTGCGACCCCTCACCCTTCGACCGCTTTAGGCGGCCATAGCTAGCTCGTTAGAGTTGGCTTGTTTTGTTTCGTGTCCTGATTACGCTGGCCACGACATCGCGGGATTGTCCACTGCTGTCTCATCGTCGCCGTCGAATCCTTTCACGCCCGTCAAAGCCACCATTCAGTCGAGAATTATAGTTCACTACCCCTGCCGGGGGGTGCTATTCCGCGAGACCCGCTGAAAGGCTCTCGGTATTCATCATGGTGGCTATGGTGGACGTGGCGGCATCGAAGCCGCGTCCGACAACCCGGATAACAGTTTCATACAACCATAACCCTAAATTTCCACTGGTGGTAACACTTCGCTGTCGTACTTACTTGATGATTCTTCCGCAACTGCTTCGTCTACTTCTTCCGCTTCTTGTTGCGCTTGCTTTTGACCATTACGTTGTGCCATGTATTCCAGAAAAAGCGCTCCGAACTCCTGCTTATCTTTCTCCTGCATAAGAGCGAACTTCCGGCAAGCCATAACATACGGACCCCCTTTGGTTAACTGTGTTGAGTAAATTTCGAAGCTAAAGTCGAAGAGGTTGACAGATGGCAATGGCGGTAACTGCCCTCCGGGAGGCGGAACAAACCCCGGAGTAGCATTGAATAACCCCGTGGTCTTGTCGAACGTGTACCCCCGTTCTTTGTTTCGTAGGCGTATGTTAGACGTTTCCTTTGCAATCAGACCGTATAAATCGCGCTCCATGTGGTCCTTGAACGGCTTTACGCTCTTTCCGCCCACGTCTAGGTAATGGAACGTCTGGCTCTCGCGGTCTGCCAGAAACAAATGGTAGAACATCTTGCACTTGGGCAGAAGATCATTCTTCTGAGAAGCCGGGCGTGGATCATTTCTCCACGCTTCCCACATTAGATCACCAAATTTACAGCTTGCACAATACAACGCGGGGGGATTCTTTGCCTTTGGGTGTGGCTGAATGTTGTCCAGCGAGAAGCACTCCTTGCCTTGTTTCACATTAGGGTCCCAAGGCGGCCAATAATCGCGCTGTGTTCTGACATCAAACAGCACAACTTTCAAGGAAGGAACCTGTTCACCAGTTGCGGTATTGCGAAACATCCCCGGCGTCCCCCCTTCTTTCGTCGTGGACTTCGCTACCAACTCCAAAACGGTAGGCCGGATGTTGCTAAACAGACTCCCGGCGAGTCCCAGGCCGCCCTTAGCGAGCGGTGCCTGGTTGTTCAATACAACTAAGTCCTGTCCCATTATTCTGCTCCGTTTGTGTGAATAAAATGCTCAATGCGCTCGGCGGTTACCTTAGCGCGTGTCTTAGCGGTTTTGGCCCTCTGGTAACGTCCCGAAAACTTTTCCGGCCAGCCCTCATTAGTGCCAACAGACCGTGAACTAAATACAAATAAACGAAGGGCTTCTTCTTCGGAAAGTCCGAGGATTTCAGCCGCTACATCCATTGGCTCTGTTTCGTTTTTTAAATTTATGTTTTCTCCCGCATCTTTTGCATTCTTCAAAAAATCTTTCCACAATTTCAGGTTGTTTAGAAAGATTGTCCAGCCTGCTACACATCCAGTGGTCCTACAAGCTGGAACCTTATCGTCTTTAATTTCATAACCTGTAGTACCGCCCGCTTCCGAATGCACCATGCCCCAAGCTTGCATTGTAAGTCGATGCGGCTCCTCCAAGATGTGCGCCTGGACCTTGCGTAGTATCCTAATCGCTTTCTTGCTTAGCTTCTTCTTTGCTGTTGTCTGAGCCATTTCCTTCTCCTATTTGAAGTGTACTATTTTTGCTTAGCTTTGTCAAGCGCTTCTCTTCCTTAATCCTTTGCTTTTCTTCGGCTTTTTCCAGCCTCTTCTTAGCCCTTGCTTCTGCCTTTTCTAGCTTGGCTGCTGCCTTGGCAATCGCCTTGCTCTCCGCCTTTGCGGCCTTCTTAGCTTCGCGTACGCCGCGTTTCTGGGCGCTCATACGGGCGGTTACTGAGTCAACTAGCTTGGATAGCGCTAGACATGCTAGGAACCCGTCTAGGTCCTCTTGGAAGTCTTCAGGCGGTACATGCCACGGTTCAAACTTGCCCGCCTCTTCTGCATTCTTCCCCAAACGTAATAACCACCTATCTATGACCTCTGTGCCGCGCTCCTCATTTTCAGCTTGCTGGTATATTGCTGTTTGAAACAAGAATTCAATGTGGAGATGATTGCTGCTCTTCCAGTCCACCAAACTTAAACGGTCAATGAATTTTTCGCCACAACACAGCGGGTCTTGGCACGCATCCACCAGCGCTAACCCATCAAGTGTGCCACAAACTTCGTACTTCTTCGAATACACCTTTCGCTCTGTGCATATCCAGCGTACGTTATGCACATCCATCCAAAGCTTAGCGGCCTCTGCTGCGGCCTTGGCCTTTTCATCGGTCGGTATATCTCGCAGTTCTCGAACTATCTTATCTGTTGTGTGGTCAATAGCGTGCTGAATAGACCATTCAAGGCATCTATGTGCCGCGTGTCCAATATCCCCTGCGTCTTCAAGTTTGTCTCGTGGCGCAGTCTTAGCTTCCAACGCCAGCCTAGTAAATTCTGTAAGTGGCAATCTGACCCACAAAGTGCCGTCTTCGTCAACTACAGTAGGAACGATACGAAGCAGCTTTTCTACCACCATCTTTGCGCTCCACGGCACTAAACGCGGAGAGCGATCTATAATGTGACACGTAGTAGATGCGCCGTATAATTCAACAAGGTTACCTAAGTCGTCTACCCTGTAATAGACGTGCTTCTCTGGATCAAACTGGAGTTCAATTTCTCCGCCGTAAAAGAAGAGCGACTCCATGGTGGTTGAAACAGGACTAAACGCGTCCATGAAGCTTACTAGGCTGTTAGTGCTCAAAAAACGTTAGTCTCCCTGCTGCGATTAAATTCTAACCACCAGAGATTATCTGCTGCCCCTGACAAGTCGAGAAGCTTTTTTGCGTCGAGGTCACGCGGCTCATAATTTCCCGAAATGCACACCCTTGCGGTATTCATATAGGGCCGGTCATCGAATGCGAAGGGGGTGCTAGGCATCCGTTCAAATGCGGCCTGTTCGGCGGCGCTCCTAAATGGGTATTGCACGTTTTTTCCTCCGTTCCCTTTCATAGCAATTAACACACATGCCTTTACCATGGTGTTTTCTTTCGGGATGACAAACTGGTATACGGCTCGGTCTCGGCCTTCTATTATTTGCTTGTTCCTTGCGTGTAGCCCATTTACAGTTATTCGGCTCATAATTTCCACTATTCTCAACACGCTCTAAGGTATGTTTTGCCGTGGGCTTTGGTCCCATATCTGCTATAAAATTTTCAAAAGATGTCCACCTACTACATACAGAAATGCCCCTGCCGCCGTATCTGTGATATCCTGTGTTCTTAGGGTTATTACACCTTTGTAGCATTCCCTCCCATGTACGATACTCAGAAGTTGTCTTTCCATTTACTTTATGCCCGTGTGTTATAAGTCTTTTTAGGGATAGTTCAAGACTAAGACACCCGCAGCTTTTGCTCTTTCCCGTTTGTAATAGCGTGCTAGACACTGTCTTTTTATTGCCGCATTTACATTTGCAAAGAAATAAAGAATGCCTTGCTTTGGACATTCCTACAAATTTTAGCACTTTCCATCTTGTAAATGTCTGCCCCTCAAGCATTAAACGTTGTGGCATTCAGCCTTCCTCTTCTCCCTTTGCAGCATAGATTGCTGGGTTATCCGCCCGGCATCCGAAAATTCTCTTATACGTGTCTTCTCGGGGTCCCAGCTTTTTATAGGGGTCCC
>Ga0210407_10000171_pt1 | contig 79664 bp, 68 predicted proteins | sample IncBWC27MmetaG_FD_150860 | JGI IMG/M metagenome (GOLD analysis project Ga0210407, IMG submission 150860) | Forest soil microbial communities from Barre Woods Harvard Forest LTER site, Petersham, Massachusetts, United States - Inc-BW-C-27-M | ecosystem: Environmental > Terrestrial > Soil >...
CCACCGGTCTCCAGGGTCTCAACTGCGCCATTCGCACGGCGCAGGATCGGCGCATTGTGCCCGGCATTGACGTAGGTCAGTCTGCGCGATGCCGGATTGTATTCCCCGAGAACTGCGGTCGTGAAGCGCATGCCGTTCAGGCTGTGCGCGCAGGCATAGCGATTCAGTCGCGCCACCAGATCCGCAATCGGGGCATTTTCTCCGGCGATGGTTCGTAGACTTGCCTGCAGAGTGGCCATGAGCAGCGCCGCGGGAACGCTTTTGCCGGCGACATCGGCGATTACGACCATCAACTTCTCGCGATCCTCCGGATTCGGATAGAACGCATCGTAATAATCGCCGGCCACGGAATTCTGCGGCCGGGTCGCAAAAGCAATATTCGCGCCCGCGACTTCCGGCGGTTGTGAAGGCACCAGCCAGGTTTGAATCTCCCGCGCGATTTCCAGGTCGCGCTTCATGGTGACCTTGTCGGCTAGCTCCAGCGAAAGCAAAAGCAAGAAGAGAACGGCGGCAACAATTTCGAAATTCACGTCCGATCGGAATCCCGAAATCAGCAGCATCACAAGAGCGACGAGCAGCAGGACGCGACGTGCCGGGGACATTTTCAGTAGCAGCGCCCAGAAGAATTGTTTCGCTACGTGAAGCGGCTGGCGCCAGCGCGGCAGCTTGCGAATTTCTTCCCAGTCTACGTCGCGGCCATAAAAACCATAACTGGAGCGCGCATCAGCGGCAAACTGCGACCAAAGATCGTCAATCTGCCGGCCTTCGCTGACGCGCTGCCAGAACTGGCGCACGCGATCCATCCAGTGGAGCCGCGGAGGCGGAGAGGAGACACCGGGAATGGGAGGCGCGCCCATAGAGGATTGCTCGCGAAAGATAAAGTATAGGACATTCGGCAGGAGTTTCGCTGAGACTTATGAATCGTCGCGGTCTTGGCCCCGTGCGTCGTGGAGAAGCGAGCCGCCGAATTGCACTTTGCCAAAACCAAAGCGGTCGCGCAGACGGTCCGCGGCGCTGGTAAGTTTTTCCAGTTTCGCGCGGCGTTCGGCGTCCAGCAAATCGAGTTGTTCATTCCCGTGAGTCAGCCCGCTGAGGGCGACTCCGAGCAGCCGGACTTTTCGTTTCCTATCTCGATGCGTTCGAAAGAGTTCTTGAAACACGGCAAAAATGTCGGAATCGAGCCGCGTGGGCTCCGCCAGTGTTTTGGAGCGCGTGTGCGTTTCGAACCCGGCGTAGCGAATCGTCAACGTGAGCGTTCGCGTCGCGAGTCCGGCTTCGCGCAGGCGCTTGCACGCTTTTTGTGAGAGGTGACTCAGCATGGCGGACAGCGCGTTTGAATCGTCCGTGTCCTCGCCGAACGTATGATTGTGCGAGATCGACTTCGGCTCGGCGTCGATCAAAAATTCATAGGAATCGCCGCCGCGCGCTTTGCGATACAGCGCCGTTCCCCACTGGCCGAAAATGCTTTCGAGTTTTTCCTGCGGCATAGCTGCAATTTGCTCGGCCGTTTCGATGCCAAGAGCACGCAGCGCTCGCTCCGTGACTTCACCGATGCCAGGAATTTTTCTTACCGGCAGCGTCGCGAGAAAACGCTGTTCGCTTCCTGCAGGCACCCAAACAAGGCCACGCGGCTTGGCCTGGTCGGAAGCGACTTTCGCCACCAGGCGCGTTGCCGCGAGTCCACCGGAGCAGGGAAGCGAAGTCGTTTGCGTGATTGTTCGAAGCAACTTGTCGGCTGCCGCGAGTGGTGGTCCGTGCAATCGCTCGGTACCGGCGAGATCGAGGTACGCTTCGTCGATCGAAACCATTTCGACGACTGGAGAAAATTTCGCTAGGATGGTCGCGACGCGGTCGCTCCATTCCCCGTATTTTTCGTGGTGACCATCCAGGAAAATGGCGTGCGGACAAAGCCGCCCCGCCGTCCGAAGCGGCATGGCTGAGTGAATACCATACTTGCGCGCTTCGTAACTCGCCGCGGAAACGACACCTCGCTGGTCGGGCCGTCCGCCGACGACCACAGGCTTGCCGCGAAGCTCCGGCCGATCCAGCAATTCCACGGAGACGAAAAACGCGTCCATATCGACGTGAAGGATGGACGCCGTCGCCTCTGCAGACCGCTCGTCGAGCGGCCCATGCTTGGCCCGGAAGCGCGCGAAGTCCGGCATTGCAATACGGTATGCCTATTTCTGCTCTGACTTTTGGTTGATTTGCTGATGGCTCGATGCGACCGCTTTAAAGCTTTGCTCAAGGCTAGGCAGTCCAGCTGGCAAGGGTGGCAATCTGTGATAAGCAAACGTGCCGCGCACGCCATGAAAGAGAGCTAATGCAATGAGCGGAGGGATCACTAGATTCCCGTGACCATTTGCGACCCAGAAGTATCCCTGTGAGAGAACGTAGAGGATGAATCCAGCCAAGGCAGCAATGCGGGATTTCTGCCGGATGCCCAACGCAATACCTACAAACAATGCGAATGAAAAAAATCCCTCGAAACCAACGTCGGATTGAGCCGAGCGCAAGAAGCCAATGAGAAAAAATACTAGAGTGAGAATAGCAACACTTAGCGCAACCCAGAATGCTTCGCTGATCGCGAAGAGCGCGTCCTTGCGGCTATTTACTTTCGGCCAGAACCAAGCGGCTGCCAATCCCATAGCGTTCCTCTTACCAAGAAAGACATTGAGGACGTTTCGTTCTGCAATGAAATCGTACTCCAAATCCTACAACTTTTCGGCGGCGAGGACGCGGGGGATTCCGGCGAGGTCGTTGGTTACGGCTACATTGGTCCAGGCGGGGGCGTCGAGGAGCGGCTGGACGGCGGGGAGGCTGTTGTGGCCGAGCTCGAGAACGAGGATGCCGCCGGGCTTGAGATGGGTGGCCGTTTGCGCGATGAGACCGGCATAGAACTCGTAGCCTTCTTCGCCGCCGTAAAGGGCGATTTCTGGTTCGTGATCGCGGACTTCGTGCATCAGCGAGGCAGCTTCGCAGCGGCCTATGTAGGGCGGATTGCTCACGATTAGGTCGAGTGGCGGTGGAATACCGTTCAGAAGATTACCTTCTAAGAAGCGAACCATCTCGGCCAGGTTGTGGCGTTTGGCGTTGCGTTGGGCGACGGCCAGGGCTGCGGAGGAAATGTCGGTGGCGTAGATCGTTGCGCCAGGAAGTTCCTTGGCGAGGGCGATGGCGATGCAGCCGGAGCCGGTGCCGATGTCCGCGATTTGCAAGCCTTCGCCGATGAGCGCCTGTTTGCGGCCGGCGCGGAGTTCGCGAACGGCGAGGCGGTCGAGGGCGACTTCGATGACATGCTCGGTTTCTGGGCGGGGAATCAAGACATCGGGGGTGACTTCAAACTCGAGGCCCCAGAATTCTTGTTTGCCGGTGAGATGCTGCGTTGGTTCGCCCGCGGCGCGCCGAGCGATAAGCTCAAAATATTGTTCTGCGTGCGTCGTGGCGACTTCCTCTTCCGGATGGGCGTAGAGCCACGTGCGGTCGCGGCCGAGGACGTGGAGGAGCAGAAGCTCTGCGGCAAGCGTGAAAGAAGGGACGTGCGCTTCGCGCAGTTGGGCGAGCCCTTGCTTTAGGGCGGTGCGGACGACGACCGAGGCCGTTTGCGGTTTCATCCGAAGAGTCTCTCCTTCTGACGTCCGCATGCTTCATGATAGCCGTAGGCCACGCCGTTACCGGCGTATGCATAACTGCCAGCGGCAAGCCCGCCGAAGGCGCGATAGCCGACGGCTCCGCCACCGGCCGCCTGCCAGCCGATGGCCAGCCCTGCGAGCGCGAAAATACCGAGCGAGATACCGCCGATGGCCAGACCTCCCGCGGCCACACCTCCTACTGCTATGACGCCGAACGCGATCCCGCCAATCGCAATCACGCCGCGGGCACGGCCGCCGAATGCGACGATAGCTACGGGCGCGGCCCCCGAAGCGAAGAGAGGAACGCCGGCAATGCGTGCAGAAGATTCGTAGGAACGGAATTCGTAAGCAGGCATCGGGCGACGCAAGACCATCGGCAAGACTACGACGAAAAGAATCATGAGAAAAGTATACAAAACCCAAAAGCTGCGGGGGACAGGGCGAGTGTCGGCGGGGCCCGACGATAAACGGACGCTTAAGTTCCTCATCCAACCCGAGCCAGGGGTGGAGCCAGGACGAGTCAACATGGGACGCCTCCTGGAAATGATTATGCTCCCGCCAGCTCCTGTTGGAGGCGCTCGGATTCGTAATGCGAGACGAGCCCGTCGACGAGCGGGCCGAGCTTACCGTCCATGACTTCGGTTAATTGATGGAGCGTCAGGCCGATGCGGTGGTCGGTGACGCGGTTCTGCGGGAAATTATAAGTGCGGATCTTTTCGGAGCGGTCGCCGGTTTTGATCTGGCCGCGGCGCTCGGCGGAGAGCGCCGCTTGGCGCTTTTCCTGTTCCTGCTCGTACAGACGGGCGCGAAGAACGCGCATGGCTTTGGCGCGATTCTTGATTTGCGATTTTTCGTCCTGCTGCGAAACGACGAGGCCACTGGGAATGTGCGTGATGCGCACGGCAGAGTACGTCGTGTTGACGGACTGCCCGCCGGGGCCGGAAGAGCAGAACGTATCGATGCGCAAGTCTTTGGCTTCGATCTTGATGTCGATTTCGTCGGCTTCGGGGAGAACCGCGACAGTGGCGGCGGACGTGTGAATGCGGCCTTGCGTTTCGGTTGCGGGGACGCGCTGGACGCGGTGGACGCCGCTCTCGTATTTCAATTTTGAATAGACTTTGCTGCCTTGAATCGCGGCGACGACTTCTTTCAGTCCGCCGAGCGAGGACGGAGAGCTTTCAAGAATTTCGACTTTCCAGCCTTGTGTTTCCGCGTAGCGCGAATACATGCGGAAGAGTTCAGCAGCGAAGAGAGCGGCTTCGTCGCCGCCAGTGCCGGCGCGAATTTCCACGATGACGCTCTTGTCGTCGAGGGGATCTTTTGGGAGTAGCAGAAGCTTTAGTTCGCGCTCGACGGTTTCCTTGCGCTCCTGAAGATGCTTCTCCTCGTCGTGCGCCATCTGCTTCATCTCGGCGTCTTCGGCTTCGACGAACATCTGGTGAGCGCCGGAGAGGTCCTTTTCAATTTGCTTGAATTGACGGTGCTTCTCGACGATTTCCTCGAGCTCGGCGTGCTGCTTGGCGACCTTCTGGTAGCGCGCGGAATCAGAAGCCACTTCGGCGGTCGAAAGCTGCTGCGTCAGCTCGTCGTAGCGCGTGCCAAGTTGATTCAATTTTTCGGTAAGAGTCAATGTAGCCATGGGGAAATCCTTTTCAGAACGAAATACGAAAATCGAAATTGGAAAGTCGAAAACAGAATGAACCGCGACGCTCCGGTGTCGGAGTGGTGGGAGAGTCAGCTAATAGAAGGTAGCGTACATCGAATTGCTCGACTATAAGGATAACCCCGATGTCAAACTCGTGCAAATCAATGTCGGTATGGCCCAGTTTCACGCCAACACGTTATGAGCCCCTTTGTGGTAAATTGCGTGCCGTGACGCTACGCGAATTTTTCCTAGAGAACTTTGCCGGCGATCTGGAATACCATCCGCGCCGTGGCGTTCTCTATTTGGGCCTTGCTGTGGCCGCCCTGTGCTTTTGGATCTTGTCTGCACCGGAAGCTAAATTCAGCGCCATTCCTCTCGTCTTCGGTCTTGGCAGTCTCACTCTCCTCCTGAAGGGAGTTTTCCTTCTTCGGAAATCATCGGAGGGACTCGGTCTTACGTCAACAGAACTTGATGAGCTCTCCGACGCTTCCAATCGCAAGAGTCTCCCGTCCCTCCCTAACCAGGCTGCCCAAGTCGTTCAAGACTTCGGAGTCGGCCCGCTCCTTCTCTGGCCTCTTCTTAATGTCGGCAAGGATATTGACCACACCTGGATTAATCCGCCGCGCGTTCCTGTCTTTCTCACTGGCGCCTTGCTGTTTGCTCTGGGCTGGCTCATCCGCCGCCTGACTTCGACTCCATCTGAGCGATCATAGATTAGACGTCTGCCAGTGGGCGCGGATGGTTATTTGGCTTCCTTAATTACGGGCGGGGCAAACGCGTTTTTGAATGTAATAGATACTCGGGGACCCTTACGAACATTGTTTACCAAGGCTGGCCTGAAACACGCGATGCAGGTACCGGCTTTGTGCCGGACACTGGGATAAACGACGCCGCCCGATCCTGCTTCAAGAAGCTCCCTGGCCAACTGTTGTGAGGCGGCATAGCTGCTTGGGTCCAAGCAATTTACAAAGGCGCGATCCTCCCGAATGTCGTGAAATTTTCCGCGGAAGTCTGCGAGGAAATCGACGTAGACAAAAACCTCCTCCTGCTCCCATTTGATTTCCTGCAGCTCCTTGCTCTTGTGGTAGGCGACTTCGATCTCCGAGGTCTGAAGAGAGAACCCCGCATACCAAGCGCCCCGTTCTGGCCCGCTGAAACGGTTTCCAAGAGGCCGGGTATGCGTGAAGGCAGCGTTGACAATGTGGGAGTAAGAAAGACCGAAAACGAGTTCCCGGACGGAAATGCCGGGAAGAAGCCCAGCTTCGCCGAGGAGGCGGTCGTTGGTGGCTCCCTCAAGCTCGAAGAGAGCGTTCAAGTCATCAAGATCATCGGTCAGCCTCGCGAGAACACTTTCGTCCTTGTCGCTGTAGCGGAAGGGGATCAAGCGGTGGGTGTCATCGCGGGACACATCGGAAAGGCTGGGAATCACCTATTGCCCTCCGCGGCGTGAATCCAGAAGCTGCCTGACGCGAAGCATGGCAGGCAGGCCTCCTTTCATCATGTAGGTAAGAGGAGTTTCCCCCTCAAACATGGGGTTTTCATTTGGCAACTGAACCCAGCGGTCGGCGAGTTTTTTGCTGTAAAGGATATTTAAGGCCTTAAAAATCCCTGTCAGCATGGAAATCCTCGTCAAGCGGTCCTGGTCAAGCGGGGCGCGCGCTTTTCGCTTCCATTCGTAAAATGCGCCGTTCGACATGCCGCCCAGCACTCGCCTGGCATCTTCGTCCCGCAATTCCCAAAGCTCACGGATTTTCAAGAAGGCTTTCACTGCCGGTGGACTCAGCCGTTTCAAAACATCCTTGTCGGAAAGATCCGCAGGTTTTTCCCAGGCAATACCGGCGGGCAGTCGATTGAGTGTTGCCATACAGTCCTCCAGATGTCTCCAAGTACGGAGTAGTATGACTCCATTATTGGAAATATGCAATCGTAAAGTGAGCCGTCCGTCAGACCTAGCCCCGCGAGCCGCCGTTGCTCCCGTGTGAGGCGGTATACTACGATGCGGCTGCGACGATGAGCGAAGCGGTACGAACGATGATGCGGATGGATGCCGAGGCGGCGCAGGAGACTGCGGCGCGGGCGGATGCTGGATTCTTGTGGGATTTCTGGTATCCGGCGGCGCGGAGCACCGAGATTCGCGGGCAGAAGCTGGTCAAAGCGATGCTCCTGGAAGTGCCGCTGGTGCTGGGCAGAACCTCCGAGGGAAAAGTGTTTGCGATGCGGGATTCTTGCCCGCATCGCGGGATTCCGTTGTCGTACGGGCGGCTCGACGGGAAAGTGGTGGAATGCTGCTACCACGGATGGCGGTTCGACGCTTGCTCCGGTCAGTGCGTTGAGATTCCATCGCTTTCCAGCCAGGACAAATTGAAAGTAGAGCGCATTTTCGCTGGGCATTATCCTTGCGAAGAACGGGACGGCTACGTTTGGGTTTACATGAATTCTGGCGGCCGCCAAGCGGCCGACAATTCGCCGGGGACGAAGGTGCCGGAAAGGATTCCGGCGGCGCCGGCGCTTACGATGTTCAGCGATAAATACAAGATCACGCATCTTTCCTGCGAGCTGCCTTCGCATATTGATCATGGGATTATCGGATTGATGGACCCGGCGCATGGGCCGTTCGTGCACCAATCGTGGTTCTGGCGGAAACGCGGGAGTATTCACGAGAAAGCGAAGCAATTCGAGCCGATTCCGAACGGTTTCCGGATGAGTCCGCATTCGCCGAGCACGAACAGCGCGCCGTATCAGTTGCTGAAGAAAATCACCGGCGAGCCGGTGACGACGACGATCGATTTTGTGCTGCCGAATATCCGCACGGAGATCGATCAGAGCGGGAAGGTGTGGTTTTCCAGCCGGGCGACAGTGACGCCGGTGCGGCGGGATCTTTGCCGGATTGATTTTGTGGCGGCTTGGAATCTGTTTTTTCTCCCGGTTTCGATTTTCCGGGTCTTCGGCAAGATTTTTCTGCGCCAGGATCAGGAGACGATGATCCAGCAGGCGGAAGGATTGAAGCATAATCCGCGGTTGATGCTGATCGATGATGCGGATCGGCCGGCGAAATGGTATTTCGCTCTGAAGGCGAATTTGATCGAGTCACGGCGGACGGGCGCGCCGATGGTGCATCCTATGGATGGACCTGTCACACTTCGCTGGCGCTCCTAGGCTCCGAGGACAGGCAGGAATGCCTGTCCTACTTGGGCCAATCGAGGGAGTCACCCCCCCACCCCCCACCAATTTGCATGAATATCAAAACAAGGGACTTACAAATTTGCAATTCGTAAGTGACTGATTCTAAAGGACGCGATTTTGGTTGATTTGGGCTGGCATGAGCGGAGACAGTGGGCTTGAAAAAGAAAAGCGGGAGTAAGCTCCCGCTTCCTACACGTAGTTTCCTACGCCATTGACTATACCAGGAAATAAGAAAAAATCAAGGAAAAGTTGAAGTGGCAGACTTTCAAAGGTCATTCGTAACTGGGGTGCGGATGCCGGGTCAGACGGGATGAGGCGTGTCAGCGGAGGCGGATGAGGTCGAAGTCGACGGAGACGGGGTCGCCTTCGGGAGGATCAATGTGGATGGCGGTGGAGTCTGAAGTAAATGCATCGGCGGGGAACTCGAACTTGAGAGTGGCACCCGTCATGACGCAGGGGCCGCGACGCCCGCAACTGTAGTTTGCATGGCCGTGGAGGTCCGAGGGCGAGAGCGGTTGATTGCCGTCATAGATTTGAACGTGGAAGTCTTTCCAGAACTCGCTGGAGCGCGGTGCGAGAACCGAGGGAGGACTGGAGCGCGAGCTCGAAGGAGATGAGATGAAGGCACCGTAAGAAAGGGTTAGCTGTATTTCGACGGTGATCTCGACAGTCTCCTTCTGACCAAGATGATCGAGGCGGGCTTGCTGCGCGCTGTAGTTGCCGACGTAGTTGCTGGAGAACTGAGCGAACTGCGCGAACGGAGTGAGAAAAGCAACGGAAGAGATGTGAGGGCCGGTCCTGGGCAGCGGGAGAAACTTGATGTAATTGCTCAGGAAAGATGCGTCGTGGCGCTGGCCAAGGAAATAGGCTTCGCGAACGGCCTCGTCGGAGAGAGGAACATCGAAGGCAGAAGCGGGCAGAGCGACACAAATAGCGACGAGGAAGCTAGCGAAGACGCGAAAGGCATGGCGCATTAGGACAATCCTGGGAAGAAGTATAGCGCTGAATTTCGCACGAGCGCAGTACTCAAGATTTTTGGTGTGTTGAACGCTGCGGCGAGGTTAGCGGAGGTGGTCGAGATCGAAATCGACGGAGAGGGGATCGCCCTCGGGAGGATTAATGTCAATGGTGGCGGAGCCGGAGGGAAAGTCTTCGGAGGAAAAATCGAACTGAAGAGTGGCGCCAGTAAGAGTGCAACCGCCGTCATCGGAACAGAGGTAGTTGGGCTGGCCCGAAGAAGAGAATGGTTCGAGGTTCTTGTCCTTGCTGGAAACTTGAACATCGAAATCCTTCCAGAAATCGTAGGGACGCGGGACGAAGCCTTTGGGAGAACCGGAGCGGGAACCTGTGGGGCGAACGATAAAAGGGCCATAGGAATCGGTGAGCTGGATTTGAACGATGATTCTTACGAATTCGCCCTGGTCGCGATGATCGAGGGCGGCTTGCTGGGCGCTGTAGCCGGAGGTGTGCTGGCTGGATTGCTGCACGAGAAGGGCGAAAGGAGTGAAGGCGGTGACGGAATAAATGTGCGGGCCGGTTTTGGGAGGCGAAAGAAATTTTGTGTATTTGTTGAGAAAAGTGGCCATGGTGTCGTCACGGCGCTGGCCGAGGAAGTAGGCTTCGCGGACGGCTTCGTCGGAGAGAGGAGTGTCGAAGGCGAAAGAAGACGGAGTTGAGAGTATGAGTGCTACGAGGACTGAGGTTATGGGGCGGGCGGAACTGCGAAGCATGATGGGCCTCCAACTTGAGTATAGGATGCCTGAAAGGACGGCAGCGTTTCAGATGCGGCGGGTGATGTTGGGGAAGTCGAGCCAGACTTTGATGCCGCAGAAGTGGCCGCGTGGTAGAATGCGGGCGTGTCTCACATTGTGTATAAAGTCGAAACTGAGCTTGAGGCTGACGGACGCTGGATTGCCGAGATTGTGGACGTGCCAGGTGTAATGGCTTACGGAGCCACGGAAAAAGAGGCCGTTGCGTCTGCTCAAGCACTTGCGCTGCGTATCCTCGCTGATCGCATCGAACAACAGAAAGAACCCACCGAAACTGTCACTGTTTCCATTGAAGCTGCCTGAACGTGGGTCAGTGGCCTAGCACGAAGGCAGCGAAAGTCTTCCGCGCACTTCTCCGAATTGGATACACGATCAAATCACAGAGAGGTTCACACGTTATCTTGACGCACCCGGAACGTGGCGATTACGTTTGGGCGTTTCACGATGGCGTAGAAATCGGGCCGAAGATGTTAGCCCGCATTGCGAAGCATACAGGATTGCATCCCGAGGATTTGTAGTTCCACGGTCAATGAATTCCGTAAAGCAAATAAACCAACTGGATTAAGAGATTTTAGATGCGGCGGGTGATATTGGGGAAGTCGAGCCAGACTTTGATGCCGCAGAAGTGGGAGCCTTCGGTGCAGATAGGGGTCGTGATGCCGGCGCGGATGTGGCATGGGGGGCCGATGTAGCGGGCGAGTTCGGGGTGGACTTCGCGGAGCTGGGCGAGTTCGTCCATGGAGGACTGGTAGATTTCTTCCTGGGCGTTGAAGCAAGTGCGCATGGTCCATTTGTGGATGAGATGGAGGAGGGAGCCGGATTCGTAAAGGCGGATGGATTTGGCGTTGGGGAGAAGATAGAGAGCGATTTCGGGAGGGACGCCGCGGTCGAGGAGTTCGTTTTTTGCGGACCAAGCGTCGCGCATGGCGCGGTCGTAGACTTCTTTGGCGCGGGGATTGTTGGCTAAGAGCATGGGCGTGATGTAGTCGGGCTCGCGCGTGTCGGCGAGTGTGAGAAGTGGGCGCGAGCCGGGAACCATGCGATGGCGCTGGTCCTGACTGTCGGCGGTGTGGCTGATTTTTTTTGCGAAGGTGTAGTTGGCATGCTGAAGAGCGCGCATGATGGGCGCGTGGACGCCGACGTTTAGAGTTTCGAGACGGTAGAGATTGCGCGCGGGATTTAGCAGGCGATCGATCGCTTCGAGATCGCTACATTGGGATTCGGTTAGGCCGGTGACGGCGCGGTAGGATTCGGCCATGACGCGGACGGCGTTGGGGGAATAGTCGACGAGGCGGGAAGTTTTGCCATTGAGCCTGGCGTCGAATTCTCGGGCGAAGGGTTCGCCGGCGGAGGGCTGGACCATCGCGTTTTTCCATTCGGGGAGTTCTTCAAGGGGTTCTGTTCCGAAACGATCGAAAAATTGAGCGTCGATTTCCTTTACTTGGGCGACTATCGCGCCGATGACGGCGCGTGCTTCGCTGGGGGTGTCGGAGGCGGCGCTCATACGCCAGAGGCGGTGCAAGACGATGCCGGAAAGCGTGTGCACCATCGTGGTGAAAGCGGCGACGGGCAGGACGTAGCGGGCGATTTCGATGGCGCGTTTTTCGGCGGAGCGTTCAATTTTCTGGAGGCGCTTGGGGTGGGACATGGCGCCGACGTGCCAAATGTCGTTGAGGATGGCGCGGGCGTCGGCGATCAGAAGAGAGGAGAGTTCGCGGTAGTAATTCCAGGCACGGGCGATGGCGGCTTCGTAGACTTCTTTGCACTTTTCGTCGAAGAAGAGAGAGGTGGGCGGGACGTAGGCTTGCGCGCGGTCGAGGCGGACGTAGCGCTGGCTTTGCTGCTCGGAATTGTAGAAGGGATGCGCGTGGAGGAAGGACCAGACGAATTGGCGGCTGACGTTTTCGAGGCCGAATTCGAAATGGGCGTGCTGGTAGACGGTGTGATGGCCGCTGTAGAAGGTGGCGGCGCCGATGTTGAGGCGCTGCTTGTCTGTGATTTCTTCGGGGCCGATGAGGCGCGGGGCGTAGCAAGTGCGGGCGGCGGCGATGGCGGAGTCGAAGGGATGAGCGAAAGCGTTGCGGAGAGTGACGCGCGGCGGGCCGGATTCGACGAGTTCGCCCGGGCGCGCGCCATCAAACATGCGAGATTGGGTAGCCACGATGGAAGTTCATTGTACACGGGCGGAAGAGGGAAGGAAGTTGAAAGTCGAGAGTAAGAATGGGAGGAAAAGATAAAGATAACGCAGAGACGCTGAGAGACGCAGAGTTGCGCAGAGAGTTCGCGAAAGAATCTACAGCGGTGACGCGGCTAAAAAAGAAGGGACAGCCAGGAATGGCTGTCCCACGAGAAGGCGGTAAATTGATTTGCGGAAGAGCAAACCAATTGGAAATGGTTAAATGACTTGAAGACTGAAAGGCAGCGGCGAGCCGCCGCCCTCCAAAAGTTACTTTTTGGCGGCGGTGGATTTGGCTGCGGCGTCGGCGTACTTCTTGGTGAAGCGCTCGACGCGGCCAGCGGTGTCAACCAGCTTCTGTTTGCCGGTGAAGAAGGGATGGCAGTTCGAGCAGATTTCCACGCGCAGCATGTCGCCCTTAATGGTCGAGCGAGTCTGAAACGTGTGACCGCAGGCGCAGTGCACCGTAACGGGATGATAGTCGGGGTGAATACCGGGTTTCATGAAGCTCCATTCTGTCGCGTCCGGTCTGCACGGCACCTCGACAAGGTCGGGGAACTACAGCCGCGTCGCTAGGTCGCGAGGCAATTCTTAATCATACGCGAAGTGTCAAGTTCCACCAAACGGGGAATGGAGGATGGGAAATAGGGGACACGCATCAGAGAAGCTACAGATTCCGCTTTCACGGATAGGCGAGTTTCGTTAGATTGAGCGTTGATTGACTTGGAAATCGACGGAGGCCGGGATGAGTTTTCCATGGAAGGCACTCTTGGGGGCGTGCTTTATTGCTCTGCTGGCGGCCACGGCACAAATGAAGGCTCGAACGGAGGAGGATGCAGCGCGAAAAGAAATTGAGGCGTTTAACAGACGCTACTTGGAGCTCCATCTGAAGATGGACACGGCGGAGATTTTGGCGCTGTGGGCGGAAGATGGAGTCGATCTAATGCCAGGCGCCGCGGCTATAGTGGGGAGGAAAAAGATTGCGGCATGGGTGGAAGATATCCTTGCGAAGATGCCGGGGTACAAAGTGGCCAAGCAGGAGATGGAATTCCACGACATTCACGTGTGCGGGGATTGGGCTTCGGAGTGGGCAACCGAACATCAAGTTGCGCAGCCGCCAGAGGGGAAGCCGCCGATCGAAAGCTTCGGCAAGATGGCGCTGGTGCTGCATCGCGAGACCAATGGCGAGTGGAAGATTCAGCAGGAGATGTGGAACGCGGGGCCGAAGCCATGAGAGTCTTTCAAGGAAGCGCGACCGATCAGAAGCGCCAGCGGGTGACCGAGTCCATAAAATTCTCTGCGTGTTCGTCCTGGCCGAAGGCTTGTCGAGGCACAACGCAGTACACATTGCCTCCGCAGGATTCGAGGATCGGGTAGACATCGCCACCATATTTGCTGTTGTAAATTTGGGCGAGTTGCTTCCAGACGGCGCGATCCTTGATTTCTTCGGCGGCGCCTTCCAGGATGATGGCCTCGTCAGCTTTCTCCGTGCCGATGACAACGCGCGGGTTCGCCGCGATGTTTTTTGCCTTGCGGGTACGAGGGCCGGTACTGAACCAAAAGGCGTCCTGCCACCAGATTCCCCAAACGATCATGAGATGGGGACGGCCCTCCGGACGGGTCGTGGAGATCCAGTAATTGTGGGACTTTTCGAGACGTTCGAGGGCCCAGGGCCAGGGCTTGAGACTGCTGAGGTCTTTCGAGGAATTTTGAAGGGCATCAGGCCAATCGGGACGGCTGGTGTTGGGTTCTGGCATCGCGCTTCCTTTCAAAGCTCAGAAATGCGCGGCAATTGTATCAAGGCGAGGAGATTGTCGCTTAGAAGTACCGGGTTCTTTTTAGAGCGCGAGTCGAAGGAATTGTTGAGAAGCTCAGGAGACGAAGGCGCATCCGACACGGAAGGCGCCCTCGCCGGTCTGTTGCTTCCAAACGGGCTTCAGATTCACGCGAACGGGCGGAAGAATAGGCACGTGCAAAACGGCCAGAAGATTTTCCGGAAGATCCTCGGACGAATCAAGCTCTATCGCAACGCCGCCAAAGCCGAGATCTAGGACACGGGCGCGCCGGGCACCTTGTTCGCCGAGAACGGCGTAGGCATTCGTGCCGGTCATGGAAACGCGCTCGGCCTTGCGCTGGACCGCAAAAACGCGCGTAGGGTTCTGGACCAGGTCCGTGGAAGCCGCTGTGGAAGGCGCCGGAACGGCTTGAGCGACGGAGGATTCAGTTTTTTCGATGGCGCGCCCCGCCTCGATGGAGATCGGTTGCGGTGGCGAGGCAGTGCGCTCCGGTGCGGGAGCTGCCGGGGCTTGCGGAACAGACGAAAGCTCAGTCCGCGCGGAGCCGTTGGTGGTCCTGCTGTGGTTTGCGTGTTTCAGGCGATAGAGACGCTCATCGGCGATGCGAATCAACTGATCAGCCTGTTCCGCATCCTGAGGGAAAATCGCGACGCCGTGATCCATGGCTACGGTAACGGCAAGCTGCAGCGGCTGGAGCATCTCCGCAAATACCGTTTCGACGCGGCGGCACAACGCAAGCGCCTGGGCGGAATCGGTTTGCGGGAGCAATAGAGCGAACTCATCGCCGCCAATGCGGAAAGCCGAGTCAGAGGTGCGCAAGGCTTTCTTCAAAGTAGCAGCAGCGGCCCGCAACACGTCATCGCCGCGCGGGTGACCGTGCTTATCGTTGACTTCCTTGAAACGATGCAGGTCGAGGGTGACCAATCCCAGAGGCTGAGTATAGCGGCGCGCGCGATTGAGTTCCTTTTCGAAGGTTTCAGCGAAGAGCCGGCGGTTGTAGAGACCCGTCAGGGGGTCGGTCACAGCATTGAGCTCCAGCCTCTTGAGCTCGTCATATTCGATGAGAATAGGAACGCGAAGCAGACCGGCGGACGACAAGACGTCGGTGAGAGCGGTTTTCAGTGAAACTTGACGACCAACAAGATCGGTGAGCTCGCGGCGGCGCGAGAGCATCTCCTCCCAAATCTGCACACTTTCAGATTCGCGCAGATCAAGGTGAGCGATCGCGTGGAGATACCGCTGAAGAAATTGACCGCGCGCAGGCAAATCGAGGCCTTCGAGCGTGTCTGCCAACAGCTCGAAATAAGTATCCTCAATCGGCAAGCGCGGGGGCGCAGGGGCGCCGGGGCTGGGCATATCCGGTATAGACCTAACCTCTGCCTATCCCCGCGGGTTTGGGGAAAGCGAATACAGCTTTCTATATCTAGGTTGAGCATGCAAGAGACCATTCGTACTGGACCCAGACATGCCCATCCAGGATCGTAGCTCCCAAATTGCGGGCGTATCCTATTACAAAAGAAGAGTGTAGGGTATGAAAAAGTCCACGACAGAAGAATGGATGAGAAGGACGTAACAAAACTACCCAATCTAGACGGAAGCAAGGCAAGAAATTGCCGAGATTTACTCAAGCGGGCGGAGGAATTCCAAACCAAAAAGACGCATTTCTCCGGCGGACTCCTGCCGAAGGACCCTCGCTGTGATGGGCGGAGTTTCACTGGGAACCAAACTGGAAGACGCAGGGGACGGGGCGGGAATGGTCAGATGGACTGTTTGATCGGGCCTAAGAATGTGTGCTGAGGCAATGCAGGCGCCATAAGCACTAATATTAAGCGTTTTCGTGAGTTCGACGAATTCGGCACCGGACACATCCGTTCCCCTTAGGAAGACAGGCACCTGTAAGCGGATGCGTGGCGAGCGTCGGGTTGAAGATGATTCCACGCGCTGCCCCTTCTTGAGAATCTCGATCTTCAAGTGATCACTCTGCTTAGTACGAAGGAACTAGTACGGATGCTTGCATCTGGGATGCCAGAGGGAACAACCTGGATATCAGCCAAGTTCTTTAGTATATGCAACGTACAGGTGTATATCGGGCGAAATAATTTTTTGAGTCCAGCGCACTTCTCGGGAAATCCACTTCCTTTCCTCAAATGTGCAAATGGAACGCTTTTACCATTGACTCTTTAAGGGCCCTCTGTAAGGATGCCGCCTAGGGAAAACTTTTACCACTCCTCACAGGGGGCAAGAGCGATTGATGGCTGGACGGGTTGTAATACCGCCGATGTCGGAAGAGGGGAATCGGGTGGTTGTTCCCTTTGGTTTCGTCCGTGGGCTGTTTGACACGATAGAAAAACCGATGATCGTGGCCGAGCGAAACGGCAACCCGCTACTGATAAATGCACGCGCGAAGCAATTACTGGAATCGCTTGGATATGCAATAACTCCAGGTTTGAATCTGTTTAAAGACCTTCTGCAGGCGGATGCGCGGAAGATCTTCAGCGAGATCGAAAAAGGCGCACACGTGGTCGACCTGCAGATACAGGGCGGAAAGACGAAAGCCAGCGTGCGTGTCCAGTGGATGCCCGAGTCTGGTTGGCTGGTTGTGGAGATGGAGAATAAATCAGAGACACAACCGGGGCCGGATCCTGCAACGCAACTCACGGTACAAGAGCTTCTACAAGAACGCGAGATTACTTACCGAAATCTTCTGGCCGCCTACCTGAAGTTGCAGGAAGTGAACCGACAGAAGACCGTGTTTCTGGCATCAGCGGCCCACGAATTGAAAACGCCGCTGGCGGTGATCAAGGGTTACTACGATCTCCTCCTGGCCGGTTCTCTCGGCCGGCTGACGGACAAGCAACGGGACATATTGGACGAGTCGAAAGAAAGTTGTGAACGACTGGTGCGTCTGGTGTCCATGTTCCTGAACTATTCGGCCCTGGAGAGCGGGAAACTGGTGCTGCAGCTTCGAGAGAACGATTTGCGAGACTGTCTCGATGAGCTCTCGAAACGGTGGTCCGAAGCGTTTCAGCGCAAGGGCGTCAGACTGGATGCGAGCATTGACCCATCGATCCCGACATTCCGATTCGATTATCAAAAGGTGCAGCAGGCAGGGGCAAACCTGCTCGATAACGCTTTGAAGCATACGCCGAGCGGGGGAAGCGTAACGTTGCGGGCGGCGCCGCATTTCTGGGAACGACGTGTGGCGGCCCTGGCGCCAGTGGAAGAGCGGCGCAGGTTTCGTTTGCCGCGTCCGAACAGCGTGGAGGTGAGCGTAATGGATTCGGGGCCAGGCATCGCTGCAGAACACCATCAAGAGATTTTTGAAGATTTCGTGCGGGTGGACAGGAACACTTCCGGAATGGGTTTGGGGCTGGCAATCGCCAAACGGCTCATCCAGGCACATCGGGGAAAGATCTGGGTGGAGAGCGAGGCGAAGACGGGTAGCAGATTTACGTTCTTATTGCCGATGGATCAGGGGTAAAAGCACGCGAATTTTTGATTTGAGAGGAAATGCCAATGGCCGTGAAAGAAAAAGTCCTTGTCGTGGATGACGAGCCCAGCATTCGAAAATACCTGCAGACACTGCTGGAAGTGGACGGATTTGATGTGGAAGCCGTCAGTTCGGGGAAGGATGCGCTTGAAAGGATAAACAAGGGAGAGCGGCCGGACTTTATCATCCTGGATGTGTTAATGCCGGAGATGAATGGCATTGAAACGCTGAAAGAATTGATGCAGGCAGACCACAGTCTTAACGTAATCATGCTGTCGTGCTCGAACGAAGTCGGCACGGTTGTAGAAGCTATTCGCATCGGGGCGCACGATTATCTGACGAAGCCTTTTGAGAAAACGGAACTGGACGCGGCGATGCTGAAGTCGCGGCAAAAGAAACAATTGGCCACTGAGAATCAGGCGCTGCGCGACTATTGCGACCAGGTGACGGAGGATTTAAGCTTTCTGGCCGCCAGCCCTCAGATGGTGCGAATCCGCCAGCAGATCCTGCAGATCGCGCCGGTAGATGTGCCTGTTTTTATCTGTGGCGAGAGCGGCGTGGGCAAAGAAGTCGTTGCGCGAATGATTCACCTGCGTTCAAAGCGGCGCAACCAGCCATTTGTGAAGGTGAATTGCGCTGCGCTTCCGGGCGAACTTCTGGAATCGGAGCTTTTCGGATTTGAGCAGGGCGCATTTACGGGTGCGGTGCGGAGCAAGCCCGGCAAGTTTGAAATGGCCAACAAGGGCACGATCTTTCTCGATGAAATCGCGGAAATGAGCACGCACTTGCAGGCCAAACTGCTGCACGTTCTGCAGGATCACCAATACTCACGGCTGGGCGGGCGACACCTGGTGGAGACCGACGTGCGCGTGCTGGCGGCGACAAACATTGACGTTCACGAAGCGATGAAGACCGGACGCTTCCGCGAGGATCTTTATTACCGTTTGAATGTTTTATCCATCAATGTGCCGCCGCTCCGTGAGCGGACGGCCGAGATTCCCTTGCTATTCCGCCATTTCCTTACGAAGTACAGCGAGAAGTTCGGCAAGACGCCACCGGGCCCTTCCAAGTATCTTCTGGACGCGGCAGTGAACTATCCCTGGCCGGGCAACCTGCGCGAACTGGAGAATTTCGTAAAACGCTATGTGATTCTTGAAGACGACGAAGGAAGCTTGCGCGAATTGGTGGAGATGTCGTCCACGCGTCAGCGGACTTCGCCGCGTGAGGAACCCGCGCCTCCCAAGGAGCAGGGGCTGAAGGCGCTGGTACGGGGATTGAAGGACGAGGCCGAGATGGAAGCGATCGCCGACGCGTTGGAAAAAACTCGTTGGTGCCGTAAGGATGCAGCTAAGATGCTGGGGATTAGTTACAAGGCGCTGCTGTACAAGATGCGCCAGTTTAACCTGGATACGCCGCGGACGAGGAAAGTAGCTTCCACGACAGCGGTCTAGCAGACAGCTTCAACTTGGGGAATGTGGCGCGACAGGCGCCCCGAACTATTCCTTTGCAGCTCAAACAAGGTAAGTTTCCAGGGGGGAGCGCGGGTGGGCGCGTAACGCGCGTAATATTCGTCGCGTGGCAGGAGGATAGGGGGAGTGACGGAACGCCGTACAACTCGACGATATGATTTATCTTTGCCAGTCGCTATCCGAGTCCCCGAGGGACGGACGCTGGATCCGCAGCAGGGCAAGACTCGCGATGTCTCGACTCGCGGCCTCTACTTTGTTGTGGACGAGAACATGGAATCCGGTTCAGAACTGGACATCACGTTGACGCTCCCAGCGGAGATAACGAATGGTTCGGAGGTCCTAGTCAGAGCTAAGGGCAAAGTAGTGCGAGTTGAGCGCCGAATGGAAGACAGCAATGTGCGTATGGGCGTGGCTGCAGTGATCGAGCGGTATGATATGTTTCGGGGGAAAACTGCCCGGGCTTGAAATACATTTCCTGGACCGTCCTAACTGACGGTTGGCGAGTATTACTTCCCCCTCCGGTTTTTCCTGGGATGAATTATCCATCCGGAAATCATGTTGCAATAAGGGCGTGTTGGGCCTACTATGCGGCCAGAATGTCCCGCGGAGGGTCCAGTGAAGGTATCGGATCTCATCGGGTCCCGCAAGGAAGTTTTCTCCATTACAGAGGACACGAGTGTGCATCAGGCGGCGCAGTATTTGCGCGAGAAGCAGGTGCGCTCGGTTGGCGTGACGAATGCGAGCGGCAAGCTTGCAGGCGTTATTTCGCACAGCGATGTTTCCGACAAAGTTGCCGCGGAAAACAAGTGTCCTGCGTGGATGAAGGCCGCGGATATCATGACGCGCGAACTGGTCACCGTAACGCCGGAGATGACAATGGAGGACTGCCTGCGCCTAATGGAGCAGAACACGATCTTTCACCTGCTCGTGGTCGACGCGGGAGGGCAATACCGGGGGATGCTCTCGGTCAGCGACATTTTGCGAGTGGTGGCTTCGGACGAGAAGGCGAGAGCCGATTTGTTAGAGTCCTTCATCTTTCCTCCTAGATAGAAAGAAACTGATCCTACAGGAATGCTTGACCGGGTGGTGGTTGATCGACGTCCGAAAAGGAAACTAGTTTTCTTATTGTCAGGACAAGTTTTTTCCTACAAGTTTTCTCTGGTTACCATATTGTGGCTGCAGCTGGTACTAGAACCAGTCAGCCTCTCTCTCATTCAAGTTGCTATAAATAAACAAGTTATCCCGGTGCTGCATCCGTTGAGGAGCGAGAGCATGGCTCTGCCCAATGGCCTGAGTTGTGCAACATTCCCACGCGAAGAGACTTTGGATGAACATGCCCGGGGAAAAGAAACGGAAGAACAAAGGCACCGAACCCATCGATTTGCTGCCGCCGGAAGAGGTTATTTTTGGGTGCTCCTCAGCTATGCAGCAAGTGAGGCGATTGGCGACGAGAATCTGTGCTACTAACGTCCCGGTGTTGCTGAACGGGAATGGGGGGACAGGCAAGGAAGTCCTGGCCAGATGGATTCACGCTCATTCTCCCTGGAGCAACGGTCAGTTCGTAAAGGTCAATTGTGCGGCAATCCCCGGATCACTTCTTGAAAGCGAGTTATTTGGGTACGAAAAAGGGGCGTTTACAGGGGCTCATGCGTCCAAGCCGGGAAGGGTTGAACTTGCGCACAACGGGACTTTGTTCCTGGATGAGATTGCGGACCTTGGCCTAGGTTTGCAAAGCAAGTTGCTGCAATTTCTGCAGGACGGACGCTTTTCACGCATTGGAGACGAGTGCGAGAGAGTGGTTGAAACACGCCTGATTTGCGCAACAAACAGAGACTTGGAAGAAGAGATTGAAGCGGGAAGATTCCGCGCGGACCTGTATTACCGCATCAATGTAGTCCGCCTACGGCTGCCGCGTTTGAGCGAGAGAGGCGAAGACATACCGCTGATGGCCGAGTATTTTCGTGCGCAGTTCGAGGAGAAGTTCAGCAAGGAATCCGAACCGTTAAGTGCGGGGATGCTGAATTACTTGCAGAGACTCGAATGGCCCGGGAATATTCGCGAGCTTTCGAACGGCATTGCTCGCCACGTGTTGATAGGGGCGGAAGCCAAAATCGTTCAAGAGCCCGTACCCGGGCGGCTTGATCAGGCTCGGGAAAGTTCCCGCACTGTGGGAATCATTCCCCTGAAGCAGCTAGCTAGAGAGGCCGTTCGAGAGAAAGAGAGGAGCCTTATCTTCGAAGCGCTGCAGGCAAATCAGTGGAATAGGCGAAAGGCTGCTCAGGCCCTAAAGATTAGCTATCGCGCGCTAATCTATAAGATTCGCGATGCAGGCTTGCTCTCCCGGCGCGTGGATAATTTGACAACGAGGCGGCAAGACGTGACTGGCCCTTCCCATCCCTCTGCAGAGTAGCAAAAAAAAAACAAAGGCAGGAATGACCGCCCACCTTTTCGTTGAGGCACTACTCAAAATTCAGTTAACTATTGCCGCCAGGCCGGTTGGAGGCTGGGGGCCAACGGAACTGTAACAAGATGAGGGATCAAATGGCTTTCCGATTTTCGGGCCATTTTCATAACAGATTTGAGCAGGAATCTTATTCACTTTTGTGCTGGCGCCCGGGTTGATGGGTGGCCAGACCGCGTTGCTCGGTTTAAACCAATTTGGTTGTGCGGAGAGGTAAAGAGAATTGGGCAAGGGTTGCTGGGTGAGGTAACTGGAAACCAGGCTGCCGCCAGGAACATTGGTATTCCATACCACAGAGTTGGTCTTGCAATCCCAATTACCGCCGCGAAGCATCGTATTTTCTACCTTGGCCGACAAAGAGGCGTTCGGAGTTGCAGTGCCCCCGTCGTCGTAATAGCCGAGTTTATAAATACTGGGAGACTGAGAAGCATCGGCGTTGATCTGGTAAGTACCAGCCGCGCAGCCCGACGGATACTGACCGATGGCGTTACCCAGAATATTGTCGTAGTTGTTGTAGTAGGCCACAGCGACGCCGAATATGGCCCCAGTCATCGGAGCGCCCGTGTCTGGGTTCGTGGAGGTGAGATTTACGTAGTTCCGAAAAACTGTATTGTAGCCGCCGCTCCCATGGGTGAAGTCGAACTCGATATTCGGAAAAACATTCCCTTCCCAGAGGTTCATGTACGGATAAGCACCGTGACTTTGGGTCTCCGGGAGAGAGTTGTGATATTCCCCCATATAAGTATCAAACGCGTAATTATAAGCAAGCACGTTGCCGCTGGTGCCGCTGACGGGGAAGGTGTGCCGAGCCTTGCGAATGATGTTGTTCTGAATTAGATTTTCCGACGCCCGGAACTCCAGAAGGATCGCATAATCCGCTCCGCTGTTGTGGTTGTACGCATCGTTCAAATAGTTGTCGCTGATTTCACTGCCGTATACGTCTGACAGATAAATGTGGGACTTATCCACGGCCATATCACTCTCAACGTCGTGTACCCAGCAGTGGGCGCAGGCTTCCAAGTTCACATTTTTGAAGACGAGGCCGGTACCAGATGCGGCTGTTGTCTGGATACGCAGGCCCTCCAGGCCGACACTCTCAACCATCGGAAGATGGAAAGCTTGCGGGGCATTCGTGTAATCGAAATAGAGCGGGCGCTCCAAAGTAACCACATTGCCGGCTACCCCTATCACCTTATCAATCTGCGCCATCAGGTTATTCGGCAGGTCGTGGCCGCAATAGCTACATACTCCAGCGTATCCCGCCGCCGTTGCTAATAGATTGCCGTCGGCCGGGTCGTTAGGGTTTGTCTGCGTGATGACAACATAGCTGTTCGGTGTGATCCCGGAGGTGTTGGCCAGAGTAATCTGACTCGAGCCTTTGTTCCCTCCGGCAGTGACCGGGATGAAGACTACATTCGAGTGAGATAGAAACGTCCGCCCCATACTGATGACGCTCGCGCCGTCGCCATATCGGAGGTTGGTCAAATTGGGACCAGCCCCGCGCAATACGATGGACTTGTCCGTGAGGCACAAGCCTGCCTCATAAACGCCACCGCCGAAATCGTCGGACTTGCCCTGACACACGGTCGATGCCCGATGAAGAGTATAAGTTCCGGCATTCAGACAGATTACCGATCCTGCGGGAGCCGCGTTGATGGCGTTTTGGATGGCCACGCTGTCGTCTGCCCCACCACTTGCGGATAAAGTTTGGAAACAAGCTGCGTGAGGGATTCCACCCGGAATGCCAGCATGGGTCCAGTCAACGCTGCGGCTTGCTGGAATCTGGGCCTTTGCGACATGGCCAGAAAGCGTGCATAACCCGACTAGCGCGAACACCAGAATCACTTTTTTGGCCATCATGTGCTTTCTAATCAGCCCCATACTCATGGTCTATAGAGCCCGGACTCCCCCCTCAGGGACATGATATGGCTGCGGAGTAGTTCAGACTAGTGATTGAAAGTCCAGATAAGGTACAGGTAGTGCTCCTGTACGGCAGACCCGCTATGTTTGCGACCCATACCCGAATCCACGTTAATGCCGTCCGGATGTTCGTCGCTGGGAATCCCCATATCACATGGTGGTAAGAGTTTTCCCTTACCCCGCGTTCCGGAGAGGAATAGTGGGAGGCGAATGGTGTTTGGCGCACCCCCATCGCTGCTAACAGCTTGTTTTTCAGTTATTTGGGCCATAACTTGATTTATGCGGCTTGGCCCCAGACGGGAGACAGGGTGGCAGTTTGATTGCGACCCTGCTCTGCACTCCTTGAATTCTGCTCTTGGAGTGTCTAAGCGGTGAATTTGGACGGTTAAGAGCAATGCTGGTGGAGCGTATGGGATGTCTCACCGTGAGATTAATGGCGGTAGCTCGCCCGGACGGCGCGGCAGCCAGTTAGACCCTCAGAGCGGGTGCCCAGACGGTTCAGCTAAGGGCGATTTCGTAGGCGGCTGGCCCCGCCTGATTCCTGGCGTGCAGGTCAGCTCCGTGATCAGCACTCATTCAATCCAACTATCTCCGCAGAAGGAAGAGCAAACATGATCCGAGTAGGCGTAATCGGTTACGGCTATTGGGGACCCAACATCGTCAGGAACCTGCACGGTCTGGATGGAGTGTGCGTGCAGATGGTTTGCGACAATAGTCCCGCGGCATTGGGGCGTGTGCGGAAGAACCATCCCGGTGTTCCCACGACGTCGGATCCCTGGGAGGTTCTGCATTCGCCGGAAATCGACGCAGTGGCCGTCATCACTCCTGTCTGGACGCACTTTGAGCTGAGCAAAGCGGCGCTCGAAAACGGCAAACATGTATTCGTGGAGAAGCCCTTCACATCTAACGCGGCGCAAGCAGAGGAACTCATCGAACTGGCGGCTCGGAAGAGACTCACCATCATGGTGGATCATACATTCTTGTTTACCGGCGCGGTCCGCAAGATCCGCGAACTGGTCGAGAGTGGCGCATTGGGAGATCTCTACTACTACGACTCGCTGCGGGTCAATCTAGGACTTTTTCAGCACGACGTCAGCGTGATTTGGGACCTAGCGCCCCACGATCTGTCGATCATGGATCATCTGATAAAGAAGGAGCCGGAGGCCATAGTGGCGACCGGCGAAAAGCATTTGAACGGGGTGGAAGATGTCGCGTACATGACGATCTACTTCCCTCAGAATGTAATCGCCCACATCAACGTAAATTGGCTTTCGCCCGTGAAGATTCGCACCACACTGATCGGAGGCCAGAAGAAGATGCTGGTTTGGAACGACCTGGTGGCCGACGAGAAGGTCCGTGTGTACGACAAAGGAGTACAGATTAGCGGAGGAGAAGGGATTCGTGACGTGCTTGTAAGTTACCGGACAGGGGATATGTGGGCGCCGCAGATCGAACAGTCCGAAGCGCTGCGCGTCGAGCTTGCCTACTTCGCAGATTGCATACTAAACAGCAAGACGCCGATCAACGACGGGCACGCCGGGCTTCGGGTCGTGCGGATGCTGGAAGCGGCGGAATGTTCCATTCAAAAGAGAGGAGAATTGGTGCGCCTGTGAACGAATTCTGTGCCATTGGTCCAAACGTGAAATTGGGAGAGGGAGTCAAGCTTTCCAGGTTCATTAATCTTTATGGCTGCGAAATTGGCGACAACGTGAAAATAGGAGCATTTGTCGAGATTCAGAAGAACGCAACGATCGGAAAAAACTGCAAAGTCTCCAGCCATAGTTTTATTTGTGAAGGCGTCATCATAGAGGACAACGTATTCATCGGACATAGCGTGACTTTCATTAACGATTCTTACCCGCGGGCAACGACGTCCGATGGCCAATTGCAGACCGAGAAAGACTGGAAGGTCGAGCAGACGCTGGTAAGAAAAGGCGCTTCAATTGGATCGGGGAGCACTGTTCTCTCCAACGTGGTGATCGGAGAAAACGCCATCGTCGGCGCGGGAAGCGTGGTGACGAAGGATGTGCCCGCGAACGCGATTGTGGCGGGAAATCCGGCGAAGCTGTTGCGGTATATCAACGCGGAGTCAAGGATCGAACTATGACGAACAACGGGAAGATCGCATTTCTGGATTTGGTCGGCGTACACGAAGAACTCGAGAAGGAACTTGTAGCGGTCTTTCAAAAGGCCCTGAGGAATGCGGGCTTCATTGGCGGGCCAATGGTGGAAGAATTCGAACGATCCTTCGCAGAATTCTGCGGGACGCGGTTTGCGATCGGCGTGAACAGCGGGACGGATGCGCTGCGCTTTGCACTGATAGCCGCGGGCGTCCGCGAAGGCGATGCAGTGGTTACAGTACCGAATACCTTCATCGCCACGACGGAAGCGATTTCGCAGGCGGGAGCACGCCCGGAATTCGTAGATATCGATGAGCGCACTTACAATATGGATGCGGAAAAGTTGCGCAACTTTCTTGAGCAACAGTGCTCGCGAGATGGCGCCGGCAAGCTGGTCAGCCGGAGGAGCGGACGGCCAGTTACGGCGGTGGTCCCTGTGCACCTATATGGGCAATGCGCCGACATGGATGCGATCCAAGCTCTCGCCGATCGCTACAACCTGATCGTGATCGAGGATGCCTGCCAAGCGCACGGCGCCGAGTATTTCTCTAAACGCGACCATCGCTGGAAGAAGGCGGGCACGATGGGGAAAGCGGCGGCCTTCAGCTTCTACCCCGGCAAGAATTTGGGCGCCTGCGGCGAAGCGGGCATAGCCACGACTGACGACGAGGAAATGGCGCGCAACATGCGTATGCTGCGAGATCACGGGCAGGCCAAGAAGTACTACCACGATATAGAAGGGTACAATGGGCGACTGGACTCCATTCAAGCAGGGATTTTAAGCGTCAAGTTGAAGTACCTGCCGGGCTGGAATGAAAGCCGGCGTGAGCACGCCCAGAAATACCACGAACTGTTTGCTGCCGCGGGGACCGATATTGTCAGACCGTATGAACCCTCCTGGTCGAAGGCTGTTTATCACCTTTTTGTGATACAAGTGGAGAACCGGGAAGCAATGCAGAGCGTGCTGGCTGGGGAGAATATCGGTACCGCGATCCATTACCCGATCCCCTTGCATCTGCAAAAGGCGTACACCAGTCTTGGGTATCAGAGCGGCGACTTTCCCATTTGCGAGAAGGCTTCGGAACGAATATTGTCCCTTCCCATGTTTCCTGCTATCTCGGAAGCTGATCAGAAGAGGGTCGTACAGGCTGTTATTCGAAGCGCGCAGCGCACTGCAGTGGAAAGCTCAACTTCGATTTCAGTTTAATCATTCATAGGCCACGCGGAGGATAGCTGAAGCGTTCCGTAGTGTCGACACTTCCAGGAAGTTGATCCAGAGGTCGGCAAGATCGTTGGTTGTCAAGCGCCAACTGGGCGGTAGGGACACATTGGACTGAGAAACAGTAGAACGACCAAGGGGTCCGCAGCACGAGATTTAACACCCTTCGAAGGAGGGAAAGGCCTTGAGTGAACAAAAAAAAGTGGTTGTCGTGGGACTAGGAGAGGTGGGCCGCCCCCTCCTCGAACTCATTTCCGAGCACCACGATGCCATTGGAGTGGATATCACTCCGCCGATCGGAGAGCTGGGAGAGATCGATGTTCTGCATGTCTGCTACCCGTTCGGCATAAAGGACTTCGTGGGTGAGACGGTTCGATACATCGAGCTCTTTAGACCTGCGCTGACAATCATCAACAGCACTGTGGCGATCGGGACTACGAGGGCCATTATCGAGCGAACGGGGACCGCGGTGGTGCACAGTCCCGTGCGGGGCAAGCACGCACGCATGCTCGAGGAGATGCGTCACTACACGAAATTCGTGGGCGCGATGGATCCCGCGGCTGGCGAGTTGGCTGCCAGACATTTCGAATCGGTAGGCTTGAAAACCAAGATTCTTTCGTCCGCGGAAGCCACCGAACTGGCCAAGCTCACGGAAACTACTTACTTCGGCGTGATGATCGCGTGGGCGCAAGAGGTCGAAAGGTATTGCGACCAATCCGGCCAGCAGTACGAGGAAATCATCTCGTTCTGGGAAGAAATAAAATTCTTTCCATCGGTCAAGTACTTTCCGGGTATCATTGGCGGTCATTGCGTCATGCCCAACATCGAGCTCTTAAGCAAGTTCAACCAGTCGGCGATGTTGGAAGCGATTCAGGCCTCCAACGAAAAGAAGATTGAGCGTGACGCCTCCAAGAAGTTGGATGACAAAGGCGTAACTGGAAGACAACTGGCGGTGGGGTCCAGGAGTTAAATAGTTGCGGCGACCGTGGACGCAGGTGAGAGCCGCGCTCGTAGCCCTGATTGGACAATGAGCATGGTTCGTTCGTCGACCGGCCAACCCAACGATCCTCATTTGAATGCTGAACCTCCAATCGCCTCCAACAGCCAACGGCTTGGAGGAAAAAGGGCAGCAATGGTGATGTTCTCGGTGTACCCCGGCGATCCGAGGCCGCGCCGGGCCGTGGATGCGCTCGTGGGCGAAGGCATGGAAGTGGATTTGGTATGCCTCGGAAGCGATGATGCTCCCCGTAGTGAGAATTTGGACGGTGTCAGAGTATTGCGCGTCCCACTCAAAAACCGCCGGGGAGGCAAATTCGCTTACGCCTTCCAGTATGCGGCCTTCACGCTAATTTCCTCCTTCATCCTTGCGCTGCGCTCGTTGAACCGCCGTTATGACCTGGTGTATGTGCATAATATGCCCGACATCCTTGTCTTGAGTGCGCTGATCCCAGCAGCATTTGGAGCCAAGGTAATCCTCGATCTGCACGATCCGATGCCTGAGCTGATGGTGACGATATTCAGCCTTCGCACCGATAGCCTAATCGTGCGGCTCATAACCTGGCTAGAGAAGTGGAGCATGGCGCGAGCGGATCTAGTGTTGACAGTCAACATCGCGTGCAAGCGAATCTTCGCCTCCCGCAGTTGCCGTCCGGAAAAAATTGGAGTGATCATGAACACTCCGGACAACGATATTTTCCATATTCGCCCCCCACAGGCGTGCGCCTCCGCAAGCCAGACTTCCAACAAACGATTCGTGGTCATGTACCATGGGTCGATAGTTGAGAGGAATGGTCTAGACCTTGCCGTCGATGCCTTTGCGCGAGTCCGCGAGTCTATCCCTGCCGCGGAACTCAGGATTTATGGCGCTCGGACAGCCTTTCTCGACCGCGTGATGGAGGCAGCCAAAAGCAAAGGCCTGGATGAAGCAATCCGTTATTTGGGGCCCAAGCGGCTCGAGGATCTTGTGCCAGCAATCGAAGATTGCGATGTGGGTGTCATTCCAAATCAGAGAAATCCGTTTACGGAAATTAACACTCCAACTAGAATCTTCGAATACCTGGCATTGGGGAAGCCGGTGGTTGCTCCTTATACGCCGGGCGTCAAAGATTACTTCAGCGATGAGTCTCTTCTTTTCTTTGAGTCAGGCAACTCCGAGGAACTCGCACGAAAAATCGAATATGTGTTCGCCCACGCCAAAGAGGCCAACGAAATCGCAGAGCGAGGGCAGAAGATTTACTTACGGCACATATGGAGCCAGGAGAGAAAGACACTTGTGGGCATGGTTAGCGAGGTTCTTAAGGGAAACAAAAACGCCGTGGAATTGTGTTCCACCTAAGTGGCAACTCTCGAAGAGACCCCAGAAACTGTAGGCATGATCGGAGTCATCGCTAATCCGTCGGAACACGTGGTCGTGCAAGAGTTTTTTGAGCTGTTCAAGACTCCATGGGAGTTTTACCGGAGCGAGCGGCAGTACGAAGTTCTGATCGGCTGCGGAAATGTTACTCTGCCAGAACGCCTGCCGAAACTGCTGGTGTTGTACGGCAGTCAGAAGCTGCCACTTGACGCCGAGAATGAAATCAAAATCACTTTCGGGCAAAAAGAGGGTCGCATCCTCACGTATGAGGGAATGCAAATCCCGATCTATGGAAGCAGCATCACGTTTGGAGAAAGAGGTAATGGCTACGAGCGAGAGGAAGATTCCCACCAGCGGGCGATGTATCTCAACCGGTCGAAAGGAAGCAATGTAGCGCGCATAGGGTATGACCTTTTCGGGGAGATTCGGACCTTGCTCACTGCGGGCCAGCCTGCAGGGAACGCCGGCATTCCGACCTTGGAGTTACATATCGCGCTCTTGCGGAACCTTATCCTCGAGTGCGGCCTCCCACTGGTTGAGATTCCACCCGTCCCCGATGGGTACCCGTTCATTGCTTGTTTGACCCACGATGTAGATCACCCCTCAATCCGCCGGCACAAGCTGGATCACACAATCCTCGGGTTTCTGTACCGTGCTACGGTTGGTTCTCTAATCAGCGTATTACAGGGACGGCAGCGTGTGCGCAGTCTCCTTACCAATTGGTGGGCCGCGCTGAAGCTTCCGCTTGTTCAACTCGGTTTCGCACGAGACTTCTGGAGCGAATTTGATCGCTATCCGAAATTAGAACGTGGCGTGCCCTCATCCTTCTTTGTCATTCCGTTCAAGGACACTCCCGGCCGAGTAGAGAAGGGCCTTGCACCCAAGCGCCGCGCGTCCCGATACGGCGCCGGTGATGTCGTGGGGCAGATCCAAGCATTAAAATCCTCGGGCTGCGAGATAGGACTGCACGGAATTGATGCGTGGATCGATAGCTACAAAGGACTCGAGGAACTTGAACAAATCCGTCAGATAACAGGGGCGAAAGTTACCGGAGTGCGAATGCATTGGCTGTATCAGAATGAACAATCGCCGGTGAAATTGGAAAAGGCGGGCGCCGATTACGATTCTACGGTTGGATACAACCAGACCATAGGGTACCGCGCAGGAACCACGCAATCCTACAAACCCCTGGAAACAACCCATCTGCTCGAGCTGCCGCTCAATATTATGGACACGGCTTTGTTTTTTCCAGTCTATCTAAATCTATCTCCCGATGAAGCCCGCAAACAGGTTGGAAGTATCATAGAGAACGCTGTGCGGTTTGGAGGGAGTGTCACCATCAACTGGCATGACCGCAGCATCGCGCCTGAAAGACTATGGGGTGATTTTTACGTGAAACTGGTTGACGAGCTAAAGAACCGAGGAGCTTGGTTTTCGACGGCTTCCAACGCGGTCTCCTGGTTTCGCAAACGCCGGTCGGCAGTTTTTGAGAGCGGCGGCGTGGATTCGGACGCCCTGCGCGTAAAGATCGGGATCAGTGGAAATGAGGAAGTCCCTGGTTTGCGGCTGCGAGTTTATAAACCCGGAGAGCCGACTCAAGATACCGCGATGAGAGCGGTGGAGTCAGATCATTTTTATGAGATCAATTTGAATCACAGCATCGCTAGTTAGGTAAAAGGGACGATGTTGCCAATTTCATTGCTCACCAAGCTCTAAGAACTCCGGAACGCGTGGCAAGAGCGCGGGCCCTAGGACGCCTCTTACTGGACACGAAATGACTCAGAGATTAGCGTCAAAGCTGCAGTCGCGAAGGAGTTAGATGCCCCCTGCGATTGCCACTATCGTTTATTCCATTTTGATCCTGGGACTTTTTTGGCTCGACCGGGATCAGGATCAGGATTCGCAGACCTCGAAAGCTCTCTGGATTCCTGTGGTTTGGGTATCGCTGGCTTGTTCGCGCTCACCGGGCCAGTGGTTGCAAATGAACGCCGTCCCCTCGCCCGACCAAGTGCTGGAGGGGAGCCCGTTCGACCGGCTGGGATACATGTTGTTATTGGCTGCAGGTCTGATTGTCCTTGTCACTAGAGGGCAGCGAGTTGGTAAGTTCTTGCGGGCGAATTCGGTAGTCCTCTTGTTCTTTCTATACTGCGCCGTGAGCTTCCTTTGGTCTGACTATCCCGACGTAGCGTTCAAACGATGGACCAAAGCTTTGGGCGACGTCGTTATGGTTCTGATCGTTTTAACCGACTGCAAGCCTACGGCAGCACTGAAGCGATTCCTGGCCCGAACAGCTTATGTTCTAATCCCACTTTCCATCCTGTTCATCAAGTACTACCCCAGCCTGGGGCGGGGATATGGCATATGGCAGGGTGAAGTTGGCTACACAGGAGTCACAACAAACAAGAACACTCTTGGGGTAATTTGTCTGATCTTCGGGTTGGGAGCGATGTGGCGCTTTCTTACCACGTACGGGGATCGGAAGAGCGAAGGCCGAACCAGAAAGCTGATCGCCCTCGGAATCATTCTGAGCATGGTGCTCTACCTGTTTTGGATCGCCAATTCGATGACGTCTTTAGGCTCCTTCCTAATGGCGAGCGCCCTATTCTTAGCGGCGAACTCTCGCGTGGCTATCCGAAGACCAGCGGTCGTGCATCTGCTCATAGCACTGATGCTCGTTATTTCGTCCTCTATCGTGTTTCTTGGAGTGAGCCCAAGTGTTCTGGAGACAGTGGGAAGGAATCCGACGCTTACCGACCGGACTGAGGTTTGGGGGGTTCTTCTCACTCTTGTACGAAACCCGTGGTTGGGAACTGGATTCGAGAGTTTCTGGCTCGGGCCACGACTCGAGAAAATGTGGAGCGTGTACTGGTGGCACCCAAACGAGGCTCATAACGGTTACCTCGAGATCTTCTTGAACCTGGGTTGGATGGGAGTGGCTTGGCTCGCCGTCATCATTGCGACGGGGTACCGAAGGGTCTTCCGCGTGTGGCGCAGCAATGCCTCGATAGGCAGCCTCTTGCTGGCATATTTCTTTATGGGGTTGGTCTACAACTTTACTGAGGCGGCGTTCTTCAAGATGCTGGCTCCAGCCTGGATATTCTTTCTTTTCGCAATAACCAGTGTTCCGCCAAGCTCAGAACACGAGATCCAATCATCAGCGCGGAACTTGCTTCAACATCCGAAGACCGTGGCCTGTCTGCAGGCACGGCCAGCTGTGATTGAGGAGGTCGTCCAAGGTCGATCGATGCAAGCGTTGCATTCCAGTCGCCGACCGACCGTGGACCGTGTTGTCTCGCAGTCCAAATGGTCACCACGGTAGCTCCGACTTGGTTTTGATTGCAGCGAACTTTGGAGTAGAGAAGTGGCCGTCATCTTCAATTTCCTGATATCAAGTACTCCAAAAAGCCACGCCGTCATAGGTGGAAATGATACAAAGGACACTTATGGAAAATGATGCGTTCTTGCAAGAATACACGTCGCGGGATGCCATTTTAAAATACACTAGGGCCACCGCGGGTTTTGGGATTAGTTATCTTCTAGACCACGACTATAGGGAAGTTTATTCAAAAGCTCTCATGTGTCTGCCGGATGAGACCAGTCAGCGAGGAATTCGCTTGCTGGAATTCGGTTGCGGAGGAGGAATGAATCTCCTTCATCTGTTCTCTGTATTGAGCAGCGAAGGGGTTCATATTGAACGCGCGATTGGTACGGATTTTTCCCCTGTTCTGATTGAAGCGGCGAAGCGCGAGACGAGCAACTACGTTCGGAACGATGATAAACGCAAGCTCGAGTTTTACGTCGCTAAGAACGAGAGTCTCGTTGAGGATCTTTCCGCATCTTCGGGGATGGATAAGGCAAAGCTGAAGAACTCTTTCCACTTCATTTTCGGCGTAAACACAATCCGATACTGTCATGCCGCGAAGAAGGAAATGGATTGCGCTCGAGACATTTTTGACTTGTTGATGCCTGGCGGGATATGCGTTGTGATTGACATGAACAACCGATATCCTTTCTTCCGCAGCGATCTGAAAAATAGGTTCCGGAGGCACAAGGAGGAAGAGTGCTATGTTCCTTCTTTGGACGAATATACTGCCCCATTTGAGAAATCGGGGTATGAAGTATTGCGATCCGAGCACTTCTGTTGGGTTCCTCACTCGTCAGGCGAGTTCATGAGCCGGCTCTTTAGCGGGATATCGCCAGTGCTGAACGTCGTAGCCAGGTCGCGGGCCATGAGGTCGCTGGTGGTTATTAGAAAGCCAAGGTAGCGCCAGTTCGCGGCTCACTCAGTTTGTGGTCCAAGAAAGGAACTCTCGCTTGAGAGAGGAAGCACTGTTAGTGACGAACGACGGCTCGTCCGAGCAGAGCAAGGTCGCCAAAGTACTGGGTTTCTTTGGTGTACCTGTACTCGCCCAAAGTGCCGCACAGTTCCGTCACAACTTTGTTGCAGATGAAATCTCCTCAAAAGTCAGACTATTCTGTTCATCCGACATATTCTGGAGGTTGCTAGAAGACATTGAGCGCAGTCCGGTCGGTATTCAGCAGTGGCAGGAGCAGGTTCACTCGGCGTTCATCTACGCTGGAAGTGACGTTGATGCTCTACGGAAGCTAGCAAGAAAACTCACCGGAGACAAAGAGGCCACGCTGAACGACATGAATCGTAGCGCAAGAGACATGTTGGTTTCAGATGGAGTGGTCGGCTTTTGCGGAGTGATGGCAGGTGTGAGCCTCACGCCTTCCGACGCAAACGTTGATCACAGTTTCCTTTTGTACTCGTCAACTAGAGTTGCTACCAACATCATTTCGATCGGTCAAGGCGCGGTCTTCTCGAAGCTCGAGTACCAAGGGATAACCGTCTTCTTTTCTACTACCAAGGAGATTATCGATCTCGACGCAAAAATCTCGACCGGAGTCTTTGACGTGCGAGATCACGTTCTGTCAGCGGTACCCATTGTTTCATATATAAGATGGGCCTTTACCGAGCACTGGCATGCACCTGAGATTAACGCTTCTTTGGTCGTAGATGACCCTGTGCTGAAGCAGTCTTACGGCTTTCTCAACTTTCAAGAGTTCCTGTCCTTAATGAGGCGGCACAGATTTTCGACGAATGTCGCCTTCATTCCCTGGAATTGGCGAAGGAGCAGTCCGGCAGTAGTTCGGTTGTTCAGGGAAAACCCTGAAGCTTATTCGATCTCGGTTCATGGGTGTGATCACACAAGCGCGGAATTTGGCAGTTCCGACCGGCAGCTCCTTTGCTGGAAGGCAAAGCAAGCACTTGCCCGCATGGATCTTCACGAATCCAGAACGGGAGTCCATCATGACCGGGTCATGGTGTTTCCTCAAGGCGTCTTTTCGGAAGCAGCCATGAGCGTGCTAAAGCAGACTGACCTCATCGCCACGGTAAATAATGACACCATCAGTGTTGACCTGCATCCTCTTGCGATTACGACTTCTGACGTTTGGGACATTGCGGTGATGCGCTACAGCGATTTTCCAATCTTTACTCGCAGGTATCCCTGGGAAGGAATTGAAAACTTTGCGTTTGACGCACTCTTGGGCAAGCCTGCCATCATAGTAATCCATCACGATTTCTGTGGCGATGGGTGCCTGAAACTGATTGACTTCGTTGACCGCATGAACACTCTAAGGGGTCGCCTGAATTGGCGCAGCTTGGGCGAAGTGGTGAGTCGAAGCTGTCGGCAGAGGGAGTTGCTCGCGGGCGTCATGGAAGTCGAGATGTATGGAACTGAACTGCGAGTTCAAAACCCTTCAGGGCAGCCAAAGCACTTTGTGATCAGAAAGCGCGAGCATGACCCTTCAGCAATCAAGTGCATCCATGCAGGGTCCCGCCAACTCTCCTGGAAGTTCTCTGGCAGTCAGATCGATTTTGAACTAGAACTCAAATCTTATGAGAGCACGACAGTCCGCATCAAATTCCATGAAATCGGTCTAGACGGAAGAAGTGAAGAAAATCTGTCCTATAAAATTCGGACGATGATGCGTCGTTACCTCTCAGAGGTACGGGACAACTATTGCATAAGACATATGCCTTCCTTTGTTTCCCGGCATTTTAAGGTGAATTAGTCGCCCATGCGTTACCGCACATGCTTTCTGACAAGCATTATATCGTGCCGCTAGGTAATCGAGGCCAGTAATGGGAACAGGTCTCTTGTGTTCGAAGACTCTCGACGAAAAGGCCACTGCTTTTATAAAGATGTCCCAAGCACTGTCAGTTGAGATTGAAGTCGCTTTGCTCACCGGCGGTTTTGACAAACCTTACACGTTTGGCTTGGCAATGGCGCTCGCCTCTAAAGATGTGTCCCTTGATGTGATTGGCAGCGATGACGTGGATAGCCCCGAAATGCATGCAACCCCCAGGCTGAATTTTATTAATCTGCGAGGAAGTAAGCGAGAGGCCGGGCTCATCCGGAAGATGGCGAGAGTTCTGATTTACTATGGGCGTTTGCTCCGATATGCCGCGGCCGCCGAGGCCAAAATCTTTCATATCCTGTGGAATAACAAGTTCGAATTCATCGATCGGACTATTATCTTGCTGTATTACAAACTGCTTGGGAAGAAAGTCGTTCTGACGGCGCATAACATCAACGCAGGGAAGAGGGACTCAAACGACTCGCTCCTTAACCGGAGTACTTTAAGGTTGCAGTACCTGCTTGCAGATCATATTTTCGTTCATACTGAGAAAATGAAGAATGAGCTATGGCAGGATTTCGGTGTCAAGGAAGAGAAAGTCACTGTTATACCGTTTGGGATCAACAATGCCGTGCCGCGCACTGATCTGAGTCCTCGAGAGGCGAAGCAGCGTCTGGGCATCAGAGGCGATGAGAGGACGATCCTGTTCTTTGGCGCCATCCGACCTTACAAGGGTCTCGAGTATTTGGTCAGCGCTTTTCAACAGCTTGTGGCAACACATCCGGAGTACCGGCTAATCATCGCTGGCGAGCCAAGAAAAGAATCCGAACAGTACTCGGGCGAGATTCAACGGGCTATCAACGGTCACGCCAGCCGAGACCGGGTACTGCAGAAGTTCCAATATATTCCGGATGAAGAAACGGAGTTGTATTTCAAAGCAGCCGACGTCCTTGCACTGCCTTATACACATGTCTTCCAGAGTGGCGTGCTCTTCCTGGGATATAGCTTCGGCTTGCCGGTAGTCGGAGCAGAGGTGGGTTCGGTGAGGGAAGAAATAATCGAGGGCAGGACAGGGTTTCTGTGCAAGCCATGCCATTCGGCCGACCTGGCAAGAGCAATTGAGAGATACTTTGAAAGCGATCTCTTCAAGAATCTAGAGAACCGTCGACAGGATATTTACGACTACGCTAACGCAAAACATTCCTGGGATATCGTCGGCGAGAAAACACGGGATGTCTACGCACGTCTGTTGGGAGTAAGAGGAATATGATGCCACTAGTGTCAATCCTAATTCCCGCGCACAATGCAGAGGATTGGATCGCGGACACGATTCAGTCGGCGATGGCGCAAACCTGGAAGCGAACAGAGATTATCGTCGTCGATGACGGTTCCAGCGATCAAACACTCAAAATTGCGCGGCAGTTTGAGTCGGAGTCGGTCCGCGTTGTCTGGCAGGAAAACCAGGGCGCAGCAGCGGCGAGAAACAAAGCCTTGTCCCTGTGCCACGGCGACTACATTCAATGGCTGGACGCTGACGATTTGCTTGCTCCGGACAAGATTGCCAAACAGATAGAAGCGCTGCACTCAGGAAACAGCCGGCGGACGCTTCTCTCTTCTTCCTTCGGACAGTTCATGTACCGGCCATACCGGGCGCGGTTTACTTCCACAGCGTTGTGGTGTGATCTGACTCCCACCGAATTCCTGCGACGCAAGTTAGGGAAGCGGGTGTTCATGCAAACTGCCGTGTGGCTCGTGAGTCGCGAATTGACCGAAGCCGCGGGCCCATGGGACACCACCATGATTTCGGATGATGATGGCGAGTACTTCTGCCGCGTCCTCTTAGCTAGCGATGGGGTTCGATTCGTGCGGGACGCCCGGGTGTACTACCGCTCGGTCGGCACAATGCGGCTAAGTTACGTCGGCAGATCGAACAAGAAATTGGAGGCGTTGTGGCGCTCGATGCAATTGCACATCTCTTATCTACGGAGGCTGGAGGACAGCGAGGAAGTCCGAACGGCCTGCATCAGGTATCTGCAGAACTATCTCATCGATTTCTATCCGCTAAGGCTCGACATCGCTGAACAGATGCATAAGGTCGCCAGGGACCTCGGAGGACAGCTAAATGCCCCACGCTTGTCCTGGAAGTATTCTTGGATTAAGGCGCTCTTTGGCTGGGATTTGGCCAAGCGTGCTCAATTGTTCCTGCCAAGTGTCAAATGGTCGCTCATAAGGTTTTGGGACAAAGCCCTTTTCAGCATCGAAAGGCGCGGGATTGTGCGAACCAATTCTGGAATCTGAAATTACGTAATCGAAGAGGCGAATGAAAAAAACTGCCTTCATAACTGGCGCCGAGGGTTTCATCGGGTCCAATCTGATCGGATTCCTCCAAGCCAAGGGGTGGAACGTAATCGGAGGATACTTGCTGCACTCGTCCGCTCCGCTTGCCAAATCGGGGAATCTTCGCTACGTTCATTGCGATCTGCGAAACGGCCAGCGCGTTACTCAACTTCTCGTGGAGCATCAGCCAACGCACATCTTTCACTTAGGTGCGCAGAGCTTGCCCACAGTGTCCTGGGCCGACCCAGTCGGGACCTTCGAGTCAAACGTCATGGGCTCTCTGCACCTGTTCGAAGCTGTGCGGCATCTGAAAAAGGCTCCAGTAGTGGTCTCCGCTTGTTCGAGCGCCGAATACGGAAGGGTGCCAGCATCGGCCATACCGGTCAAGGAAGAGCAGCCACTGAGACCGTTGCATCCCTATGGAATCAGCAAAGTCTGCCTGGACCTATTGGCGCGCGAATATTTTCTGGACTACAAGATCCCGGCGGTAAACATTCGGCTGTTCAATACCACGGGCCCAGGCAAGAGAAATGATGCGCCGTCGGATTTTGTCCGGCAATTGATTGACATCAAGAAAGGATTGCAGCCGCCCGTAATCGAAGTCGGCAACTTGAAGACGCGTCGGGCGTTTCTCGACGTGAATGATACTGTCCGCGGTTTTTATCTCGCCGCAATGAAAGGGAAGCGAGGCGAGTCTTACAACCTGTGCGCAAGCAAAACGTACCAGATCGGCGAACTGCTGCATACCGCGATCCGTTTATCCGGAGTAAAAGCTAAGATTCGACCGGTTCCGCGCTTGATGCGTCCTTCTGACGAGAGAATTATCTTTGGCAGCGCGGAGAAGATCCGTAAGGACACCGGTTGGAAACCGTTGTTTCGAATGGAACAAACCCTGAGGTCGATGTTGGAATACTGGCAAGCGTCCAGGTGACATTTTGAAAGTCTACGCCTCTACTCTTTCGCCGAAGCTGCAATCATCGATGGAAATGGGAAACTAAACTCATGATAATTACACGAACTCCGTTCCGCATTTCATTCTTCGGGGGCGGCACCGACTATCCAGTCTGGTACCGCGAGTTTGGCGGCGCGGTGCTGTCTACGACCATCGACAAGTCCTGCTACATCACTTGTCGGCGACTACCGCCTTTCTTCGAATACCACAGCCGAATCTCCTATTCGAAGGTTGAAAACGTCGTCAACAATAGCGCAATTGAACATCCGTCAGTGCGCGCATGCTTGGATTACTTGGGAGTCAGCGAAGGAGTCGAGGTTCATCACGTTGCCGACTTGCCCGCGCGGACCGGCCTAGGTACGAGTTCGGCATTCACCGTTGGGCTTTTGCTGGGTTTGTATGCACTCAGAGACCGGATGCGCGATAAGCATTCGCTGGCAGCGGATGCAATCCACGTAGAGCAGCAGCTACTAAGAGAGGCCGTTGGATCACAGGACCAAGTCAGCGCAGCGCATGGGGGCTTCAACCGCATTAATTTCAACGTGGACGGCGGCATTGAAGCGAAGCAGATACTAGTTTCGCAAGAACGGTTAGCCGCCCTCCAGCAAAATTGCGCGCTTTACTTTACTGGATTTGCGCGAACTGCTTCCGAAATCGCCAAGGAACAGATCAGAATGACACCACACCGGAAACATGAGCTCGACATGATGCTTCAGATGGTAGGCGAAGCTGAAGCAATCGTCACGGATCCAAATCGTTCGCTAAATGAGTTTGGCCATCTGTTGCACGAAAGCTGGCAGGTGAAGAGAACGCTGACGCAAAGCATAACGAATACCGACCTCGATGAGATTTATGAGGCTGGGCGTAGCGCTGGCGCTCTCGGCGGTAAACTCCTTGGAGCCGGCGGTGGTGGTTTCATGCTGTTCTTCGTTCCACCGGAGCGGCGGCAAGCGTTGCGGTTGCGGCTTAAGAACCTGTTGCATGTTCCGTTCTCCTTCTCCAGCAGGGGAAGCCATGTTGTCGTTTATGAGCCGGAGGAAGCCTACGATAAGTCGCTTGCCACTGAACGGCGTGAAGTGTACGCGCAGCAACAGAGCGGCAATTCGGACTAGCAAGTACACATTCGATTCAGAATACTAAATTCGAGCGAACGCTGGAAAACTTGATTTATCGCCGTCCACTAACATAGTCATCGGCTAATCTTACAGCACTAAGAAACCCGCGATGAAGAAAAACGACATGATCATTGGCTTGGACGATCCGATACTGATTACCGGCTCAAATGGTTTCATCGGTTCGAAAGTGGTCGAATCATTGCTTCGGTCTGGTTTTACGAATCTCCGTTGCCTAGTCCGGCCATCGAGCAGCTTGGCCCGTCTCGATGCGATCCTTGCGACCGCCCCAAACGCGGCAGCCGAGATCGTGCAGGGCAATCTGTTGTCCCGCGAGGACTGCGCGAAAATGGCAAAAGATGTGGCAGTGATCTTTCATTTGGCTGCCGGCATAGAGAAGACGTTTCCAGGGTCGTTCATGAACTCCGTTGTGACGACCAGAAATCTGCTTGACGCCGCCCTGAAGTTTGGAAATCTACAGCGCTTCGTCAATATCAGTTCGTTTGCAATCTATTCCAATTGGAATATCGCGGGCGGCGGATTGCTTGACGAAACGTGTGAACTAGAAACCCGGGCAGTGGAACGCGCCGAAGCTTATACCTTTGCAAAGCTAAAACAAGACCAACTGGTGCTTGAGTACGCTGAGAAATATGGCGTGCCTTACGTCATCCTGCGCCCGGGCGCGGTGTACGGTCCGGGGGCTCACCAGCTTACTGCCAGAGTAGGAATTGATACCTTCGGAGTCTTCTTTCATTTGGGCGGTTCGAACCGGATCCCCTTAACTTATGTCGACAATTGTGCAGAGGCCATCGTACTCGCGGGCATCAGACCAGGAGTCAACGGCGAGGTCTTCAATGTGGTTGATGACGAATTGCCTACGAGCAGACAATTCTTGCGGATGTACAAAAAGCAAGGCAAACGCTTCAAGTCCGTCTTCATTCCCTATTGGCTGTTCTACTGTCTGTGTTGGGCTTGGGAAAAATATTCCAAGTGGTCGGAGGGCCAGCTGCCGCCGGCGTTCAATCGACGAAGGTGTGCGGCCTACTGGAAAGGGAATAGATACACTAATCAAAAATTGAAAGACCGTCTCGACTGGCGTCCGTTGGTTGCGTTTTCGGAAGCATCGAGGCGTTACTTCGAGTACGTCAGAAGGACAAGTTAGCCGATGCTAAAAGTTGCGATTGTTGGATGCGGCAAAATAGCCGATCAACATGCGGAGCAGATTGTCCTGATTCCGAGCTGCGAGATTGTTGGAGTCTGCGACCGAGAAGAGTTGATGGCGCGGCAACTGCAGGAGCGACTGAACGTTGGGGCGTATTTCACGGAGGTGCAAGATCTTCTCGATAAGGCCACACCGGATGTCGTACACATTACGACTCCACCGCAGAGCCATTACCCGGTCGCCAAATTATGCCTTCAGGCCGGATGCCATGTTTATATTGAGAAACCCTTCACTGTAGACGCCGCGGAAGCCGAGCAGCTTATAAGTCTCGCAGAACGCAAGGGCCTGAAATTGACAGTAGGCCACAATGCACAATTCACTCATGCAGCCATTCGGATGCGAAGACTCATCGAGGAAGGTTATCTAGGTGGCCCTCCCGTGCATATGGAAAGCCATTATTGCTATGACCTGCGCGATGCCGCCTATGCCAAAGCCTTGTTAGGAGACAGCCATCACTGGGTCAGGAAGCTGCCTGGGGGACTACTGCAGAACGTCATCAGTCATGGCATAAGTAAGGTCGCAGAGTTCTTAATAGGGGACTCTCTCGAGGTGCTGGCGTATGGTTTCACGAGTCCGCTGCTAAGAAGTATTGGAGAAACAGAAATCATCGATGAGCTGCGAGTTATATTACATTGCGATGACGTGACGGCCTACTTCACCTTCTCATCGCAGATGCGCCCCGCGTTGCACCAACTCCGGCTGTTTGGGGCAAAGAATGGCTTGGTCATAGATGACGACCAACTGACGGTGATCAGAGTGAAGGGATCTCGATACAAGAGTTATTTGGAGCAGTTTGTCCCACCGTGGGACTACGCTAAGCAGTATGTCGGCAACTCATTGGGAAATATGGCAAAGTTTCTAAAGGCCGATTTTCAAACAGGCTACAGTATGAAGGTTCTGATACGGAAATTTTATCGCTCGATCACCGATGGGTTGGCTTTGCCCATACCTTACACGGAGATCTTGCGAACCTCACGAATCATGGATGAAATCTTCACTCAGTTGAGCTCGGCGCAGAATGCGTTGAGAGCTGGGCAAAGCAAGAATGTGCCGGTCGAGCGATAACCATGCAGAGAATGAGCCACTTCTCAGGTCACATACGGTACGTACTCATCACCCCTGCTCGTAACGAGGAGCGGTTTATCGAGAAAACGATTCAATCGGTGACAGGCCAAACTGTTTTGCCCTCCAAGTGGGTAATCGTGAACGATGGATCGACAGACTCCACAGCAACTATTGTGGAGCGATACCTCGCGCAACATGACTGGATGGAATTGGTGGATCTGCCCACACACAGGGATCGCAGTTTTGCTGCGAAGGTTCATGCATTCAATGCAGGCCTTGAAAGGGTCAAACACCTTGAGTATGAAGTGATCGGGAATTTGGATTCCGACCTGTCGTTTGATAAGGATTACTGCGAATTTCTTTTGGAGAAGTTCGGAGAAGACGAACGTCTTGGAGTTGCAGGGACAATTTTCCGGGAAGAGGGTTACAGTTCGGCAACCGACAGTTTTGAGGGACAGAACCACGTCGCCGGTGGTTGCCAACTTTTTCGCCGCCAGTGCTTCGAGGAAATTGGGGGATACATCCCAAATAGGGCAGGTGGAATCGACTGGATCGCGGTCACGACTGCCCGCATGAGGGGCTGGACCACTCGATCCTTTCGAGAGAAATGGTTTTTTCACTATCGAAGTTTGGGAACGGCGGAGCGCTCTCTGCTAGCTTCCACGTTTTCCTACGGCGAGAAAGACTACTATTTAGGCGGGCACCCGCTGTGGGAGTTGTTCAGGGTTGCCTATAGAGCGACCAAGAAACCGTATCTGCTGGGAGCCATCGCGTTGTATTCGGGATACTTATCCGCATTTTTGCGACAAATCAAGAGGCCTGTCTCCGACGAGCTCATGCGGTTTCATCGAAAAGAACAGATGCGGAAGTTGAAATCAATATTTAGGTCAATGTTCAAGTTTAAGCGGATAGACAGCTTTGAAGTGAAGCCGAACTAAGCAGACTGTTGGGTTGTCAATTCGGAATGACAGAGACAAATGGGGTCGAGAGTGTGCGGGCAACTGTCCTGCGGTTTGTAGGATGGCTTGATAGGTATGGAGAAACTTCGTACGATCACCAGAGCTTTTTTGCGAGTGATCTGGGGCGTCGAGCAAAGTCTCTCTACTATACGAATCCGGTGTTGGGAACGCTCGCGGTCTCGCCCATGATTTTCTGCGAGGCCTTCTTGCCCTCCGCTCGCAGACTGTTCTGGAAACCTCAGAGGTTCCCTATTGCGGACGCGCATTATGCCATGGGATTTGCTTTCCTGTCGCAGGCACTCGAAGAAGAGCAATACTACCGACGTGCAGTCCATTTTCTTGAAGTTCTCAAGGAGACCAGGTGTTCAGGGTACGATAACTACTGCTGGGGTTACCCGTTTCATTGGGAAACAAGACGTGGAACCCTAAAGGAAGGGACGCCCCTTATAACGACTGTGCCCTATGTGTATGAGGCCTTTCGCGAAGTTTATCAGATCGACGGGGACCAAGAGTGGCGGCAAATCATGGAGTCGATCGCTCAACATGCCCTGAAGGACTATCACGATTTCCAGACTTCCCCAAACGCTTCTGCCTGTTCGTATACTCCTGAACCTGATGAGCCAGGAGGCGTCATAAACGCCAGCGCCTATCGAGCATTTCTACTTACGAGAGCGGCGGTGGATTTCTCGGAGGAGCGATACCGGAGGGTTGCTGAAAGAAATCTGAACTTTGTCATTGAATCTCAAAACGCAGATGGCTCGTGGTACTACTCGACGGATGGGCAGAGGGATTTTGTGGATCATTTCCATACTTGCTTTGTCCTAAAAGCGCTGGCCAAAATCGAGCTCCTCACCGGGAATCCTGAGTGCACCAAGGCGATTGAACGCGGAGTAGGCTATTACGTTGAAAACTTGTTTGATGAACGCTTGCCCAAACCATTCTCGCGCCGGCCGCGCCTGACGGTCTACCGCCGAGAGTTGTACGACTTTGCAGAGTGCGTCAATCTGGCTGTGCTGTTGAAAGGCCGATTTCCAGCGCTTGACGATATCTTGTCGATTGTCCTCAAGCTGGATGGATGGCAAAAGGCCGACGGGTCCTTCCGAAGCCGCCAGCTTCTCCTGGGCTGGGACAATTGCCCCATGCATCGTTGGGCCCAATCCCAATTGTTTAGAAGCCTCTGCTTTCTGCTTTATCAAGGCAAACGCAGCGGTAAGACTAGATCCGTGAGTCAAAGCTAGGCAAATCTCATGTGCGGAATTTGCGGACAATACAATTTTGGCAATCAGGCTCCGGTCCTTCGCCGGAACCTCGAGAGTATGACGAAGAGCATTGCCCACCGCGGGCCTGATGACGAAGGCTACCACATCGTTGGAGCGCTTGGGCTGGGCTTTCGGCGGCTCTCCATTATCGATCTCGAAGGCGGTCACCAGCCGATGGCGGATCTGGATGAGTCTGTCTGGGTCGTTTTTAATGGAGAGATCTACAACTTTCCGGAGCTAAAACGCGAACTGGAATCGTTTGGGCACGTCTTTCGAACCAAGTGCGATACTGAGGTTATAGTTCACGGCTACAAACAATGGGGCGATGAGGTCCTGAATCACCTCAACGGAATGTTTGGTCTGGCCATCTGGGATGCGAGAAAAGAACGGCTAGTCATAGCCCGTGACGCGTTCGGCATCAAGCTCATTTATTACAAAATAGACGGCAACACCGTCTATTTTGGCTCGGAGATTCGTGCTGTCGCAGCAGGGACAAACGAGAGTGCCGACATCGACCCAATGTCCGTAAACCTGTTTCTGCGGTATCGATACACGCCCTCTCCTTACACTGTGTTTAAGGGCGTTCGAAAACTCGCTGCAGGAACCATGCTGACGTTCGAGAGGGGCGCTTACAATTTACGCCGATGGTACAACTACAGGCCCTCGCCATTCTCACCGGTGAAGAGTATTGGCGAGGCCCAGGAGGAATTGCTCGACCTCTACAAACGGTCTGTGAAAAGGCAGCTTCTTAGTGATGTGCCTCTTGGGCTGTTGCTGAGTGGTGGCGTCGATTCGGCCCTGTTGCTTGCTCTCATGAATCTGTGCGGGGATTCATGGCGGACGTACACGGTCGGATACGGTTCATCTTTCTCCGATGACGAATTGACAGACGCGGCAGAGACGGCCGGCAGATTTTCCTCGGAACACACGGCGGTAATGCTTGACAGGAAAACATTTGAAGAAGCGCTCCCCAAAATTGTCGCTTGTCTGGAAGAGCCGATCGCGTCGTCTTCAATCGTCCCCATGTATTTCGTGTGTCAACGAGCCCGGGGAGATGTCAAAGTGGCATTGGTCGGCCAGGGCCCGGATGAGCTGTTTGGCGGCTACCGGCGTCATCTGGGCGTGCGATACGGGGCTTACTGGGGAGGCTCGCCCAAATGGTTGCGCACTCCGGTGGCTGCGGTAATAAATGCTCTGCCTCGAAACGAGACCTTAAAGAGGGGACTCTATTCGCTCGATATCCCTGAGCGGATGAGAAGATATCAGAACATCTTGTCGCTTCTCCCGGGCGATAACATCGATGCGCTTTTTCAGGACGACCTCCTTGGACGTGATGCCGGCGATAAGATATTAGAGTGCTGGCAAGATTTGGCGCCCTTGATGGCGGAGACGGACGAACTTGGTGGCTTTCAGTTCGTCGAGTTGCGATCAACTCTTCCAGACGAGCTCCTCATGTATGCGGACAAGCTCTCGATGGCACACGGTCTCGAAGTCAGGGTGCCTTATCTGGACAAAGAGATCGTGGAATATGCCGAAAGGCTGCCGGCAAATTTCAAAGTACGGAACGGGTCACAAAAGTGGCTGCATCGCCGGGTGTGTCAGGCGCTACTTCCAGCATCGATCCTGAAACGAAAAAAACGGGGATTTGCCGTCAACGTCGTCGACGACTGGTTCCGTGGCGCAGCGAGCAAGAAAATGAAAGAGATTCTGCTGGACACGGAATCTCAAATATACAATTACCTGTGCCTGCCAGCAGTGCAGGAAATCTTCAAACAGCATCAATCAGGCCAAAACGACAATCACAAGATCCTGTTTAGCCTTGTCGTTTTTGAAGAGTGGCTCAGAGTCCACAAGGGAATGGAAAGCCTGAGCCATTCCACGAGACACTGAAGGTGCGCCTGATTTGCTGATCTGTCCAGTGCGGGGAAACTCTAGGCAGCGAATTCTTAAGGTAGTTGGAATACCTGGTTGGCCATGTTATACAAAGAAACCTTGAACTCTGGAAGGCCCCAACGGACAGGGGTACTACCTGTACTAGATTTGGACTTCCAATCAGTATCTTTAAGCCTTCCCAAAGCCTACGCTATACGGCGTGGGGGTCGGGAGGATGAGTGTGCGGGGCACGGGGCTGAAGTCGGGACAAAAGCTACGACGCGGGAAGCTGATTATGGGAAGCAATCGGGAATTGCAATCGCCGGCGATACGCTCGCCCTGGTGGGTGCGCAAATGGTCCCCGATGAGGGTACATGTCATCATTGCACTTGCCTTGTTTTGGTGCCTGCCCGCCCACGCGAGTACGATCAAAGCCGCTTCCTGCTCGCAGTCTGACGTACAGACGGCAATCAATTCCGCCAGCACTGGAGACATCGTCATTGTTCCCGGCCCATGTACAGCCGCGTGGTCTTCAACGGTCGCGATACCAAGCACTGTGGGGCTGACAGTTCAGGCAAGCGGAGTAGTGACAGTCACAAACGCTGGCTTTCAGTTGAACCAGAATAGTAGCACCACGTCCCGCGTCACTGGATTCACATTTACGAATCAGGCAAATTGCTCAACCGGAACACCGATTCAGGTAAGCGGCTCTCCAGGCAACGCGACATTCCGCATCGACCACAATACTTTTATCAGTCCCGGCAACACTTCCGTCCTGGTTTGCACATCCAATAACGGGCCGGGACTGATAGACCATAACTCCTTTAGTGCGGGCTGCGCTTCTGAAATCATTCACGACCTTGGCACCGCATCAGGTTGGGCTGACGATGTGGTTCCTGGCAGCTTGAACATGCTATACATCGAAGACAACACCTTCACGAACTCAGGCGGAGGCTGTGTAGTCCAAGCCGAGGAAGCCTACACAGGCTCTCGCGGAGTCTTCCGCCACAACACGCTTTTCGGTGTGGCCAATGACGTTCACGGTGGTACAAACGGAGGGCGGTGGTGGGAGTTTTACGAGAACACCTATAATCTAGGAAACCTGGGGGCACTTCCGAATTTTGTTCAATTCCGTGGCGGGTCAGGTCTTTATTACAATAATCACGCGATTTCTGTTAAATCAACCACGCAGTTGGGACCTGACTGTCCTAGCAGCGACACATGTAGCGGCTCGTGGCTGGTGCAATACCAGATGGGTGCGGGGATAAATGGGAGTACTCGTAGTCCGGCATACGCCTGGGGGAATGATAGTGGGATGGCTCCGTCGCTCGGCCCAAGTACAGTCAGTTTTGTGGTTGGAGGAACGGCCCCAGTAGACGGGACAAATTGCTCTGGGCACCCAGGAAACGTTTGCGATTATGTAGTCACTTCATCGAAACCGGCCACACTTTTGCGTTGCCAATCTGCCGCTGACGTGGCTGCTGGTTGTCCTGTAAGTTATAGTTATACGGCAGCGACCTATCCGCATCCGCTCCAGAATCCGTCGTCGATAGCAGCTCCGACAGGATTAGCGCTTGTTATTAATTGACCGGCACTCTCGCATAGAACACGTCAACTAATCCGCCGTTGCTGCTCCTGTCAGGGACTTGATATTCTTCTTCCGTCCTGACAATCAGGAAAGCAGAGACCGAAGGATCATTTTCGAAGCCCCTCGACAAAGCGCCCATGGACTATTTCAGTCAGGATACAAAAGCCGTGCTGCTCGTGGGTGGTTTGGGAACCCGCCTGCAGTCAGTCGTCCCTTCCTTACCCAAACCCCTTGCGTCGGTCGGCGATCGGCCATTTCTTGAGTTGCTTGTCCGGCAACTACGTTACCAGGGCATTCGTCGTTTGGTGCTTTGTACGGGCTATCTGGCCCACGAAATTGAAAACGAGTTGGGCGATGGCGGTGCATGGGATGTAATCATCGAGTATTCCAGGGAGCCGCGTCCCATGGGCACTGCCGGAGCGGTGAAATTCGCCGCGACGCTTCTCCGTGAGTCCGCCGACTTCCTGGTGATGAACGGTGATTCTTTCATGGAAATTGACTTTAGACAGTTAGTCGATTTTCATCGCAAGTCAGGCGGGATAGCAACTATGGCCGTGCTTCGAATGAAGAATGAAATGCGATATGGGACGGTCAGGGTGGCCGCGAAAGGTCGTGTGAGTGGCTTTACGGAAAAGGCTGACGGCGATTCCGGTGGCTTTGTGAATGCAGGGATTTATGTTTTCAATCGCAGGATTCTCGAGCACCTTCCGGAAGGACCAGCTAGCCTCGAAAGGGATATCTTTCCGAACCTGCTCAATCATGGAGTCTATGCGTCAGAGCAGCATGGACTTTTCATCGATATAGGCACTCCGGAAGACTACACACGGGCTCGGGAACTTTGTGAGCGGCTCTATGTCGCGGCCTCCCGGAATCGGTTCCCTCATACTTCTGATCAAGAAACACACTAGATTTTGGCTCGGCTGCCGGTTGTTATTCGTTTAGCCACACGAGCACCCTCTCATTTGGAGGAGCTTGTGGACAGCCTGGAGAATCAGAATCATGCGATGCCGGCATGTTGGGCGTATCAGATCCTGACTTCCGAGTTGGGCGCCGGAGCTCGGTGCTTGACCGCGGAGGATAGATGAAACAGACAAATAACTTCGAGCTTCGAGTGGCTGAACTGATTGAAGCGTCGATCGCCACGAAGCAATCCTTGCTCAGCAGTCCAGACGTCGTGGTGACTGTTGCAACGGTCAGCGAAATCCTTGTCAATGCACTGAAACAAGGAAACAAACTTCTATTGTTTGGCAACGGTGGGAGCGCTGCTGATGCACAGCATATAGCGGCGGAGCTCGTGGGACGCTTTGCGTTCGATCGGCCCGCCTTACCTGCTTTAGCTTTGTCCGTGAATAGTTCATGCGTTACCGCAATCGGAAACGACTACGGATTTGACCAGGTCTTTTCCCGGCAGATCGAGGCCTTGGCTCGTTCGGGCGACGTCGCCGTCGGCATTTCGACTAGCGGAAACTCGGCAAACGTACTTCGCGCCATGTCAACAGCCAAAAAAATTGGCTTGAAAACGATCGCCCTGACTGGCCGTAGCGGTGGCAGTCTAAAGAACGCCGTGGATTATTGTATTTGTGCACCATCAAACGAGACGCCGAGGATTCAGGAATGTCACATCCTCATCGGTCACATCATCTCAGAACTAGTGGAGCGAGAAATATTTCATGAAGAGGGCCGCGTTTCTGGATCGTGACGGGGTCATCAACCGAAAGCCCCCAGAAGGCCAATATGTAACCCGCTGGGAAGAAATGCAAATTCTTCCTGGAGTAGCCGAAGCAATCGCCTCGCTCAGCGGAGCCGGCTTCTGCGCCATTGTTGTCAGCAACCAAAGATGTGTGGCCAAAGGGTTGTTGACGATTCTCGAATTGGACTCGATACACCAGCGCTTGTGTCAGAAGCTAGCAAGAGCCGGCGCCGAAATCACCGAAGTTTATTACTGCCCGCACGATGAACGTCCTCCATGTAGCTGCCGTAAGCCTGCGCCGGGCATGCTTTTAGAGGCGGCCCGCGCACATGAAATTAGTCTACCGGCTTCTTGGATGATTGGTGATTCCGACATCGATGTCCAGGCGGGCAGAAGCGCAGGTTGCAGAACGGCCCGGATTTTGAGACGCGACCAGGCCGCAATAGGTGCCGCGGACGTGTTTGCACAATCTCTGCTCGACGCCGTCCACCAGATACTGCTGTGGGAATCATGACCATTCCATCCCCCTCTTCGCTCCAGGAAAACTGTTCGCAAGTCGTGGTAAGAGTTTTCCCTCCCGTGCCCTTCCGGAGGAGTTTGCCTCCTTGGGCCTTGGTTTCCTATCGCGCGACCATACCTAACCTGCTTGTTTTCAACAATTAAAGTGTGATTGGCCAGGGCCAATTTCGCCTACAGCCTGAAGTCTGGCAGGCTGATTGCGAACTTCACCAGTGGATCTGCCGCGAGCTTAATGGCGGTAGCCTATCTGGAGGTGGCCGGGTCACCTGTTGATTCGTTTTGAGTTAGCCCGGTATTTCCCGTGTATAAGTACCTTTCAGATACAGCTGTCATGGCATCAGTTGGAGAGAGGTAACGACTTGAGGCAAATGGGCGACCGATGAGGCTTGCCTAGCAGCCAGCTCGCTACCTTCAGAGCTGCCTCTAGAGCGATCGCCCCGAGCTCGGTTTTCAGTGGCTGGCCGGGGCTATTATGACGTACGAAGACAGTGACGCTTTATATAATAAACCCGCTCTTGGACAGCCGCTGGGACGAGTTGGTTGCTCGCCACCCTAAGGCATCAGCATTCCATCAGCGTGGCTGGCTGGAGTCGCTGGCTCGCACATATGGATATGAACCTTTGGTACTGACGAACGCCGCTCCTGGCGAACCACTGGACAGTGGTCTTGTTCTGTGCCGCGTCTCGAGCTGGATTACGGGAACTCGTTTGGTATCCGTGCCGTTTGCGGATCATTGTGAGCCCTTATTTAATGACCTCGGCGAGTCCCAAGAATCGATCAATTGGTTGCGAGCAGAATGCGATTTAGAGCAGCGGCAGTACGTCGAACTCCGGCCACTATCGAAAGTTCAGGATGCGGACCGCACTTTGCAACCGAGCCGCTCGTACTGGTTCCACGAGCTCGATATAAGACCGAGCTTGGAACAGATCTTTAAAGGATTACATAAGAATTCTTTTCGACGAAAGATCCAAAGGGCAGAAAGAGAACGACTTTCCTATGAACAAGGCCATTCTGAACGACTTATGAACGAATTCTACCGGCTTCTGTTGACTACCAGAAGACGCCACCAACTGCTCCCACAACCGCGATCCTGGTTCAGAAACTTGCTCGCGTGCATGGGTGACAAGTTGCAGATCAGGCTGGCTCGGAAAAATGGTGTTCCAATCGCGGCTATGCTCACCCTGCAACACCGATCCTCCGTGATTTACAAATATGGGTGCTCCGACGAAAGATTTCACAATCTCGGTGGCATGCCGCTTCTGTTCTGGAGACTCGTCGAAGAGAGTAAGGCGTCGGGGGCGGAGCAGATCGATTGTGGCCGTTCTGACTTGAACAACGACGGCCTGATTGTTTTCAAAGACAGATTGGGAACGAGAAGAAAGTTGCTGACGTATTATCGTTACACCAGAACAGAAAGGCGAGGAATGGCGACCCTCAGAGACTCGCAGACGGTCAGGCAAGTATTCGCCTTCCTGCCGGACGCAATTTCTGCTGCGGCTGGCAGGGTTTTGTACAGGCATATGGGCTAGCGACGGATACATTTGCTGCATCGTTGAATTCCAGCAATAGACTAGCCGTCTCACTTGGAAACTGGATTGCATAAGCGTCTTCCGTTTGTCCTCGTCTAGAGTAGAAAATAAGATGAGCAACGAAGCGCTGCCCGACGTAGACGCTGACTTGAAGGAAGAGTGCCAATTGCACGTGGAATCTGACGCGTTCTCCTGTGAATTAGCTTCGGAGAAAGCGGACCATCTGTGTCAGGCTTTGAATGATCGCTATCGATGTCCCGAGAACTTCTTCGATTTCGCCCTTAACGGGCAGTTATCTGTCGACGAAGGCTATTTTCGATTCGGTCAAAATACCACCTGCTATGGCCGTTCTTGTTCAGGAGTGCGCGAACCTCGAGCGGAGTCTTGCCTTCACGACGGGCTAAGGGAAGTCCGCGTCGTGGATGGCAAGCTCAGGTTGCCATTCAATCCGACCGAGATTATCGATAATCTTCGAATGGAACGGTATGCGTGCATCCACGCGGGAAGAGGCTTCGGGAGTGTTCTTAGGAAGCTGTATTATCGCGTGCGACCGTTTACTAATTTGCTCGTGCGAAAAGAGGTTCAGAAGTTTCATGCGCGTAATTGGAGAAAGCTGCCCTTTCCCAAGTGGCCCGTAGACACATCAGTTGAGGATATCTGCGGCAGACTCTTGTTGTTGTCTATGGAAGCAAAGGGTTTAGAAAGGGTTCCATTCGTATGGTTCTGGCCGGACGGTGCCAGCTCCTGCGTCGTGATGACGCACGATGTCGAAACCGAGGCTGGAAGAGACCATTGCAAAGAGCTAATGGACGTGGACGATTCTTTTGGAATCAAAGCGTCCTTTCAGATTGTCCCCGAGAAACGTTACGCGGTTTCTCCGAGTTTACTTGAGTCAATGCGTAACCGCGGATTTGAAGTTGGAATTCAAGACTTGAACCACGATGGGAGGCTGTTTGATAGCAAGGAAGAATTCCTGCGTCGGGTGAAAATCATCAACCGCTATGGCCGCGAGTATGGCGCCAAAGGGTTCCGCGCTGCGGCACTCTACCGAAAGCCTGGATGGTATGACGCCTTTGAGTTTGCGTTCGACATGTCAGTTCCCAATGTCGCACACCTCGATCCCCAACACGGTGGCTGTTGTACGGTCATGCCTTATTTTATTGGGGACGTCCTCGAACTCCCCGTAACGACAATTCAGGACTACACGCTATTCCATCTTCTGAATGAACGTTCTATTGAATTGTGGAAAACGCAGGTCGATTTGATTCTGGAAAATCATGGCCTGGCAAGTTTCATTGTTCATCCTGACTACGTCATAGAACGCGATACATTTTCCGTCTATCAAGGTCTGTTGGGCTACTTGCGAGAGTTGCACGAGAAAACGTCGGCCTGGTTTGCCCTTCCGACAGATGTCGACTCATGGTGGAGGGCGCGAAGCAAGATGTCGGTTGTAAAGAATGGAGACTCATGGCGGATAAAAGGTGACAATGCTGGGCGTGCCGTACTGGCCTTCGCGAAGAACATCGGCGGCAAGTTAATCTATGAACGGTCACAAGCACCGGTGACAACACAAATCGCGTGACGCGCCTTTTTGTCTCCATCGTAGGATCAGATGTATCTGGAAGAGGAGCTGGACAAGAATGAGAATATTGTTGACTGGCCATAAAGGTTATATCGGCACAGTTATGGCGCCACTGATCGCTGACGCAGGCCACGAAGTCGTCGGACTGGACAGCGATCTTTTCGAACAATGCACTTTTGGCGAACCACCGCGTGAATTCCCTTCCATCCGAAAGGACCTCCGTGACGTCGAGCACGTGGACCTGGAAGGGTTTGATGGGGTGATTCATCTTGCCGGGCTTTCCAATGATCCTCTTGGCAACCTGAATCCTGATTTGACCTACGATATCAATTACCACGCCTCGGTGCGTCTCGCCCGTCTAGCCAAAGAAGTGGGAGTTAGACGATTTCTGTTTTCATCTTCCTGCAGCACCTACGGCGCAGCGGGCGACAAGATTCTGGATGAAACTGCCGACTTCAATCCCGTCACGCCCTACGGCCGTTCCAAGGTTCTTGTCGAGCAGGAAGTGGCAAAACTGGCGGGGTCAGACTTCAGCCCGACATTTCTCCGCAACGCCACAGCCTATGGCGTCTCGCCACGACTCCGATTTGACCTAGTGCTTAACAATTTGACCGCCTGGGCGCTCACGACGGGCCGCGTGTTCATAAAAAGCGATGGCACTCCGTGGCGTCCGATCGTGCACATCGAAGATATTTCACGTGCGTTCCTCGCGGTGCTGAACGCGCCTCTGAATATAGTCCACAATCAGGCTTTCAACGTAGGACGCACCGAGGAGAATTACCAGATTCGTGACTTAGCGGAGATCGTAAAGGAAACAGTTCCAGGCTGTACCATCGAGTTCGCCACCGATGCCGGCCCTGATAAACGGTGCTATAGGGCTGATTTCTCTCGTATCGGAAAAACTCTGCCGGCCTTCCAACCGAAGTGGGACGCGCGACGAGGCGCACGCGAACTCTATGATGCGTATATGAAAGTGGGCTTGCGCATGGAAGATTTTGAAGGCCAACGCTACAAGCGGATCGACCACATTCAACGCCTACTTTCTTCCGGACGGCTAGACTCCAGCCTTCGCTGGCAAACATCCGACTCGGTCGGCGTGCTGCAAGCGAAAAGCTCATGAGGCGGATCTGCAAGGCGGCTGGTGAGTCTTGATTTTTACAGAAACCAAGCTGTCAGGCGCGTTCGTGATCGAACCGGAAATGCACGAAGACCATCGCGGATTCTTTGCACGCACCTTCTGCCGGCGGGAATTCGAAGCCCACGGGCTGAACCCGGACGTGGTCCAGTGCAACATCTCGTTCAACAGACGCAAGGGAAGTTTGCGCGGCATGCATTTCCAGGCATCTCCGTATTCGGAAGCGAAGCTGGTGCGGTGTACGGCTGGATCTATCTATGATGTCATCATCGACCTGCGGCCCTCTTCATCGGCATTCAAGAAGCATATCGGCGTTGAGCTTTCCGCGCGAAACAGGAAGATGCTGTACATACCCGAAGAGTTTGCCCACGGATTTCAGACCCTGGAGGACGACACAGAGGTGTTCTACCAAATGTCCCAGTTCTATTCAGCGGAACATTCCCGGGGCGTCCGCTGGGACGATCCGGCCTTTGGAATATCGTGGCCTCCCGGCGAGAGAATCATCATCGAGCGCGACAGAACTTATCCGGACTTCCGGCTCTAGAGGCAATGGGAAAGAAGTGAGCTTGGATACATTTCACAGCGAGGTTGATCCCGTCGCAACCGGTCAGGACATGCACCGTTTGATCGCTGAACTGTTCCCTATTTGCCGCAGTATTACAGGGGACGGGCTTCGCCACACTCTGCGCATCCTGCGGACATATATTCCCCTTGAAATGCGCGAAGTTCCGACAGGTACGCAGGTGTTTGACTGGACGGTGCCGAAGGAATGGAATATCCGAGACGCCTTCGTGAAGAACTCAAGAAGTGAACGAGTTATTGATTTTGCAAAATCAAATCTGCACGTCGTCAATTACAGCATTCCCGTTCAGCGCCGCATCTCCCTTTCCGAACTTAAAGAGCACCTGCACACAATACCTGAGCACCCGGACTGGATTCCTTATCGGACTACCTACTACAAGGAATCTTGGGGATTCTGCCTTTCACATCGCCAGCTGGAAGCACTGACCGAAGACCAGTACGAAATCAGCATCGACTCGACGCTGAAGGACGGGCACCTCACGTACGGCGAATACTTTCTCCCTGGAGATACGCAGGATGAAGTATTGATCTCTTGCCACGCGTGCCATCCGTCTTTGTGCAATGACAATCTGTCCGGCATAGCGGTGGCGGTTTCGCTGGCAAGGCACCTGGCGAGCTTGCCGAGACACTATTCCTATCGGTTCTTGTTTATTCCGGGCACGATCGGCGCCATTACTTGGCTCGCCCTGAACGAAGACAAGCTCCCGCACATTAAGCACGGATTAGTCCTCAGCGGAGTCGGAGACGATGGAAAGCTTCATTACAAGAAGAGCCGCCGGGGCAACACTGAAATTGACCGGGCGGCTTCTCACGTGCTTCAGCACTCCGGAACCCCCTACGAACTTCTCGAATTCTCGCCGTATGGCTACGATGAGCGTCAATACTGTTCGCCGGGAATCAATCTTGCTGTGGGCAGGCTGTCGCGTACTCCCCATGGAACCTTTCCGGAGTACCACACGTCCGCGGACAACCTGGAATTCGTGCACCCGGATAAGCTGGGTGAATCGCTCGCTGTCTGTATGAAGATTCTTTCGCTCCTGGAGAATAACGGAACTTTTGTGAACTTGAGTCCAAAGTGCGAACCTCAACTGGGAAAGCGCGGCTTGTACCGCATGATCGGCGGGCAGTCGGAGGCCGGGCTGAACGAGATGGCGATGCTCTGGGTGCTCAATCTATCCGATGGGAGTCACTCCCTGCTCGACATAGCCGAGCGATCCGGTATTCGATTTGAGTCTGTTCAGAGGGCCGCGAAAGCACTGAAGGAACAGCTTCTTTTGCGCGAAAAATTCGACTTTGTGTCGACGGCTGCAGGTTAGCCGATGGAAAGGACAATACAGTGAACTCAATCTTCTTAGATGCGCCGGTCAATGACGATAAGCGCCGGGAGCTCCTTTACCGCGGGCAACTGCTGGTCTATTCCCCTACGCCGAGCTCACTCAAGCTCGTGAATTTCGCGCGCAAGATGGCTGAGGAGGCGCTGCAGCCGTACGAACCCGAAACCGCGCAATACCATTTTCCGGTGGAACGATACGCCGCCATCCTGGCCGAGCTGAAGCCAAAGTTCATCCACCACCCAACCTCCAAGGAATGCATTCAGGGCATCTTCCAGGAACTCGGTATCGATTCAAGTAAGACCTATTTCGACGTCCCGCGGATGCGCACCTCGACAAGCGACGACTATCTGAAGACGGGGATCGCCTACGCCTTTCATCCCCATCGCGATACCTGGTACTCCGCCCCCATGTGCCAGATCAATTGGTGGATGCCTATCTATCCGATCGTTCCGGAAAACGCAATGGCTTTCCATCCCAGGTACTGGAGCCAAGCGGTGCGCAACGGGTCGGCTGAGTATAACTACGTGGAATGGAACCGCACGAGCCGTCAAAATGCAGCGCAGTTCGTGAAGGAAGACACGCGCAAACAGCCAAAGCCGGAAGAACCCATGGAGCTAGACCCGCAGATTCGGGTGATCGCCCCGCCGGGTGGAATCTTGATGTTCTCTGGCGCCCAGATGCACTCGAGCGTCCCGAACAATTCCGGCCGTACTCGCTTCAGCATCGATTTTCGAACGGTTAACATTGATGATGTCGCAGCGCGGCGTGGCGCTCCAAACGTGGATTCTGCGTGCACCGGAACTACTATGGGAGATTACCTGCGCGGCACGGACTTGGCGCACGTCCCGGAAAAATACTACGCACTCTACGAAACCCAGCCAGCCTTCGCCAAGCCGGAGGAATTCGAGGCCGTTACTTCCGCTTAGGAGAGCTACGGTGACCAACGCCATGACGACAGAGAGCCCAGCTGACCAGAAACGGGGTATTTCCCCGCAGAAACTCTATGACAAAGTCGCGGCCACGAATCAACCCGGCTGCCGCTTTTGTGGAACGAAACTTCAGCATACTTTCGTGGATCTGGGAATGTCTCCGCTGTGCGAGAGCTTCCTGTCCGCGGAACATTTGAACCAAATGGAGCCGTTTTATCCCCTGCATGTCTATGTTTGCGAGAACTGTTTTCTCGTCCAGCTCGAAGCTTACGTCACGCCCGAGCACATCTTCACCGACTACGCGTACTTTTCTTCCTACTCGGATTCCTGGCTGGCACACGCCAAAAAGTATACCGGCCAGATGGTCGAGCGGTTTGGGATCGGCGCGAGCAGCTTTGTTGTGGAGCTGGCGAGCAATGACGGCTACCTTCTGCAGTACTTCGTGGAGAAGAAAGTACCGGTTCTTGGAATCGAACCAGCTGCGAACGTCGCGGCAGTGGCAATTGAGAGAGGTGTGCCGACCCTCGTAAAGTTTTTTGGACGGGAAACTGCCCGCGAACTCGCCGATTCCGGAAAGCAGGCGGATCTCCTGCTGGGCAATAACGTCCTCGCTCAAGTGCCGGACATTAATGACTTTGTTGGTGGCATGAAGATTCTTTTGAAGCCGGACGGCGTCATCACCATGGAATTTCCGCATCTCCAGCGGCTAATGAAGGAGAATCAGTTTGACACCATCTACCATGAACACTTCTCCTATTTTTCTCTTCTCACGGCGGAGAAGATTTTCGCTGCACATGGCCTGACGCTTTTCGACGTGGAGGAACTCTCGACGCACGGCGGCTCTCTGCGCATCTTTGTCCGTCATGTTGAGGATTCCTCAAAGCCGGTGTCTTCGCATGTAACCGATCTCCGAACGCGTGAGCTGGCTGCGGGCTGCACGAAAATGGAGAGCTATGCGGGCTTTGCCGAGCAAGTGAAAGAAACCAAGCGGAAGCTGCTGGAATTCCTGATACAGGCGAAGCGCAGCGGGAAGAAAATCGCAGGCTATGGCGCCCCGGGTAAAGGGAATACATTGCTGAATTATTGCGCGATCCGTTCCGACTTCCTCGATTACACTGTGGATCGCAATCCCAACAAGCACGGCAAATTCTTGCCTGGAACGCACGTACCTATTTCTCCGCCGGAACGAATCCGGGAGACCCAGCCGGATTATTTACTGATTCTCCCTTGGAATCTGAAAGACGAGATCATCAGGCAGAACGCATTCATTCGGGAATGGGGAGGCAAGTTCGTTGTACCCATACCCGAGGTGCAAATCCATGACTAAAGCTACTTCGGCTGGCGTGAGCGTGGAAAGAACAGATGATGGCCGGTCGCCGGTCCAGTATGAATGCTTAAATGCCCTTGCGTTACGGCAAGGGAAGGAGTAACGCACATGAAAGTCGTTATTTTCTGCGGTGGACTCGGAATGCGCTTGCGGGAATATGCAGATAATGTTCCCAAGCCCATGGTCCCCATTGGCTACCGGCCGGTTTTGTGGCACGTCATGAAGTACTACGCGCACTTCGGCCACAAGGACTTCATCTTGTGCCTGGGATACCGCGCCGATGCCATAAAGCAATACTTTCTTCATTACGACGAGTGCGTTTCCAACGACTTTTCGCTCTCGAAGGGAGGGAAGGATCTGCAGCTATTCAACAGCGACATCCATGATTGGAACATCACATTTGCTGAGACCGGCATGCATTCCAATATCGGCCAGAGACTGAAAGCCGTGGAGAAGTACCTGGCCGGGGAAGAGTCGTTCCTCGCAAATTACGCGGATGGACTGACTGACTTGCCCCTTCCGAGGCTTCTAGACTTCTCCCGGGGGCACGGTAAGATTGCCACTTTTGTTTCCGCAAAGCCAAACCTGACCTACCACGTTGTGTCCGCTGGTCCGGACGGGGTCGTCAACGAAATCAAGGCAATTCAGGATGCTAAACTTCGCATAAACAGCGGCTATTTCGTTCTCAAACAGGATATCTTCAAGTACATGCAGAACGGGGAAGAACTGGTGCTTGAACCCTTTCAGCGGTTGATTCGCGAAAAACAGTTGATGGCTTACGAGCACGACGGCTTTTACGCTTCCATGGACACTTTCAAGGATAAGCAGCAGTTGGACGATCTCTACGCCCGAGGCGACGCACCCTGGGAGGTTTGGAAGAACTGTTCGCCTCGCGAAGAAGCTGCAGTTGCCGTCAACGGTTCAAGCGGGCACGACGCCACCTAGGCCAAAGGCTAGCTATGCTAAGACTTACTCTCGGTGAGCTCGGGAAGCCCCCTCGCCGCATTCTATGCCTGGGCGCGCATTGTGACGACATCGAGATTGGATGCGGCGGAACGATCCTGCGATTGTTGCAGGAGGACCCGGAGCGCGAAATCTATTGGCACGTGTTCAGCTCGAATCCGGTACGGAAACGGGAGGCGATGAAAGGTGCGCGCCTGTTCCTGGAAACAGCCAAGTCCAAGAAGGTCGCAGTCCGAAGTTATCGCGACAGCTTCTTCCCAACGCTTCATCCGCGAATAAAGATGGAGTTTGAAAAACTGAAGAAAGAATTTGTTCCGGACTTGGTCCTGACACACTACCGTCACGACCTGCACCAAGATCACAGAGTGATTTGCGAACTAACTTGGAACACCTTTCGCAATCATTTGATCCTGGAATACGAGATTCCGAAATACGACGGTGACCTAGGGCATCCCAATTTTTTCGTGCCGCTAGAGCAGGAAATCTATCAGAAAAAAGTCCATTGCACCCTCGATGCGTTCGAAACGCAGCACGCAAAACGTTGGTTTGAGAAGGAAACATTTCTCGCTCTCATGCGCTTGCGGGGAATGGAATGTGTTGCCCCAAGCGGCTATGCGGAAGCTTTCTATTGCCGCAAGCTGGTGCTATGAAATTACGGGGAACTGAAGCGGCTAATATCCACGGGGCGGCTTGAAATCACCATGAAAGACCTAAAGGACAGGATAATTCGTGGTGGATTCGCCAAGGTTTGCAGCCAGGCTGCAAACTTGCTTCTGCGTATGGGCTCCTTGATGGTGTTAGGCCGGCTACTTTCGCCGAAGGAATTCGGGCTAGTCGGTATGGTTACAGCTATTGTTGGCGTACTAAATCTGTTCAAGGATTTCGGACTTTCGACAGCCACAATACAGCGGACTAGTGTTACCGAACAACAGACTTCAACATTATTTTGGATCAACATCGTGGTTGGCGGGATACTTGGGCTTCTGTCATTGGCGATTGCCCCGGCTGTCGCTGCCTTTTATCACGAACCCCGCCTAATTGGCGTAACAGCTGTGTTGGGGGCTGGATTTCTTTTCAATGCTGCCGGAGTTCAACACTCGGCACTTCTCCAACGGCAAATGCGCTTTACCACGACTGCGACGATAGACATTTTCTCTCTCACGATAAGTATTGCGGTCGGAATTGGCATGGCTCTTAAGGGATTTGGGTATTGGTCGCTCGTAGGAATGACTGTTACGTTGCCGCTCGTATGTACTATTTGCATGTGGCTGGCCACGGGATGGGTTCCGGGCATGCCCAAAAGGCGAGTGGGAATCCGCTCTATGATGCGTTTTGGCGGAACGCTGACCTTAAATGGCCTTGTCGTTTATGTTGCTTATAATCTGGAGAAGGTACTTTTGGGTCGCTTCTGGGGCGCAGAAGCAATCGGAATTTACGGAAGAGCTTACCAGCTAATCACAATTCCCACCGACAATCTAAATTCAGCCATTGGCGGGGTAGCTTTCTCGGCGCTATCTCGGATCAAAGAGGACCAACCCCGTTTTAAGAGCTACTTCCTAAAGGGATATTCTTTCGTTGTGGCAATGACCATTCCTATCACCTTGTTTTGCGCCCTGTTTGCCCATGACATGATTTCCGTGGTTCTCGGACAAAAGTGGATGGAGGCAGTCCCCATTTTTCGCCTATTGGCGCCAACCATCCTGATCTTTGCGCTAATCAATCCCATGGCATGGCTGCTTTTTTCGCTGGGACTGGTTGGACGAAGCTTGAAAATTGCGTTGGTTCTCGCTCCGCTGGTCATTACAGGGTACCTCGTGGGATTGCCCTATGGACCCAAAGGTATCGCGCTCGCTTACTCGACAGTGATGACGTTGTGGGTCGTTCCGCACATTGCGTGGTGTGTCCGTGGCACAGTAATTTCCTTACGGGATATTTTTGACGCAGTGAGACGGCCGCTGGTTTCCAGTGTCGTGGCCGCAACGCTGGCCTTTGGTCTGCAACTCTTTTTCGGTAGCCTGCTGACTCCATTGCCAAGGCTTGTGTTAGGGAGTGCCATACTTTTCGGGACATACGCTGGCATGCTCCTTTATGTCATGGGAGAGAAAACCTTCTACATCAATCTACTTCGAGGATTGGGAAGCCGCCCTGTTGTTGAAGGGACAACCTTGGTTTCGCCTTAGCGACTAATCGGGGATTCCCGTCAGGATGCACTGTGCGTTGGCACGGTTTCGGATAGCAACAACCATTCGTTTGCCTCTCCTGTTTGGGGCAAAGTCTTGATATTCTACGTCCATAGAAAAACAGCTGGGATCAGGCGTGGCCATTACACCGCAACCATTAGTAAGCATAGTTATTCCTGTCTACAACGGCGCTGAGCACTTTGTGGAGTGCATCGAAAGCATTCTTGCGCAGACTTATCAAAACTGGGATTGCACTATCATTAATAACTGCAGCACCGATCCGACCGTGGAGATCGCACGCCGCTACATCGCGAAAGATTCGCGAATTCGGCTTCAGGAGAATGAAAAATTCCTGCGAGTGATCCCTAACCATAACGTCGCATTACGTCAGATTTCCTCCGCGAGCAAGTACTGCAAAATGGTATTTGCGGACGACTGGTTATTCCCCCGGTGCATAGAGGAAATGGTTTCACTTGCCGAGGAATACCCATCGGCTGGGATTGTGGGGGCTTACGGCCTTCAGGGTCATGAGGTTATGTGGGTGGGACTGCCATACCCTAGCGGCCTCGTCGCCGGTCGCGAAGTGTGCCGCCGGCTCTTTCTCGAGGGGTTGTACGTTTTCGGGACGCCCAATTCGTTGCTTTATCGGTCGGACCTTGTTCGAAGTCACGATCCGTTCTACAACGAGTCAAATCTGCATGCAGACATGGAGTCATGCGTTGTACTGCTGAAGAACTGTGATTTTGGTTTTGTCCATCAGATTCTTACTTTTAAGAGGGTGCGGCCTGGATCGATTGGCAAGTTCACGGAAGAAATCAACACCATAATTGCCGGTAGACTCCATGACCTGGTGGTCCACGGTCCTGACTTTTTGACTCAGCGGGAGTTCGAAGTGAGTCTGAGACGATCTGTATCCGAATATTACAACTTTCTTGCGGTGAGCCTGATGCGGGGCCGCCGTGACACGAAGTTCTGGGACTATCACAAAAGAAAACTGACGGAGGCAGGCGCTGGATTTAGCCGGGTTCGTTTGGCAGCAGCGACTTTCGCAAGATTGCTAAGGGCCGTGCTCAATCCCAATGAAACTATGGATAAACTGGAGAAGGGTAAGAGCCGCGAGGACGTGGACAATTATTTGCCAATTCAAGATAGCAAGCCGAAAGTCGTTCCGCGTCAAGGAGACGTGACACGATAAGATGCACGATCCAAGCGGAGTCGAAAAACTCAACCTGAAGGCCGGAGAATGGGTGGAGGTTCGCAGCCGCCAGGAAATCCTGGCGACGCTTGACCAAAATGCCTGCCTGGAAAATATGCCCTTCATGCCGGAGATGTTCGCATTTTGCGGCCAGCGCTTTCGTGTCTACAAACGGGCCCACAAGACTTGCGATACTGTCTTTCCTGTTCGCGGACGCCGGGTTAGCGCGACGGTTCATCTCGAAACGCGCTGTGATGGACAAGCACATGGCGGATGCCAAGCTGGGTGCCTGATTTTCTGGAAAGAGGCTTGGCTAAAACGCATCAGCTGCGATTCTCCCAGTGATGATTTCCCTAGTGTCAAAACGAATTCTGGAAACATAACTAGCGCTTCACTAGTGGGATGCACGGAATCAGGCGTTTGGGCGCGCGCACAGGCGTCGGACGCGGAGAGCGGCGCGCTTGTGTACAAATGCCAAGCCACGCAGCTGCCGTACGCAACGACCCACCTTGCCTGGTGGGATATTCGTCAGTATGTCGAGGACTACTCGTCAGGAAACGTAGGTCTCTGGCGCATTCTCTGTGGCCTGGTCTATTCGATGTACCGCAACCTCAGCCAAGCAGGTATCGGACTGGGGCCTGCTATGAGGTGGTTCTACGACAAGTTCCATCCGCTCTGGGGCGGTACGCATTTCCCCAGAAAGGCGGGAGCCATACCCGACGGGCAGCCAACACCTGCCGCGGCTCTCAATCTGCAACCGGGTGATCTCGTGCGCGTGAAGTCACACGAGGAGATCCTGCGAACACTGAACACCGACAGGAAGAATCGCGGCCTCTTATTTGATGCCGAGATGGTTCCTTACTGCGGGGAAACCCGCCGAGTCCTTAAGCGCGTTACCAAAATACTTGATGAAAAGACTGGAAAAATGCAGGAGATGAAGAACCCCTGCATCGTCTTAGACTCGGCCGTGTGTCAATCACGGTATAGCGAATGCCGCCTGTTCTGTCCCAGAAGTATCTATTCATACTGGCGAGAGATTTGGTTGGAGAGAATAACTTCACATAATGGCGACGCTAACGAGCCAAGGGCAGCCTCTTTATCGAGCTGACGACTTCAGCCTTCACGCCCAGTCCCACTCTTGAGGTTCGGGTCCGCAGATGACCGAGAACCAAGTTTGCGCAAGTCGGAATCGGACGTTCTCATGCGAGTTCCTAACCCTCGCTGTTCCCTTGGAGTCCGAGTAACTATATGAAAATAAGGAAGTTACATTAGATTTGATGGAATTCAGAGATAGTTACGCGATTTCGGAAGCCCAGTGGCAAATATTGGCAAGCGTTTTCACCTTTCGGTCCCGCAGCAGCAAGTTGAGCATCAGGACGGCTAACGTGGGGGAGACGTAAACTGCTAGCCGTCAATCACTTGGCGGCTGCGCGCTCCGAGCCGTGCCTCAACTCCTGGTCGCACCTTGTGGCAGGTTGATTGCGAGGAGAGTGCCTGGGTAGGTGACGGTTTTCGTCAAAGCCTACTACTTCTCACACAGTCGTTCACAGGAGCTTCTGAATCAAGATGAGCGTCGGGGCCGGTCTCGCCAGGTGGTATGCACTCCAAGTGAGGACTCGCTGGGAGAGCTCGACTGAGATTTTGCTTTCAAGCAAGGGATATCAAACTTTTCTTCCAACTTTCAAGACTGTGAAACAGGGGAAGTGCAAGCCTGAAGAGGTGAATGCTCCTCTTTTCCCTGGATATGTGTTCTGCCAATTTGACGCCCTCAACCGCCTGCCAATTCTCGTGACCCCGGGAGTGATCGCAGTAGTCGGAAGAGGTCGGATTCCGGTTCCTGTTGAGGATTCGGAGATTAGAGCCATTCAGACGGTGGTTTCCTCTGGCCTTCATGCCGAACCTTGTCCTTATCTCGAAGTAGGTCAGCAGGTCCGGATTGAGGATGGAGCGTTGAGCGGTGTTATAGGAATTCTGACCAGCTTCAAGGGAACGCGTCGGATTGTGGTCTCCGTTTCCTTGCTTTGTCGGTCGGTGGCGCTGGAGATTGACAGGTCCGGGGTTCGCCCGATTCGGTCAACGCAGAGCGCTGGGATTGGACAGCTCGTGGTTCCTCAATTGCTTGAACCGGTGTTCGCTTAGTCTGTCTCATTCTAGCGCTCGGCTACACATTGGGTGTTGGTAGATTGAGTTTCGAAAGCAAAGTCTTGAGACTGCTCGAGGAAGTAGCGAACAGAATCTACTGCAGGGATCGCACGAGGTCCGAATACAGATGGGAAATACCTACTTGAGAATCCCGGCTCTCTGGGAACAAGGCGCACGCCGCGCGAGCGGTCAAAACGTTTTGTCTGCACTTGATTCGTCGGGAACGCGGACTGGCGTTTTGCAAGAAGAGACATTCCAGAATATGCTCGCGTTGGAGCGGCGTCGGGCGGAGCGATCTCGTAAACCTTTTGTCTTGATGCTGTTGGATGCCAGTCAGTCCTCCGACACTGATCCAGCCGATCTGTTGATCTCGCGTGTAACTCCTGTTCTCTTGAAGTCCACCCGCGAAACTGATCTCGTCGGTTGGTATAAGAACGGCGTCATTCTGGGTATCCTCTTCACCGAAGTCACGTTGGAGGGTACCACGCCGATCACTGAGGTTTTGCATGCAAAAGTTGTAAGTGCTCTTCACTCTGGGCTCAGCCGCAAAGTAATCTCGAAACTGGCTGTCACGGTGCATCTCTTCCCGGAGAACAGGGATAGAGGCGGCGCGGAACCGGTTGGAGATATCAAACTCTACCCAGACGTCTCCCGGGATGGATCAAGAAGGCGCCTTCCCGTAATTGCGAAGCGCGTGATTGACATTATCGGAAGTGCCGCTTGGCTCATCTTTTTTAGTCCTTTGCTCGCCGCGATAGCGCTTGCGATCAAATTAACTTCCAAGGGTCCCGTCGTTTTCCAGCAGGAGAGGCTTGGACAATTTGGGGCTCGTTTTAAGTGTCTGAAATTCCGAACGATGTACGCAGACAACGACCCAAAGATTCACCAGGAGTACGTCAAACGTTTTATTGCCGGTCGGCCCACTGGCGAGGCGACGGAATCGGGCAAACCAGACGTTTACAAGCTCACGAATGATCCCCGGGTGACTTCGATCGGGAGACTCCTTCGTAAGACGAGCCTTGACGAGTTTCCGCAATTCTGGAATGTCTTGAGAGGTGAGATGTCACTTGTTGGTCCGCGTCCACCGGTGCCCTATGAATTTGAAGCTTATGATATCTGGCACCGTCGGAGAGTTCTTGAAGTCAAGCCTGGCGTTACGGGGCTGTGGCAAGTCAGCGGCCGAAGCCGCATGTCCTTTGATGACATGGTTCGATTGGATCTGCGGTACTCCCAGTCCTGGTCACTATGGCTCGATGTGAAGATTCTCATCGCGACTCCACGTGCTGTTCTCGGCGGTGAGGGGGCTTACTAGTGCTGGCCATTGCCGCTCTTTCATTCTGCTGAGGACTAGGATTCACTCTGCCGCACAGCGCCTCAAGAATCGGAAGCAAATCCAATAATCCAACTTGCGACATCAACCCTAGTCAAATTTCGTCCTGATTCTGGACGACCCTGCCTATCTCCTCGACCCCATTGACCAGATTGAAGCAACCCTCCGCCCTGCCCTTGATGGAGAAACTCTGTACATTTTGATGACATCTTTTTCTCCCCCCATTTAAGGGCCGGCAAGCGGAGTTATGTCTAAGTCCTTTTTAATCAATAGAGTGCATGCAGCGATATTTGGAAGTTGAGATGCTTCCGGCTCCATATAGGTCGATAGGTCCGAGTGTGTCGTCCGCTGTTGCTTTTTTGTTGAAGTATTGGGACTAAAGTTGGGCAGCATCTACGAAACGTGAATCGCCCAGAAGTGAGTCCACGATACCACTCCGGATGCACCATTCGTACTTGCAGTGGCTTGTATGCCTTGCGTGGCGAAAGCCCGTTTCTTTGGTTCCTTCGGAGACTACTTCATGTCAATGAATTGGCGGCGGCACGTAGCCATTGAGCGTCAGTTTCTGCTCTGGCGCCCCCTCGCGTTGTGTCTGCTATTCGTGGGTGCCTTTGGACAGGCACGTGGTGGCACCATCTCCTTCATACAGAGCAACTTCGCGACTCCACAGACACCGCAGACGACCGTGACGGTGCCCTTCACAGGTGCCCAGGCGCTCGGCGACCTAAACGTCGTGGTGGTTGGGTGGAACGATTCGACCGCCACCGTCAGCTCGGTGATGGATACGAAGGGGAATAACTATGTCTTGGCGGTTGGCCCAACCGTCCAGACGGGTGTCGCGACGCAAGCCATCTACTACGCCAAGAACATCGCGGGGGCTACCGCGAGTGCGAATTCGGTGACAGTGACGTTCTCGGCGGCTGCAGCTTATCCAGACATACGCATCGCGGAATATAGCGGACTTGATACCGTGACCCCGCTGGACGTTTCCGTCGGAGCGCAGGGAAACAGCACGACGAGTAACAGCGGCGCCGTGACTACGACGAATGCGAACGATCTGTTGATGGGTGCAAACCTGGTGCAGTCGTTAACCAGTGGACCGGGAACTGGATACACAAGCAGGACTATCACCAGCCCAGACGGTGATATTTTGGAAGACCGAGTGGTGACGACGATAGGAAGCTACAACGCGACAGCACCACTTGCGTCGGCGGCCTGGATCATGCAAATGGTCGCCTTTCGCGCCGCCTCTGGCGGTACTCCCACACCCAGCATTACTAGCCTCAATCCGACGTCGGGTCCCGTCGGTACTTCCGTCACCATCACCGGAACAAACTTCGGGGCCACGCAGGGAAGCAGCAGCGTCACCTTCAACGGCACTACGGCAACACCGGCTTCCTGGACCGCTACCAGCATCGTTGTGCCCGTGCCCTCCGGCGCTACCAGTGGCAATGTGGTCGTCACCGTCAACGCTGTACCAAGCAATGGCGTGAGTTTTACCGTTGGTACGGTTTCCTCTATCCTCTTCGTGCAAACTAACTCCGCAACCCCCCAGGCAACTGTGACTTCTGTACCCGTCGTTTACACTGGTGCACAGACGTCCGGAAACCTGAACGTTGTCGTGGTCGGCTGGAATGATTCGACGGCCAGCGTAAGCACGGTGACGGATTCCCTGGGCAATAACTACGCTGTGGCGGCTTCTCCCATCGTCCAAGCTGGCGTAGCCTCGCAGGCCATCTACTATGCGAAGAACATCGCCGCAGCAGGAGCGGGCGCGAACACCGTTACCGTAACGTTCACTACTGCGGCCAGGCATCCTGACATTCGTATTGCCGAGTATAGCGGTCTCGACCCATTGAATCCGCTGGATACCGCTGTCGGGGCACAGGGCTCCACTACTGCAAGCAGTGACAGCGGCTTTGTCGTCACCGGCAATCCAAACGATCTCCTAGTGGGCGCAAACACTGTGCAGGCAAGCACAACCTCAGCTGGCACCGGGTATACCAGCCGGGGCATCACAGCGGACGGCGACATTCTGGAAGACCAGGTGGTGTCTACGAGCGGGAGCTATAGCGCCACCGCCGCCCTCAATACGGTTCAGCTTTGGATCATGCAAATGGCGGCCTTCCGCGCTGCCGGCAGTGGCGGCGGCACTGCGCCAAACATTACCTCTCTGAACCCGGCATCCGGGCCCGTGGGCACTTCCGTTACGATTACTGGGACCAATTTCGGCGCCACTCAGGGCACGAGCGGTGTCTCCTTTAACGGATTGGGTGCAACAGTCTCCAGTTGGAGCGCGACGAGCATCGTCACTGTTGTACCTGGCCCCGCCTTAACAGGTCCAGTTGTTGTCACCGTCGGGGGTGTTGCCAGCAACGGTGTGATCTTCACTGTGACGCCGAGCATTCTCACCTTGAATCCCGTATCAGCGCCCGTAGGAACATCCGTGCAAATCAGCGGGGGAGGTTTTGGGGCAACTCAGGGAACTAGTACCGTCACTTTCAATGGAACGCTAGCCCCTCCTACAAGTTGGACCAACAGCAGTCTTACAGTCCCAGTGCCAACCGGTGCAACTACTGGGAATGTCGTGGTTACGGTTGCCGGAGTCGCAAGCAATGGAATGCTCTTTACCGTTGCCCCTAAGATTACGGGCCTGAATCCTACCTCGGGACCCGTGGGAACATCCGTAAATGTCGTTGGCACAAACTTCGGAGCCACTCAGGGCGCTAGCACGATCGCTTTCGCGGGCATAGCCTTGGCGCCAACCAGTTGGAATGCCACCACGATTGTTTTTTCCGTCCCGAATGGCGCATCGGCGGGCTCTGCTGCTGTCGTGGTTACTGTTGCCGGCTTGGGCAGTAATTCTGCGAACTTCCTTGTCACTCCGGCCATTACCAGCCTGAATCCCACTTCTGGCCCATTGGGTGCCACGGTTACTATTGCCGGATCGAGCTTCGGAGCAACACAGGGTTCGGGCGCAGTTACCTTCAACGGAATTGCAGGGACACCGACGAGTTGGAGTGACACGAGCATCGCGGTCCCGGTTCCCAACGGGGCGACCACTGGCAATGTGGTTGTTACCGTCGGAACCGTCGCCAGCAATGGCGTGCCGTTTACTGTTACCTCGCCCGGTCCCAGCATCTTTGGCCTGAATCCCACATCTGGTCCTGTCGGTACGTCAATCACGATCACAGGCGCGAATTACGGAGCGACACAAGGAACGAGCACGGTTACGTTCAACGGTACGAATGCTGCTCCAACGAGTTGGAGTGACGCGAGCATTGTTGTTCCGGTTCCATCTGGGGCAACTTCGGGCAATGTCGTCGTAACCGTTAGCAGTGTGGCAAGCAATGGAGTAGCCTTCGCCGTCCTGCCCGCTCCGAGCATCACGAGCCTAAGTCCGACTTCAGGCCAAGTCGGAACACCGGTCACCATCAGCGGGACAAACTTTGGGTCAACGCAAGGAACCGGCCAGGTTACTTTCAATGGCATCTCTGCGGCGCCGACAAGCTGGAGTGCTACGAGTATCGTTGTGCCCGTACCTACAACTTCGACGGGCAACGTTGTGGTCAGCGTCAACGGCGTGGCCAGCAGTGGTGCTAGTTTCACCGTTCTTCCACCAAGCATCGCTACTGTCAATCCCACATCAGGACCCGTGGGCGCCTCGATAACCGTGACGGGCGCTGGTTTTGGTTCTACTCAGGGGTCGAGCACCGTGGCATTCAGCGGCGTTTTAGCATTCCCGACAAGTTGGAGTGCAACCAGCATCGTTGTTCCGGTGCCTGCAGGCGCGACTACGGGCAATGTAGTCGTCACGGTTGCGGGCATGGCCAGCAACGGCGTGAACTTCACCGTTCCGCCTCCGCCGCCGAGCATCAGCAGCCTCAGCCCATCCGCCGGCGCGATCGGTTCTTCCGTGACTATCTTCGGTGCAAACTTTGGGGCATCCCAAGGCACCAGTACGGTCACTTTCAACGGGGTCAGCTCGGCTCCGACAAGCTGGGGCGCCTCAAGCGTCATCGCACCAGTTCCCGTGGGTGCCGCAACAGGCAGCGTCATAGTCACCGTGGGCGGTGTCGCAAGCAACGGCACGCTCTTTACCGTCCAATCGGGCACGGCCGCGATCAAGCTCGTCCAGCATGCTGGCAAAGATGCAGGCTCAGTTACCTCTTCGACGCTGGCGTTCCCAGCGAACAACACGACGGGAAACTGGATCGCAGTGGCCGTCCGAGCTGGCCGTTCAGGGCAAGTCTTCACTGTTACGGACACTCGGGGCAATGCATACCGCAAAGCCATTCAATTCAACGTGACCGCGGACACGCCAAATGGCGATACGCTCGGAATCTTTTACGCCGAAAATATCGCCGGCGGCGCGAACACTGTCACTGTTGCAGACACCATTAACGGCAGCACGTTACGCTTTGCGATACTTGAGTATTCGGGCGTCGCCTTGGCGAACTCGCTGGATGCTACCGCTGTTACGCAGGGGACCGGCACCGCTCCAAACAGTGGCAGCGTGGTCACTACTGCTGCGGGAGATCTGCTCTTCGGCGCCATCATGACCAGCAATGCTGCCACCTATACAGGGGGCGCAGGGTTCACAATGGAAGATCGCGTGCCAGGCGCCCCCAGCACAAAATTGATGGACGAAGATCAGATTCAGACAGCTGCAGGCAATGCTTCAGCGAGCGCGTCGCTCGCCGCCTCGGACATCTGGGGTGCAGCATTGGCGGCTTTCAAGACAGCCAGCGGTGGCGGGGCTGCGGGCCCGGGTATCTCGAATCTCAATCCAACATCTGGCCCGGTGGGCACCTCGGTGAGCATCTCAGGGTCCAATTTTGGCGCTACCCAGGGAACAAGCACCGTTACGTTCAATGGTATAGCCGCATCACCGACGAGTTGGAGTGGAACGAGTATCGTGGTTCCTGTGCCGGCCAACGCCACTTCTGGTAATGTTGTGGTCACGGTCGGAGGACTCGCTAGTAATGGAGTCCCATTCGCTGTGACTGTGATACCGCCGAGTATCACTTCTCTTAACCCAACCTCGGGAGCCATCGGTGCGTCGGTAATTATCATTGGTTCGAATTTTGGCACTAGCCAAGGCACAAGCAGTGTGACTTTCAACGGCATTGTGGCTACACCCACTAGTTGGAGCGCAACGAGCATCACTGTTCCTGTCCCGAACGGCACCACAACAGGTAGTGTCGTCGTCACCGTCGGCGGCCTCGCCAGCAACGGCATGGCTTTCACTGTGACTAACCCAGGACCTAGTCTTTCAACCCTGAGCATGACTCAGGGTCCGGTTGGAGCAATCCTCACGATCACGGGCGTGAATTTTGGAGCAACCCAAGGCACGGGCACCGTCACTTTCAATACGACGCTTGGAACGCCTACCAACTGGACTGCGACGAGCATCGACGTGCCGGTGCCGTCAATCGCTTTGGGCTCTGTAAGCGTTGTCGTCACTGTTGGCGGCGTGGCCAGTAACGGTCTGCCCTTTACTGTCACACCTCCACCGAATATCGCAAATATCAGCCCGACGTCCGGGCCGGTAGGGACGGTGGTAACGGTTAACGGGACGAACTTCGGGCCAACCGTTGGAACTAGAACGAGCGTCCTCAGCTTCAACGGCACGACCGCAAGGACCACTAATTGGAGTGACACGCAGATCTTAGCCCCAGTGCCGAGCGCCGCTACGACTGGGAATGTGGTTGTCTCGATCAGCGGCGTAGTCAGCAACGGCGTGAATTTTACGGTCACGCTGCCGCCGAGCATTACTAGCTTGAGCCCAACGTCCGGGCCAGCAGGCACGTCAGTAACGATCACTGGCGCCAATTTTGGCGCGACCAAGGGAACTAGTACGGTTACGTTTAACGGCACGGTCGCGACACCGACGAGCTGGAGCGACCCGAGCATCGTGGTACCGGTCCCCAACGGGGCTACGACAGGAAATGTCGTTGTGACGGTCGGCGGTGTGATAAGCAACGGTGTGAACTTTACGGTTATGTCATCTGGCGGACCGATTCTCCTTGTTCAGCACAGCAGTAGGGATGCAGGCACCGCGAGCTCCACCTCCGTTAGCTTCCCCTCCGCCAGTACCGCGGGCAATTGGATTGGCGTTGTCATCCGTGCAGGTAAGTCAGGGCAAGTGTTTACGGTCACGGACTCCAGGGGGAACACGTATCATAATGCGATCCAATTCAACGAAGTCATCGATGGCACCACGTTGGGAATCTTTTACGCCGAGAACATAACGGGCGGCGTGAACACAGTCTCCGTGTCCGACACGATTTTGGGCACGCTGAGGATCGCCATCCTGGAGTATTCGGGTGTCGCGCTAGCGAACTCATTGGACGGTGCGGCAGTGGCCAACCAGGGAACCAGCGCGTCGCCGACCGTGAGCTTGACTACTACCGTGAACGGCGATTTGCTGCTCGGCGAAATGTCAACGGCAAATGCGGCAATCTTTACCGCCGGAAGCGGCTACACCATCGAAGAAACAGTTCCCGCTCAGCCGAACACGAAGCTGATTGTCGAGGACCGAGTACAAACAACTGCAGGAAGTGCTTCGGCTAGTGCGTCCCTCGCAGCATCAGACAGCTGGGGAGCGGCGTTGGCGGCATTCAAGTCTGGCGGTTCCGGCGCACCGCCACCCATTTCGGTCACCGTCTCGCCCACTTCGGCGAGCGTCGTCAAAGGATTGACCCAGAACTTTACGGCCACGGTGACGAACGACGCCCAGAATGCTGGGGTTACTTGGTCTCTTTCGGGTGCGGGTTGCAGCGGGAATGCTTGCGGCACGCTCTCCAACGTAACTGCCACCACTGTTACCTATACCGCTCCTGCAACCGTTCCAAATCCGGCTACAGTTACTCTTACTGCTACTTCTGTTACGGACAACACTAAATCATCCGCGGCATCGATCACCGTCCTCGTCAGTGCCCCACTCGTAGTCAGTGTGAGCCCCAAGCGCGGCCCCCTTACATTCTCGCAAACGCAGCAGTTCACAGCCACTGTCACCAACGATCCTCTCAACTCTGGCGTGACTTGGTCAGTGGACGGAAACAATGGCGGTAATGCAACAACTGGAACCGTTACCCCTGCAGGTCTCTTTGCGCCCGGTACCCAGCCCGGTGTGCACACGGTCACCGCGACGAGCAACACAAACGCATCTATCAGCGATTTCGCAACAGCTGCCGTCACGGACCTTCAAGGTGTGCTTACCCATCACAATGATGTGGCTCGGACGGGTCAAAACCTGCAAGAGTATGCTTTGACTCCCGCAACAGTAGGCTCGCCGAAATTCACGAAGCTCTTCTCCTGCCCGGTGGATGGCTATGTTTATGCTGAACCTCTGTACGTGGCCAATTTACTTGTCGGCTCAACCACGCGAAACGTGCTGTTCGTTGCCACCGAGCACGACAGCGTGTATGCCTTCGACGCCGATTCTCCTTCTTGCATCCAGCTCTGGAAGACAAGTTTTCTCGGGACCAACGTGACCACGATGTCTTACCTGGATACTGGTGGGACAGACGACGTTTTTCCGGAGATTGGCATCACCTCCACGCCCGTCATTGACCCGGCGACGGGCACAATGTATGTAGAGGCTAAAACGAAGGAATCCGTGGGCTCAGGGTGCTCTGGAGGTTCTCCCTGCTACATTCATCGTTTGCACGCCCTCGATATCACCACCGGCTCAGAAAAGTTTGGGGGACCCATTGTCATCTCGGCTCCAAACTTTGTTTCACTGCGTCATTTCAATCGGCCCGCGCTGCTGCTGGCCAACAGCACGCTGTACATTGGCTTTGGATCGCATGGCGACATTTCACCTTGGTTTGGCTGGTTGTTCGCTTATGACCCGGCAACGCTTGCGCAGAAGTTCGTGTTCTCCACTTCGAATCCCACGAGTGGGAGCAACGGCGCCTCTATTTGGGGTGGTGGCGCGGGTCCCGCAGCCGATGCGAGCGGCAATGTATATGTCACAACTGGCAACGGGGCTTACGACGGGACCAAGAATTTCTCCGAAACCGTTCTGAAAATCAGTCCGACAGGTTCGCTGATCGATTGGTTCACCCCCTTTAATCGTGCCACTTTGGATGCCAACGACATTGACCTAGGTTCTGCGGGCGTCATCATTCTTCCGGATACTGTCGCCTCTACAGCACATCCGCATTTGGCGCTCGCGACCGGCAAGATCGCCATTCTGTATCTTCTCGATATTTCTCAACCAAGCCCGGGTCAAACAAAGATGGGCAAATTCAATTCGGGCAGCAACCTGGACGTCCAAGAGGCAATCCCCGTCCCGCCTCCCAATACCACCCAGCTTGACGGGGGGAACTATGGCATCCCGGCCTACTGGAACGGAAACATCTATACTACGGGGCAAAATTTTCCTCTGAGCCAGTTCACCATCTCGAACGGGACCATCGCCACTCCGCAATTCGCTGTCTCTAGCAACATGTTCCCGTCTCGGGGCGCGACCCCGGCTGTATCCGCAAGCGGTGCCACCAATGGTGTCGTCTGGGTCCTTGATCTCTCCGCCTGGACGACGGGCGGCGCCGCGATTCTAGACGCTTACGATGCTACAAACGTCGCCAACCGGCTCTTCAGCAGCCCAACCAGCGGCGCAGGTGCCGCGGGTCCTGCTGTTAAATTCACCGTCCCCACCGTCGCGAACGGCAAGGTTTACGTAGGCGGTCAGAGTACGATTACCGTATTCGGGTTGCTCCCGAACTAGCTGAGCGGAAGGGTGACCTCGGCAGGTTGCTGCGCTAAGGGGCAGCTATCCGTCAAGTTCCTGTCATTGCTGAGATTCGCATTAGGGCTAGAATTTCTATAGATTCAAGGAGCGCGATTGTCGTCTGTATTGTGTCCAGCAGAAATTCCTTCAGCACTTAGCTCTCAGGCAGGATACTCGTCCACCATCTGTGCACATTTGCGAGGCCGACGTGAGTGGCTAACGCTTCGGCGCCGAGAGAGTGCGGCGCTATTTGATTCTTTCCTATCGCCTCCTTCATGATCGTCTTACGGAGGCTTGAAATTTGCTTCTCTGCAAGGACAGAATAAAAGCGTATTGCAAAACGCCAACGAGGATACCTTGGCAGAGTCATCTGCACTGAGTAATACCGACAGAGTCGTAACAAAGCGATGGTTCTTATTTGCCGGCTGGTGTGCCCTGTTTTCCTTGATCTTTACATCCCCCCTGCTCGCGTTTGCCCGAACTTCTCTCTCGAATGACGATTCCTCATACCTCATGCTCATTCCATTCATCAGTCTCTGGATTATGTTCGTGGAACGTCACAATCTCGTTTTAGATTCCTCTTACGGTAAAGTATTTGGCGCCAGCCTCATTCTTCTGGCCGGCTGTGTCGCCCTCGTCTCATTTCTAGGCGGACGTGCCTCATCGTTCGACGTGCAACTCTCTGGTTATATTTTGTCCCTCGTTCTTTTTTGGTTGGCAGGCTTCGCCCTCCTATTTGGAAAAACTGCCTTCAAAGCGTACTCCTTTCCTTTTCTCTTTCTCTTCTTGATGGTCCCGCTGCCCAAACTCCTTCTCGAATATGTTGTCTACCTTCTTCAAACGGGCTCTGCCTGGATCACCGGCGTCCTCTTTGATCTCTTGGGTGTCCCGGTTTTACGCGAAGGTTTTGTCTTTCATCTTGCACGGGTCAATATTGAGGTGGCGAAGGAGTGCAGCGGCATCCGTTCAAGCATGGCATTGCTCATCCTGGCACTGCTGGTCGCTCATTTCCGCCTTCGGAGTTTCTGGAAGAAAGCCTTGTTCCTGATCTGTGGACTCTTAATGATGGTCCTGAAGAACGGCATTCGCATAGTCAGCCTGACTCTCCTCGCCATCCACGTTGATCCCAGCTTTCTTTACGGGCGACTCCACCACCAGGGTGGTGTCGTCTTCTTTCTCATCAGTCTTCTACTTCTCGCGCCTCTTCTATGGTTGCTCCAGCGCGGCGAAGCCGCGGCTTCCACCCAAATCCATGGCATATCTGTGCAGAGCGCAAACACAATTCCACGCGCCTGAAGCAATTTACGGAATGCCGGCGCCTAAGGCCTAAGGCTGGTAGCACGCCTCTATCCATCTGCGATAAGAACCAGCCTCCCAAAGAGGCGTGTGATCGTGTCAGGAATACGCGCGGTCTACCGCTTTCATGAGGAGGAGCGCCCTTGGCGACGTCGGCTATAAGGGCGCTAGGGCATGGTTTGACGGCGTCCGGAAACAGAACACCGGAAAGAACTGTACTGCGAATCGGATCTACCGCTCGAGGAACTAGAGCATTGCCTTAATGTGAGCCGCAGACTGAAAACGGTAAAGCTCGCCGTGAGGGCTATTCGTTCCTGTTATGGTCTTCTTGGTCGCGCTCCGCATAGCCCGCGTAATATCCGCCGTAGGACGCGTCCTTTTCGACACCGTTAAGTACTACACCAAGTAGATTTTTCCGCAGAAATTCCGACGACGCTTTCTCCGCCAATTGGTAGTCTGTCTCTCCGGCCTTCACGACAAAAAGTACGCCATCGCAGAGGTCCGCCAGGCTGCTCGCATCGTGGACGGCCAGTGCTGGTGGCGAGTCCAAAATAATCCAGTCAAAGACAGGCGTGACGAGGTCGAGCAACTTCTTCATTCGGTCGCCAAGGAGTAGTTCACTCGGGTTTGATACTTCGGTTCCACCGGGGAGCAAGCATAGGTTTCCTTCTGAGCCATTCTGAATGACCGCACACTCATCCGCTTCTCCGCGAAGATAGTCGGTGAGACCCGGACTTCTCGGGGCGCCAAACAATTGGTGCATTCGTGAGACGCGCAGATCCGCATCGATCAGAAGCACGCGACGGTCCGTCTGACGCATGATCGAATGCGCCAGGTTTGCGGCCACAGTCGTTTTTCCTTCCGCTGGAACGCTGCTGGTCACGAGCACTCGTTTCAGCGGACGCGTCCCTGCAATTTGATACAGCCGGGAGCGCAGCGTGCGAAATCGTTCCCCACCGATCCTCCCATTGTCAGCCCCCAGGAAGACGTTCACGTGCGGGTCGAAATGCCAACTCGGGTGTGCACAGCGCTTTAGAAGGTCATCGAAACTCAGGAAGGACAAACCCTCTGAGATACAAGCCGTGCGAGCAGATGGCTCTCCCAGGGGCATTCCGAGACCCGACCGAGGCTCAAAACCTGCCGCGACTTCTGCGAGGTCTTGCACTGGCCCGGTGGCCACCTGCAATGACCTTTCCTGCGCTGCTTTCTTGAGTGCCTCGTGTATCCGACTCATTTTTCCCTCGGATGCCTTCCTTAGAAAGAACCTTTTGACCTAGTGCGAATGGTCGAATAGCCATTCTCTGCCCGCAAAATGCTTTCCCCGAGGGGCGTCGGTATTCCCAGGTCTGGAATCAGCCCGAGAACCGGGACCCTCAGGCAAAGCTCGACGTCACGTTCCGTGTAGATCGCTTTATCGCTAACAGCGATCAACCCCAAGATTCCCACACCCAAGGCAAAACCTGCGGCCAGCCCCCCACCCAGGAAAATCGACCTTCTCGGGAACGAAGGCTTATCCGGCAGACTCGGCGGATCTAGCACCCGGAATTGTTCGCCCTCCTGCTGGTGCTGGAGATCTTTGGCCATCTCTGAGTTATTACTCTTCTTCAGCAATTCATTATAGAAATCAAGCGCGCTCTGGTAACTACGGGTCATCTCTTTAAGCTGCTGCTCGACGACCGGGCTAGCTTGCACATGCGCCTGCAGCACTCCAATCTGATTCTGGATTTGAACCTGTCGTTTAGTCAAATCTGCGATATTTAGTTCGTCTTGGCGCAGTTTTGCGCGGAGTTGCTGCATCTGGGGAGATTCGCGTCTTGGCGTTTGGGCGTTTTCGTTGCCCAAAGGATTGGCTTTTGGTTCTTCAGCCATTCGTTTTTTCACTTCTTCGATACTTTTTTTGATCTTTATGACGTCCGGGTGTTCCGCAGTATAACGTCCCTGCAGTATTGTGAGCTGGCCTTGCAATTCGTTCAGTTGCTGCTCCAGAGTTTCCGGATTCTTGCCGGATTGATTTTCCGAGGTCTCCAAGTTGGCCTGCAGCTGATTGAGCAAGGACTCATTAAAGACCTTATCCTGCTGTGCGCGGCTCAACGCTTGTGTGTTCGCTTCGAGCTGCGAGTTCATCCCCATTAGCAAACTCAGGTTTGTCTGTTCCTCTTCAGGCAATGAACCAAGATACTGCTTCTTGAACTGGGCAAGTTTCGCGTCTTGAGCGTCAAGTTTCCCCTTCGCCTCTGCCAGCTGTTGGCTCAGAAAGGAAGTTGTCCGCACCGCTTGCTGTTCAAGGGCGTGCGCATTCTGTTCCATAAACATCGATGTAATTTCCGTGCAAATCTGCTGCCCAAGTTGCGGATTATTGAAGGTCACATTCACATAGAAACCGGGCAGACTTTGGTTTTGGGTTCCTGGCATGGATGTGAGCGGTGTGATTGTAATGGAGGTCCGAAGCCGTTCAACCAAATCTTCGATGTGAACTTTTCCACGATCTTCCTGGTACAGACCGAATTTTTCAATAATAGGTTGTAGACGGGTGCGGCTCAGGATCTGCTCTTGCATCGATGCGAGGCGATGATTCAAATCTTCCGTGACGACGGGTTTAACAATATCGCTAGAGACCGTGGGCTGCTGGACGAGGATGAGGGTTTGCGACGTATACTTCTTCGGCAAAAACATCGCGAGTGACAGTGCAATCGTTCCGCAACCCACAATCGTAATCGGGAGAATCCACCAGTACCTGCGAAGAACCCGCTTTGCGTCTTCAAGTCCAATTTGACCGTCTCGAACCATGATCCGCCTCGCTACAAATCTTTTCCCAGCTACTCCCAGTAAATCCCATAACTCGAAATCCGCCATCACCAAAAGCAAAGCTGCGGCGCAAAGACGAGCATTCCCACTATTGTGTTGAAGCACGCCTCTGGCCAGGGAAGCGAACGATGCGTCGTCTCTAGGAATTCGAGTAATCTGTTTGATATCAATATCTTATAAGGGAAAAACTCTTCTGCACTGGCATGTGAAGTGTGTTTGACCCAGCAATCGAAGGCTGGGGAGTGGAAGCATTCTACCCACATTATCCCTAGAATTCTCCCTATTCGGTGCCAAAGGGTAATTCCTTTCAGTCCAAACGGTGGACAAGCGATTGATCCAGGGCCAAGGCAATCGGCGTAAGTTATTTATTATCAGTATTTAACAGGAAATCGGGCCGTCCTATCCCCCCCCAAGTGCAGCGGTCGCAACTTGCTCGTAGCCCAAGAGGAGAGTAGGCGGCATTCTCCCTCCAAGGCGGCGTACATGTCTTGTGCGGTCAGATTAAGGATATTCTTGTGTGTTTTGGTTCTGCTGAGCGCCTCGGGGGGCGGCTGCTCTCGTGACCCCAATGTTCAGAAACAGAAGTTCTTCGAGCAAGGCAATCGAAGTTTTGACCAAGGGAACTACCCCGAAGCCTTAA